>Ga0206895_1054_pt1 | contig 33272 bp, 20 predicted proteins | sample Alteio_BWOrgHeat_51_FD_152967 | JGI IMG/M metagenome (GOLD analysis project Ga0206895, IMG submission 152967) | Enriched cells from forest soil in Barre Woods Harvard Forest LTER site, Petersham, Massachusetts, United States -... | ecosystem: Environmental > Terrestrial > Soil > Temperate forest >...
GAAACCCAAATAGTTGGGGGTTTTGAGGTTTTTCCAGTATTTTTAAAGATATGGCAGAAACAACCAAAACTATTCCCCAGTTCAAGCCTACATTGAGCCTTCTGGACGGTACCTTAATTGTTGCCGGATCGATGATCGGATCCGGCATTTTCATTGTCAGCTCCACGATTACCCAACTCACCGGCAGTGCCGGCTGGCTGATCTTTGTCTGGCTGATCACGGGTTTTATGACGATCTCCGCGGCGGTGAGCTATGGAGAGCTCAGCGGGATGTACCCCAAGGCCGGGGGGCAGTATATTTATCTCAAGGAAGCGTATAATCCTTTGACGGGCTTTTTATATGGATGGAGTTTCTTTGCGGTGATCCAGACGGCGACGATCGCGGCGGTGGCGGTTGCTTTTGCCAAGTTTGCGGGATATTTCTTCCCTTCCCTCGAGTTAACGGATAAGAACATCGCCTTTTCCATCGGAGGCATGCACGTCCACTACGCGGAGCTCGTGGCGATTTGCCTGATCATCTTTCTAACCTGGGTCAATACCCGGGGGATAGAAGGCGGCAAATGGATTCAACGGATCTTTACGGTGACAAAGCTCCTGTCTTTATTTGGACTGGTGGTATTCGGTTTCTTGCTGGGTGCGCGGCATGAGATCTGGCAACATAACTGGGCGAGCGGATGGAAGATGCTGACAATGGCCAATGATAAGGGTGAGGGCGGCGGTATACCCATTATGGGTCTGGCGATGGTCGGGGCAATAGCGGCGGGGATGTCCGGCTCTATCTTCTCGAGCGATGCCTGGAACAACGTCACGTTTATCGCCGGGGAGATGAAAAACCCGAAACGGAATATCGGGCTGAGCCTGTTTCTGGGGACACTGATCGTCACCGTTATCTATGTGGCCGCGAACCTGATGTACCTGAGCGTGATGCCGCTTGACCAAATTGCCGCTGCCCCTCAGCAGCGGGTGGCGGTATCGGCGGCTGATCTGATATTCGGTCATAACGGAACATATGTCATCGCCATAATGATCATGATCTCGACATTCGGCTGCGACAACGGGCTCATCCTGGCAGGAGCGCGGGTATATTATTCCATGTCCCGTGACGGCCTGTTCTTTCGCAAGGCCGGGGAGCTGAACCGGAAGGCGGTGCCGGGCTGGTCGCTGTGGGCGCAATGCGTGGTGGCCTGTATATTGTGTGTCAGCGGGGAGTATAATGACCTGCTGGTGATGATCGCTTTTGTTGCGGTATTGTTCTATGCCCTCACGGTTCTTGGCATTTTTATCCTTCGGCGCCGCCAACCGCAGATGGAGCGGACGTATAAAGCATTTGGCTATCCGGTACTTCCGGCGATATATATTGTTTTGGCGCTTGTATTCTGTGTAGCACTCATCAAAGCGGAGCCGCGTTACTCCGGCTATGCGGCCGGCATAGTATTGCTCGGAATTCCCCTGTATTACCTAGCTTTGTCCCGCAAAAAGACTTCTATCAATGGTTGATTTTCCTTCGTTATTTGCTTCGTTTGGTTCCATTCGGGTGGGGGTGATCGGTGATATCATGCTGGATACTTATCTATGGGGTCATGTCGAGCGGATTTCCCCGGAAGCGCCAGTGCCGGTTGTTACATTGGACCGGCGCGAGCAGCGAATCGGCGGGGCAGGAAATGTGGCCTTGAATCTGGCAGGCCTGGGGGCGCGGGTCACCAGCTTCAGCGTAATTGGAAAGGATACGGATGGGGAGGTGTTGGAATTGTTGTTGGCCGGCAACGGCATCGATACGTCGGGGCATTTGAAAAGCGATTCGCGGATCACGACCAATAAGGCCCGGGTGATCGGGCGTAATCAACAGATGATGCGACTGGATTCGGAGACGACCCGCGATCTCACCCCGGAGGAAGAGGAGGAACTGTTGCGGCGGATCAAGGGCTTTCTGAGCTCGGAGAAGCCACAGGTGGTCATTTTCGAAGACTACAATAAAGGTGTATTGACCGATAAGGTGATCCGTGAAGCGGTGGCGCTATGCCGGGAACATGGTGTCATTACCGCCGTGGACCCAAAACGACGGAATTTCTTTGCCTATGAGGGTGTCACGATCTTCAAGCCCAATCTCAAGGAGGTCAGGGAGGGGTTGCATATAGGGCTGGAAGAGGTACAGCTTACGGCGTTGGAACTGGTACATGGGCTGCTGGCAGAGCAATTGCGGCATTCAATATCCTTTATTACGCTTTCGGAAAAGGGCGTTTTCTATTGTGATGGGCGGCGCGCGGCCATCGTCCCTTCCTATCTTCGGAATATTGCCGATGTATCGGGGGCCGGTGATACGGTGATCGCGGTGGCTGCGTTGGTGTATGCGGCTACACGGGACGTAGAGTTGATGGCACAGATTGCGAATATTGCGGGCGGGGTGGTTTGTGAGGAGGTGGGCACGGTAGCAATCGGCCGGGAACGGCTGCTGGCCGAGTGTGTGGAGTTATTGCATTAATGGGGAGAGCGAAATTCAGTAGCGATTTTTTTCTAGTTTTGTTACCTAATCCTTTAACTATGCCGAGGTTTACACTGGCAGTCCACGGCGGCGCCGGGACGATATTGAAAGCGGATATGACCCCTGAGCTGGAGGAGGCGTACCTTGTCGGTTTGCAGCAGGCGTTACAGGCTGGTTTTGCCGTGTTGGAAGAGGGTGGCTCCGCGGTCAACGCCATCAAGGCGACGATCGTGCTGCTGGAAGACAATATCTTATTTAATGCAGGCCGGGGGTCGGTCTTTACAAAAAAGGGTGTACAGGAAATGGATGCCGCGATCATGGACGGCAGCACGCTGGAAGCGGGCGCAGTTACTGGTGTCCGTAATGTCCGAAACCCTATCGAGCTGGCGACCGAGGTGATGCAAAACAGCAACCATGTCTTCCTCAGTGGAAAAGGGGCAAGTGATTTTGCGATCAAACAAGGGATCAAGCTGGAGCCGGATGAATACTTCTTCTCACAGTTCCGATATGACCAATGGAAATCGATCCGGGATTCGGACACGTATTCGCTGGACCATACCCATCAACGGCTCGAAGAGCTTATGCGGGATAAGAAGTTTGGTACCGTAGGAGCCGTCGCCTGCGATCAGCAAGGTAACATTGCGGCGGCCACCAGTACGGGTGGGATGACCAATAAAAAATATGGCCGGATTGGAGACAGCCCGATGATCGGTGCAGGTACCTATGCCAACAATGCCACCTGCGGGATATCTTGTACAGGCCATGGGGAGCTTTTTATTCGGGTGGTGGCGGCGCATGATGTGAGCTGCCTGATGGATTATAAAGGACTGAGCCTGCAGAAGGCGATGGAAATAGTCGTGCATGAGAAACTGTTAGCGATCGGCGGAGAGGGTGGGATGATCGGAGTAGACGGACAAGGGAATGTGGCGCTGGTGTTCAATAGTCAGGGGATGTATCGCGGCTATAAGAGCAGCGACGGCGAGGAGATGGTGGCGATATATAAATAGGCAGGATATGAAAAAATTTGCTGTAATAGTCGCAGGGGGGCTCGGGATGCGGATGGGTAGCGGGGTACCGAAGCAATTCCTTTTGCTGCATGAGCATCCCGTGTTATGGTACACGTTGGATACCTTTCTGGCAGCATATGACGATCTGCAGATCGTGCTGGTCGTGCCGGCCGGGTATGAGCAGGATGCAAAAAGTGCGATCGGTTTCCAGGCAGCGGGGGGGAGGATCGTGATGGTGACCGGCGGAGATACGCGTTTTCATTCGGTGCGGAATGGATTGGAGAAAATCCGGGGAACAGCGGGGCCGGAAACGATCATTTTTGTACACGATGGAGTGCGCTGCCTGGTCAGTGCGGATTTGATCCGGCGGTGTTATGAACAGGCGGTGAAAGTGGGTTCGGCGGTTCCAGTCGTGGATTGCAGGGACAGTGTCCGATTGGTGGATGGGGAAGGGGGAAGCAAGCCGATCGATCGAAGCCGGATCAAGATGGTGCAGACGCCGCAGACGTTTCGCAGTGATATTCTATTGGGGGCCTATACGCTGGATCATCAGGAGGCATTTACCGACGAAGCGACCGTGGTGGAGATTGCGGGACATGAAGTTCATTTGATCGAGGGAGAGCAAACGAACATAAAGATCACGACGCCGGAGGATATCATGGTGGCGGAGTTTTATTTAAGCCACCGCACCGGCCACGGCAGCCGGTTGTGACGATAGAAGAAGTAGGGCTGATCGACTCCGCCGAAATTGCTGTAGAAGTGAGCGATGCCGGGATGATCGGAACCTTCGAAATCGAGTATCGTGGGGGTGCCGGCAAATTCGCGGATGAACTGGTCGAGGAGAAAATGGTTGGCCGCGGTATCACGACCCACGCGCGGGGTGGTGGAATGGATGAGATAGAAACGGTGGGCGTCGCGCAGGAATAGTGCGGAGCAGAGGGGCTGCTGGTGTTCATCAAGGACCGTCCTGGTCAAAAGCCGATCCTGATCGCGGAGGTATTCGCAAAGGGTCTCAAAGCGGCGATAATCATCTTCTTTAATGGCCGGCAGACGTTTGGCATACTCGCGGCGAAAGTCGTGGAGAGCGGTCTGCGGGTCAACTTCTCTTTTGTAATAAAGGGAGGATCGTTGCGCAAGCTTCAGATTGCGGGTGAGATCTTTTTTGTATTGACCGGACAATTGCTCGTAGGGCGCGTTGAGCGGTACGACATAATTGGTGCGCCGTTCGAATGCCGCGTAGGCATTGCTATGGTTGAGATAGATCTCGGCGAAGCGAAAATGCAGATCCAGCTGATGCAGGAAGGCTTCGATTTGCGATGGAGAGAGGGCCGCCAGAGAGAATATCCCGGTTTGCTGGGTAAAGGCGGGTTGGTAGAGATAGCGGATGCCGAATTTCGAGCGCCAGGTCAGGGGCATGACGGCTTTGTAGTCGTCCATTATCAGCGCATCCCACCTGTTTTCGGTTATCCGGTCGAGATAGTACGAGTGACCATAGATAAGCGGGCTGACCGAAGCGTCGATGCATTGATCCCATTGGTGGGAATCAATCTCGTGGCGGCACAGGTAGGTAATATGATGGATGTCTGACATTAGAATGGAGTATAGCCAAGCCACTTGTGAAACGGGATCTGCTGAAAATCGATGCTAAAGGATACTTTTTGGAAAAATCCATTCTGACCCGGAACGGTCTTCAGTTGACTGCTGAAGTCGCTGCTATAGACCAGCGGTGCGTAGATGCGAAGGACGTTATGCAAAAGGTCCAGTTCAAGTCCCCCCACATAAAGGAAATGGCTGGTGGGTGGATTGTCCGACCATGCCTGGGCGTAGGTCCCCAGATCAAGGAACACATGCAAGGGCAACCAATCCGGGACTATCTGCGACGGGAGGGTGCTATTCAGGTTTACGGAAGCTATCCAGTTATCCGAACGGCCCTGAAGGCCCTGAAAAAGATCGGTGCGCAGCTTCAGATCGCCATCGCGAAGCATGATCTGTTGGCTGGCGAGGCCATTGAAATCATTCCGGCCAACGAAATAGTTGTCATACGTATAGTCTTCGCTGCCCCGCACGGCAGTTAGCTTGGGTTCATAGGGTGTCAGATCCTGTGCGGGGTCACGGGCACCCAGGTAACCGAACTTCGCACCGAAAAGGCGGACGTCAAGACCACCGGATGTTTCATAATTGAAGAAATAGTGAATAGCAAGGTTCACCCGGTAAAAGGGGGCCGCTTGTTGCAGTTGAAGGTTGATGGTATAAGGGTAGAGCACGCGTGTGTCGCGGATAGTGAAGGTAAGCTGGTTGAGATACCGGAAGTCGTATTTACCGGCGACCGGATAGTAGAGGGAGTCGGTGGATTTTTGGACGTAGTTGGGAAAGCCCTTTTCACCGATGAGATAGACTTTTCCTTCCAATTCTACTGTTCGGGTGCTCAAGGGGGAAGGTTGAGGGAAAAAGACGCGGAAGTACGGCGCGATTTTGTAAAAACCACCAAAAATGGCATGGCTATTACTGTCCGTCCCACTGATCGTGGAGAAGCGCGATCCGTTTATGCCGGCTTCGATCTTGCTGAAAGGGCGATGCGGATACCAGGCGTAGTTGAAATGGAGCAGGCCGTTCCATTGATGACTGGTGGCGGAGTATAGTGGCGCGGCGGCTATTTGTCCGTTGTCAGGTGGTAGATTATAGTTACTGATCAGGACGCCGATCATCCCGTGGTCATAATTGTTGAATCCGAGCGCCGGCGAGATATTCAAGGTGTTGTGGTAGATGGGGTGGGGGATGAGTTGGAAGTTTGGCGCCAGCGACCTATGATTCGGCAACGGCGGAACAGGGCCGGGTGTATCGAGCAAAGCGAACGCCGAATCGATGTTGAGTCGCCTTTCGACAGGTGCAAACGCTGCCTTGAGGTCTGCGGGCCTGGGATGGCGAAATTGTTGCTGCCGGAAATAGGTTTGCATACAGCTATCGAAAAGGGGAACACCCAGCGCATATTGGAGGTCCAGCATCCAGACGGCGGTCTTGTGGCCGGCGATGCTGTTGTAGTTGTCAGTCGTAAGGTCTTCGGCCGAAGTAGAGATGGGTTGGTCTTCTCTCAGGACCGCCCGGATATTAATTTCCCGGCGATCAAACGTATCGGGTTCAGGCGATGCCCCCCACTCTGTAAAGGGTCGCCGGTAATTCCTGAACCAATAGCGGTTGAAATAATAGTTTCCCAGTCCGCTGGTCATCCAGGGATAGCGCCGTCCATTGGCACCCACAGCGATCGAGAGCCAGTTATCGATGATCTCCCTGCTTATGGTCTGGCCGAAATATTCGGTATCGCGGCTATCGACGGCGATCATGCCCGGATAGGAAGCGGTGGCGTTGTCGCGCCCGAATGAAAAGCCGGGAACAGCGCGGCTTTCGACCACGGTTGCTGTCTGAAACGGATAATCGCCCAGAGCGGTCGAATAGTAGCGCATGGCCTCTTTTAACCGGTTCATGGCGCCCTCACCCAGGGAAGAGTTTGGGTTGACTACATACAAATCGAGACCGATGATGCGGCCGGAAGGAAGTTGAAGGGTATCCTGTTTGCTGAAGTAGTGGCGGCTGGCGAACCAGGCAAAATCGGGAATATTCGCTTGGTGATAGTGAAGGGTTTTGGTAATTGCGGCGAATTCGCCGCAATTAGAATCGGATGTAGGTCGGCCGGTGGCGGCGACAGTGAAGTTGGTGGGGACAGTGATGCAGACATCGTAGTCGCCAAATTCATTGTAGGTGTCGCCCCGTCCGAGGTAAGGGTCGGGATGCCAGCCGGAATCGTCAAACACAGCCGGCTTGGGGTACCAATGCGTTACCTGGTAGATGCCCCCGTGATAGCCGCTGCCAGCGAAGTTGTCCGGCAGCTGGACGTGGAAAGGGGTAGTCAACATAACCGAATCGCCCGGGAACAGCGGGTTGGGAAGATCAACCTTTATGACATCGATATATTGGGGATGGTCTTCCATCCGGGCCAGTTGGCCGTCGGCGCGGAACTCGAGACGATTGAGGTAACCTTTGCGGGATTTGTCGGAGAAATAGAAATCGGTCCTGCCGTCCCGGATGAGCTGTTCGCTAAAGGCGGTTCGATCATTTTTGAACGCGTTGGGCCAGCAGCGGAACCAGATAAAGTAGAGGGTGTCGGGAGAGTGGTTGATATACCGGATATGGATGACGCCGTCGAGGGTATGCGTACTGTCGGTCAGGGTTACGTCAATCGAATAATTGACCTGTTGTTGCCAGTGCTGAGCGTGGCACGGCGTCGAAACAGCAAGGGCAATTAGTATGATTATGAGGTATCTGGCCATATTGACCTGTTAGCGACCTTGTGCGGTAAAAATGATGCGCAACGTATGCAACATGATCTTCCAGTCGAGGACCAGCGAAATATTCTCAATATACATCAGATCGTATTTCATGCGTTCGACCATTTCTTCGATATTGCCGGCGTATCCGAATTGGACCATTCCCCAGGAGGTGAGGCCGGGCTTGACTTTCAGGAGGTAACGAAAATACGGGGTGCGGGCGTACAATTGGTCGATATAATATTCCCGTTCGGGCCGGGGCCCGACAAGGCTCATTTCGCCTCTTAGAATATTCCAGAGTTGAGGCAGCTCGTCGATCCGCCATTTACGCATCGTTCGACCCCAGGGGGTGACACGAAGGTCATCATGGGAGGAGAGGGCGGGACCGTCCTTTTCGGCATCCCGGTACATCGAGCGAAATTTGTAGATCTGGAATTTGATCCCCTTATAGCCGATGCGTTCCTGTTCGTAGATGACCGGTCCTGCGGAAGAGAGCCGGGTGCGGAAGGCTGCGTAGAGCATGAGGGGGGAAAAGACGATCAGCCCGGCGGCCGATATGACAATGTCTGTAACCCGTTTGATGTTTTGTTGCCATTCGGGCATCAGGCCCATATGGATATCCGATAGCACAGCCCCCATGACATTGCTGGTACGAACGGAACCGGAAAGGATATCGAGGGTACTGGGGATGATCTTGATGAGGACGTCTTTATTGCTAAGCCGTTCGAGGATCGTTTCGACTTCTTTGCGTTGGGAGCGTTCGAGTGCGACGACGACAAGGCGGATATCATGGCGATCGATCGCCGATTCAATCTCCTCCGACTCACCCAGCTGGGGCAGGAACTCGGCGATGCCATTGCTCGGTACCTGGGGACTTGTAACATAGCCGGTATATTGGTAGCCTGAAGAGCGAAGCCCATCTTTTGAGCTATTGTAGATATGGGTGGCGGTATTATCACTGCCTACCAGTAAGGTATTGAAGACTACCTTTCCTTTTTCGATCTGATGGCGGGCGCGGTTGAGGATAATTATCCTTCCTGTAAGGGTCAGAATGAAATGAGAGGAAAGAAAGATAAGGTAGGTTTGATAATAATAGTGGTAATCTTTTACCGGGTCGTTGATGACGATGGCGAAGAAGATGATGGTGCAGCCAAGCAAACAATACACAAAGGTATTGGCAAATTCAGTCAGCCGGGATTTCTGGTAGAGAGAGTTATAGGAGCCAAACAGGGCGTAGAGGAGAAGCCAACATAGGGGGATGGTGGTTGTTCCCAGCCAGAATCTGGACGTTAGCAAAAGCCGGTGGTTGACAAAAATGGGCTCTGAGAGAAGCAGCCGGCGACTGAAGTGAAAAATATTGGAGGACAGCAGAGCCGCGATATAGTCGCTAAGGATATACCAAAGGATCGGGATGGTATGTGATCGTTTCCTTGCGGCCATAGGGGGTCAGGTGTTGATCGTGTTATGTTGGATCTTTTTCAGGATTTGATGTGCGATATCCATGGCGCGGTATCCGTCCACCTCCGATACGCGGGTTGGGGAATTGGTCAGGATGGCTTCGGTGAAACTCTCCAGTTCCAATCGTATCGCGTTGACTTCGGGAACGGCGGGATTGGAGAGGGCAATCGTCTTTTTCCCATTCGAGGTCTCGATATCGAAAGAAAAAACGTCGAGATCCTGTGGTGTCTTCAATTTGATGATTTCGGACTTTTTGTTGAGGAAGTCGATGCCGATATAGGCGTCTTTCTGGAATAGGCGCATTTTGCGCATCTTCTTCATGGATATCCGGCTCGAGGTCAGGTTGGCGACACAGCCGTTATGGAATTCGATCCGGACGCTGGCGATATCGGGCGTTTCAGTCATAACCGCTACCCCGCTGGCGGAGATGTTATTTACCTCACTGCGGACCATGCTCAGGATAATATCGATATCGTGTATCATGAGGTCCAGGATAACGCTAACTTCGGTACCTCTCGGGTTGAATTGTGCAAGGCGATGCACTTCGATGAAGAGGGGGTTGAGCGGCATGGACTGCACGGCAAGGAAGGCAGGATTGAAGCGTTCGACATGCCCAACCTGCAGTTTGACGTTTGATTCATGGACCAGCTTCACCAATTCTCTGGCCTCTGCCATCGTGTTGGCCAGCGGTTTCTCGACGAATACGTGTTTGCCTTTACGGATAGCATTTTCGCAGAGGGAAAAATGTGCTGGAGTGGGGGCTACGATATCGACGACATCGCAGATATCCATGAGTCGGGTGGGGTCGGAAAAGCGGGTGAGTTGATATTTGGCGGAGACTTCCTGGGCAGTCGTATCATCGGGGTCATAGAATCCTACGAGTTCCGAAGTCTTGATCTCTTTCCAGTTGTTTAAATGAAATTTACCCAGGTGACCAACGCCAAAAACACCTACTTTAAGCATTTATAAATTTTTGTTGCTGCCGTAAACCTACATTAAAAAGGTGAGAATCACCCAAATGGTGTATCCCCGGGAGCAATTTCAATGGGTATAGGAGGACGATGCCCCGCGCGGGTCGTGGAGGCGCAGCTTGAGGTATTTGACCACGTTGCGGATCGTAACCGGAATCTCGGGACTCGGGAAGACCTTTGTTTTGAGCAATCCGCGGACCGTGATCAGCAATAAGGGCAAATAAATTGCAACGAGCACGTAGACATATACCTGGTAGGTGTTCATAAAAAGCGTTCGCAGGGAAAACGTGTTTGCCCGTTCGCGGCCGATGATCAGCGAGAGAATGGATTTGGCAGCGGGGGAGATGACCGGGATCTTCGTCCAGTTGGTATAGCGGACGTCCTCATACCGGTAGTTCAGATTATAGTCAGGCGGGACCTGTTTGGAATAGTAGGTCCAGTCGTTGTGAACGTCGTTGAAGTTGGCCAATTTGGAGTCCGGCCGGTGAAAACAGAGGTTGTAGGTAGGATCGAGCACGACCCAGTTCTCGCCGATCTCGGCTTCGATGACGTTGTGCGCGCCAAAATAGCCGCTAGCTTTCATTTGTGCGATCCGAACGGGAATATGGTAGGTTTTGAGTATTCGAGCCAGTACCTGGGAGTAGCTACCGCAGGCGCCGCGGGTGGTCATCAGGTCAAAGGTGGTGGAATGGATGACGTCGGCTTCCGGGCCAAGTGCGCTGTTGTAAAAAGTAGAGCCTTTATTGCTCAGCAGGTGATAACAGGTATTCATCGCTTTGACCGCCACTGAATCGGTATTGTCGTCGGAATCTATGCGGGAGTCGATCGCGGATTTAATAGATGCGAAAAGACCATCCTCATAGTAAGATTCCATTTTGAAATAAAACAGGGAGGCCAACAAAAACCCGTTGAGGAACATCAGGAAATATAAATTCCTGAAGGCTTGCCTTAATATGCGAAAGGGGTACCTGGGTCCCATAGTTTTTCAGAGTGGTTAAGAGTTAGCGAATAGGAAGCTTGGATTTAAGGGGGTCCTTGTTAAAAATACGATCACTATAGTAAATAACGCATTATGGGCTTTTTATTGTCCAATGGGATTAAAATCTGATGAAGACTACCTAACGGTATACGATGTCCTGGCGGGCCCAATTCCCTTGATTGTCAATGATTTCCATTGAGTTGGAAGTCGGGTGGGAAGCTGGACAATGCCCTCAGGGGTGATGTCAAGACCGCCGAAGCCATTCAGCATGGCCTGGAGCATTCCACCAGCCCCGGTTGCGAAGTAAGGGTTATTACCTAGAGCGGTTTCTGCCATGACGCCAAAGGGGGGGCGAAGATTGGGCTGATAGCCGCGTTGGAAATCCTGGAAGGCCTTTTGGGGCAGCCCGAGGCGCTCATATAGGATCGAGAATATAGCATGGGTCATGGCCGGTCCTTCGCCCACTCTTGGTTCGTAGTAGTCCAGATCCTTGCGGATTGCGGCAAGGGTGGTGACCTCTTTAAGCGGGTAGGCGAGCAGGTTGACGTCCGCCTGTTTGATGGATTCGCCGTTATAGGCCTGGTGTTCGCGGGTGGTGCCATCGGGGAAATGGAGGATGGGGATATTATTTCGGACATTGGTCCAATCCGGGTCGGGTGTCAGGCCCAGGATATGGGCCGCATTGATGGCATCCTGAAGGTTGGCCCGGGCTGCGGCGTTCGTGTAGGCGTTGTTGTCAACGTTCTCTGCCCATTCGTCCGCGGCCACTACGTTGTTGATATCATAGTGTCCCGGGCCATTGCGTTGGACACGGCTGGCCCAGAAATCGGCGGTGGCCTGAAGCAGCGGATAACCTTTTTCTTTTAGCCATGTCTTGTCATGCGTTACGCAGTAGTAATTCCACGCGGCGATACCGACATCCGCGGTGATATGGTGCTCGAAGGGGCCGCTAAGGGCCCATACAGGGGTCTCCTCATTTCCGCTCGCTGCGCTTTCCCAGGGGAACATAGCGCCCTTATACCCGTGCTCGGCGGCATTGCGAAGGGCGGCGGGGAGACGCTGGTATCGATATTCCAGCAACGAGGCCGCGATCTCGGGACGCAGGAGCAGAAGGGCCGGATACATCCAGATCTCCGTGTCCCAAAAGGTATGGCCGTTATAGCCGAGACCGCTCAGGCCCATCGGGGAAAGGCTATAGGAGGTACCCTGACGGGCAAAAGAATACAGATGATAAAGCATCAGCCGGATATCTCGCTGGCTGTTGTTGTCGCCGTCGATGATGATATCGCTTTTCCACAGGTCTGCCCATGCCGCCTGGTGGTCTTTGACGAGTTGGCGGCTTCCCTGCAGCAGGGCAAAGAGGGTAAGACGTTCGGCTTCATTGAGCGGGTCGTCGTTGTGGGCGGAAGTGAGCGAGGAGCCGACCACGGCGAAGTGATACGTAGTACCCGAAGTCAACTGCTTTTTGAATTTCATGAGATGCATATTATTATCCCACATCTCATGAATGACCGAAGGTTCCGAACCATGCGGCTCGTCGAAAATAAAGCTATTGGAGGCCGCCATAAGCAGTTTGCCGGTGGGGCTTTTGGCGGTGGAGGTAAGCAGCGAAATGCGGACGTGCGGGCGGTCGATCTCGTTGTAATAGTTTTCGACGTCGCGCAGCATGTCCGGTGCTTCCATGACACTCGCGGGAATGATCGCGATATCCTTATGCGCCGTTATGGTAACGTCTACCAGTGCCGTATAGGGCAATTGGCGAAGCGCATACCACGTATAGCTTACCGTGGCCTTGTCCTGGTAGTCGAAGGTGGTGGTCAGACAGGCGTTCTTCATGTCCAGGACCTGGTGGAGGCCGGAGACCTGGCTGAAGTTGCCGATGCGGTTGCCGTCGATATCCAGATTGAGATTGACAAAGTTGAATGTCTTGAGGATATTGCTCACGCGGCCGCGGCCATAGAGGTCAAAGGCGCCATTAAGGACGATGTCTTTTGCCCGGAAGGGGTCGGCAGAGGAGACGAGGCCGATCATCCCGTTGGCGACGGTGACACCGAAGTAATGTGCCGGATCGATGGTGTCGGCGCGGATGGTCCAGGTGTCTTGTGCGGTGGCCGTCGACTGGCCGATCGAGAAGAAGAGAAGAAAAAACCAACCTGAGGTTTTGGCGCGGATGATCATAGCTGTAAATTTGCAACCGTCAAAAGCTAATATACACATTATTGAGTATTTTGGGTCGCATATGAAAAAAGGATTGATTGGTATTGGGGTCCTGATCGTTTTGTTGCTGGTTGCCGTTTATGCAGCCATTCCGTCTACGTTGAACATTGTGGTAGTCTTGCCGGTCAGGTGTAATGTTGACGCGGTGGACCGGTCGCTCCGGGATACGGGCAAGAGCATACATTGGTGGGATAAGGATGAAGCAACCGGCACGCGGTGCAGGGTTACCGGTTTGCACAGAAGGATGCTGGATCTTACGATCGATGCCGGAAAGATAAGTGGCGCGCGCGCGCTACCAAGCCGGCTAACCGTCTTTCCAATAGTGCAGATTGACTCCTGTCTTCTTCAATGGGAGCTGAGCCTTTCCTCAGGATTGAACCCTGTCCGGCGAATCAATCGATACCTGGCAGCAAAGGACCTTGCGGCAGACATGCGTGAAACGCTTTCCCGGATAGTGGCCCGGCTGGAGGATCAGCGGCAGGTGTATGGTATGGTCATCACAGAAGGCAACACGTTGGATAGCGCGCTGGTTTCGACAGAGCAGATCTTTGACCGTTATCCTTCTGACAGCGCCGTCTATCGACTGGTGGGGAAATTACAGCAGTTTGTCGCGCGGCGGGGCAGTCATGTAACGGGCTTTCCAATGCTCAACGTGATGAATCAGGTAGACGGAAAATTTAAAGCCGAGGTCGGGCTGCCGATCGACGGATATGTGGATGGCGAAGGCGATATTCGTTGGAGACGGCTGATACGGGTTGTTTTCCTCGAGGCCGATGTGCATGGCGGCGACAGCACGGTCAAGGCGGCGATCGGACAGATGGCTGATTATATCGGCGACTATCATCGGACCATCATGGCGATCCCTTATGAGTCACTGATAACGGACCGGATGAAAGAACGGGATACGACGAAATGGTTGACCAGATTGTATGTACCCATATATCCCAGACATTAGGGATTCGTGAATTTAATGATCCGGGCGCTGTCGTTGTTGCAAGCCAAAATGAACGCGGCTTTCCCTCCTACCGAAATAGGGCGAATATGCCGTACCTGACCTTTAACAGCCAGCCCGTTAAGTGGAACGGCGGTGACCGAATCATGGCCTTGATTAAGCAGCAGCGTGCCATAGTCGGCATCATACCTCCCCATTTGGATATTGTTGTCATAGTAATTGCCGAAAAGAAGGATATCCGGTAGGCTATCGCCATTGGCGTCGACGACCTGGGCATCGCGGAATGGCGAGAATTGGGCTTGCCAGGGCATTGCCTGCACGTCGAAGTGGAGATTACCCCGATTGATCAGGATCGCGTTTGCAAAATAATTGGCAGTAAAGGTATCGGATTGCCGCAATTTTTCGGCCGTAAAAAGTTCCTCCAGCGAGGCTTTTGCAAAATCTTCCGCATAGAGAAACTTCTTTTTGAGGGTGGGAAGCTGCTTCTCAAGCTCGTCCTTGTTGGCGAAAGGGATCTCGCGACCGCCCAGATAATACGTAAGGATATGTTCCTTTATGCCGTTCCCGTCAAAATCGTTGTAATATAATCGCACAGGTTCCTTGTCGGATGCTTTTAGCCGGCTGTTCAGGCCTAGGTTACCCGCGATGAGGTCGATATTCCCGTCATGGTTCAGATCGACCGGCAGGATAAAGTTCCACCAGCCTTTTTTGTCGGTCAGGATGGTCTTTGTCAATGAACCATGGTGGTTCATAAAGGCGATGATCCCACCCCATTCGAGCGAGAGGATCAGATCCTTTTCGCCGTTCTTGTCAAGGTCAAACCAAAGCGCGCGGGTTACGAACCCTATATGTGATAGCCCGGGAGCGTATTTGTCCGTCATGTCGACGAATTTACCCTTCCCATCGTTGACCAGAAGGTAGGATCGCGGGACTTCGCCATACTTATAGGGTACCGACCTGCCGCCGATGAAAAGATCAGGGTAGCCGTCACCGTTGATATCGAATGGCGCGACGCAGGAGGCATTGACGAATAGGCTGTCGAAGGGGTGCGGCATTTTTTTCAGGTTTCCCTTGCCGTCATTAAGATAGATGCGCGGTGTAAGAATGCTGTCCTTGCCATAGTATTCATTTCCACCGCTGGCGACGACAAGGTCGGGGTTTCCGTCCTTGTTGATGTCCGTCCAGCAGGCATCGATGTCCTCATAGGTCGAGTCGTGATCCAGATCGGGTTGGGCGACCCGGATGAATTTTCCAGATCGTTGCTGGAGGAAGACCGCATTTTTTTCGCGTTTGGAGGCGCCGATAAATATGTCTTCAAGGCCGTCCTTATTAATATCCGCCACGGCGAGTGCAGGGCCTTCGGTCGACAGCATATGCGGTAGCAGCGTCTCGCGGTCGAATTCGGAAAAATCATTTTCCTTATGTCTGTATTGAAGACCGGTTTTTGCAGTGATGTCCTCCATGGGTTTGGCCGGGTTCTTCCAAAAGGAAGTGATCAGGGAATAATCGAAGGCGGGGAGCCCGCCGTGCCAGGTAAAGGTGAGGTGGGTACTGTCGCGGGGAATGGTGACCCGCTGGAAGCTATTGTCAGGCCATACCAGGAACATCGAATCGATGTGTGTCTTTTCGAGGCCGATATGAATGGGTGTCTCCATGCTCGAGAGGAATCCCCGCACGGGATATTTTTCATACGTTCGGATCCCGCCGTTGGCGAACTCGACGACCTTGGCGCCCAGGGCGTTTATATTTTTGGGTGGTCCTTTGAGGCTGATATCGATATAAGCCTGCGTCTTGTGATCATTAGTGGTGTTCCTGTACAATAAGGCGTGATCGTCGATATTGTTCACCACGAGGTCGAGGTCGCCGTCATTATCGAGGTCCGCGCAGATGGTCCCGTTGGAATAGCAGGAGCGTGAGCCCTGGATGCTGTCTTTGAGGTCGGTGAATTGAAGGTCGCCCTTGTTGCGATAAAACTTACTGGGCAGCTTGATCTGCGGGAACTTATCGACAACAGCCGCGTCCTTATGATCGAGGCTGCTGTCCCGCATTTTCGCCTGCAATTCTTCATTGGAGATAAAATTGATATAGTCGATATCGTTTAGCCGTCTTGGGATCCCGTTGGAGATGAAAAGGTCTTTCAGCCCGTCATTATCGAAATCGATCCAAAGAGGCGACCATGACCAGTCGGTGGCGGCAATGCCGGAATAGAGCCCTATTTCGCTGAACTGGCCGTTCCGCCGGTTGAACTGGAGATTATTCCGGGTGTACTGATGGTTATAGCCATAGCCGATCTTCAGCTTATAGATATCCCAATCGTCCTCGCCTTCCGACCGTTTGAGGATATACGGATCGTAGGGCAGCATATCCATGCTGACGATCTCCGGATAGCCGTCGTTGTTGGCGTCGGCGACGTCGACGCCCATCGAATACTGGCTCGTGTGCATTATGCGCTGCTCGAGTTCGTCTTTGAAGGTGCCGTCGTGCTGGTTGATGTAGAGGTAATCGTTCTCGTGGAAATCATTGCAGACATAGAGATCGGGATAGCCGTCCAGGTCGATATCCGACACCGTGATGCCCAGGCCATAGCCGATGACCGAGCTATGGATGCCGGACGGTATGGTGACGTCGGTAAAATGGCCATTGCCATCATTGCGATAAAGGCGGTCGCCCGAGTAGGGGTTGGTGGTCGCGAGTTTCTTCATCCGCGGGCCGAAGGTGCCGTTCTGGTGGATCGAATGATTCAGCAGGTACATATCCAGATCCCCGTCCCCGTCATAGTCGAAAAATACGGCCTGAGTGGAGAAGCCTGAAAAGTCGAGCCCATAGGCAGCGGCTTCATCCCGGTAGGTCGGGACGCCGTTGGAGTCGATACCCTGGCAAATGAGCAGCTGGTTATGAGAGACCGGCAGTCCGTCCAGATGGCCCACTCTGCAGATATAGATATCCAGGAGGCCGTCGTTGTTGATGTCTACGACGGAGACACCGGTCGACCATCCACTGTCCTGCGGTATATTGGCCTGTGCGGTGACATCTTTGAATTGAAGGTTGCCCTCGTTGAGGTAAAGGCGGTTTTGTGTCTGGTTTCCCGCAAAGAACAGGTCGATCTTTCCGTCGTTATTGAAGTCGCCGGCGCCTATTCCGCCGCCGTTATAATAATACATGTAGTCGAAGACATTGAAATCGCGGGTGGGATGCAGGGTATTACTGAAGTCCAGGCCGGTATGGGTATTATCCAGCACTTCGAAGGCTGGATTTTGAATGACGGCCGGATGGTTGCAGGCAGGGACGAGGACAAGTATGCCAAGCATGCGGATGACAAGGGTAAGGTTATTGGCTGACTTCATATAACGCTGGGAATTCGTCGTTTTGCAGGAACAGTAAATATAAATGATCTTTTCCGCTGAGCGGAGCGACATCCCTGATCTGCCCGGGCAAGTTGAGACCCGAGCGGTCAGCGGTAATATATCGAAAATGGCCATGTCCGTCTCCAAGAAGTACATGGCCGAAGCTCCCGTCAAGCCGGCCGAACTGCGGCAGGAATCCGAATTCGTTGCCGCCCAGAATGAGGTCCGGATGGCCGTCGTGATTGATGTCGGTGCTCAGGACAGCGTTGACGGAAGAGAGCTGGACCATAGTGGGAAGGCGTTGGATACGGAAGTGGCCATTTCCTTCATTGAAGGCGATGATCGACGAGCAAAAATTGAAGGTCTTTACGTTGGAACTGTCGAGCTGAGCGGAGGTGAACAGTTCCTGAATGGAGCGTTTGGCATAGGCGGCGTGCTTTAGATTCTCTTTCTTTAGCAAAGGGATCTCGTCTTCCATATCATGTTTGAGAAAGACGGGCATATCCTTGCCGTCGATCGTCCGGGTCAATATTTTATCGGGGATGCCATTCTGATCGAAATCGTTGACCCAGAGTTTGACGGGGTGGGTCGAATCAGGATGAAGATAGAAGTTCTCGCCGATATTGCCCAGGATGAGATCGGGGCGGCCGTCGCCGTCGAGATCAGCCACGGCAAGGGATTCCCACCAGCCCGAAAGCTGATTCAGATTGGAGGGTACTTCGGTAAAATGGTCGCCGGTGAAGCGGAAGAAGCGCGGCGCCATCCATTCGCCGGTGATAACGAGCGTATGTTGGTTGTTGTTATCGAGGTCTGTCCAGGCGGCGGAAGTGACCATGCCGATGTGGGCAATATCGGGGTTCTTAGCCGGGGCAATATCGGTGAAATGGCCATGGCCATCATTGAGATATATAAAGCTCGAGGGGCTTACGCCGTACTCGCGGGGGACGCTTCTGCCGCCGACGAAGAGGTCGGGGAAGCCGTCGCCATTGAAATCGCCGGACAAGGCAACCGCGGTGTTTACACCATCTGGATGGGAATGGAAGGCATCGGGAGCAAGGGTGAAATGGCCTTTCCCGTCGCCGAGGAAGAGGCGGTTTTGCATTTGACGGCTGTAAGGCCGGTTGGCGTTGCCGCCCGGACCGATGAAAAGATCCAGGTTCCCGTCGTGGTTGGCGTCGAAGAACAGGACGGCCTCGTCCTCGAAATCCGCAAATTGGTCGAATGCCGGTTAGGGTTGTTTGATAAATTGGCCGTCGGGGGTTTGCAGATAGAGCTGGCCGGGATGGCCCATGGTGCCGCCGATATAGACGTCAGTGAGGCCGTCGCCGTTGACATCGCCGCAGGCTGATTTAGGCCCCTCACGGGAAAGCATTTTGGGCAGGTTCCGTTCGAAATCAAAATCGACGTTATCGTGCTCCTGATGTTTGTCGAAATTGCTTTTTTTCGGGATGAGGAGTGTCGCGGCTGGCGTCGCGGGTTTTCCCCTGGACGGCGGGGGTAAGGACGGCCGTTTTTGGCGCGTGTTGAAAGGCTGATGGATGGTATAGACCGTATCGAGAGTTGGATGGATGATTTGGCTGGTTTGACCGTCGGGCCAGGAGACTACGAGGGAGTCTACCGCCGGGAGCTGGCCGAGGCCGATGATCTGCTTGTAATCGATGGAGGATTGGAAGCCCCGGCTGGGAATGACCTCCCGATAAAAGATCTGGCTGTCCTTGTAGATGCGGATCTTGCTGCCGATGGCGAAGGTATTGGGGCTGTCTGCCTTCAGCAAGGCACCCAGGTAGTGATGGTGATTAAGCTCCCGGGCGTTGTTCCGATAGACGAAAGCGGGTCCGTTCTCATTGTTGATGACCAGGTCGAGATCGCCGTCGCCATCGAGGTCGGCATAGGCCGCGCCATTGGCAAAGGAAGGGTGGGTAAAACCCCATTCAGGGCCAATGTCCTGAAACCGAAGATCGCCAAGATTTCGGAAGCACTTGCTCAGGAGCGGGGTTTGGGGGATCTTGCGCAGCAGCACGTCGATATTCTCTTTCTTTCCGCTGAGGGCCATTTTCTGATAGACATTGTCGGCAAAGAAGTTGAGGAAGTCAAGATCGGTGACGTCCCGGTTGACACCATTACATACGTAGATATCGTTATAGCCGTCGTTGTCCATATCGAACATCAGGGCGCCCCAGCTCCAGTCGGTGGCGGAGACGCCGGCGTAATTGCCGATCTCGATGAATTTGCCGTTGCGATCATTAAGCTGAAGGCAGTTTTTGACGAATTGATAATAGAAGCCCGCCCGGAGTTTGGAATTAAAAAGATTGATATTGTCAAAGGACCCGGTGGTCTTCAGCCGGTAGTCGTCGCCCGGGAGCATGTCGGTGGTAAAGAGGTCGGGATAGCCGTCGTTATTGATATCAGCCATATCGGTGCCCATCGAGGACATGCTGATATGGCGCATGCAGTCTTCCAGTTCGTCCTTAAAGGTGCCGTTCCCCTGGTTGATGTAGAGATAATCGCGTTCGTAGGAGTCGTTGGACACATACACGTCGGGCCAGCCATCCCCATTGATATCGGTGACGAGAGCGCCGAGGCCGAAGCTGATCAGGCTGCCGTGGATGCCGGCGCTTTGAGTGACTTCGGTAAAATGGCCATTGTCGTTCCGATAGAGGTGATCGCCGCCGCCTTTGAGCATGGGACCTACGGGCCAGGCAGAGTCGGGCAGGTCGCGACGGTTGGCGTTGTTCAGCGTATTCACAGGGATGGGGCTGTTGTCGATCATAAAGCAGTCGAGATCGCCGTCCCCATCATAGTCGAAAAAGGTGACCTGGGTAGTATAGGCGTGGATATCGAGGCCGTACTTGGCGGCTTCTTCGGTAAAGGTGCCGTCGTGGTTATTGATATAAAGTTTATTCCGTCTGTTGCCGTCGCTCATGTGGCCGGAGTTGCACACATAGATGTCCAGCCAGCCGTCACCGTTGATATCGGCCATGGTGACGCCGGTGCTCCACATGCTATCCTGGCGGAAGCCGGCTTTGTCGGTAATATCCTCGAATTTGAAATTCCCTTTATTCAGGTAGAGCTTATTGGCGCCCATGTTCGAGGTGAAGAAGATATCGGGCAAGCCGTCGTTGTTGATATCGCCGATGGCTACGCCACCGCCGTTGTAGAAGTTGCGGAAGAGAAAGCTGTTATCGAGCCGTCCGTCGTCGACGTTGTTCTCGAAGCGGATGCCGGTGCTATCCTTATCCAGCAAGGTAAACAAGGTCTGTTCACGCCGGGTATGGCCACAGGAGAGAAAAAGCGATGTTCCGAGAAAGCAGGCAAACATCGGCAATCCGGGCGAAATCTTCATAGCTGTAAAAATACAAAGGTCATTATTAAATAATGACCTTTGCGATAAAGATATATACGACTGTTTGATCGATCAGTAGCCAGGATTCTGTTTGAGGTTCGGATTAGCCACGACCTGTGCAACCGGGATGGGGAACAACAGATACGTCGTTCCGACATCGGCAGATTTCAGATCCCAGGCATTCAGGAATACGCCAAGGCGGATCATGTCTTCTCTTCTCCAGCTTTCCCACCAAAGTTCCTTTTGTCTTTCTGCCAGGATTGTGGTAGCATCATACAGGTTGCCGGAGTTGACGAGCGTGATCGAGGCAAGTGCCGGTGCCCCACGGACGGTATGCAACGCATTGACCTTTGCAAGTGCCTCGCCGGCGCCACCGCTTGCACCGCTCAGGTCGGCTTCAGCGATCATCAGCTCGACGTCGCCATAGCGGAAGATGGCCAGCTGATTGGAGGCGTGGCCCGTATAGTTGGCGTAGTCAGGATAGTATTTGATCCCGCGGATACCGGCTCCTTCGAGCGTATGAACATCAGTTTCCACGTTGGCGACCGGTTCGAGGAAGGACAGCAGGTTACCTCTCCGGTCATTGATCTTCGCACCGGTTTCGTTGAACTGCTGGCCGGAGTCCAGGCCGACATTCAAACCGGAGATCGGAGAAACGCCTGCGCCGTTTGGAGCGGGGTAAGGTACGTTGCCCCTGCGCGTATCAGCCGGATCGAAAGCCGTATACACTTCGGCGATCGTGCTGAATCCGTTCCAGCCGGCGTTGCCGTAGGTATTGTTTTGGTCCCAGGAATTATAGTGCAGCGCCATCATCCAGCGGTCATCGATGCCGCCATTACCGGTGCCGTTGTTATTGGTAGCGGTACCGTTGTTGCCGTACACGAAGATGTTTTCGCTTGAAGGGCCGCCGGTGCCGGCTACACCAAACCCACCATTATTTGGGCCGAAGTTATCGAAGTACTTGGCGGTGAGACCGATCGTACCGGAGGGCATCGGCTGGGCGCTCGATTCGATCGCCAGGCCGAGCGTACGAACCTGCTCCATATCGCCGGAGGCCTGAGCCGCCGGTTTGGCGGGGTTCAGGAACCACTGCTTGTTGAGCAACACTTTCATTAGCAAAAACCGGGCGGCATTGGGATTCGCGATATCGTGGCCGTTTGACGCGCTTAATTGCGAAATGATGCCGCTCAAATTGTTGACCAATGTGTCGATGGCGTCGGCTGGTTTCATTACGGGGGCCACTCCGATCGCATTGTAATCGGCGACCGTCCTATACGGCACCTGGCCATACAGGTTCAGATAGTAATACTGAGCAAGGGAGCGCAAGAAGGTGGCTTCAGCGGCCTGTTCGGCACTTGGATTCAGCGCAAGAGCAGTAGTCGCGTCACTTTCGAGGCTTCCAAGATTATTAAATACCTGAGCGACCTGGCCGTGAGTGGCATCCCAGGTATGCGTGTGCAGGAGGCGCCATACACCATTGTCGTCCCAGTCACCTGCGCGGGTAGGAACAAGACTTTCGTCGGTGGTATTCTCCTGGAGGGAGAATATTTCATCCTGACCGTGCATAACGGTATTCAGGTCGTTATAGGCGGCGATCAATTGTGCTCCCGGGGACACGGAGCCGGCGCCACCACCAATTGGGATTTTGTTGATTTCGACTTCTTTCAATTTGGTACAACTCGTGGTTGCGAGCCCTGCGACCAGCAGTATTTGCGCCAAATTTGATATCTTTCTCTTTTTCATATAACAGTGCCTATTTATGATTAGTTAAGGGAAAAATTAAGACCAAAGGTGACAGTCCGGAATGTCGGATAGCCGATATAGTCCACGTTCAGCGAAGGAACGTTACCCCCATTGGAGGCGTAGGCGTTCACTTCAGCATCGAAGCCGTGGTATTTGGTGATTTCGAACAGATTATTTGCGGCGATAAACACCCGGAAGTTCTTCACTTTTCCGGCGGCAATGCTACCAAAATTATAGGCTAAGGTCGTATTGCCGATTTTCAGGAAGTTGCCTTTTTCGAGGTAGCGGGTAGAAGCGGACACGGGGTCGGCCATGCTTTCTCCAGTTCCGACGACAGATTTGGCCGCATTCTTACCGTTGTTCAACTCTTGCAAGTTGGTCACCGTTAACAGGGTATTGTTATAGATATCGAAGCCAAAGGCGCCATGGCTGTTTATCGTAAGATCCCATTTCTTGTATTGTACTTCTGTGTTCAGGCCGAGAAGATAATGTGGGTTAGGATCGCCGACATAGCTGGAGGCGTTGCTCTTGACCTGGGAGATGCCGTTTTGATCGTAGCCGGTCCAGGTCCGGAGATAGAACGCGTCGACGGGCTGATTGTTGGCAATCGCTTCCACATAGGTAGCCGAAACCCCATTACCAGCAATGTTGCCTGTTAAGAACAGCGGCGATAACCCAAGGCCAGGCTGGATATATTTATTCTTGTTGTAGGCTAAATTCACATACACCGTCCAGTGCCAATCTTTGTTTTCGACGATCCTGCCGGCGAGGCTTAATTCAACACCTTTATTGGTGACTTTGGCAGGTAAGTTTATCCATTGGACGGAGCCGGCGCCGGCGCTTGGTTCAACCAACGTGCTCGGAAATATTGGACCGGTAGTTGTTTTGGAATAGGCGTCAATGTATCCCGTGAGTCGGTCATTAAAGAAGCCAAAATCAATTCCACCATCGGTGGAAGTGAGGGTTTCCCATTTCAGATTAACATTACCATAGTTTTGGGTGGTAGGAACCGGACCGGTGGCTGGGTTGCCGTAACTGTTATTGCCGAAATAGGAGATCGAGCTTTGGTAGCCTGGGTTAGGCAGTGCATCGGTGCCACCCACCTGACCCCAACCAACCCTGAGGCCCAGGTTAGAGAAGAGGGTGTTCTTGGCCATAAAACTTTCCTTAAGAATGTCCCATTTTACGCCAAATGAGGGGAATACACCGTATTTGTTGGCGGAGCCCAATTTATTGGAGCCGTCATCACGCACCGAAGCGGTAAGGAAGTATCTGTCAAAAACACCCAGCTGCACTCTACCGAAATAAGACTGCAATTCGGTCTTGGCCGGGGCGTCGGTATTTGTCTGCAAGTTGACCTGATTCATGGTCTGCATTGCGTCATAATAAGGGATGTTGTAGGCCGGTCCTGTCGGGGTGTTATACGTAAATCCATAGCCCCAGGTCTCGTTGGCCCGAAGACCGGTTGAAGAGTAATATTCATAACCGGCGAGTACGTTCAATTTTACATCCGGATTTATTTGCTGATCCCAGGTCAGGGTGTGGGTGATGGTTTGAGAATACAAGAAGGCCGAGCCGGTTTCCGCGCCACCCTTCCCGTCGTAGTTGCCACCGGTTCCGCTGATATAGCCTTGTACCTGCTCATTCAGCTGGGAGGTGGCGTAGTTGCCGCCATAGAGGAAATTGTAAGTCAGGTTCTTGGTTATCTTCAATCCCGCGGTAAAATTGCCGAGTACCTGGGTAACACCGGCGAAGTTGTCCGCATAGCGTGACAACGCCAACGGGTTGATCTGACCGGAAGGATTTTTCTGGTTCAACGCACCGTTCTCGACCAGATTGAGCGTTGGATTCCATTGCAGTGCCATCGAGACCAAATTACCGACACTGCCCGCTTCGGCACCTATTGGCGCCTGTTGCAAGGTATAGTTGGAAGCCGCCAGGTCGAAACCGATCTTCAGCCGTTTGTCAAAGAAGGTATGATCTCCGACAAACGTCGCTGTATACCGCTGCAAACCGGATTTCAGGATATAACCATTTTGGTTCGTTGCGGAAAAATTAGCCCTGAACCTCCCGTTCTCGCCACCGCTGCTGATACCCACGTTGTAAACTTCGCTCAGGTGGTTACGCTGGATGGATTTGAAGGGATCCACGGAGGCGCCGGAATCGGTGTTGATGTTATATTCCTTGATGGCTGCCCTATATTCGCTTGCGTTGAGCAAATCGACCTTTTTTATCAGCCCGGCGCCGGTGGTCATCTTTACTCCAGCGTCAACCTGGAGCTTGCCGTTACCTTTATTAGTCGTGATCAGGACGACGCCATTCTCGCCGCGGGCGCCGTAAATAGCCGACGCGGAAGCGTCTTTAAGGATCGTGATATCGGAGACGGTTGAAGGGTCCAAAAAGACCAGGCCGTTTTGCGACGGCACCGTTCCGACAAGCGCCAATTTATCGGGGGCGACGGGATAGGTGGCGTCGATCGGCACCCCGTCCACTACATAGAGCGGGTTGGAGGATGACACGATGGAGTTGTTGCCCCGGATCTTTACGTTGATCGAGCCGCCGGGCTGGCTGCCGCTGTTTTCCGCCACCTGGACACCGGCCACTTTACCAGTGAACAATTGTTCCGTTGTGGTAGTGACGCTGTTAAAGTCCTTGGCTTTGACTGAAGCGATGGCACCCGTGACATCGGCGCGTCGTGTGCCACCATAACCGATCACTACCACCTCGTTGAGGTTGGAGGTGCTCGCGGTCAGTGCCACGGTGATTTCCGTCGAAGAGGTAACGTCGACATCCCGCTGCCCAAAGCCGATCGAGGTAACAACCAATGTGTTAACCCCCGAGGGCACGGTAATGTGGAAACTGCCAAGGGCGTCGGTCGAAGTACCTGACTTCGATCCTTTCGCGACGACGGTGGCGCCTACGATTGGAACGCCTTTGTCGTCCGTTACCTTACCGGTGATTGTCTTTGTTTGAGCGAAGGAAGTCTGTGTGAAAAGTACACAAAGCAGTAAAGTGGTTGCCATTGTAGCTAGCAATCGTTGAATGGTCATAAAGCAAAAGTTTAGCAATTATTGGACTAAGGTAAATATTAAAACTGAATTAACAACTTTTTTTAGACGCTGTAATCCAAGCTTCTGTGTATGTTGGACAACGATCAAATTAAATATGCTGCAACAAATTTTGCAATTTTTTAGCTAAACCGTATTAGCAAAAAATGGTGGGTTTTTGGGGGTTTTACCTTGATTTCGCCGTTTAATGGGCTACGGAGCGGGTCAGGGTGAAGACCGTTATAGGGGACGCGAAGTAATGCTCCCGAAGGGCGCCGATGAGGGCCCGCATGGTGGACCCCGTCGTCAGGATGTCGTCAATGAGGAGGAAGGGTGGGTGTTCGGCCAGCGGGATCCCGGAAAGCTTATAAACGTTCTCCAGCTGAGTCTGCCGCTGCCGGCGGGTGAGGAGCTTGCCGGGAAGGGTGGGCCTGGTCTTGCAGACAAAAGTGGGGAGGTAGCGGCAATGGAGGCGTTCGGCGAGGGAATGCCCAAGGACGTCGAGGGCAGAGGGAAAATCCGCCCGGGCGCATACCTCGTCATGCCGCAGGGCCCGGAGGATGATGGTATCCGGGGATAATGAGACGCTTCCAAGCAATTCGGCAGCGTAGGTAATCCAGGTATCGAGGTCAGGCTGGATACGTTGTTTGAATTTTAGCAGACTTAAGGATGGTTTGTCTTTCCCGGCCGTGAGTGGAAGGTAGTAACAGAGGTAATAGTGGGGGAAGGAAGCATTACCGCATTTAATATTGGAGGCGAGCAACCGCATGATCTTAACGCTCCCGATGTCTTTCCTGCCGGTCCTGCCAAATGAAGATCGCGGTCCAGGTAAGTACGCCAGGCACCAGCCACCATGCTGACCGGAGGATCAAAAAAAAGAAGAAGATCCCCGAAAAAAATGCCAGTATACAAGCCTTGACCATCGTGAGCTATTTTGGTCTTAACAAAAATACGCATAATATAGCGTGATAGTTTAACGCGATCGAATAAATGGAAAAAAGTATACTGGAAGATTGGGAAGGGCGGTTTATCGCCTATTATGCGACACAAGGCCAGCTGGCGGATGGATCGCACGACCTTGGACATTTTCAACGGGTTTGGAGAGTAGCCCGGGATATCAACCGGCAGGAGGGGCTGCCGGCGGATGAATTGATCCTTCTGGCCGCCGCCTATTTCCATGATCTCGTTTCACTGCCGAAGAATCACCCGGATCGAAGGGACGCATCGAGGTTTAGTGCCGAATTAGCGGTCCAGCTGTTGAAGGATCGATGGGCTGGATTTCCTCCGGAGAAGGTAGAAGGAGTGCGGCATGCCATCCATGCGCATAGTTACTCCGCCCAGGTAGTGCCGGTCACTGCGGAGGCAAAGATCCTGCAGGATGCGGACCGGATGGAAGCAATAGGGGCGATCGGACTTGCGAGAGTCTGGTATAGTGCGGGGCAGATGAATCAATCCTTATTTGATGTCGCGGATCCATTGGCGGAGGAACGGGTTCCGGACGATCAACGGTTCGCATTGGACCATTTTCAGCTTAAGCTGCTCCGGTTGCCGGCGATGATGAATACGGAGACAGGACGTCGGATGGCAGACGCCAGAGCCGCCTATTTGAAAGATTTTATGACGCGCATCTGCCTTGAGATCCGGGGAGCGCTGCCGGGCCCGGGCCAGGGTTTATAACCTGATCGTACGGCTTTCACCCCAGACCGGAATGGCTTCCGGCCGGGAAGGGTCGGGGTTCCAGAGGCATTCCCTGGCGGTCAGAGTCCGGCTGGAAGGGTCGATGCTGATGAGCTGGAAGGAGAGGCGCCGTTCGTCTTTAGAAGATTTTTTACCTTTCATGGGAGAGTCGACACGGAAGGAAGGCAGACTAACGTCCCCATCCGGCCCCGTGTAGGTGTAAAATTCATTCCAATTATTATGGCCATGGAAATAGGCTTTGATATTGGGGTGAGCTTTCAGGAATTTCACAAATCCCAATTGTTCGATCCTGTCGTCCTTTGGCTTTCCGTCCTCGCCGAACGAACTACGCGGATCCTTGGAATATTCCTCCAACAGGTTCTCGAAGCGATCCATCGCATTGATCCCGTGATTGTCATTGGGGTTGATGAAATGGGCGGGGTCGCCGTCGGGCGGATCGTGGGCCACAATGACGACGGGCGTATTCGCGTCGACCTGAGCCAATTGTTTTTCCATCCACAGGCGGTTCGCCGAATCGGGCCAGATGGTGATGAACATAAAGAAAATACCGCCGATCGAGCGGGTATAGTTGATCTTGTCCGCGGGATAATGGAAATTCTTGTTGGATTTCGGCGTTGCGGGCTGGAGCATCAGATTGTAGATACCGGCCATACTGGTAGCGTCGGTCGGCGGGTCCATTTTCCGGTAAAATCCAATAGCGTCGGATACATCATGATTGCCGGGGACCAGGAGGAAGGTGGTTGGGTGGTCCCGGCGATCCTTTAGTGTCATACCCTGAAGGTAATCATGGGTAAATTGTTGCCAGGAGACGGAAGCGCTTTGGATGGGCGTCTCCTGCCGGTTAGCGATATCTCCGGAGATCATTATATAATCGATGGGTCCCACGTCGTGGCCGGCATCGACCCCATGGTCCAGGGGAAGGGTCAATGCGGGCAGATGGTTGATCTTTGATACCATTCGGGCATTGACGTCGACGGAGGGGACATTGCTGTCACCGTCGAAGGCGGGGCGGGTAATCCCGAAGTGCACGTCGGAGGTAAAGACGATCTGGATGATCGAAGGGGTGCTGTCGGCGCGGGGCGCCGGAGGCGTCAAAGCGGCCCGGGCCGGGAAGGCGAAAAAAAGAGGAAAAATCGACGACAAGAGCAGAAATCTCATCCCCAAAAATAAAGGGAATCCGGGCCCCTGACGTTACTCCGTTATTAATTCCTCCTGAAGAATCTGAAGAAGTTCCGCATATCGGATTGATGAATATGTAAGATATTAAGCAATAAGAAATTGGGAGGGGAGTTAATCAGGAAGGAAAAATAGACGCGGGCGCAGTCAACTCCCACGGCTTTTGGCACGTATCCTATTGAGAATGCTTAATTTTAGGGATATCTTGGACCAATGAAAAAATTATACCCTGTCGTATTGCTGCTGGTCGCTCAATCTGCCTTCTCGCAGTCGCAGGTTTGTCCCTTGAACAGCAACTGGACGCTGGGAAATCTGACGCATTGGGCGGCATATACAGGAAATAATGCCGGCGGCAACGGTCCCAGCGCGATCAGAATGACGTACGATTCCACGACTGGTCCGCCTTCCGGCACGATAGGGGTGGGTGCGATCCAGGAGTACAATTTGGGATCGGTAAATGGGATCCAGGTGATTTCGTTGTCGTCGATCGACCAATTCGGCGGTTTTTCCACTATTCCCAGGATCAACGGTTATCAATATACCAATTCCATCAAGTTGGGGTCCACTTCCATAACGCGTTCATCGGGCGGTGGGGTAGCTGGGGGTTATGTCCGGGGAGTCAGCTATCTGATCAATGTGCCGCCGGGGCCAACGACCGTCCCTTATACGATGACGTATGCCTACGCGATGGTGCTGGAGAACGGGACCCATAATTCAAATGATCAGCCATTATTCTCTGCAACGCTGACAGCGGGTGATAGCGTCGTGAATTGCGCATCGCCAAGATATTTTCTTCCTACGTTCAATAATGCCCAAAACACGGATACGGGGGCCACGCTTGATTCAGCCCTGGCGAAGAGCGAGGGTTTTATCCATAGTATTTTGGAATCGCCGAATTCCGACCCAAACGGCGGTCCGGGTGCGCCGCATCTGCCGGACGTGTGGTATAAGAGTTGGACGGAAGTAACGTTCGATCTCTCGCCCTATCGCGGGACCCAGGTGACGCTGACATTCGAAACGGACAATTGCGTTCCCGGTGGTCATTTTGCCTATTCCTACATCGCATTGCGGAATACATGCGGAGGCCTGCAGCTCAGCGGCGACTCTTCCGCTTGTATTGGCGCCACGCTTACCTATTCGGTTCCGGGTTTGGGCGGGGCTACGTACCAGTGGTCGGTACCGGGGGACTGGTCGGTCGTTTCAGGTACGGATAGCAGCGTTCTCAAGGTTACCATCGGCAATGATGCCGGCGCCGTGACAGTGCACGAACAAAACAGCTGCGCCAACCTCCAGGCCTCCATGAATGTGAAAGCGGTTCCGCCCACGATCGCAGGAGCGGTTAACGGTGGTTCCGAGGTATGTACCGGGGTAAACTCCGTGACACTAACGACAACGGGTAACCTGGGTTCGGTGATTGCATGGCTGGCAACCGCGAGTGGGGTCACCACCCAACTGGCCGATACCACATCGTTTTATACGGCGCGGAACCTGACGGCGACCACGTTTTACCAGGCGCTGATACAGAATGGCCAGTCCTGCGCCATTGACACAACTTCCGGGTCAACCGTTCTGGTAGACCCGCTCAGCGTAGGCGGAGCATTAAACCCCACGACATTACAATTCTGTGCGGGCCAAAACAAGGACGCGTTGCTTCAGCTTTCCGGCAATACCGGCAATCCCGTCAATTGGCAATCATCGACAGACGGTGGCGCCACCTGGACCGGTTTCGTTCCACCGGATACGGCTTCGGAATATAGTTTAGTGGGGTTGAACAGCAGCACGGATTACAGAGTGATCGTGCAGAGCGGCGTCTGCCCGGCGGATACCAGCGCGACTGCGGCGGTGACCTTTATTAATGTTCCATTCCCGCAGGCGAACTACGCCCCTGCGGATACACTTGTGTGTTATAATACGCCGGCGTTTCTCAAAGCGGACATCATCATCGGCACGAATTATGCCTGGAACAATACCGGTACGCTTACGGGTGAAGGCAATGATATAGTCACCGGCCTGCCGTTTGCGATCACTCCGGTCGCGACACCCAGGATAACGACGGATTATGTGCTCAGTGTCGAGAACGCGGGTTGTCCGAACCTGCTGGTCGACACATTCCATGTTCGGGTATTGCCCCCCGTTATCGTGAATGCCGGGAATGACACTTCGGTAGTAGTCGGTGAGCCGCTTCAATTGAACGCCACGTCGAATGATACGACCTCACCGGCTGGCGACAGTTTCACCTGGACGCCCATCATCGGACTTAACAATCCCGATATCTATGATCCTGTCGCCGTATTCAGCGCCGAGACCGATTCCGTCCGGTATTTCGTAACGGCGATAACTCAGTATGGCTGCACCGGGACGGGTGAGGTGCTGGTCAAGGTATTCAAGACGGGCCCGGATATCTTCGTTCCAAATGCCTTTACCCCGGGTGGCGGGTCCAACAATCTTTTCCGGCCGATACCCGTCGGCATCAGCAGTCTGTCTTTCTTCCGCGTGTATAACCGCTGGGGTCAGCTCGTTTATGAAACAACCCGCATCGGGGATGGATGGGATGGCCGCGTCGACGGCAAGGTGCAGGAAAGCGGGACGTATGTGTGGATGGTGGAAGGGACTACCTACACCGGCAAGCGGGTGTACCACAAAGGGACGATGGTGTTGGTTCGCTAACCCAGGCCGGCGTATCGGCGGCAATTCGTATCTTGGGTCGAACCAACTGCTTCGACGTGATACAATTCCTCATTTATGCTTTGATGACGGGCGGGTTTACCGCAGCGCGACCTCCGGCGGTCATGGATACTTCAGGGATGCGCTGGGAGATAATGGATGTTTATAACCGCGAACCGGGTGCGAGCTTCGCCCTGGCTTTCGAAGAACTGGCAACGGGGCAGCGGATGTTGCTGAATGAGCATACGCTTTATCATGCGGCCAGCACCATGAAGACGCCGGTGCTGATCGAGACCTTCCGCCAGGTGGCAGCACATCGGCTGTCCCTGACCGATTCCCTGTTCGTCCATACGGATTTTGTCAGTATTGCCGACAGTAGCCGCTATCAGCTCGACTCCCTGACGGATAGTGAGACCGACTTATACCGGCAAGCCGGGAAGAAAGTTCCGTTGAAGGAATTGTTGTTCCGGATGATCACACAGAGTAGTAACCTGTCCACGAACCTGGTGATCGAGGCCGTGGGTGCGCCGAATGTGATGGCAACTATGCGGCACCTGGGCGCGATGGATATCCGCGTGCTTAGGGGGGTGGAAGATAACAAGGCGTTCGAGAAAGGCATGAACAACATGACGACCGCGTTTGACCTCATGCTGATCTTCGACCGTATCGCCGGCGGCAAGGCGGTAGATCCTGCATCCTGCACGGCGATGATCGATATTCTCAAGGCCCAGCATTTCAAAGAGGTCATCGCGGGCAAGTTACCGGATGATGTCGTGGTAGCAAGCAAGAGCGGATGGATCACGGGCATCTGTCATGACTCGGGCATCGTCTTTTTGCCCGACGGTCGCAAATATGTCCTGGTATTGCTGTCGAAAGGGGTGGCCGATTATGGCAAGGCCGTTGAGATGGAGGCGACCGTTTCGAGGATTGTCTATGATCACGTAGTAGGGCGGCCCGTGGCTTCGGATACGGTGGTAAACGGTGCGCTCGAACGGATCGGCCAGGGTGCATGGGTAGATACGGCGAAGCTGGCGGCTGCGTACCCGGTGATCGATAAGCTGTACCGTAACTATGCTTTACGGAACCATTGGCCCGGTCTGGTGTATGGTATCGTGGCGGGAGGGAGGCTGGTACATACCGGAAGTGTGGGGTACAGTGACCTTGAAAAGAAGATCCCTGTCAGTTCCGCGACAGATTTCCGGATCGCTTCGATGACCAAGAGCTTTGTGTCCGTGGCAATCCTTCAGTTGAGGGATGCGGGGAAGTTGCGGCTCGATGATCCGGCTTATCAATATATTCCGGAGCTGAAGGATCAGCGGGGGCCTGCATCGGATGCACCGGTGATCACTATTCGCAATCTGCTCACGCACTCGGCGGGTTTCCCCGAGGACAATCCGTGGGGAGACCGGCAATTGGCCGACAGCGATTCGGAAATGCTGGCGATGGTCAGGAAAGGGTTGTCATTCTCCAATAGTCCGGGCATCGGGTATGAATACAGCAATACGGGATTTGCGTTATTGGGATATATCGTTCAGCAGGTTTCAGGCCAGCCGTATGAGCAATACATTGATCAGCACATCCTGCAGCCGTTGGGGATGACACATACCTGGTGGGAGTACTCAAAAGTGCCTCCCGGGCAACTGGCGCATGGCTATCGGATGCTCAACGGGGAGTGGGTCGAGCAGCCCATGCTGCATGATGGAGCATATGGGGCAATGGGCGGGTTGATCACCACGCTCGAGGATTTTGCCAGATACGAGGCTTTCCAACTCGACGCATGGCCCTCCCGCAGTGGCGGTGAAGAAGGTATCCTGCGACGAAGCAGCCGAAGGGAGATGCAGCAGCCGTGGACATTCAACAATCTCAACTCCGGGTT
>Ga0206895_1056_pt1 | contig 32966 bp, 32 predicted proteins | sample Alteio_BWOrgHeat_51_FD_152967 | JGI IMG/M metagenome (GOLD analysis project Ga0206895, IMG submission 152967) | Enriched cells from forest soil in Barre Woods Harvard Forest LTER site, Petersham, Massachusetts, United States -... | ecosystem: Environmental > Terrestrial > Soil > Temperate forest >...
CTGATGATAGTCTTCGGCGGGATAGAACACCGTGAATGGCGTTATCTCGGTGACGATGGGCTTGTCGTAGGCCTTGCTCTTGTCGAGCTCCAGTTTATAGTTTTCGGCTTTCCTTTTTTGCTCATCGGTATGATAGAAAATGGCGCTGCGATATTGGGTGCCCACGTCGTTGCCCTGACGGTTCAGGGTGGTGGGGTCGTGCGACTCCCAAAAGACATGCAACAATTCGTCGTAGCTCACGAGGGCGGGATCATAAGCGACATGAAGGCATTCCGCATGACCGGTCTCACCTGAGCAAACTTCCTCATAGGTCGGATTAGGGACGGTACCCCCCGAATAGCCGGAAGTCACTTGAAGCACCCCTTTTAATTCCTGGAAGATGGCTTCCGTGCACCAAAAGCAGCCATTGCCAAAAGTGGCGATCTCAGTCTTTGCAGCCGTGGGAGAGGTCAAATTGCTGTAATCAACCGGCTATCATTCCGACCAGTTCCGCAGACCATCAGCGATCATTCCGACCAGGGCTGCACGTGAAAGCGCAGAATTCCTTTTGCGGTCTTATAATTTCCCTTGAAAACGTTGGCCCCTTTGTTGACAAGCACAAATTCTTTCACCGCCGCCGTGTCATTTATCGAGGACTTTAACTTCTCCGGATCGGAATTTTCTCCAGGCAGGTCGGACATGAGCGATACCATCTCGTTCTGATCGCCCGAAAGCTTCTCATAAACGGCATCGAACACCCCTTTCTGACCATCATAAGCGTCCACGGGCGAAAAATATTCCCCTGTTCCTCCAGCTGAACTATCCACGCCGATGGCTGCGGCCAATATCCTTGTCGTATCCCCTCCGGATACAGGATCGACGACGATGAACTGGCTATAGTACAGCTTTTTGTCTTTACCGCCTTTCCCACCTGAATAGGCAATGATCCTGACCTGCGAGCCCGTCGCGATGTCGGAAGAGTCAATGGGATATTCATTCATCGGAATGATTGTAAAATCCGTCCCCAATTCATGCTTATCGGAAGGATGGTTGGCGCACCGGGCAAAAAATACAAGGAGAAATGCGGTTGCGAGCGGCCGGGCAAGCGGTTTCATGGATATTGCTTTAGCCGCCAAAATAGATAAAAAGAACCGCTTTTGCAAGTCATTCCGCCTTCATCGGGGAAGCGGTCTTCTGCGCGCCGCGATCCCGAAGTAGCTCCTGAGCACGGTGATTATTTTTGCACGTTCTATGGAAATTACACCCAAATTGCGTCAATTCGGTGTGTGCTCACAAAAAACCGGTGCAACGCATGTTAAGAAATTATTTCCGGCTGGCCATCCGCCACCTCCTTCGCGATAAACTCCACTCCGTTCTCAATATCACCGGGCTTGCCGTTGGCATGGCTACCGTCCTGCTCATCGGTGGCTGGATCGCGAACGAATGCTCCTATGAAAAATATAACCCGAACTACGACAACATCGCCCGCGTCGACGTCACTTATACGGTCAACGGCCGGACCAACCCCACCTCGTCCACACCTCTCCCCCTTGCCGACGAACTACGCAGCCGTTATGGCAACTCCTTTACCCGCATCAGCCGCTCCTGGTGGATCCAGGATCGCGTCCTGGCTTATGACGACAGACAACTGAAACAGAAGGGCAATTTCATGGAGCCCGACGGGCCGGCTATCCTCGCACTCACTATGCTGAAAGGATCACCAACCGGTTTGTCCGATGCGACGGCCGTCTTCCTATCCGCCTCCGCTGCAAAAGCCCTCTTCGGCGATGCCGACCCCATGGGCAAGATCATCACGATCGATACCAAAATGACCGCCAGCGTCCGGGGCATCTACAAAGACCTGCCCGGCAATACCCAATTCAGCGATATTCATTTCATCGGTTCATGGGAACTTTTCAAAAATACCCATGGCTTTGTCCGGGGAGCAGTGAACAACTGGGGCTGGGATATCGAAGAGCTCTTTGTCCAGTTGGCGCCAAACGTCGAGGCCACCCAATTGTCCGCCAAGCTCCGAAACAGCATTATGGACCACCTGACGAATGGGGGGGATGCGGCCGGTTATCATCCCCAGGTTATACTCAACCCCATGTCCCGATGGCATCTTTATTCCGCTTTCACAAACGACAACAACACCCAGGGCCTCATCCAGTTCGTCTGGCTGTTCGGAACGATTGGCGCTATTGTGCTGCTTCTCGCTTGTATCAACTTCACGAATCTCAGCACTGCCCGCAGCGAGCGCCGCGCCAAAGAAGTCGGCATCCGTAAGACCATCGGCTCAGGCCGGGGCCGGCTGATCCTCCAGTTCTTCGGCGAGGCCCTGCTAATGTCCCTCTTCTCGTTTGCGGTCGCTATCGTCCTCGTCCTTCTGGTCCGACCCCTTTTCGACGCGCTTGCGGGTAAGCATATCGGCATCCAGTGGTCCAATCCCTGGCTCTGGGTCGCCGCCGCCGGCTTCTGTCTGCTAACCTCCCTCCTCGCCGGCGGCTATCCCGCCATCTACCTCTCGTCCTTCCGGCCGGTAACCGTTTTTGCAAATACCTTCAAAACCGGCCGGATAGCAGCCAATTTCCGCCGCATGCTCGTCGTGCTCCAATTCGCGATAAGCGTCGTGCTGATCATCGGCACTATCGTCGTCTTTCGTCAGATCAGTTACGCAAAAGATCGTCCTGTCGGCTACGACCGTCAAGGGCTGGTCTCCGTCCTGATCAAAGACCCTGCCGCTATCCGCAAACTGCCTGCCCTCCGCGAAGAGTTGATCCATGCCGGAGCCGTCGTCGACGCAACTACCTCCGATGCCGCCGCAACCGAGTATGGCGATTTCTTCGCAGGTTATACCTGGCCCCAAAAAGACCCCTCGATCGTCGGCGAATTCGCAACCGTCGCCGTCACGCCCGGCTACGGCAGAACGATCGGCTGGACCCTCACAAAGGGCCGCGATTTTAATGATAACTTCAGCAGTGATTCTTTTTCCATCGTGGTCAACGAATCCGCCGTCAAATTCATGGGATTGAAAAACCCGCTCGGCGTAAAGGTGGGCTATTGGAACGGTCACCAATATACGATCATCGGCGTCGTAAAAGATATCCTCGCCGAATCGCCCTACGAGCCGCCTATGCGCTCCGTCTTTATGCCGCCCTTCAACAACGATCCCGACTATATCTGGTTCCTCGTCCGGATGAAACCAGGCCGAACTGTTTCCGCCGCACTGGACCGGATCGGCGCCGTCTTTAAAAGCGTGCTGCCCGCCACGCCCTTTGATTATCAATTCGTGGATGAGGAATACGGGAAGAAATTTGGCACGGAACAACGTATCGGCGGCCTCGCCGCGACCTTTGCGCTGCTCGCCCTCTTTATCAGCGGCCTCGGTATATTCGGCATGGCGTCCTATATGGCCGAACGCCGGACAAAGGAAATCGGGATCCGTAAGGTGCTCGGCGCGACGGTAATTCAGATCTGGCGGCTGCTCTCCAAAGAATTCATAGTTCTGGTGGGATTGTCCTTCGTTATCGCCATGCCCATTGCCTGGCATATTATGCACCAATGGTTGCAGCGATATCCCTATCATTCCGAAATCCCCTAATGGGTCTTCGCCGAAACGGCAATCGCTGTAATATTCGTCACCCTGGCGACTGTCAGCGCCCAATCCGTCAAAGCCGCCCTCGCCAATCCGGTAAATAGCCTGCGTAGGGAATGAGCAATGTTGTCCTCCCTTCTTAATTCGTTAGCTCATGGATGTCCAGTGAAGCCTTGATCTTGTCGGTGACATTCTTTCCACCGGATAAATTTGTAGATAACGCGTGGATGGAATAGACGGGTCCCCAGGGTATCCCCCACCAGCCAAGCAAAAAAGTTAGCAGGGTCCATTGGAGACCCTTGACAACGCTGTTTTCTCCAGGCTTGATGAAATAGACATCCGATGATCGCCGGAATGTCAGAATGATAACGGAGATGCAATAGGTGTAGAGGACAAACTTTGCGCCGTCATCGATCTCCTTGCTGATCTGTTGCGGCGTCATTCCTTCAATGCCGATAATTTTCATACAGTTTAGTAAAAGGTTTTTGGAGGAATAAGAATACGCAAAATAATTCGCATTCGCAACTATTCGTTACGCCGATTTCAACGAATATCCACCTTCCGAAGCTCCAGCAAATTCAATCCGTTGGGCGTGAGCCCGGTCACGCGAGGATTGATCAGGTGTACGACTTCATCATACCACAACGGGATGACGGGCGATGCCTCCATGACCTTCTGATCCATTTCCCGGTATAGCGTATATCTCGTGGAATCATTGCCCTCGCGCAGCGCCTTCTCATACAGCCGGTCAAATTCCGGATCACTATACCGGGTATAGTTCGGCGGCGCCGGGTTCCGCGAATAAAAGACGCTCAGATAATTCTCCGCATCCGGATAGTCCGCGATCCAGCTACCGCGGAAAAACAACGCCTCGGACTGCGCCGTCTCCTCCAGCAACAGGCTTTTCTGCACGACCTCCACCTGGACATTCAGCCCGATGTCCTGCAACTGCCGGGCAATAAAATTGGCGAAATCGCCATAATTAGGCACGGTCAGCAATTTGATCACCCCCACTCCCTTCCCATCGGGATAACCAGCCGATGCCAGCAGCGTTCGGGCCCGAACGGGATCATAATGGTATCCGTGGACCAGCGTCGAGTCAAACGAAGGCAGACCCGCCGGGATAAACCCGCTCTCCGCGGGCAACCCAAGCGAGTTCCGCAGGTACAACATCATCTTCCGCCGGTCAAAGCCATAATTGATTGCCTGCCGGACCGCCTGGAACCGCAATGGACTGCCCTTTACCATGGGATTGGCCGAATCGACAAGGATACCGAGATATTCCGTGTTCAGCTGCGGAACCACCGACAAAACGATCTTCCCCTGCCATTCGGACTTCAGTACCCCTTTTTTGCTCAGCACCTCGTCCTTAAAGGACGGATCGATCTCATTGATAAAGTCCAGCTGGCCCTGGCGGAATAGCAGGAACTCCGAAGCCTTCTCTTCGTTGAACGTAATTTTTACCGCATCCAGGTATGGTAACGGCCTGCCGACGGTATCCTTTCCGAAATAAAGCTCGTTCTTAAGCAGGATCAGCGCCTGCCCCTCCTCCCACGATTGGAGCCGGAATGGACCGGTGCCGCAGGGATGACGCCGGAAGTCCTTGCCGTATTTCTCCACCACCTCCCGCGGTACGACCGAACAATATTCCATACTTAGCAACCCCAGGATCGGGTTGAACGGCCGCGCCAGCCGCAACCGGAACGTGCTGTCATCTACTGCTTCAAAAGCGCCAACACGATCAATACGACCATGAAAAATCCAGGCCCCGCTACTTGCCGTCCCGGGATCGAGCAACCGATCAAAACTATACACGACATCACCGGCCACCAACCTCCGCCCCTTCCCTCCCGCAAAAGCCGGATCATCACAAAAGAAGACATCACTCCGCAAATGAAAAGTCCATACGGTACGGTCCGCAGAGACATCCCAGCTCCGGGCGAGCGCCGGAACAAATTGCAGCTGATCGTCCGTCTCTACTAACGTGCTATATAGCTGGTGAATTACCCACATGATCGACCGGTTCTTTGCAAAAGCGGGATCCAGTGTGGCGACCCCATCGGTCTCGTTGTAATAGAATACTTTCTTCCCCGCATCAGCGTGCCGGGTACCACAGCCAGCGACCAGGACCAGCGCGATCCAACCGCTTGTCCAAAATAAAAGAGTGGAAATTAAATGTTTATTTATCTTCATCAGGTCAACCAAAAAATAAAGATAACCAATGCGTCGTAAACTCCTTCTCGCGGCCATATCTGCTTTCACCCTCGCCCTCTCCGCCCACGCCCAGCTGCTGACACCCGAAAGGGTCTTCACCCACGCCGACACCCTCAGAGGCAGCATCACGCCCGAACGATCCTGGTGGAACCTTCTCAAATACGAGCTCAGCGTCATCCCCGATTATGACAAACAATCGCTCTCCGGGGAAAATGATCTCACGTTCCAGGCTATCGCCGACGGGCAGACGATGCAGATCGATCTGCAGGATCCGATGAACCTGTTGTCCGCCACCTGGGGCAAACGTACGCTGACTTTCGCTCGCGAAGGCAACGTCTTTCACATTCATTTCCCAAAACCATTGAAAGCAGGCCAGACCGAGACCATTCGCCTCAAATTTGAAGGCAAGCCGAGAATTGCCGTCAACCCGCCGTGGGACGGGGGATGGATCTGGAGTAAAGACAAACAAGGCAGGCCATGGATGACTGTCGCAGACGAAGGACTGGGCGCCAGCGTCTGGTTTCCCTGTAAGGACCATCTCTATGACGAGCCAGACAGCGGCGTCGTCCTGAGCATCACGGCCCCCGACAGCCTTGTAGCCGTTGGAAACGGCCGCCTGCGTGACAAGAAGTCCAATAACAACGGTACGACTACCTGGACCTGGGCTGTCGTCAGTCCCATTAATTCTTATGATATCATCCCCTATATCGGCAAATATGTCAATTGGTCGGAACAATACAAAGGACTTCGGGGAAACCTGGATTGCAATTTCTGGGTGCTCGACTATAATCTCGAAAAGGCAAAACCTCAGTTCAAACAGGTCGATACCATGCTGGATGCTTTCGAGTACTGGATGGGCCCCTACCCTTTCTATGAGGATGGATATAAGCTGGTGGAGGCCCCGCACCTTGGCATGGAGCATCAAAGCAATGTAGCCTATGGCAACCATTTTGAGAATGGCTACCTCGGCCGCGACCTCTCCGGCACCGGCTGGGGCCTCAAATGGGATTATATTATCGTACACGAAAGCGGCCACGAATGGTTCGGCAACAGCATTACCGACAAGGACGCCGCCGACATGTGGATCCACGAGGGGTTCACCGACTACACCGAAACCTTGTTCACTACGTACATGTTCGGCGTAGAAGCCGGCAATGATTATACCATCGGCCTCCGAAAGAATATCGCCAACGCATCGAACATCATCGGCACCTATGACGTCAATAAGGAAGGATCAGGCGATATGTATTATAAAGGCGCCAACTTGCTGCATATGATCCGGCAGATCATGGGCGACAGCGCTTTTCGCGGAATGCTGCACGGGATGCAGCGAACCTTTTACCACCAGACGGTCACGACACAGCAGATCGAGGATTATATGAGCCGGTACGCCGGAAAGGATCTTTCAAAAATCTTCGACCAATATTTACGAACTACACAGATCCCGGTACTCGTCTACCAAAACAGCGGCGATGTCATTTCCTATCGTTGGGGGAATTGCGTAAAAGGGTTCAATATGCCGATCAAAGTATTTTGCGGCGGATTGCCGGAGAAATGGATCTATCCCACGGAAGATTGGCAGACTATGCCCGCCGGCACCGACGGTCAGATCATCCTTGGCAGCGGCGGCCAGATGCCGCCCGCCGCACCTGCGCAACAGGCCGGCCACCGTGCGCCCGTCGGCCCTGGACCGCGAATCCAGACGGTAGGCGCAACAGGCAACGGCTCCGGCGGGGATGGAAATCTTTCTGTAGACCGAAACTTCTATATAATAATGCGGAAATCAGGTTAGTCCGCCGAAAGCGGGTTAGCCCTGGCCCAGGACCCGTCCGGCGCCAATATAGTGCTTCTCGTAATATCCATCGTTCAGATCGCTGATCATGACCCCCGAAACAGAAGCATGGATGAACTTATTGTTTCGCAGATAGACGCCGACATGCGTAACCGACTTGCGTTTCCCGAGGGTATGAAAAAAAACCAGATCGCCTTCCTGCAACTCGTCGCGCCGAAGATGCCGCGACACTTCGTATTGCTCCTTTGCCGTCCGTGGCAACGACGCTATCCCATATACAGAGGACATCAGTAAAAAGGCGAAACCGGAGCAGTCGATACCGTCTCTTGTCATTCCGCCATAGTGATAGGGCGCACCATACCAATAGTCCATGAAACTCAGCAATTTTGGATTGTCCAATTCCTCGACGGATGCGTTTTCCAGGATGGCAAATTTGAATTGCAGTGCCGGATAGGTCTCAATCTTCACACCGGATGCGCCGGAGGATGTGGCCTCGGCCGACCTTCCGTTCCCGCCGCCGGTTGCCGGACTGATCGAACTTCCCGACTTGTCTTGCTTGCCGGAAGGCGTGACCGAAATATTATCGATGAATTGCACCGATCCGGATGAAGAAGTGGTAGTGGTCGATGCGGATGCCGTGTGCCTTGATGCGCCGGGCCTGACCGTGCTGCAACTGGCAACCAGGAAGATGGCAATAACAAAAAGGGTAGTTTTTAACATATTATCCACTTCTGGGGATATTGGCACGGGCAAATATAGCAAATAAACGGCCAAAATGGTAGGGCCCATACCCTCTGACCTCGCTCCAACCCACCGAGGTGAGTCTAAAACGAAAATTTTTACCTTTTTTGTTTGTCACCGCCCCGGCGCCACCGCCAAACTATTTGTGGAAACTTTGTGTTTTCTCCGAACGAAGTTTGTCCTGCTTTGTTAGTTAATTGCAGGTTGTATGAGCAAATTCTCGCATTTACATACCCATACCCAATTCTCCCTGCTCGACGGAGCAGCGTCCATCCAAAGCCTCTATAAAAAGGCTATCAAAGATGGTATGCCCGCTCTGGCGATAACCGACCATGGCAATATGTTCGGCGCTTTCGAATTCGTATCGGAAGCCTATAAGCACCGCAACGACGACGGAACCCTCAAAGTCAAACCAATTGTCGGCTGCGAATTCTATGTCGTTGAAGACCGCTTCCGCAAAACCTTCACAAAGGACCAGCGCGACCAACGCTACCACCAGATCCTGCTGGCGAAGAACAAACAAGGATACCAAAACCTGATCAAGCTCACCTCCCTCGGCTATACCGAAGGACTGTACAGTAAATACCCACGCATCGACAAAGACCTTATCCGGCAATACCACGAAGGTCTTATCGCTACCACCTGTTGCATCGGCGCTTACGTCCCTCAGACCATTCTCCACGACGGGGAAGAAAAAGCGGAAAAGGAATTTCGCTGGTGGCTGGACCTTTTCGGGGAGGACTACTTTATCGAACTCCAGCGGCACAATCTTAAAGAACAAGAAAAGGTCAATCTTATCCTCCTGGAATTCGCCCGGAAATACCATGTCCCGGTAATCGCCACCAACGATAGCCACTATACCGATCGTGAAGACTTTAATGCGCACGATATCCTGCTCTGTATCAATACCGGTGAAAAACAGGCTACTCCCGGTTATGACGACTTCGTCAACGACGATACCAGCATCAGGAACCGACGGTTCAAATTCCCGAATGACCAGTTCTATTTCAAGACAACGGCAGAGATGACCGCGTTATTCGAGGATGTGCCCGAAGCCATCGATAACACCAATCGCATTGTCGACAAAATCGAAGTCCTTAACCTCAAGAAGGATATCCTCCTGCCCGCCTTCCCCATCCCGGCGGCGTTCCAGATCCATAAGGAAAGTAACCTGGACCAGTGGGAATATCTAAAATACCTCACCCAGGAAGGCGCCAGGCTCCGTTATAGCGACCTGACACCCGAAATCCAGGATCGTATCGACTTTGAACTGTTCACGATCAAAACAATGGGCTTCGCAGGCTACTTCCTGATCGTCAGTGATTTCATCAAAGCAGGCCGGGATATGGGCGTATTCATCGGGCCTGGCCGCGGCTCGGCTGCAGGAAGCGTCGTCGCCTATTGTATCGGTATTACGAATATCGATCCGATAAAATATAACCTGCTCTTCGAACGCTTCCTCAACCCCGACCGTAAATCCATGCCGGATATCGATACCGATTTCGACGACGAAGGCCGGCAGCGGGTGATCGAATATGTCGTGGAAAAGTATGGTCGCAATCAGGTAGCCCAGATCGTCACGTATGGCACCATGGCGGCTAAAATGAGTATCAAGGACGTAGCCCGCGCACTTGATCTTCCGCTTCCCGAATCCAATGCGCTCGCCAAACTGGTGCCGGAACGTCCGGGAATTGAGCTGAAACGAGTCCTCCATGCACCACTGACCGCAAAGGATGGAGAGAAGTCCCTGGAAGAGAAGGATGGCGTCGGGCCCGACGACCTCGCCAATGTAAAGCTGCTCCGGGATATCTACAAAGGTGAGGATATGCGCAGCCGTGTCCTTCACGAAGCCGAACGGCTGGAGGGCTCCGTTCGGAATACCGGTCTCCACGCCGCAGGCATCATCATCGCCCCCGATGATCTGATGACGATCCTTCCGGTTTGTACCGCCAAAGACTCCGACCTCCTTGTCACTCAGATCGAAGGCAGCGTCATCGAGGAGGCAGGGGTTCTCAAAATGGACTTTCTTGGCCTCCGCACCCTCAACGTCCTGAAGACGGCGCTTGAGCTCATCAAAGAGAATCACGGCCAGGATATCAATATCGATCTGGTCCCGCTCGAAGACCCGAAGACCTTCGAGCTGTATCAACGCGGAGAGACGATCGGCACGTTCCAGTTTGAAAGCCCCGGGATGCAGAAATACCTGAAAGACCTGAAGCCGGACAAATTCGACGACCTCATAGCGATGAACGCCTTATACCGGCCGGGGCCCATCGCCTATATCCCAAACTATATCGACCGGAAACACGGCCGGGAACGAATTGTCTTCGACCTGCCCGAAATGGAAGAATACCTCGGCGACACGTATGGCATCACCGTCTACCAGGAACAGGTCATGCTGCTCGCGCAAAAGCTGGCCGGATTCAGCAAGGGCGACGCAGACGTCCTGCGAAAGGCCATGGGCAAAAAGCAAAAGGCGATCCTGGACAAAATGAAGAACCAGTTCATCGTCGGGGCCGCAGCCAAGGGATTTGCCGCCGTGATCCTTGAAAAGATCTGGACCGACTGGGAGGCGTTCGCCCAGTATGCCTTCAACAAGTCCCATTCCACGTGCTATGCCTTCGTCGCCTACCAAACGGCATACCTGAAAGCACATTATCCCTCCGAATATATGGCCGCCGTCCTTAACCATGCGGGAAGCATCGACAAGATCACTTTCTTCATGGAAGAGTGCAAACGAATGGGCCTGAAAGTGCTTGGACCGGATATCAATGAGTCAAAAAAAGGTTTCGCGGTCAACCAGCACGGCGAGATCCGCGTCGGTCTGGGCGGGCTGAAAGGCGTCGGCGAGGCAGCAGTCGACAGCATCATCGAGGAGCGTAACAAAGAAGGGAATTTCCTGACGGCCTTCGATCTGGTCCAACGGATCAACCAACGCACGGTCAATAAGAAGACATTGGAAAGTCTCGCTTTTGCCGGCTCGTTCGACTGCTTCCGCGAGCTGCACCGCGCTCAATATTTCCATATCCCGCCCGGCGATACCACGACCGGTCTTGAGAAGATCATCAAGTTCGGGAATGTCTATCAAACGAATTCCAGCCAAAGCACCAATAGCCTGTTCGGAGATCTCGCTATGCCGGCGATCGCCACTCCCAAGATACCTAACTGCGAACCGTGGCCATTGACCGAATTGCTGGACCATGAAAAAGATGTGACGGGGATGTTCATGAGCGGCCACCCGCTGGACCATTTCAAATTTGAGATCACTCATTATGGGATCACCCAACTTGGCGAATACAATGAGATCAAAGAAGTCGTTCACCTTCAAAGCAATCCCGGAAAGACTTATCGGCTGGCCGGTCTGGTGGTAGAAGCGCAGCACCGGGTAAGTAAAACCGGAAAGCAATTTGGAAGCTTTACCATCGAAGACTATACCGGGAAATCCGAATTCATGCTATGGAGTGAGGACTACACCCGCTATGCCAACTATCTTGAAAAAGGAAAAAACCTGTTTCTGTCCGGTGGGTTCCGCCAGCGTTTCAGTAAGCCGGAATTCGAGTTTAAAATAGAGAAAATGATGCTCCTGGAAAGTATTAAGCCGATCCTGACCCGACAAGTAATAATGGACGTAGAAGCCCGTTTTATCAATGAGGATCTGGTTCTGTTCATCGAAAGGAACATCAAAAAGTACCCGGGTAAAACAGCACTGAAATTCAACATCTTAGAGAGCAAGACGCAGTCCCGGATCAGTCTGTATACCATGGGTACCGGATTCGAGATGAATGACGAAATGTCGGCTTTCCTCGAGCGGACCCCGGAACTGGAAGTGCAGGTTGTCACCTAGCTGCTATCCTGCTCTGTCGCCCCGCTGACGATATTATTATTAAAATAAGCTGATCTTTGTACGGCAAAAAATAATCACAAAACATAAAAAACGATTCATTTATGGCTTTAGAGTTCACAGATACAAACTTTCAGGAAAAGGTGATTGCCTCTGATAAATTAACCATTGTAGACTTTTGGGCGGAATGGTGCGGACCCTGCCGGGCGATTGGACCGGTTATCGAAGAGCTGTCCAAGGAATACGACGGTCGGATCAATGTTGGCAAGGTCAATGTAGACCACAATCCGCAATTGTCGATCAATTATGGCATTACCAGCATCCCTGCCATCCTCTTCATCAAAGGTGGTAAAGTGGTGGACAAGCTGGTAGGCGCTCAACCCAAGTCCAATTTCGTTAAGAAGATCGAATCGCATATCTAAGCCCTTAGAAGGCTGACTATAATATCCGGCCCGCGCTTCCGCGCGGGTTTTTTCATTAAATTAGCCCCATGCGCACAGGACTATTAATCACCGTCAGCATCACCCTTACCTCCACATTGACCGCACAAACGATTGACCAGAAAGCATCGGACGCATGGCTGATCACCAGAATGGCCGCACGATACCATGTAAGCCCTCGACTGCTGGATGAAGATATGTCCGCCGCTATCTTCTCGCAACTATTCGATGCCCTGGACGGTCAGCGCCTGATCTTTACTGCCGCCGATATCCGCCAGATGATCGGGTACAGGCTTAACCTCAATGAAGAGATCCTGAACAGGCGCACCGGCTTCCTGACACTTGTCGCCGGCATCTACCGGCAACGGCTGATGCAGACCGACTCGCTGATCGACGGCATCACTTCCAAACCGTTCGACTATACGCTTCATGAGACTCTCACTGTTGCCGAAGATACCTCCTGGGCGGTAAGTTCGCAGGCCCTCCGGTCGAAGATCTCCAAATTCCTGAAATATTCGGTCGGGAATACCATGGCGTATGACCTACTACACGACAAAAGTCAGCACCCCGCTTCTAAAGACAGCCTGGAGATTGCGCTCCGTAAAAAGGCAGGTGCCCGGATGCACCGCTCCATCCGCCGCATCCTCCAAAGCCCGCGTGGAATCGATAATATCGTGGGCAATATCTATTGCCAGTCACTGGCTTCCTGTTACGACCCGCATACGGCCTATTTCACCTCCGACGTCAAAGCCGAATTCGAGTCCATGCTGGGTAACAAACCGCTCTCCTTCGGCCTCACATTGACCGAAGACGAAAACGGCAACCCAATGATCGGCAAACTCATTGCAGGTGGGCCGGCCTTCCAGAGCGGCGGGCTCCACGAGGGGGACAAGATCCTTACCCTTCGCTGGGACGATCAGGGATCGATCGATGTATCCGGCGCCTCCGTAGAAGAAACGGATCGCATCCTGGATGCAGAGGGCGGAACGCGCCTGACTATGACCGTCAAAAGGCCCGACGGGACGACCCGGGACGTCAGCCTCCAGAAACAGCTTGTCAACGTCGATAATGATGACAACCGCGTCAGAGGCTACGTCTTGAACGGCACCCGGACCGTCGGCTACATTTCCCTGCCCGCCTTCTATTCAGACTGGGAAGACAGCCGCGGGATCAATGGATGCGCCAACGACGTCGCCAAACAAATCCTCCGGCTGAAGCGGTCCAATATCAGCGGGCTGATCCTCGACCTTCGCTATAACGGTGGCGGCTCGATGCAGGAAGCCGTCGAACTCGCCGGTATATTCATCGACGCAGGCCCGGTTGCGCAGATCAAGACCCGGGAAGCAAAAGTCATCACCCTCAAAGACGTAAACCGTGGAACCGTTTACGACGGACCGTTGATCTTACTGGTGAATGGCAGCAGCGCCTCTGCTTCCGAAATGGTTGCCGGCACCCTGCAGGACTATCACCGCGCCCTGATCGTCGGTTCCCCCACCTACGGCAAAGCCACGGCGCAGGTCGTCCTTCCCATGGATACCACGGTAGACCTCAGCACCTACTCCAGCCAGACACAAGCCTCGAGCTATGTGAAGATCACCATTTCAAAACTCTATCGCATTACGGGACAGACCGCTCAACGCAACGGCGTCCAGCCCGACATCGTCCTGCCCGACCCTCCCGACGCGCAAAGCGAGCGCGAAGCAGACGAACGGTTTGCCCTCCCCTCCACCCCCATCGAACCGAATAAATATTATACCGCTCTGCCACCGCTGCATATCGAAGCCGCGCAGACCGTCGCCCGCAAAGCATTGGACTCCTCTGCCTTCTTTACCGGCGCCAGGGAGGAGCATCAACAGACAACGAGACATCCGGGCAAAGACATTTCCCTCTACTTCGACGACATCATGGCCGCAAACAGGAAAGCCATGTCGAAAGAGGCTCCCCCGCCGGCGGCAGTCGATGGAAAGGGTGCACCGCTCTTCACGATCGGCAGCCCCGCGAGTGATGCCCGGAAGAAAGAAATGCAGGCCGACCCCTACCTGGCTATCGCCTATCAATTAATTACGCCGTTATCGAATTAATTTCTATATTTATTTCGTAACCTGTAACCAACTATACCCACTATGAATCGCAGCTTTACAACCATTTTGATCCTGGCATGCGCCCTGTTCTCCACCCCTCCGGTAACCGCACAAAACCTCGATAATCCCGGCGATTACATGACCGCCATGGTCAAGGCGCGCGGCGATATGGACTCCAAGTATATGCAGTATATGAGTGCCGCCGCCCATGGCCGCCGGGCCAAAAAAGTAGAAAAGCTCCGGCTCGAAGTCCTCGACAACATAACGAACAGCCGTTATAAAATCAGCGACCTGCCGATTTACAAAGGGGATAACTCTCTCCGGCAAAGCAGTATCGACTACATCCAGCTCTGCTATACCGTCTTCAATGAAGACTATAAGAAGATCGTCAATATGGAGGAGATCGCCGAGCAATCCGTAGACGAAATGCAGGCCTATATGCTGCTGCAGCAGAAGATCGATGAAAAGCTGCAGGAAGGATACGCGGCGCTGGATAAAGTAACACATACCTTCGCCGCGAAGTACAACGTGACCCTGACTACCGAGCAAAGCCCTCTTGGCGCAAAACTCGAAGAATCCGGCAAAGTCAACACGTACAGCAGCACCATCTACCTGATCTTCTTCAAATGCAATTGGGAAGACAACCAAATGGTGAAAGCCATGAACGACCAGAAGGTGAATGACGCCGAGCAAGCCCGCAATGCCTTGCTAAGCTATGCCAACCAGGGTCTCCAAGCGCTCGATACCGTCAAGCCATTCGAGGGTGATCCTTCCCTCGTCAACGCCTGCAAGCGCGCACTTACTTTCTACAAACAGGCTGCGGAAAAGGATATGCCCAAATTGACCGACTACTATGTTAAAAAAGAAGAATTTGAGAAGCTGAAGAAGGATTTCGACGCCAACTCCAATCGCAGCCAGGCTGATGTCAACGCCTACAACAAGGCCGTCAAGGATATGAACAACGCCGTCAACGCTTTCAACCAAACCAACAACAAGGTAAACAACGGCCGCAACCAGGCAGTCAACGATTGGACCAACTCCGAGAAAGAATTCCAGGACCAGCACATCCCGCACTATAAATAGGGCCGCGCGCCTTAATGACTGACTGAAGGTGCCGCAGCCTCTTTCGGGTCGTGCTTGTACCGGAACACCAGCGGAAAAATAATCCCAAGCACCAGCGCATAAGCGGCAAAGATCATCCAGATGCTGTGCCAGTCCCTGACCCCGTTATCCGTATAGTGATCGACAACAAGGCCGCTGAGAAAGGTGCCGAGCCATGCCCCGATTCCATTGGTCATCAGCATGAACAAACCCTGGGCGCTGGCCCGGATCTTGATATCAGCCTCGCGCTCGACAAAAAGCGAACCCGAAATATTGAAAAAGTCAAAAGCCATCCCATAGACGATCATCGACAACACGAGAAAGGGCAGCCCGGTACCCGGATTCCCTATCCCGAATAACCCGAACCGGAATACCCATGCAAAGATGCTCATCAGGATGACTCGTTTGATCCCGAACCGCCGCAGAAAGAAGGGAATAGTCAGAATGAACAGTGTCTCCGAAATCTGCGAAACCGAAATAAGCAACCCCGTATGCCGGACCCCGAACGACTGGGCATACTCCGGGATCCTCTTAAAATCGCTAATGAATGGTGAGGCGAAAGCATTACTGATCTGCAATGCAAATCCCAATAACATCGAAAAGAGAAAGAAGATCAACATCTTCATTTTTTTGAAAAGGACGAACGCATCGAGCCCCAGGGAAGCATATAGCGTTGGTTTCGGACCTGAACGTACCGGGAAACAGGCGGGGAGCGTAAAGGCATAGATACCCAGCGCCAGCCCGGCTGCCGCGCCCACATAAAGCTGATAGGGGCTTTGCTTCCAGCCGCAGAGGTCAACGACCCACATCGCACACACAAATCCCACCGTACCCCATACGCGGATCGGCGGAAAATCCTTTACGACATTGAAGCCGCCCTTGACGAGGATGATATAGGAAACCGTGGCATTCAACGCAATGGTCGGCATGAAAAAAAAGCAGTTGAACAGCATCGCGATATAGAATAGCCCGAAATTCGACAGCGTCGAAGCCCAGATCAACATGGCCGCTCCGATAATATGGCAAAGCCCCAGCACGCGCTCAGCATTTATCCATCGGTCCGCTACGATCCCAAAAAGCGCCGGCGTGAAGATGGACGCGACCCCCATTGTGCCATATACACTTCCAACCTGCCTGCCATCGAAATGCAGGACATTGAACATATAATCACCCAACGAGATCAGCCATGCCCCCCAAACGAAGAATTCGAGGAAATTCATCAGGATCAGCCGGAATCTTATGCTCACGCAGTAAATTTTTGGTGTTCGCGGGCTCCGCCCGGTTAAAACATACAAGATAAAGAAATTATAGTAAGCCTACAATCAGTAATTTTGCCGGATAAATGTCCGTGTATGAATACGATGATTTCCGGAATCGATAGCCTCATTAGCACCGCTCCGCCGGACCTTCGGCCAATCGGCCAAAAGATACTCGGGGAACAGCGCATAACCCCCGAAGAAGGCATCCTGCTTTTCGAAAAGGGGAGCCTTCCTTTCCTGGGCGCGCTGGCCAACCACGTCCGCGAACGCCTTCACGGCAATGTGACATATTTCAACCGCAACTTCCACATCGAACCCACCAATGTATGCGTTTTCACCTGCCAGTTCTGCTCCTACTCGCGGCTCTATGCCCACCGCGATGAAGGCTGGGAACTCACCCAGCAGCAAATGCTGGATATCGTGAAAAGTTACGATGGCAAACCGGTGACCGAAGTGCATATCGTCGGCGGCGTTCACCCGAAGATGAACCTTGAATTCTTCATCGAACTCCTTCAGAAGATCAAAGCACATCGCCCGGACCTGCACATAAAAGGGTTCACGGCAGTGGAGCTCGACTATATGTTCCGCAAGGCTAAACTCACCGTCGAAGAAGGAATGAAGAAACTGCATCTCGCCGGATTGGACTCCATGCCGGGCGGCGGAGCCGAGATCTTCCACCCCGACATAAGAAATATCATCTGCGCGGACAAAGTCGATGCCGAAGGCTGGCTGAAGATTCACGAGGCTGCACACCGCGAAGGCATGCATACCAACGCGACCATGCTATATGGCCACATTGAGACCTATGCGCACCGCATCGACCATATGGACCGCCTAAGAGACCTCCAGGACCGGACCCACGGATTCAACACCTTCATCCCGCTGAAGTTCCGTAATAAGGACAACGATATGAGCCATGTACCCGAGTCCCCAATCGTCGAGGATATGAAACTTTATGCCGTGGCTCGCCTCTATATGGATAATTTTCCGCACCTGAAAGCTTATTGGCCCATGCTTGGCCGGCAGAATGCCCAGTTGACCCTTTCCTTTGGCGTGAATGACCTCGACGGTACGATCGACGATACGACAAAGATCTATTCGATGGCGGGCAGCGAGGAGCAAACTCCCAGCCTGTCGACCGCCCAGCTGGTGACTCTAATCCGGCAGGCGGGCCGTGAACCGGTAGAAAGGGATACCCTGTATAATGAGATCCGCAATTATAAGGATGTCGACCTGAACAGCGTCCAACTGGATGCCTCCTTGAATTAACCTACGCCATGTTCCGAAAGCCCCTGAGAAAAACGCTCCCTATCCTCCTGGCAGCCCTCTTCCTGGCCAGCCAGGGCGTATTGGGGCAAGTCGAAGTTCACGGCACCGTATACGATCGCTCCCGCTATTTTGCTATGCCGGGCGTCAGCGTGATGTCTACCTCCGGCCAGGGAACAATGACCGACTCGATCGGTCAATACCGGCTCCGTGTGACGCGCAGGGATTCGATCTTCTTTTCGTACCTGGGGAAAGCCACCGTTAAATTCCCTATAAGAAGCATCGACCCCAATTCCCCGATGGATATAAGCATCGCCGTCGCTGTAGACAGCCTGCCCCTGGTAGTAGTCCGCCCAAAAGCGTATCGCTACGACTCCATGGAGAATCGGGATGAATACCGCAAGATCTTCGATTATGAACCAGATTATGTGGGTCAGGGTGAGGGCGGCGCGGGTGTCAACCTCGACCTCCTGTTCGGCGCCCGGCGTAACCGGCAAATGCTCTCCCTTCAGCGCCGGCTGATCGAAGAGGAACAGGATAAATACGTCGACTACCGGTTCAACCGTACCCTTGTACGGCGGATCACAGGCCTGGGGCCGCCCGCACTCGATCTGTTTATGAAGATGTATCGCCCCAGTTATGACTACATAAAAAGCTGCGAGAACGATTACGAATTCTACAAATATATAAAGGATTGTGGTACATATTTTTTGAGAACGTATAAAGTCGAAACAAGCCCTCGCTGATTGCTTTACTTCATCCGCAGGATACCAAGGTCCAGCCTGCCCATCTGCTCAACCACTGAATGGTAGGTGTGGCGCGGATCGGCTTTTATCTTATCGAAAAGCTCGACGGCAGGCGCAGCCTGGCCCGTGGCCAGATAATTCATGGCCAGGTAATATTCCGCCTCGTCTTCGAAAAAAGGTTCCCTGGTTTTATTGTACAGGATAAGGGTCTTCAGCAAGCTGATGGCCTCGTAATATTCTTTTTGCTCCATGCGTGCCATGGCAGTAAGGAAATAATCTTTTTGCGTCCTAGTATGCGTTGCATCAAAGGCGCTGTATACCCCGGCCCAGTTCCTGCGCTGATAGGCTTTTTCCAATTCGTCGGATACATCGGTACCCCGCGTTACGCTCAACTGGTATTCGGTATAATTTTGGTCAAAGACGCCTTCCGGCCGCGTACTTGCCACCTTGATAATCCCCGCACTAACGACAACCACCATAAACGCCGCGGCAATCTGCAACATGGGCGATATCCGCCGCCTTACGGCCGGTACCACAGCCAATGCCGGAGAGGACCGACGGCGCGCATCAACCATATCCGCCAGTTTCCCCACAGGCACGACTGGCTCCAGATCACGCTGCTCCTGCTCGAACCTCATCCTTGCATTGCGCACGTGATCCGTGATCGCGTGCAATCGGATTGCATCAACCGCCATCTCCAGGAGGTCCCACTCCTCCTGAGTCTCGGCGTTTGCCGGAGTCGGTCCGTCGCCAGGCTTTTCGCCCTTGCGTTGATCGAATTGATCCACTATTGATTCATGTTGGTCTGGTGTCATCGTACGTTGATTCTGGCAGTTTGTATGCCTGGGAGAAAAGCGGGAAAACGCTCGGAGGAAACATTTCAGGCTAGACGATTTCAGGTTCAAATTCTTTATAAGGTTGATCTATCTGGTTGATCAACGGATCTGGATTTAAGGATAATGAAACTGACATGGATTTAAGACTGGATTTCAAGGAGTTGGATGTGGGCGGTTCATAGAGTTGGATGTGTGCGATTCATAGAGTTGGATTCAGGCGATTCATAGACTTGGATTCAGGCAATTCAAAGACTTGGATTTGGGCAATTCATGGATTTGGAAATAGGATGTTCATAGATCGGATTCTAAAAACGAAGGGTTTGATCAATGTTTTTCAAGGACGACCGGATGATAGTGAAGGTACTTTTCCAGGATATGGATTTGGCGTTTTCCCGTTTTTTCAAAGATCTGCTTCTAAACTTAGTAGGAGCCAGGTTCCTATTCGTAACCTGAAAAAGGCCTTATTTTAAATATAATTTCTATCTATTTGATTATCAATTAATTATTGCTTAATGCGTTTTAGCAGGAGCGGGTTTTTCCGAATAAGGTCGGATAGCTCCTTCATGCATTTATACTTTTTGTTACGGGCCACTTGTTCCGATTCAAAGCCCATTTTTCCAGTGATTTCGTCAAACGGCAGGTTCTCATAATAAAAAAGGGTCAGGATCTTCCGGCAGGATTCGCCCAAATGACCCATCAGCGATAATAGCTGCTCCCTGGTTTCCCGTTGGTTCAGGTTTTCCGCGATATCCTGCTCGATTTGTCCGCGACTGGTCTCGAATATCCTCGCTCGCTGATCGCCGCTTTTTTTCCTTTTGAGCTCATTCAGCCAGATATTCCGCGCCACCGACACGAGGAAGGTTTTGACGCTCGAGTCCCGGCGGAATTTCCCTTTCCGAATGAGGTCGATAAAGGTGACTACGGTCTCCTGGAAAATATCTTCCCCGTCCTGCAGACTGCCGCCCATGGTCACCACGTTGAAGCTGATCAACTCCGCATAATGTTTGTAGATATAAAAAATAACTTCGTCGAGGTCGTTGGAAAGAATCCCGGCTACAATAGCGTCGTCGGAAAAGTTCATATGAATTTGCAGACCAGGCTCCGCCCGGTTTAGTAATTAAAAATAGTTAATTTCGATGATATGTTGGAATTGACAAACTTGATCGAGCAGGGGACCATGACGTACCTGCCCCATATCTCGGTAGATTCGGCCATCTTCAGTTTTCACGAAGGACTCCTGAAGGTCCTTGTGCTTCGGATGAAAGACCAGACCTTGTATTCCCTCCCCGGAGGCTATGTCGGCAGAGAAGAAGATCTCGATGGCGCGGCGCAGCGCATTCTTCATGAGCGGACAGGTCTCGAAGCCGTCTATCTCGAACAATGCGGCACATTCGGCGATCATTGTCGTACCGGTGGCAAAAAGAGTGAGAACATTTTCGCCTGCCTCGGCATTGATATCCCCGCAGACAGCTGGATCATGCAGCGTTTTATCAGTGTGGGTTACTATGCCCTGGTCAACTACGCCGCGGCCCGGCCCGCACCGGGTCATTTTGATGCGGAGTGCATCTGGTGGCCGGTGGATAACCTGCCCGATATGATCTTCGATCACCGCGAGATCGCCGGCAAAGCGCTTGAAACATTGCGGCTCCTGCTCGACGTCAAAGTGCCGCGCTCCAATCTGCTCCCCGGGACATTTACCATGAACGACCTGCAGCAACTCTATGAATCCATCCTGGGCAAACCATTGCTGCGGTCCAATTTCCAACGGAAAATGTTGAATATGGACATCCTCGAACGGCTCGATAAGAAATTTGGCGGCGGTGCGCACAAAGCGCCGTACCTCTATCGGTTCAGAATCCCCACAGGCTAGAGGTGCCGCCTGCCGCCATCGTCGCACCATAAAAAAACCGCCCTTTTGGGCGGCGAAAATCGTTGTCAGGTTTCTCTACTTTCCGGTTTTTTCAAGGACTTGGAATAAAATTTTTTCGCAGGATGCTTGGATTTTCTTTGTTGGGCTTTTCAGGGATTCAGGATGGTTTTTTGGATGTTGGATCAGTTTTTTGGTTTTCAAGGATGTCGGATCGGGCTTACAAAATTGGATGCTGTAGGTCTCTTAAGGATTGGATTTCTTTCGTTGCTGATACAAAGATGGAACAATGCCCGCCCGAAAAGAAACTTTTTCGTCCGGAGGTTATTTCTGCCCGACGAAAGAAGGATTTACCCGACGAATACTTCTTAATTTTTCCATAAAATTGCCATCATGAGAACCCGCTCGTCAATTTCCTTCTGGCTGTGTCTCGCACTGGGCGCACTTTCCCTGAACGGGACGAAGGCCCAGGACGGCGCACGAAGCGCTGCATCGTCTGCGAATGATACGCTCCATCTCGCACCTCTGCCTGGGCCACTATCCTGGGACAACATCCCGCTGCACTTTCACCGGGGCCCAGGTCGTCTGATCATCGAAGCCGGCGAAAAAACGGACATGTTCCGTGATCCGAATGTAACCTACAATACCGACAATGCACCCAAACTCCTTTTTACCGCTGACAGCAACTTCGTGCTGACAGCTGCTATTCACCATAACTTTGTCAGCAAGTGGGACGGCGGGGCCATCGTCCTGAAAGCCGACAGTCTCAACTGGATAAAATTCTGCTTCGAAAAGGATTATACCGGTCAGCACCGCGTCGTCAGCGTCGTAACCAAGGGCATTTCGGACGATTGTAATTCTGCGCCTATCCCCGGCAATACCGTTTATTATAAGGTAGCCAAGGCCGGTAATGTCATTACGCTGTACTATTCGCTGGAAGGCCGGCATTGGTTCCTGATCCGCCACCTCGTCTTCGACAGCCAGGTTCCGCTGAAGGTCGGATTTCTCGCCCAGTCGCCCACGGGAAAAAGCTGTACGGTAACGTTCTCGAGCATCCATTATTCCAGCCGCAAGATCCGCGATCCCTATCTGGGAGAATGATGACCACGGGTGACCGACGGTCCTAAAAAAAGACCGCCCATTAGGCGGTCTAAAACTGTCAAACAGGAAAGGTTGGTTATGGCGCTAATTCTTCATCGATCAACCGGAACATCTCCATTCGGGTAAGGCCGCAAAGGTTGGCGATAATGATCAAATCCTTTACCGAGAACCCCTCTACGTGAAGCAGGAGCTCATTGAATCGTTTCAAATTCTTTCCAAGATCTGCCGCAAGGACAGACTTTGGGAGATACGTAAATATATCCGTAAACGATTTGATCCTTCCCTGGTCCAGCATAGGCTTAATGGTTGGATACCGATGGTCCCTATGTTCCATAAGCAAATAAACATTTTAAAGAAACGCGAAACAGCACCGCAGCCATTTTGTACTACTTAATCTGATTGTTCCGTCATCTTTTTCCTGATAAAATTTCTCTTTATCCGTCCGCCCGGGTCAAGTGTCCCGAAGGGTCCTTGCCCGACTATAAAAATACTAAATTATTTAGTAATTCCAGCACAAAAAAACCGCCCTGCACCTTGGGCGGTAAAAATTCTTTTTTTTCAGGGTTCAACCAATAGAAACGGTTTTAAAGGGGTTTTGGATTATACACTGTTTTTCAAGGATTTGGAATCAGAATTAGTTGGATATTTGTTGGTTTCACTTTCGGAACTGGATCTCTTTCGTTGCTGTTACAAAGATGCGGAAAACCACATCCGGAAAGAAAATTTTTCGTCCAACATTCGTATTTGCCCGACGAAAGTCACAAATACACGACGAACGGTTTGGCCGCCGGCCTCCGTCCTGTCGTCCCCGTCCTATCGTCCGGCGATCGCCCCCACTCTAATCCCCCGTCGGCTGGATCTCGCTCGTTTCCACCATCAGCATCACCGTTTTCCGCGGCGCGCGCGTCCGATGGATAACCCCGCGCGGGATCGTAACCCCCTGATTCGGACCGAGCTCGATCGTCCTGTCCTCCAGGTCCACCAGCAACTGTCCGCTCAAAACAAAAAAGAACTCATCATCTTTGTCATGCTTGTGCCAATGGTACTCGCCTTCGATGATGCCCACACGGACAACGCTGTCATTTACTTTCGTGAGCGTCTGATTGAACCATTTATCGGTGCATTCGCGCACCATCTCGTTGACGTCGATTGTTTGCAGGTGATCGAACTTGACATCCAGTCTGGTTACATAAGGAAATGTCTGCTCCATAGTTGAAAATTTTTTTCGAAGATCTGACCCCTCTTTATTCGAATATCTGACTACTCAAATGCCGGAACGCCTCCATCGCCCCCATATATTCGCAAGTCCTCGCCCCAGCCTTGTTGGCATTGCCGACGATCCGCCGCCATGCAACCAAATCTCGCGCGGCCGGCTGACCTGAGCTCATTTGGTAAAGCATCGCGCCAACAAACGCATCCCCCGCCCCAGTGGTATCGATCGATTTCACCGGGATGCTGGCGACGACCTCGGTGTGATCACCCACCCTCACCAACGTGCCTTCTTTACCCAACGTAATGGCAAAGACCGCCCGTGTCTTCTCCTGCAAAACCGTCGCCGCATCCTTCAGGGTCGCGCAGCCGGTGATCAGCAGCGCTTCTTCATCGCTGACCTTGAAGAAATGACAACAATCCAGGAAATTCCAGGAATGATCTACGAACGAGCGAATATTGTCTCGGAACAGCAATTGGCGGTAATTCGGATCGAAGCTGATCAAAATATCCTGGCGCAAGGCCTTCTGCAATAGCCCATAATATGCCGCCTGTAATGGACCCGGCAGAAAGCCGGTCGCCGATCCGAAATGTACGATCCCTACAGCCGAAAGATCCACGGCCTCTACCTCCTGCACGGTCAATTCACCATCCGCCCCGCGATTGAATACAAAGTCCCGCTCCCCATCCTCCATCAGTGACACAAAAGCGAATGTGGTGAACGTTGTCTCGTCGACCACTATGGACCGCGTGGAAACGCCAAATGCCTCCATCACCCCGATCAATTGCCGCCCGAACGGGTCGGCCCCGACTTTCGCCACCAGTTCGACCGTTCCACCCAGCGCGGCAATAGCCGCTGCTACATTGGTGGGCGCGCCGCCGGGTTTCTTTAAAAAATGCTGCCCGTCGGCAAGGGATTTGCCCTTGTCCGTACAGATCATATCGATCAATGCCTCCCCGATGCAAAGGATTTTTTTTGCGCGCCCGCCCATACAGAAGCAAAAATTAGCCTGAATGTAGCTAATTTTCCCGAGCCCCGGACATGCTAATGACCCACCCAGGTCTTGATCAGGCTATCGGCCGCCGTGAGGTGTGCCTGGATCGCCGGAAGATACATATTTATATAATCCTTGACTGCGGCGCTTTGTGCATTGGTCTGTTCAGCCTGGTACAGCGTGATCGCCGCCTGGTCATCATTAATCTGCAGCCGCAAATACGTCGTATCAAACGCAACCCCGGTTAAATTCTGAAGGGCAGCCAACTCCTGCTGATGCACAGAGTCGGGGCTTGACAGCACGGTGAACCCTGCGTTATCGGCAAACAGGACCAACGCAGATTGCGCATGGCCATAATCGTTGACCATCAACGTGCCAAATGCCTTCAGGCCCGAATCCGCCGCATTCGTCGACGCCAGATTACCCGCATCGATCTCATCAACATTGTTAAAACTGGCGCTCGTTATGAATTGCTGGTCGGTTGCATTCAGGGATGTGCCCGATTTCATGGATTTCTTGGAGCAACCGGTCGCGGCTGCCACGATCAACGCCCCAATCACACAAAATTTCTGCATAGATTACTTTTCCAAAAGCCTATGCAATTTTCGGACCCAACGATTTGATCGTCGCCCCCCATCCAACAAGCGTCAGCAGCGCCGCAATCAAACTGATAATGGCCGCAAACGGGAAAAAATAAAGGAACTCGATACCAGACAAACACAAAATTGCCGCACCAAGCACGAGAACCTCATTTTGCGAAGACCGGTCCCCCGCGACCGTCTTTGACGAGGCCAGCCAAAGAAGCACCGCAAACAGCGCCAGCGAAACGCTCGCCGTATAGCCATAACCGTCGAAATAATCACCCATACTCCTGGATACGCCCATGAACGGGAATTTTGGCGCCGTCATCCAATGAGCCACTTCGCGCATAACCGGGTCGTTGTTCTTTTTCCAGCCATTCTGGCCAAACGAGTGCCCGACGAGATGGAAGAGCATCAGCAGGGACGCTATACGGAGAAGGATTTTTGTTGTCATATCGCTTCGGTTTTATTGGTTACTCCCACGTACAGGTCCAGGATATACCCCCAGCCCAGATCCATATCCTCAATGACCTTCGCGCCTCCCATCAACTGCTCCAGATCGCGGTGCTCGAGCTTCACTCTTGTCATTTGCGGCCCTTCCGATGAAAAGATCACCTCGACCTCGGAATGTATCCGGGGATTGCAATGAAAATTTCCATCGATCTGCCACACCAACACCAACCGACCGAATGGTTCCCACACGAGGACATACCCTACGTTAACCTCACTTCCGTCTTCGTGACGCGTAAACCATCTGCCCTTTGAGCCGGGCTCCAGCACGGATTCAACCACGGGGGTCTTGCCAACATGATGGGATTTGGGCCACCACAGATCCATTCTCTCTGTAAATACCTGGAACGCTGTCTCCTGGCTTGCCTCAACGAGGACTTCTTTTCGGATGGGTTGCATGTATGGTGCTTTTGTTTCTTTCAGCTTGCTCGGCCACTTGCTTGAACCGCTTCAGCGACCTGGACCAGAAACTGTCGAGATAGTCCCGCAAGACCTGAACGCCTTCTTCGTCAATTCGATAAATGCTCCGGGTTCCTTCACGCGTCATGTTGATCAACCTGGCCTCGCGCAGTACTTTAAGGTGTTGTGAAACCGCCGGCCGGCTGACGTCCAATCCGTCAGCGATATGGACAACCGACAGCGGCCCCCCGGCCAGTCTTTCGAAGATGGTCCGCCGGGTAGGATCCCCCAAAGCGTTCAATGCATGATCAGCCTTTGGAATTGCCATTTGTCAAGATTATATGGTAAGTAGTCACTTACCGTAAGTACAAACTTACGAACAAAAATGAATTCTCCAAATTCTTTTTTTACTTGTCATTTGACAAGCAGGTTTAAAGATATTAGCGGTTACTTTGCCAGTTATGGATCGCTCTCCCATCGCATTCGACGGTTCCATTCCGGAGAACTATGACCGCTACCTCGCGTCATTCCTTTTTGAACCTTTTGCCGCGGACCTTGCCGGACGAATAGAAGTCCAGGCGGGATCCCATCTGCTGGAACTGGCATGCGGCACGGGAATCCTGACCCGGCGTCTTGCCAACCATTTACCCACATCGGCCGAATTGATCACGACAGATATCAATGAAGATATGCTTGCCTTCGCCCAGGAGAAAATAACGGCGCCGAATATCCTATGGGACACCGTAGATATGACCGCCATCCCCTACGCGGATGACCTTTTCGATATCGTCTTCTGCCAGTTCGGGTTGATGTTCGCGTCGGACAAATCCAGGGCATTCGCTGAAATCCACCGGGTGCTCCGGAAAGACGGGGTCCTGCTGTTCAATGTGTGGGCCGATAAAGCAGATAACCCGGTATGGCGGATCAATAATTCCCTGATCCGCAGTCTGTTCCCCGATATCCCGCTAAACCCGGATCTCGGTCCATTTTCACTGGCAGTGGAAAGCATCTCAATATCACTGCTTCATCAGGCCGGCTTCGCCGATGTCAGGCAGGATTCGGTAAGGATAATCGGCGTTTGCGAATCTGCCGCCATTGTAGCAAACGGATTTACCTTTGGTACCCCGCTCTATAATTTTATAAAATCCGATCCTGCCCTATTGGAAAAATTTCGCCACACGCTTGAGGATACGGTTAGCTCGGAATTGGGCGCGTCTCCGGTTCAATCCCCGCTCCGGGCATGGGTATTTAGTGCAGTAAAATAAAACCATCCGGTCCCTCCGAATACTGACGATGCGGAAAAATGCGTAACGGCCGAAAGTTCCGTTTATGGATGTTTTTCTCTATTTTGCAGCCAATCCAAAAATCCCGGCATGCTGCCCACACCCCTGAAGAAAGTGGCTTTTTTGTTTGCAAACCTGCTTCTAATCTTTTCCCTGCAAGCCCAGACGAAGATCTTCAAAGAGGTCGGCGAAGACATCTCGACCCAAATCAAGGCCATTTCCCAGGATAATGCCCTGGTAGGTTATCTGGCGTTCACCCGGCTCGAAAAAGCCGACGCCGACTCTTTCAATTACCGGCTGACGATCATGGATGAAAATCTCAACGACATCGGCGCCGTCAATTTTCGCCAGGGGCTCCTCGATCTTCAAACCGTTTCGTTCGAGCAGAACGTCTTGTGTTTGGGTTATATTCAAAGCCCCCTGACAAGCGGGGAATCGGTCCGGACAAGGAAAGACTACCGCAAGGCCCAGGAAGCCGCGACATTGAGCCACATCCTGCTGCAATTTGTCAACCTGAATGGCAAGGTCATCAACACCTGGTATAAGGAAGTGAATTTGAATACGGCGACTTTCTCCCCAAGGAACCCATTTTCAACCATGCGGCTGATAGGATATCTTAAATTTGGGATGCAAATCAGGAATATTCAAAACGGTGGTTTCGCCTTTTTTTATGGCGATGAAATGAAACAGAAGCTGCTGCTATTCAATACGGGGGGGGGAAATGACCCACGAACTCGATGTCCCCATAGCAGATCACTTTTACCTGCGCGCCTCGGGTGCCGATCTTTATCTTCTGACAAAGCAAAAGGTGCATGCGCCTGAAGGGGGCTACCGGCTATATGTCTATTCCGCAGGCGACCTCGAGGCGGAAAATAACTTCGATCTAAGGGACAAGAACGACAATTGGCTAAAAGTGCTGTCCTTTGATAATGATCCTGCTACCGGTGATGCATTCATAGCGGGCTGCATCATCAATTCCCGGCGGGAACAGGATTTCTTCACAGCCAATGACTACGCCTACGGTCCTTACGTCGGGCTGTTCACCCTCGATCTGGGAAATCCGCACAAGGATATGTATGCCAACTGCAGCTATTGGTCCGGTGAGAATATCCCCGGTATTTCAGGGTATGGCCAAATTACCAACAAGGGCTTTTATGTCAAATACGCCACGGCATTCAGAGACTTCAAAGGCAACACGATTTTTGCCGGTACGGCGTTGACGGGAAAGGGATTTGTGGGTGCTGCCAAATACAAATTGGCGGATGGGGTTTTCGTTCGGCAGGATTCAGCGGGGAATATTGCGCTGGATAATAGTATCCCCTGCGATGAGACCAAATATTTCGGCGATATGGGCATCCTTAATGAACTAGACAAAAAGGATTTTTATAAGGTAGTCAATCCGGACACCAAAAGCAATTATATGATCATCGACGACGAAGAAAATATTTATATCTACAATGTCGGCTCCAAAAAGGTCATGCGGACCATCCCCCACAAAGACGGGAGTATAAAGATCAGCGTCTTCCCTGCCAAGGAAGGATACATGATGGTATCGGAATATAACCGCAAAGAGAAATATACCCGTTTTTCTATTGAGGCGCTGTAGAGTCTGCCCGCGGTCATTTTTTTAGTTCATAACAAAGTTCTACCATACCGCTCTTGTAACCCGTCACATCCTTGAGATGCAGTGCTTGTTCCTGCCCCAATTGATCAAAAAAAAGTAACCCGTCACCCAAAATGACCGGTAAGACCGACAATCGAATTTCATCCACTAACCCAAGGCGGATGAACTCCCGGGCAAGCATGGCTCCTCCTACCAGCCAGACATTATCATAATTCGGTCTTAGCCGCTCATCTACCAATTTTTTCAGGTCACCCGAATAAAGCTCGATGTTCGCTCTGTCAACCGGCAGGCTTCGGTGCGTAACGACAATGGTCGGCGTGTCCCCGTAAGCCCAGCCATACGATGCCGAAAGCTCCCGGGCATGTTCGTAAGTCCGCGAACCCATTACATAGCAACCAATTGATTTAAGAAAGGCTTCCGTGTCCTGTTCACCGATCCCCTTTTCATAGTAGTCGGCGGTCTCAAACCATGAAACGCTATTATCCCTCCTGGCAATAACGCCGTCAACGCTTGCAACCATATGTATCGTGACTTTACATGCGTCGATAGACATATTTACAAAGTGATGGTCAGGATCGAAGGTAGCAAAATTAACCAATCACCCTGCTGCGTTTGACAGCCGCCTCCAGGGTCTCTATATTTGCCCACATTTTAACGATTACCGCATTTTCAGAATTTGCCCTATATTTACCCCACCCTCAAAAAACGACCCGGTTGCCCATCTAGCCATGAAAGAAACCATCCTCCGCCTCCACGAAGACCTCCACCAGGAGCTTAACAAGTTATCTAATGAAGGGACCGCATCCATCGATGCGGAACAGGGATTCCGCATAGCCAGCGACTACTGGCAGCAGGTGAAGAATCTCGTTCGCCAGAACCGTTTTTCCGACGAAGCTGCCGAGATCGATTTCTTTAAGAACATCAAACCCAAATTCACGTCGCAGCTCGAATACTTTCTCTTGCTCTACCGCTACCAGGTATACGCCAGCGGCGACCCCGTAGACTATGCCACCTACCGGCGTGAAGAGATTACCCGTCTTGAGAAATTCCGGGAAACGCATGCTGTCTTCATCCGGTATTTCGAAGAAAACCGAAGCGACTGGGATGACACCTATTTCCTTCGCCGCAAACTTCAAAAAACCCACCGCCCCCCTTCCCAGGTCTATGACCGGGCAAAAGAGCTTTGGACAAATGGCGACTGGATCATTACCCTTCTTATCGCCAACCGCCTATTCGAAGAGTATCTTGAACGTGCGTGATATCAAGATGATCAACTAATGAAAAAAGCGTCGCAATTCAATGAATCACAACGCTTTTTGTGCCCAGGACTGGATTCGAACCAGCACACCTTACGGCGCTGCTACCTGAAAGCAGTGCGTCTACCAATTTCGCCACCTGGGCAGTTCGATTTACGGGGTGCAAATATAGGTAAGAATACCTCACCCTCAAAAAAATTCAATCATCGGTTATCCCGACACCTCCACGGCATTCACGCTCTCCTCCTCCACCTCCGGTGCCTCCACCACCGGCCTCGCCGCCTTCCATCCGATCAATAATACCCCGATGATCACCAACACCGTTCCAACCACCTGCTCCATGAAGATGGGATCCCCCAAAACAAAATGCGCTTGCAGGATGGTCGATACCGGACCCACACTCGTTACGATTGCCGCATTATTGGCCCCGATGCGCTTCATGCCCGCAGATAACATATAGGAAGGGATCACCGTAGCCACCAATGCCAGGGCCAATCCATAACCCCATAAAGGTCCGCTGCCCGCACCTGTCGGCAACGCCGCATGCTCGCCCAACGCCTGCCGCACAAAGAAGTGTGTCAGCACGCCCAGGGTCGCCGTCAGCATACTGTAGGTCGTAAATTTGGCGGCCCCTAGCACCGGTACCATCCGCCCCGTCCCCGACAAATAAAAGGCATACGTAATTGAGCAAAGAAAGACCAGGAAACTTCCCCAAAAGAAATGAGGGTTGCCGGTGTCGATCCTCAACTCTCCAAAATAGGCAATGCCAATACCCGTGTAGCTCAATACCAGCGCCAGCACCTGAACCCGGCTGATGCGCTGGCCAAACAACATCGCATTAATGAGGACCGCAAAACTCGGGTAGAGGAATAGGATCAGCCGCTCAAGACCCGCGGAGATATATTGCAAGCCGATGAAATCGAACAGGCTGCTCAAATAATAGCCCAGCAGTCCCAGCACAATCACCCACATCCACTGCCTTGGCTTGATTTTCACATTGCCCGATCGACGGCTTCCCCAAAGAGCCGTCAGCAAATAGAAGGGCAGCGAAAGCAACATCCGCAAGGCCAGCAGAGTCAATCCGTCCGCCTGCGTATGGCGAAAGGCCAGTTTCACCAGGATCGCCTTTGTCGAGAACAGGACCGCCCCCGTAAAAGAGATCAGGAAACCCGTGGCAGCTTTCGACATCCCAGGTTTCATACCGCTACATTGAAATCCCGCAGCGCATCATTCAAACTGGTCTTCAGGTCTGTACTGGGCTTGCGGCGGCCGATGATCAACGCACAGGTCACCTGGTATTCTCCCGCTGGAAATTTCTTCGGATAGGTCCCCGGAATGACGACGCTGCCTGCGGGTACCCGTCCCTTGTATTCAACCGGCTCTGCACCGCTAACATCGATAATTCGGGTGGACTGCGTCAGGACAACATTCGCCCCGAGCACCGCCTCCTTTTCCACGACCACTCCCTCCACCACAATGCTACGGCTTCCCAGGAAAGCCCCATCCTCGATGATCACCGGCGAAGCCTGCAACGGCTCAAGTACCCCGCCGATCCCGACACCGCCGCTCAGATGCACGCCCTTCCCGATCTGCGCACAACTCCCGACCGTGGCCCATGTATCCACCATCGTCCCTTCATCGACGTAAGCGCCGATATTCACATAACTGGGCATCAGGACAACATTCCGCCCCAGGTATGCCCCATAACGTGCGACCGCGTGCGGCACCGCCCGCACACCCAGATCGCGGTAGTTCTTTTTTAACTCCATTTTGTCGTACCATTCAAAAGGCTCCAGTTCCCAGGTCTTCATTTTCTGCAGGGCAAAATACAGCATGATCGTCTGTTTGACCCACTCATTAACGACCCAGCCGCCGGAAGGCGACGGTGAGGCGACCCGCAGTTTGCCTTTGTCCAGTTCCGCCATCACCCGCAATATCGCATCTCCATATTTATCGTCAAATACCAAATCCCGGTTGGCCCAGGCTTCGGCGATCAATTGTTGCTCTTCCATCGACGTTTTTTTTGGCAAACATACTATTTTTGCGCCCATGGAACCCGATAAGGATCTTGAAAACGATATAAATGCCTGTCTTGCAATTCTCCGGTCGGGCGGCCTCATCCTCTATCCAACAGATACCATCTGGGGCATCGGCTGCGATGCCACCAACCCCGAGGCCGTAAGCAAAGTATACGCGCTGAAACAACGCGCCGAGACCAAAAGTCTGATTGTGCTCATGGCCGACCAACGG
>Ga0206895_1057_pt1 | contig 32575 bp, 26 predicted proteins | sample Alteio_BWOrgHeat_51_FD_152967 | JGI IMG/M metagenome (GOLD analysis project Ga0206895, IMG submission 152967) | Enriched cells from forest soil in Barre Woods Harvard Forest LTER site, Petersham, Massachusetts, United States -... | ecosystem: Environmental > Terrestrial > Soil > Temperate forest >...
GTTATAAAGCAATCCCGTGACCGAAGTGCCCGGAGCCGTGAAGTGACTGAAATAACTTGCCGGGGGATGACTATCATGTCGGAAGTGCCTTCCTTCAGGTGAAAGTCGGAATTTAATCCATGCCTTGAAATAATCGTGCGTTTTTCGATATTTGGCCAGCCGTTCAAAATCCAGCGCGTTCAAGTCACCGCGCAAGTAAGTATTATTCACGCCCTGCTTCGAGTGCAGAAAGTCCTGCCCTTGGGCCAGCATGGGAATGCCTAGTGAAGACATTAGAATACCCACCAGCAGATGGTGGCGTCGAATGTCATTGGCCGTGGGATTATCACCCCGGTTGTTCGGATTCTCTGTAATAAGATCGGCCCAGGCCCGGTCATCATGCGATTGCACGTAGTTCACTGTCTGCGCGGGCCAAAGGGCGATCGAACCCGGCGAGCCGGTCAGAAAAAATTTCAACCCATCGGCATTACCCCGGCCAAGAATATACTGGGTGGCGAATTCCCGATAATGGTCGTTCCAGGACGACCAGCCCGTATGACGTAGGGCATGCGCGATGTGTCCCTTGAAGCTCCACGGTTCCGCAATCAGAATTATGGAAGGCTTCACCGCCTTAAGTGCCGTTTCAACTTCCTTAAGTGTGGCCACACCCACCAGATCGGCCAGATCTACGCGAATGCCATCAATGTCGTACGTACGCACGAGATGAACCAGGCTTTCAAGCACCAGTCGCCGACCCATGGGCGTGGTTGTGCGCAAATCATTGCCGCAACCACTCCAATTGGTCATTTGCCCTTCGTAATCGCAAGTGAAGTAATAAAATTTATCTATGCTGAAGAGATGGTTGGGCTCGCCGTAATGGTTGTAGACCACGTCGAGAATCACCGCGAGGCCGGCTTCATGAAACGCCGCCACCAAATCCTGAAACTCGGCAATCTGTGTGCCTTTCGCAGCGTTCGTGGCATACGCGCTGGCCGGCGCAAAATAATTCACCGGCATGTAGCCCCAGTGGTAGTCCTCCGGTTTGACGTTGTCGAATTCCTGAATGGGTTGCAACTCGACCGCATTGACCCCCAAGTTCCGCAAGTAGCAATCCGGCTGGCGAACCCATTTGGCCAAACCTTTAAAACCACGGCGTTCCTCCGGTGGCATTTCCACTGGCAGGCGGGCAATCAGGTCGCGCACATGAGCCTCCACCATCACCAGATCATGCCAGGAAGGAGGCATAAAACAGCTCTGGGCTGCGGGAAATTTTGTCGCGTCGAAAACGATGCCCGGCCCATTCCGCCCCACCGCAGCTACGGCATAGGGATCCAGGATAGGTATTTTGGGATTAAAGAGCCGGGTGCCGTCAAAGTTTTCGCCTTCCACGAGATAATCATAAAACTGGCCATGAAGATTTTTGGGCACCGTGCATTCCCAGCAACCGTCATCATGCCGTGTAAGGCTGATTTGCAACGTAATCGGCCCATTTGGCTCAGTGTATAAACGCAAAGTAACTTTCGCTGCTCGTGGGGCAAAAATCGTAAATACCGTACGGTCAGCCTCCACCTGTGCTCCCAGCGGACGATCCGATGCCTGACTCAACAAAAAGTCACTGTTGGTAATCGGGCAGGCCTCGCGGCCGCCTTCATCAGTCCATACTAATTCCGCCCGCTGGAGAATATTGTGCGGTTTCTCCGACCAAAAGTAAAAAACGTGCAAGCCTGTCCGGGTCGGTTCGATAACATAATTTTCGTAATCCCCATCGCGCACGCGATTAATGACTTCCGGCGGCAACTCCTGCCACCGGCCCTCTCCGGTGACAAACTTGAAGCGCGATTGCTTGCCTTCCTGAAATTTTTCCCGCGGCACTCGCAAAACCAGATGGCCCTGCCCGTCCCGCATTTCGCGCTGCATCCGCCACTGCGGGTCACCCACGGCCTTTTGCCAGCCATTGAAATCCCCGGCCACATATAGCTCCTCATCCTCCCAATCGAGGCTGGAGAAAAATGGCGGCCAGAAAACAAACTCCACATCCGGACCGTTGATAAAATACCCTGAACGGCGGCCATAGACAAACGGCGTCACTTGCCGCAGCAAACGCAGGGTTTGCCCGCCCGGGTCAAGCTGGAGCGGCGGCGGTCGGCCCACGTCGGTCCAATCATGGGCCAGAATGACGAGTCCGCGATCTCGGGTCTCCCATAGCGCTTCAAGTATGTGGCGTTCAGCCATATTAGGCAATTTGACTCAGAAAGTTATTTATAGCAAACCCCGCGCCGTTTGTAAGCACAGATTTAACTCGAAACCCGAAAGCTGAATCCCAAAGCTCCTTGCATGGCCCGAATTCTGGCAGCCCTCTCCGGCGGGGTGGATAGTGCCGTCGCCGCCTTGCTCCTCCGGGATCAAGGGCACGAGGTCGTCGGCGCCTATATGCGTACATGGATGCACGAGGAAGGTTCCGCTATTTTCGCCGATTGCCCCTGGGAGCGCGACCAAGCCGACGCCAAGGCCGTGGCCGAAACCCTTGGTCTGCCCTTCCACGTGCTCAATCTTATCGAGGACTATCGCTCCCGGGTTGTGGAATACCTCGTGTCTGGCTACGCCTCGGGCACTACCCCGAATCCGGACTGTCTCTGCAATCGGGAAATCAAATTTGGCGTGCTGGAAGACCATGCCACCCGCTTGGGCTGCGAATTTGTCGCCACCGGCCATTACGTTCGGCGTCGGGACAACCCGGATGGCTCAGTGGACATCCTTACCGGTGCTGATCCCAATAAAGACCAATCTTACTTTCTCGCGCTCGTTCGGCAGGAAAACTTACGCCGGGCCTTGTTCCCCGTGGGTGATCTGCTCAAACCCCAAGTCCGCGAACTCGCCCGGCAGGCCCGCTTGCCCAATGCCGACCGGAAGGACAGTCAAGGTATCTGCTTCCTCGGGCATGTGCCCATTAACGCTTTTCTTGAGCAATACATCCCGAACCAACCCGGCCCGATTATATCGACTACGGGCCGCACTCTTGGCGCCCATCACGGCCTGCATCGTTTCACCCTCGGTCAACGTCATGGCATCGGTGTGCCGTCCAATACCGACCATAAAGCTTACGTCGTGGTCGGCAAAGATCGCGAACGCAATGCGCTGGTCGTCGCCTTTGATGAACCCGATGCTCCCGGCCTTTGGGGCGACACCTTTACCGTGCGCAACTTGCATTGGACAAACCAAACCTTCGTCGATTCCGAAAAGTTAAATTTACTCGCCCGTCCACGCTATCGCGACCCAAGCGTACCCGCGACACTCTCCCTCAATTCCGAAGACTCGCAATCTGGTGAATTAATTTTTGCCGAGCCTCAACGCGCCCTCGCTTCTGGGCAAGTCGTCGCCTTTTACGATGGCGAAGCATTACTTGGTGGCGCCATCTACGCCTAGGAATTCTGTCGGGGGCTTTTATCCGTAAAGATTAAAAACAGGCCGGTAAAAGTCATGATAACCAAAAGGGCCACGCTGCCCCAAAAAGCCAGCACGGCGTCCCAGCCGAAAATCTTTCCGAATGCCGCATTTGGCGCGATTACTAAAATTGCCGCGACTAATCCAAAAGCCGCAAATCCCAGTCGCAGGCGTCGTTGCGGCCCGCGGTTGACACTCTCCGGTTGCCCAGGACGAATGCGCGCCGTCAAAACCAGTCCCGTTCCAAGCGTAGTCAAAAAAGCCAGATAGATGACCCACGCCCAATGGTGGATAACCGCCTCCGGCCCCCACAAATACCAAAACACCACCGTGGGCATGACGACGAGAATCGCCACGACCAAGAGCAAAAGAGTAAGTCCGATACTAAGGCGTCGCATGGGCAGCAGGTTGGAATGCTAATTTCACAGTAAAAGCTCTCCTCGCGCAAGCTTGCAGTAGCCGCCTACTCCGCCGCCAGGAGCGCTTTGGCATGCTGCTGGGCGGATTTCGCCGAGCGATCACCCAACATTCTGGCTAATTCGTCCACCCGCGCAGGCGCATCGGCCTGCAATTCGCGCAAGACAATACTGGTTGAACGCGCCGTATGGCTCTTTTCTACCACAAAATGGCGCGCCGCCCGCGCCGCCACTTGTGGCAAATGGGTTACGCACAGCACTTGGTGCCGCTTGCCCAACACGGCCAATTCCTGCCCAACCGCTGCGCCGATTTCGCCGCCCACATTCGCATCGACTTCATCAAATACCAGCAAAGGCGTGGCGTCCGCATCGGCCAAAACCGCTTTGAGCGCCAGCATCACCCGCGCCGTTTCACCACTGGAGGCAATTTTGCTCAGAGGCAATGGCGCCTGGCCGGGGTTCGGCGCAAAAAGAATTTCAACCTGACTATCCCCGTGCTCACGCAAATCTGGCGTCGAGGTGACAGTAATCTGCAAGCCTGCCTGCTTAAACCCGAGTGCCTTGAGCAATCGCGCCGCTTTTTTCTCCAAAGATTCCGCTGCTTCGGCGCGAGCATTACGCAGCTTGGTTGCTTCCCGGCGCAAGGCTTTTTCCCGGGACGCAGATTCTGCCGCCAATCTGGCCAGTGTCCCTTCTATATCCACCTGCGCTTCGACTTTCCGTGCCAATTCTTCGCGCTTCGCGCGCAACGCGGCGGGTTCTTTTCCATATCTTCGTTGCAGTTCCAGCCACAGGCTCATGCGTTCCTGCAGGCTCTGCGCTGTTTCTTCATCGAACTCAAATCCTGCTCCCAATCTTTCAAACTCCCCACCCAATTCCTGCAGTTCCATAATAGTGGCTTCCAGACGCTGTGCGAGTGGGACTGCGGCCGCATCGAGTTTCGCCAACTCTCTTGCTGTGCGGACCAATACCGGAAATTTCGCCATGACCCCTTCTTCTCCGGCCAGACCCGTTTCCAGTTGCCCAGCCAGTTCGGCCAGTTCCTGCGCCTTGCTCTGGCGGTTAAAGTCGCGCTCGAGCGCCGCCAGGCTTTCCGGCGTGGCGTCCAATTGATCCAAACGGGCAATTTGCAGCCGGGCGAAATCTATTTCATCCGGCGACATGCGGCCCGCCCGCGAAAGCTCTTCGGCTTCGCGCAAACCCTCGCGCCAGGCGTGGTATTGCTCGCCAAATTTGACGACCGTCGCCTCCAGCTTGCCGTACGCATCCAGCATTTCCCGTTGGTGTTTCTCCTGAAAAAGTTTTTGCGGCTCGCCCGGTCCATGAAAGTCCACCCAAAGCTCCCCCATCTCCTGTAGGGCGCCTAACGTGGCCAACGCGCCGTTAATTTGCAGGCGCGGCGCCTTGGTTTGTGCCAACGTGCGCCGTAACACCAAGGCTCCTTCCTCACATACCGGCAAATTAAGCCGTTCGAGCAATGCATTCACCCTCGCCAGCGTCGGACCAGAAAAAGACAACACCCCCTCAACTTCACACGACTCCGCCCCCTGCCGGATGATCGTTTTGTCCGCCCGATTGCCCGCGAGAAGACTTAAAGCCCCCAAGAGCACGCTCTTGCCCGCGCCCGTTTCGCCAGTCACGGCGGTGAAGCCGGGGCCAAACTCCAACTCGGCGTGTTCCATCAGCGCGAGATTCTGGATGCGGAGAAATTGCAGCATTGGCCTTCAGTCAACCGGACTGTCGCCGTCTTTTCAAGAGTAGAGCAAGCCGGGGTCAATTTGGTAAAGCAAATCCTCTTCCAAATACCCCAGGAGCCGGAAACACGCGTACCCCTGCTGTTCAGCAGGGGGAAGGCGGAATATGTGCTCGCCCCGCTCCGCCTCTGCTTGGGTCAGCTTACGCAACAGCGTCTCCCGCAAATACAGGCGGACACTGGTGCAGGCTCGCATCACCGCCTCGGCCGCCACCGGAGTTAACGGCAGATCGGCCCGACCAAACTGTTCGTGGTTAATCAAGTCGAAGAGCACCTGGTTGTCTTGCGCAAAGCGTTCGCGCAGGCCTTCCGCCCATGCCGCATGTAAATCTGTATCCGGTACTTCAGTCGGCCCCTGGGGCACGGCAAAATCCTCCGGCGCGGTTGCCTTTGCCGTCTGCACCCGTTTAATTATCGCCACGAGCACTTCGCGTACTTGTGGGGAAAATCGAATCCGCGCCGCGAGTACACCGGGCGGGCGATTGTTAGGCGCTTCTTCTTTAGACATGGGACTCCAATAGGGCGCGCAGATGCCACTGCTGCAGCGTGTGAACATAGTGTTCGGCGGCTTCGCGTCCGCCGGTCCAGACTACCGAGCGGCCTTGCTCGTGCACTTCCAGCATGTGCCGGCGGGCCCGTTCCGTTTCGTAGCCAAAAACCTTGCGGAACACATGCACCACGTACGTCATTAAATTTACATCGTCATTCATCACCACGACATTCCACAATGGATCATGCGCCGGCGTGGTGCGCGGTGTAACACGTGGAGCCAACCCCGGGCTGGTCCCGGCCATGGGTTTAAATTGGGTTATGCCAGTGAAGCTGGGCATGGTTTCGGAAGCACCTTAAGATAATTCAGACCGCAAAAAAGGCAAGCGGCCCGGGTCGTTTACTTTTTCCGCTTTTGTTTGTAGCGCACACCGCCACCCCGTCGCGGCGGCAGTGGCTTTCCGGCGTGACCAGCCTTCAACGCATCAATCTGGTCTCGCAAAATGGCCGCGCGTTCAAATTCCAGCTTGCTCGCGGCCTCCAGCATCTCCTGCTCCAGTTCATCCAGCACCGCCGCCACCTCCCGGTCACCTTTTGCTTCATCCACGCTCACTGGATCTGGCTCCGGCGCTTCATAGCTGAGCAAACTTGCCTGGATTCCCCGCTTGATGCCCCGCGGCGTGATGCCGTGCTCCTTATTATAGGCCAGCTGCCGTTCCCGGCGATAAAGCGATACCGCCATCGCCCGCTTGAGCGACTCGGTCATCACATCGGCATAGAGTAATACCCGCCCCTGCTCATGGCGCGCGGCTCGTCCGGAGGTCTGGATTAAGCTCGTTTCACTGCGCAAAAACCCTTCCTTGTCCGCATCGAGAATCGCCACGAGTGCCACCTCGGGTAAATCCAGCCCCTCGCGGAGTAAATTGACTCCCACTAAGACATCAAACTCTCCCGCCCGCAACCGGCGCAAAATTTCCACCCGCTCCAGCGCATCAATATCACTGTGAAGGTATTCGACCCGAATATGATTTTCCTCCAAATGGGTGGCCAAGTCTTCGGCCATGCGTTTCGTCAGCGTCGTCACCAAAACGCGTTCCCGCTTTTCCACACAATTTTGGATTTCCCCCAGCAGGTTTTCCACCTGGCCGCGAATGGGGCGCACCTCCATCGGCGGGTCCACCAAACCCGTTGGGCGGATCAATTGCTCCGCCACCACTTTGGAATGCTCCAACTCATATTTTGCCGGCGTGGCCGAAACAAAAACCGTTTGCCCCGTAACTTGCAGAAATTCCTCAAAATTAAGCGGGCGGTTGTCAATGGCTGATGGCAGGCGAAACCCAAAATCCACCAGGCGCGATTTCCGCGATTTATCTCCCGCATACATGCCGCCAATTTGCGGAACCGTCGCGTGGCTCTCGTCCAGAAACAGCAGGAAGTCCTTGGGGAAAAAGTCGATCAAGCACCAGGGCCGCGAGCCCGGCGCTCGCCCGGCGATGTGGCGGGAATAGTTTTCTATGCCATTGCAAAACCCCATTTCCGAAAGCATTTCCAAGTCATATTCCGTGCGCATGCGGATGCGCTGCGCCTCCACCAGCCGGTTCTGCTTTTCGAAAAACTTCACCTGCTCCTCCAATTCGGCTCGAATGCCCTTGATGGCCGCCTCGAGTTTATGCTTCGGGGTGATGTACTGGTTGGCCGGGTACAGGCTGAATTTCTCCATTGGCGCACCCGTATCCCCGGTCAGCGGATCCAACGGGCGGATGGACTCGATGACGCCACCCCAGAATTCAACCCGGATCGCGCTCTCCATGTACGCCGGAAACACGTCGACCACTTCGCCCCGCGCACGAAATTTGCCCCGCTCCAACGCGATGTCATTGCGCTCATAAAGATTTTCGACGAGCCGCTCCAAAAACAACTCACGGGGAAACTCCGCCCCCGGGGATAATGGAATCATCATCGCGCGAAAATCCTCAGGCGAACCCAAGCCATAAATGCACGAGACACTCGCCACCACAATAACATCAGGACGGCTAATGAGTGCGCTGGTGGCCGCAATGCGCAGGCGCTCAATGTCGTCGTTGATGGAGGAATCTTTTTCAATGAACGTGTCTGTCTGCGGCACGTAAGCCTCCGGCTGGTAGTAATCGTAATAGCTGACAAAGTACTCCACCGCGTTGTCGGGGAAAAAGGCCTTGAACTCACTGTAGAGCTGCGCCGCCAGCGTCTTATTGTGCGAGATGATCAGCGCCGGCCGCTGCAACCGCGCAATCAGGTTGGCCATGGTAAACGTCTTGCCTGAGCCGGTTACCCCCAGGAGCGTTTGAAAGCGATTCTGCGCCCGTAGCGATTGCTCCAGCGCCGCAATGGCCGTCGGTTGGTCACCCGTGGGCTTAAAATCCGCCTGAAGACGAAAATCCATCCTACCACACAAACGTTTGTGCGGAGGTTTGGCAAGCGGGCCTGTTCAAGAACCGAAGCCTAGTGCTGGACTTGCGATTTGGCGTCCTCAGCCTGATCCTTCATATCCTGCTGCCGCTGCTGCATCGCTGCCTGGTCACGCAGATGCTGGATGTTCTCCAGGGAATTGACGTCACTATCCGGAACATACGTCATCCCCGGGCTTACCTGGTGTTGCTTGTTATTGTAATAACCCGGAATTTCTGGCGCCGTCACACCCGAACGCAACAGCAGATCGGGGCTGATAACGTCGCGGTAAGTGCCGCCGCCAATGTCCAGCGTGCGGGCGGTGATGAAGATGATCAGATTGTTGCGTGTGTGAATGGTTTCCGTGGATTTGAATAAGTTACCAAGCACCGGGATATCCCCGAGGATGGGCACTTGCACCGTGGCTTTGCTATCTTGATCGTCAATCAAGCCGCCAATGGCCAAAGTATAACCATCTTTGATGCTCACGTTGGCATCAGTCAATTGACGGGTGTCTACCCGCGGGTAGGCGGCGCCGAAGTAAGTGTCCGTCTGCGGGTCGAGCCGGCTCAACGAAGGATTCAGCGTCAGATTAATGAAGCCATTATTGGTCACGTGCGGCTTCACCTTCATGGCGATGCCAATATGGTAGGTTTTATTTTCCCCCGCCTGGGTTTGTCCGGTCTGATTGTTGATCGTCGGGAACACAACCGTGATGTCCGTGCCACTAAAGATATTGGTCTCCATGTTATCCAGGGTGACCGCCGTCGGGTTGGAGACCAGTTTGGCATTGGTTACGTTCTGCAGGGCCTGCAATACGGCATTATACTGGGCTTGATTAAAGACCGCGACATCGGCGGCCTTGCGGAACGGGGCCTTAATATTCGAAGCAATGCCACTGGCCGGTTGCAGGAAATTCAAATTCGACGACGGTGTGGGCGACGCCGAAGCGCCACCGATGGTTTGCTCCACTACTCCCGTACTCGGCATCGCGCCCGATACTGGCAGCGCGCCCAAGCCCTCAAGTAATCCGTATTGGTAGGCGTAGCCGGTGGATACCAACGGCGTGCCATTGAAATTCCAGGTAATTCCGAGGTCCTTGTCATTATTGGAGTTCACTTCCAGGAACTTAGTCTCAATGACAACCTGCTGCGTCTGCATATCCAGCTTGTCAATCGCCTGCTGCAAGTTGCTCATTTTGGACGGGCGTGCCGTAACAATAAGGTAATTCGTACGCGGCTCGGGCACAATGCTCTCGGGCGGGTTGGTTTTGGTATCAATGAAGCTTTGCAATGACTTGGCCAAATCTTCCGCCTTGGCGGAATTTACCGGGAACACCCTGGTTTCCATCGGTTCCGCCGCGATATCTGTCTTGTTCTTAATCATGATAATCGCGTTCGGACCCATCCCATTGACCGTGAAGGTGTAGCCAATCGGCTCCAGCACCACCTGGAAAATCTGCTGCCAAGTAACATCGTGCAACTGGACGGAAGTCGTTCCCGTCAAAGTGTCCGGTACGACCACATTCAGGTTAAACAACTTGGCGACGTTCAGAATAATGGTACGGATTTCCTCATTCGGAAAATTAGCGACATCCATGACCCCATTCGGCAGGGCCGTGGCGGAAGCAGGCGCGGCGTTGCCAGCCGATGGCAGCGCAATATCGAGAGCGGGGGCGGTGGGCGCCGGTGCCGGCGTGGGCGCCAAAGGATTGGCGGGCACTGCGTCGGTCGGTGCCGATGCGGCAGGCGTAGGCGCCGCTGGAGCGGGCGCAACCTCAGCCGGGGCGGGTGCAGCAGGAGCAGGTGCCGACGCTGGCGCTGGCGCCGGAGCATCTTGGGCCGAGAGGCCAACTGTAACAACAAGGAATAAGACGAGGAGGGAGCGTTGGGCTTTCATGGCGACAGGGGCCGTTTAATCACGGCTCGGAGGTTTGGACGGAGTGGTGGAAGGCGGGGGACGCGAAGCGGATGATGACTTCGCGGCATAGGGAAAAGTTTTGACGGTATCGCGTAATTTCAGCGTGTAGCTGTCTGACGAGACATTTTGCAAGGTCACGGCGCTCGGGCCTGCGTCACCCGGGAATGTTACTTGGATGGACGCGCCTTCACCCAACGTATCCCCACTGGAAAAGATAATTAAGCGATTGGAGCCACCGATCAAAGCGCCGGTTGGTTTTAATTGATCAACCACTTGTTGGAGCTTATCGCCATCCTGCAAAACCGACACCGGAACTGGCGCGGCATTCGTTGTTGTATTGGTCGTTACCGCTTCAGGGGGTGGCGCCAGTTTCGGGTAATACGGATTTGGCACCGCTTTGAGGTGTGCCACCATATCCGGGGCATCTCGTTCCAGAAAGCTCTTGGATAAAGTAAGCAGCTTTTCCCGCTGGGCGGGCGGCAGCACGACCCCGTCTTTGGGCGGAGAAAAGACAAACCATGAGCCACCCGCAGCAGGTGCAGCGGCTGGTGCTGGGGCTGGCGTAGCACTGGCATCCGCTGGAGCATCTGCCGCCGACACGCGTCCAGCCAGCATCACGGCAGACCATACGGTCATCCCGCACCATAACTGCCGATGGAAATTGGAGTAATTCATTGGCCAAGCATCTCCACGTTCAACGTTAGCGTCAGCCGCTGGGAATCGCTGACGCCGCCGCCCAAGGTTGCCACCTTATCAATTTTTACGACGCCGAAGCGCATAAAATGCGGGCCGGTGCGGAGTGCATAGAGGAAAGAAATAATATTCTCCCACTGCCCTGTTGCCGATAATTGGAATGTCGTGATTGACGGTTCCGCCGGATCCTTGGAGCGGACGGTGCCTTCTTCGGTTGGATCAAGAATCTGCACCCCCGTGCTTTGCTCCAAGTCGTAGAAATATTGCTGGTTGGGAATGACGTCCGTCGGGTTGATCAACCCGGCTTTTAGTTTGGCCACATCCGCCGTCAAACTCACCAGCTGCGTATCGAGATTGATGCTATCGGCGACATTCTTGGAAACTTGGTCGTTGTCCGAGGTGATGGTGTCGCGCTGGCTTTCGGCATCATCCAGATCCCCGCCCCGGTAATAGGCCCAGCCCGCCAACAGTATGGCCAACCCAAATAGCGTGAGCGCCAGGGGATAAACCTTGATCTTGGACCAAATTTGCTTGGCGTTCATGGGACGGGCTTGAGAGTAAGTGTGATGGTAAACTTGAACACACCGGCAACAGAGTCTCGCCGGGGATCGATTTTCCGATCCTTGTTGGGATCGCCAATCCGCCCCTTGAGCGACGGGCTGGCCAAAATTTTATTCACGTAATCATCCAAGGGCAGCTCAGAATTACTCGTCATTGTGCCGCTGATGATGATGCGCTGGCTGACGCCATTTTTACTGGTCGCCGCCTCCATTCCTCCCGAAGAAATCTCAATGGAGTCGAAATAAATATTGTCCGGACGTGCATCCACCAGCGCCGTAATCAACTCCATGGGCGAAAGCCGCTGCGCATAAAAATGCGCGGCAAACTGTAACGACTTGGACTGGGCGACAAAATTCTTCGTGGCGGCAATGCCTTTTTTGTTCGCGGCCGAGTTGCCGTCCATTTGCCCTTGGAGGCGATCAATTTCATGATTGACGTTATGAATTTGCACTTCGGTGTAAACCGTCCAGCCCAGCACCAATACCGCAATAAATATCGCGGCAAAATTAACCACAAAACCGGTGCGGACTTGCTTGATGTCCGGCAACGTCTCCACTATCCGGAAATTCGGGTGCCAGTTGAGTACTGGATCCGGTTTTTTCTTACGCCCGAGCATTGGCAGCCTCCTTTCCTTCGGCCTTGGTCTCGGTCTTGGTCTCGTATTTGATCATCATCCCGAACAAACCCAGCCAGCGCCCATCCAGCGCAGCCAGTTCGACCCCTTGGGCGGGTTCAATGCCATGGCTGTGCAGCCAGTTGGCATATTCCGGTTTAAGGGTATCGATTCCCAAAGTGCGCGCCAGCAGGCTGCCCATCCAGGCAAGATTTTTCGGCAATAAACTCAGGTGGATTTGCCCGATGGTTTGACCTGTCTGCACTTCATAAAATCCGGTGGAAGACTGTAATTCTTTGAGGACTTTCTTGAGCAATGCCGGCCCCATTTCCGTAAAGTCAAAGGTGTTCGAATAAAAAAGCTTCTTCGCCGACTCTTCATCCTTCAGCCCCAGTTCCTGCTGGACGATGGGGAACATACTGTTCAGGCCGAACGGTATGGGCCGCGCCAGATCGAGTTGTGTTCCATGGACAATAAAGACTTGGGAATTTTCCGGGGTGATTTCCAGGAGCAGGGTTGGCGATTTTATTTCATCCGCAACTTGGTAACTGCCCAAGCCCGCCACGGTGGCCACACTGCCTAATTCCAGCCGATGGGGATACATCCCCGCATTCACTGCATAAAGTTGGCGCTCTTTAATTTCATCCAACGGAGCGCCACAGAAAATCAATTCCTTGGAAAAACCGGTTTCCGCCGAGGCAAACTGCCCGCTCTCGGCATTGAGTACCGCCACTACGCTCTTGGCCGTGTCCACTTGAAATTGAGATCGGACAAACTCAGCGAGAAATGCCGGGTCTTTCGCTTTGGCCGGATTCTCCATCTGGGCCCGGCGGATGAATCGTCCACCCGGGTAAACGCTGACCACCGTATGCGCATACTGTCCAGTCTGGAGCGTCATCATTTCACTCACGAGCGTCGCCAAATCATCCACCGAGCCAGCGGGAATTTCTTTCAGCTCTTCAATGGTAAACGGCGGCTCGATACCGCTGGTACGGGCAACGAGTACCGAGTAATCGGATATTTCTACGAAGAGCGCCTTGCGGGATTTGGCCATGAGGTCAACCACCAGTATCGCGACAAGTTGAACTGTACTCGTCCCATGCACCATTAAGTGTTTGGAAGCAAGCCAAGCAACAGCCTACCAACTGGATAGCGAAAGGAGCATACCCTCTTCATCCTCTTGGCCACAAGTATAAAAAGGCTGGTAAACACGTCACGTCAAGGGCGGTAAACACCCTACAACTAAGCCTTTGTCATTGGCCCTGCCAGCGCCTCAATCTTCGAAAGCGCCTGTGGTAGCTCTGCCAAATGAGACCGCCCCGCTGGCATTCCCCAAGACAAATTGGGATTATCCGCCGGCCAGATACCCTCGGTGGCAAATGTTTCGATGGCTTGGACAATGCCAATAGGCGCAGGAATCATGCCCTCGGCGTGATGCTCCAAATGTTCCGGAGCAAAGTTGGCGATTCCGTTGGTGGCGGCGTAAATCAGATCGTTCCAAGCCACAAAGGGGCGGCAATCTCGCAGACTAACCACTGGGGCCGCATGCCTCCCTGCCAGATAATCAAAGTATCTCAAAAAATTGCGCTCCTGCCAGTCACCTTGGGTGGTGAGATCTATTTTCTCGCTGCGGCCATCCGTCCATTGAATTTCCCCTGCACGATCGGTGACGTACTTGATTCGGGCTTTTTCGCAGTACAGATATTCCGCATGCCCTTCGCTTGCCGGTGGGCAGGCATGGGTGGTGGCCATCCGCAAAACCACGCCTTCCGCACTTTTCGCCTCCGTAAAAACGGTGTCCGGCCCGGCAATGGCGTGCGCATGGTAGAGACAGGCCCGGGCTTCCATCACTTGCGCAAAACTCGCCAATTCTGGGCCGGCCCAATGGAGCAGGTTCTGCACATAATGTCCCATGGCATTGCCGAAACATGAATCCAGTAGCGGAACGGGCGAACCCGCATGGAAAATTTTCCCTGCCCAATCGTTGCGCCGAAAATAAGACGCCGGGCGCGGCCACCGGCCATAAAAAGCTACCGCTTGCAATTTTCCGAATTCATCCGCCAATAACCGGGCTTTCAACGCCTGCCGGGCCGGTTCGGTGATAAAGTTGAACCCGACTTCCGTTGCTCGTTTGGCTCGGGTTTCCAATGTTATCATCTCCTCCAACTCCTTCCACCATAATGTGGGCGGTTTTTCCAGATATACTGATATACCATGCTCAATTGCGGCCCGGTGCATGGGAGCATGCAAATGAATGGGGGTCGGTATTGTGACAACATCAACGCGGCCCGCGATACCATCAAGCATCTCCGCAAAACTCGGAAATATTTCTATGCCGCGCGAGGCGAGGTTCAAATCGGTGCTTTGCGGTAAGGCACGCTCCAAACAGGGGTCGCAGGTGGCCAGCACCCGGCAGTGTCCGGCTTTTTCCAGCCGTTGCAGCACGAGGTGATGATGCCGGGCATACCCGCCCAAGCCAGTTACCGCTACCGAAGGAATGGAAGATGATGTCAATGTCGCCATACACGCCGAAGCAACGCTTCTTCTAGGGTGCCCACGGCAATTCTGCCAATCCTATAAAAAAAACACCCGCTGCCCGCACGATAACGGCGGGCAGCGGGCGGTAGCCAACGCTGGCAATCTATAAGTTGTAGCTGACCGTGCCGAACGATGCCGAAGTAATGGATATCTGCGTCTGCGACTGGACCACCGTAAAGGTGGTGTAATCCTCCCCGGACACCGGGCCAATGGTGCGCACGTAATTGTCTGTGCCCGTGCCCACCAAGTCCGTGTAACTGGCCTGGGTTACGCCTTTGTCCAGCATGTACTGGGACGCCGCGGAGGCCAATTGCCGCATGTTATTCAACACCGCCTTGGTGCGCGACTGCTGTCGCACCACGGCGAACGTGGGTATGGCCATCGCCGCCAGCAGGCCGATGATGACCACCACGATCATGATTTCTACGAGGGTGAAACCCTTCCGCGTATGATAACGCTTCATAATATATAATATTCTGGAAGGTTAGATTGCTACAGGCCTGAATGACCTGAGCGCAAACAGAGTAGCCTTTATTATCCTCGGATGCAAAGCCATACCGCGCATTTTTTGTTCCGGAATTTACGGAATTTTTACTGAAAAAATTCTTTCCAACGGCGATTGCCTAAGGATTTAACCATCCTGGTGCCGGACTGGCCTCCACTACCCTTTTCATTGCGCAAACCGGCCCCTTCCTTCATCTTTATTTTTTTACTTGTGCCAAAAATCAAACGCAGCTCCATTGATGATGTGCGCGCCCGCGTCAGCCTCTACGACGTGGTCTCGCCCTACGTGACGCTGAAAAAATCCGGCGCAAAATGGAAAGGCCTTAGCCCGTTTAATAGCGAGAAAACGCCTTCCTTCTACGTGGATCCGGGCAAAAACCTCTACTACTGCTTCAGTAGCGGTCAGGGCGGCGACATCTTTAAATTCGTCCAGACCAAGGAGAATCTCGGCTTTCAGGAAGCCGTCGAAGCCCTCGCCCAGCGTTTCAGCATTCCGCTCGAATACGAAGACGATGGTCGCCCGCGCGAGGCTCAGTCCGTCCGCAAAGAATTATTCGATTTCCATGAAGCTGCGACCGAACATTTCCACGCCGCCTTGTTGCGCAATGATGACGACGGCGCCTTCATCCGCAAATACTGGACGGAAACGCGCCAATTTACCGGTGCGCTGGCCCGGGAATTTAAAATTGGCTGGGCCGCCGGTGACGGCGGCGGTTTGCTGAACGCGCTACTTCAATCCAAAAAATTTGCCCCCGAGACCTATTTCGCCAGCGGCCTTTTTTATTATCGCGAGGGCGAACGCGACCCGGCCCGTGGCAAACCGCGCTTTCGCGGTCGTTTGATGATTCCTATCCGTGACATTCAAAGCCGTGTCATCGCCTTTACTGCCCGGCAAACGGAGCGCACCCCAACCGACGACCCCTCGCGCGAAGCCAAATACGTCAACTCCCCCGAAACCCCGCTCTTCCGCAAAGGCGATGTGCTTTTCAATCTCGACCGTGCCCACGCACCCGTCCGCGAAGCCGGCCGCTTCGTCATGGTCGAGGGCCAGCTTGATGCCCTCCGCCTTTGGTCTGCCGGCGTAAAAAGTGTCGTCGCCCCCCAAGGTACCGCGATAACGGATAACCAATTTCTTTTGCTCAAACGCTACGCCGGCCGGGTGGATTGCCTGCTCGATGGCGATGCCGCCGGCCAGCGTGCCGCCTTGCGCGCTTTACCTCTGGCCCTTAAAGCCGGCCTGGAAATCCGCTTCCTTCCCTTGGCCGCCGATTGTGACCCCGATGAGTTGTTTTTGGAAAAAGGGGAAGCTGCCTTGGCCGAATTGGACCAAAAGGCCCAATCCGCCATGGCCTTTGCCGTTCGCTCCCTGTTACCCAAGCCCAATCCTTCCGCCAGGGAAAAAGCCGACGCTCTCCGCGCCCTGTTTGAAATTCTGGAAAATGCCGAATCAGAAATGTTGCGCGCCGACTACCTGGCTGAAGTCTGCCGCTACGCCCAAATGGATCGCTCGGGTGTCGAACGGGATTTCGTCCGTTATCTTCAACAGCGAGCGAGACGTGCCACCACCAATCTAACGAATGCAAAAATAGGTTCTGAGTCTGCGTCGCCAGATTCACAACCCGTTGAAAATGGCAATGATAAGTTGACAACGGCGGAATCTGAGCTATTAATGCTCGTTTTGCATTATGAAGACCTTGCGCCCTCGATTGCCCATGTCCTTGAACATCAATGGATTGACATCCGCACCTTGGAGGGCCGCCTGCTAGATCGCATCCTCGCGGCCCACCGCGAAGACGCTTGGCCGGGCTCCGACCACCTTGACGAATTATTGGAAACTGAAGCAGAACGCCACGCGTTAATTAACCTTCGCTCCCGCCCATTCCACACTGACGAACCCGTTCCCTCCGCCAATCAATGCCTCAAGGCCATTTTTGAAACCCATTTTCGCCTCGAATTGAAAGAACTTAAAACCCGCGCCGCCAACACGCCCAGTGCCGACTCCGCCACCCACGCCACCCTTTTCCAACGCATCCATGAGGTGCAAAAACTCCTGCGCCATCCTCCGCGCCTGGCCGTTCCGCCCGCTTAATTCGGCACTTTAACCACTTTTTCCGGTCTTTATATCTTAAACGAATTTCGGTCCATGCCTTCTTCCAAATCCTCCAAGCCCAGCACCAAAGCGCCGTTGGCCACCGCCACAGCCAAGTCTGCCAAACCCGTCAAAGCGGCCAAAGCTGCTGCTGCGCCCGCCTCCACCCACGCCGGTACCAATGGCCACGGCCATACGCATGGCGCCGCCATCGTCCACCCCCAGGTCCACATCCCGACCAAGGAGGAAGCCACGCGCGCTGCCATTGAAGCTGCTACGGCCGACCCAACCTCTCCCAATACCATCCGGCTCAACGAAAAAATCCGCCACCTGATCCGCCTCTCCAAGGAGCAGGGCTACATCACGGTTCAGAACATCAACGAGTCGCTGCCGGAGAAGGTCAATAATCCCGAGGAAATCGAGAACGTCATCAACATTCTCGAAAATCTGGAAATCGACATTCTCGATGCCGAGGAGGTCGAAAGCTACAAGCAGCGCCAGGAAAAGAGTGAAGAAGAGCAGATGCGCACTTCGCAGCTCGACATTCTTGACGACCCCGTCCGGATGTACCTCAAGCAGATGGGCCAGGTCCCCCTGCTCACCCGCGAACAGGAAGTCGCCATTTCCAAGCGCATTGAAAAGGCCGAACAAACCGCCCTCGATATTCTCTTTAGCGTGGTTCTCACCGCGCGCTACCAAATCGAGTTAGCCAAGAAGCTCCTTGAGCGTCAGGAACGTTTTGACCGCATCGTCCTCGACAAGAAAATCGAGAGCCGCGAAGCCTACTTCCTCAATCTGCCCAAGCTGATTGAGCAAACCGAATCCATTGAGGAAAAACTTTCCAAAGCATGGAAGGATGCCCACCGCAATAGCGACGAAAGCGCCAAAAAGCGCTCCATGACGCGTTACCACAAGCTCGAAGTCGAGCTGAAGCCCTTTTTCCGCAAGTTCTGTTTCAAGCTGAAGGTATTCGAAGAATTCCTCGACCATCTTTCGCCGGTTTTGCGCGAAATCGAAGACCATCTCGAAGAACTCGACTTGGCCGAGAAGGTCGCTCACCGCCGCAAACGCTTTAACCCGGCCGTCGTCAAACGCCGTCTACGCAGCCTCGAAAACGAGTACCGCATGACGCCGATCGAACTGCTCAATCTCGTCCGCGAAGCCCGCAAGGCCATGCGCGAGGCTCACCGCGCCAAGACCGAAATGGTCGAAGCCAACCTGCGCCTCGTCATCTCCATCGCCAAGAAATACACCAACCGCGGCCTCTCCTTTCTCGACCTCATTCAGGAAGGCAACATGGGCTTGATGAAAGCTGTCGAAAAATTCGAATACCGTCGCGGCTACAAATTCTCCACCTACGCCACCTGGTGGATTCGCCAGGCCATTACCCGCTCCATCGCCGATCAAGCCCGCACCATCCGTATTCCGGTGCACATGATCGAGACCTTGAACAAGGTCATGCAGGTGCAGAAGCAACTCCTCCAGGAACTCGGCCACGAACCGACGCCCGAGGAAGTCGCGGACGAAATGAACCTGCCCGTCGAGCGCGTACAGCAGATCATGAAGATGGCGCAGCAGCCCATCTCCCTCCAGTCTCCTGTCGGCGACAGCGACGACACCAATTTCGGCGACTTCATCGAAGACAAAGCCGCGGAAAACCCCTACGACATGACCGCTTATTCGCTCCTGCGCGAAAAGATCATGGACGTGTTGGACTCCCTCACCGAACGCGAACGCCGCGTGCTCTCCCTGCGCTTTGGCTTGCAGGACGGCTACAGCCGCACGCTCGAAGAAGTGGGCCGCCAGTTCAAAGTCACCCGCGAACGCATCCGCCAGATTGAAGCCAAGGCACTCCGCAAGATGCGCCACCCAACGCGCATCCGCCAGTTGCATGGCTTCTTCGAAGGCGAATTTTCCACGACCGGCCCGGGCTTCGAACAGTTCCGCAAGGCATCGCAAGGCCTCTAAGTTTTCTCGCGAACCATGCGCTTCTTCCGCCACTTTATCGGCGCACTCGCCCTGGCCTTGTTGGCGGGTTGCGCTCACCCAAAGTCGGCTTCGCAAATTGCCTCGGACGGTGGGTTGTTTAACAAATTCAAACCGGCGGATAAAACTTCCATTGTGGGTAAGACGGATCTTATCGGCGAAGGCGATGCCATTGCCGTCGTCGAACTCAATCGCAATGCCTTCCCGGTGGGCTCGTTTCTAGTGGCGCGTGATGCCGGCCAAAACCCCACCGCTGTCATTCAAACCACCAAAAACGTCCGCCATCAATTCCAAGGCGTGATGATCGTCTCTGGCAAATTGCAATCGGACGAAGAAATTGTCGAACCGGGCCCCGAACTCGCGCCTCTCGTGCAACAAAACGTGGACGCGTATTTAGTCAGCCATCCTATAACGGTTGTACCCCCGACCATTCCAACAGTTCCAGTACCGGACGCCGAAAAACCTACCGTTGTCGTTCCTGCCACGACAAGTGAAACTACCGCACCCGCCGTCGCTCCCGTTTCGACCGCACAGTAATTTTTTGTCTGCTTTCTCCGATCGGCTAAGTTAGGAAAAATCGCCTTGGGGGGTTTACGATTTCTCATCAAGGGTGGTTCATTTGGTCGCTTCCGGGTCAATCACTTGCACAAAATAAAGCTGTTGTTAAAATCGTTTGATAATCGCCCTCATCGCGCGATTTTTTCGTCGGAAAGGTGTATGCTTGGTTACGTTTGCCAAACAACCAACCCACCTCCTCCATGAAAACTTCTTCTCGCTTCTGCCTTGGAATTTTTGGCCTCGCCTTGGTTTTCACAACCGGTTGCAGCAGTCCTTCTCAAACAAGCAACGTTCCTCCCGGCACGCTGTTGATGACCCCGGGCAAAGCCACGGAAGTCGTTGGCAAGCCCAACTGGATTCCCCAATCGGATGCCGCCGCGCTGGTGGAACTCAATCGCAAGCCCTACCCTGCAGACACTATACTTGTCGCCTTGGATCAAAATCATAATCCCACGGCATTTTTAGCCACTACTGCCGATTCCGTTGTTACGAAAGACACCAACATCACCTACCAGGGCGTCAAAGTCATTAGCGGAACCCTCGGCGCGGACGATCAAATCGCCCACCCCGGCCCCGAGTTCAACCTGGTTGGCCAAATTGCCATTAACAACTACCAAGCCAAGCAGGATGCCTCCGCCGCTACGGCTACCCCCTCCGTCAATGATACTGCCGCCAAATCTTCGTCCTCACTCGTCCCCTCGTCTTAAAGTTTGAACTTATCCTCCTGCACCCGGCGGTGGAGACGGGAAACCATCGCCGGGTGGCGGAAGTAACCGTGGCGTTCCGTTCACTCGTTTCATGCTGTCGTAATTTGACTATTTTTGCCTTTCAAGGCGAGCACTCCTGCGATTGCCCACAAGGCGCTGAACCCGACAAACCAGTCTCCAAACCGCACATAGATAGTTTCGTAGCCGTTATATTGCGGATAGGTGTAAACATAGGCCACCCCCGTCCCGCGAAAATACGTCGTCCCTTGCGCCGTTAAGACCCAATCGGTTTTCATCGTGCGGCCAACTTTTTCGATTTCGAACGCATCCCCATCCTGATCAATAAATCCGCTCCAGCCGGCATTGCCGCAACGCACCACTGGCCGCCGTGTCTCAATTGCCCGCAATACCGAATGCGCGGCATGTTGCAGCGCCCCTCCGCCTGTGCCATACCAGTCATCGTTGGTAACCACGACCAGAATATCCGCTCCGGCCTTAACTTCATCCCGTGCCAGTTTGCCAAAGACATCTTCATAGCACACTAACGGCCCGATTTGAACTTTGACGCCTGAATCAAGTATCAGCGGCATGGTCACGGCGCGATCTCCCGGCACGGTATCTTCATCAACGGGTACGACTTTGCCGATAAACGACGGCATCCAGCGTCGCAACGGAATGTATTCGCCAAAAGGTACGAGGTGGCGTTTCGCATAAACATCTCCGGAAAAACCCGCTCCCGGACGCAGTAAAAACACCCCGTCAAAAATTCCCGGCGATACTGTCTGCCCGGGTTGCGGATGGACTTCGCCAATTCCGCCTAAAATAATCGGCCGGCCCAGGTTGTTGGATAATTGTTCCAGCAACGCGCGGTTTTGCGTGGCCCTCGGTCCTTCTAGCAATACCGCGAGAGCCGCCTCCGGCCAGAGCACGACGTCCACGTTGTTGCGGCTGCCGCTGCGCAACGCGAATACACCGGTAAGTTGTTGAATCGTTTCCCAGTTTTTCTGCCCTTCACTCGGTTCCTGCTTCAATGTCGCCGGAGTCCACGGCTGCACAAATCCTACCCGCAACATCGGATTGGGCTCGGTGGGTTTACGCGCTGTTTCAACCACTTTCATCAATACCGCGCCGAGCAACAACAGCACCGGCAGCATAATCTCCGCCCCAAAACGCGCCGGCCACCAAATCTTGCGCTCCTCCTGCGGTGGCGTTTCCGCATCCGGTCCCGTCCCACAGACGAGACCCAGATTAAACAGCACGATCACAAAAGTAATGCCGGCCGCCCCGGTCCATTCAATCGGCTGGAGCAAGAGTGGAAATTTCCAAAACGCCGCCGCCAACGGCAACCAGGGAAAACCGGTGAATAACCAACCCCGCACCCAATCCAGGACTACCCACCAGCCGGCCAGCCCCGCCAAACCGAGCAACCGATTCCGCATCGTCGCATTCATCAACTTCGGTGCCGCCCAGCGTACCGCGGCAAACCAACTCAATTGAAACAACGCCAGTATCGCGCTTAAAATGGCCAACCCCACCGCGCCCGATGGCGGGTCAATGTGTCGCAACCAAATGAGCAATCCGGCCCAACCCAACCAAGCCGCGCCAAAAGCCGTCCAGAGAAACTTCCGCCACCGTGGCAGGCTGAATGCCCACTTAACCATCGGCGTCAAAAAGACCAGAATCGCCCATGGTTGGTTAAAGGGCGGGAAAGCGATGATAAAGGCCACCGCGTAGGTCAGCGCCGCAGCCAACGGCGCCCAGCGGTGTAGCGCGTCCGGATGCGGGAGTTTCAGTTTCGATTTGGCCATGGGTAGATTCGCAGCAAAAAGTCAGCCTTGAGCATTCAGAATTCGCCCACTCCCGCAATCCCTTCCTGCATCCTTCCATCCCCGCTTTTTTCTTGAAGGCGGCCCACCTAAACCTATTCTTGATATGGATTGTGCCTTAATAGCACAGTTCTTTTTTCCCATGAATATTTCATTCTTTTCGTCTCGGTATGGAATTTCGCTTCGCGGTTTTTTGCCAATCGTCCTGACTGCACTCTCAGTGCTTTTGCCGTCCATCGCCCACGCCCAAATTTTTGTTACCAGCGTCACCGGCGGCACCATCAATGAATATAATACCACCACCGGCGCCGCTATTAACACCACGCTGGTTTCCCATTTATCCAGTCCGCATGGCCTCGCCCTTTCCAACGGCAATCTTTTTGTCGTGAATCGGGAGACCAATTCAATCGGCGAATATACTACCGCCGGCGCCATCGTCAACGGTGCCCTGATCTCCGGCTTGAACACTCCCTCCTTCATCGCCATTTCCGGGAACAATATTTACGTTACCAACACCGGCAATAATACCATTGGCGAATACACCACCGCCGGGGCCACCGTGAATGCCACCCTCATCTCGGGTTTGAACGACCCCGAGGGCATCGTGGTTTCGGGTAATTTTTTGTTTATCGTGAACAATGGCGCTAACGAGATCGATAAATACAACGCCACCACCGGTGCTTTAATCACCAGCGGGCTGGTCACCGGCCTGAGCAACCCCTTCGGCCTCACGATTTCCAACGGCAACCTCTATGTCGCCAATCGCGGAAACGGCACCATCGGCGTTTTCAACGCCACTACCGGCGCCACCGTCAACTCCGCCCTCGTCAGCGGTGCCAGCCTTCCCTTTGGCATCGCCATCGCGGGCTCCAATCTTTTTGCCGCCCGTACTACTGTGAACTACGTCAGTGAATATACTACCGCTGGCGCCACGACTAATGCCACGTTCATCACTGGCGTGCGCGATCCGTTTGGCATCGCCATCCACGCCCCCGCACCGGTCATCGCTACCAATCCAATCAATACCAGCATCGTCGCTGGCAAATCCGCCACCTTTAGCGTCTCGGCTACCAGCGCCGACCCGGTAACTTACCAATGGCAAGTTTCAACCGACGGCGGCAACACCTTCTCCAATCTTTCCAACGGCATCGGCATCTCCGGCGTCACTCTCTCCAATCTTATCATTTCCACCTCCGCCAACTCCACTACCGACAACGGCAACCAATATCAGTGTGTCGTCACGAATATTGGTGGCGCCTCCACCAGCAACCCCGCCACTTTAACTGTCGAAGTCCTGCCCAAAATTACCGTCCAAGCCACCGCCACTTCCGCCCTCTTCGGCACATCCGCTAATTTCTCTGTCACCGCCACAGGCAGCAGCCTCACCTATCAATGGCAATTCTCCCTTAAGGGTACTGTTTGGAGCAATGTCACCGACGGCAATGGCACCAGCGGTAGCGCAACCGCCATGTTATCGGCCAATGCTTCCTCTACAGGCTTCTACCGTTGCATCGTCACCAATGCCGTCGGCACTGTCACCAGCGCCAAAACTGCGCTGACCGTCACCTTCCCGCCGGGTGGCATTTATTTTGGCACCTTTTCCGGCAAAGTCGGCGCCGGTAAGTTTGCCACGCTGGTTTTAGCCAATCAGGACACCATCCTTTTCGGCTATAACACGACCAAGAAAACCGCTTTCGTGACTCCTATCTTTACCTTATCCGGCAACGGTGACTTTACCACCAATGGTGGCGGCAACAGTACTGTCACGGGCGTCTTTACCGACAAAGTAGTCACAGCCAACATCACGAGCGACAGCGGCTCCGGCAAAGTGACCGGCACGCACAAGGCTGACACCGGCGCATTTTCGGCTAGTGAAGGTTTCTATACTGGCACGTACCAAGGTACTGTTTCTGGCAGCATGGCCGCCATGCTCGCCGCTGACGGCACTTTTCTCATTTACTCCGTTTCCAATAATCCCGAAGACCCGGGTGACGGCATCCAAGGAACCATCGCCAAGACCAATAAATTCACCCTGACGACCACCAATGGCACAAAGATAACCGGCACGCTGAACCCTGATTCCCATATCATCACCGGTACGTACAAAACCAAACTCGGCAGCACCGGAACTTTTGAATTCACGCAGGAACTAGGTCCTTAGGGTGTACTCTGCGAAGTCGCCCCACCCGCACTTGCCGGCTCGGACAGCCCATTGTTAAAAAAATCCACTTTGCTCAAGTGGTACGAAAAAGCGCCGAGCACATCACCTACTTTACCCGTGTGACATTGCAGGCAGGCATCCTGCGACCGCACTGCGCCAACGACCGTCAGGCCGGAGTCATCCTCTTTCCCGACTGTCTCTTTCCCTCCCTTTATCTCCACCAGCGCGCTTTTTTCATAATCTGTTAGCGGACGAATATTTGTGGCCGCAACTGGGGGATTCTCAAATCGGGCACTGGCGGCAAATGGCGAATGGCGATTAATCTCATACGCCACTGGCGTCTCATGCTTGGCGATGCCGATCAATTCCAATTTATCTACCCGATAGGCCTGGATGGCCGTAACGCTGGCTTTATCAATCTGCAAAATCTGGGCCAGTACCAACCGCAGGTCGGTAGCCACCGTCATGATCGGCGGATTAATTCGAATGGATCCCGAAATCGTCGCCATCGTCATGCCGGATCGAATATAGTAATCTGCAAAATAATTGTTCATCTGGGTCTCCGACCTCCAAATCGTCAAGTAAACATTCTGATCAAGCGACACCTCTGCCACTGTGGGCCGGGGCCCGATCCTAATCGCTAAGTAATTGGCTGGATGTGGAGCCGATGGAGGTGGACTTTGCCAGGATTGCGACGTTACCGTCGATGGTGGCGGAGGTGGTGGTGCCGAAGGCCGGGTGGTCGAGTCCTGTGCTGCACTAAAAGAAAAAACTAGTGCTCCTATAAAGGCTGACAGGAAAAAGAGTGCCCGGCACGATGTTTTCATAATCGGCAATTATTACGGAACGCTGCTAACCTTCACCGGAAAATCCTGCGGGACATTCACGGACTCAAATTGGTCAAAAAAAATGTTTTTGCTTAAGTGAAAGGAGAACGCGCCCAGTGCATCGCCCGCTTTATAGCTGTCATGGCATTGGATGCAGGCCTCTTGGGCTCTCACTGCCCCGACCACCAACAGGCTGCCATCGGCCTGGGGTTGATCCGCCACTTGTTTGCCCGCCTTGATTTGCTCAACCGCGCTTTTTTCAAAATCTGTCAGTTGGCGAGTCCCCCAAACCGTCAAGGGTGCGCTCCAGCGCGACGGTGTCGTCTGGTTTGGCCGGTTGATTAAAAATCCCGAGTGACGGCTGACGACAAAAGCCATGGGCACATCGTGTTTTGCGATACCGATCAATTCCAGTTGATCTATTTTATAGGCCTTTACCGTGGTAATTTCATTGCCATCCATTTTAACCTTTTGCCCAAGCAATAGCCGAATGGAAGAGCCTATCGTCATGGTCGGTACAGTCATGCGCGTCCCCCCAAATCCAGCGGACTGAATAAACTTGTTCACGTAAAAATTGTTCATCTGTTCCTCAGAGCTCCAAATCGATTCGGCTGTGTCCTGGGTCAAAGTTATCCGGGGTCCAGTTGGGTCGGTGCGATATACCCCGCGTCCGGAATTCATCGGTGCATTTACAGGTGGGGGTGGCGGGTGCGAAGGTTGCTCGCCTACCACTGCGATGGGGTTGGTAAACTGTTGAGCGAGCACCAAGGTGGCCGTAACGGGGCACAAAATCACCACCAAGGCCAAAACAATCACTTGGGGGGTCTTCATGGGACAGAGGGGTAACGCAGTAACTATCTCATTAAACCACGATTTTTGGGATAAGTTGCCCTTTTGCCTTTCTCCTATCTACCCGCAAAAGTACGGCTGGAATTCGACGATGCCTTTGAGGTATCATCTTCCCCCATGGAACTCCGTCACCTCCGCTATTTTGTCGCCGTTGCCGAGGAACTCAGCGTCCGCCGCGCCGCCGAGCGCCTCCACGTCTCCCAGCCCCCGCTCAGCCGCCAGATTCATGACCTCGAGGACGAAATCGGCGCCAAGCTCTTCCTGCGCAACAAGCGCGGCATGCAGCTGACCGACGCTGGCAAATTCTTACTGGACGAGGCCCGGCAGATCCTTGGCCATAGCGAACGAGCCATGCGCCTGACCAACGCCGCCAGCCGGGGCGAGGCCGGTCGCCTCTCCATCGCCTACTCCGCCGCCATTTTCGACCCCGCGTTTTCCCAAGCCGTCCGCCTTTTCCGCACTCGCTACCCTTTCGTCGAGCTGCAAATGCGCGAGCTTTCCTTCTCCCTTCAGCTCCAGGCGCTCCTCGACCAACAAATTGATGTTGGCTACGTCGTCTTCGGCACCCAGCCCACGCAAAAGGAATTCGCCTTCGAGTGCATCCGCCGTGTGCCGCCGTGCATCGCCCTGCCGCAAGATCACCCGCTGACGAAAAAGAAAACCCTTAAACTCACTGATCTGGCCAACGTGCCATTTATTTTCCCCCGCCAAAGCATGTCCACCTTCCGCTCCTGGCTCATGGAGTTATGTCGTTCCGCCGGCTTCACCCCGATCATTGCACAGGAGGGCGACAACGCCATGGGCATCCTCGGCCTCGTCGCCGCGGGCGTGGGTGTAGCCTTTACGCCCGACACCGGCCGCATTTTCTCCGGCATGGGCATCGAGTTCCGTTCGCTTCCTCCAACCACGCCCCAGTTCGAACTCCACACCATTTGGCGGCGCGATAGCACATCGATCCTCCTGCCCGCTTTTCTCAAATTGCTTCGCGAGACGTCGAATAGTTCCTCGCATCGCAAATGACCCGCTGGCCACTTACATCTGCTGCACAATTCGCCAGCCGTCCTTGAGCATCTGTTCGGCTTTCTTGTACTTCACCTGCTGGGTTTCGAGTCCGCGGCGCACGGTGACCATGTCGTTGCGGCCATACTTGGGCGCTTCCGGCGGCGGAGGCGGCGTGACTTTGGGCAGTTTCACTTCCTGTCCAGTGGATGCAGCTGGCGCGGCAGAAGCTGAAGTTGTCGCGGCCTGCGGCGGGCGCGTCGCTGTGCCAGAGGTCGTGGCCGGAGCCACCGGCAATGCCGCTGCTGCTCCCGCCGGACGTTTCGGTGGAACAGTAGGACGCGGTACTGCGGCCAACCCGGCAGCCGGGCCACCTTCCGCATCATCCGGCCGGATCTGCTGCGACCGTTTCATCATATCCAACAAACTTTGGAACGACTGCAAATTCGTCGCCGACGTAAACAAACCGCCGCAAATATCTTCGCGCACACGGCCCATCATCTGCTCAAAATACGTATACGCCTCCGACTTGTACTCATTCAGCGGGTCGCGTTGGCCATAGCTGCGCAGTCCGACGCTCTTGCGCAGGTCATCAATTTCCGTCAGGTGGTCCTGCCAGTTGCGGTCAATGCCGCGGATGATGACGTAGCGCTCGATGGCCACCATCGCCTCGGGCGTTTCCAGTTGGCAGCGTTGGTCGTAAGCTTTGTTCAGATGCTCCATTACCCAGGGCACCAGTTGCTCCGCCGTCTTGCCCTTGCCTTCCTCGATTTTTAGCGAGAGCGGAAAACGTGTGTTAATCCACTGCAAATATCCCTCAAGCGCCGCGCTTTCCGGCGCGCGTCCGCTATCCGCCAAAGCCAATGCCCGGATGCGCAATTCTTCCTCGACCACTTCCAACACGGAATCACGTGGGTGTTCGCCGCGGATGCCTTGGTTGCGCAGGCCATAGACGACTTCGCGCTGGCGGTTGAGCACGTCGTCGTACTGCAACAGGCGCTTGCGGATCGTGTAATTCTGTTGTTCGACTTTTTTCTGCGCCGTCTGAATGCTATAGTTAAGCAATCCGTGTTCAAGCGGTTCACCTTCCACCATCGCCTTGTCGAGCATGGACGACAACGGCCCCGCATTCGAGAACAGCCGCATCAAATCGTCTTCCATCGAAACATAAAAACGCGAAAGTCCGGGGTCACCCTGGCGCGCGCATCGGCCACGCAACTGGCGGTCTACTCGGCGTGAATCATGCCGCTCGGTGCCGAGCACATACAAGCCGCCAACTTCGGCGACTCCTTCGCCAAGCTTAATATCCGTACCGCGGCCCGCCATGTTCGTCGCAATCGTCACCGCCCCACGCTGGCCCGCGCGAGCGACAATCTCCGCCTCTTGCTGGTGGTATTTCGCATTGAGCACGCTGTGGACGATGTTCAAGCGCTTGAGCATCTTGGAGAGCACTTCGGATGCTTCCACCGACGTCGTGCCGACGAGCACTGGCTGCCCCCGGCTGTGCGCTTGCTGGATGTCCGCCGCCACCGCGTTGTATTTTTCGCGACGGGTTTTATAGACGATGTCATCCAAATCTTTGCGGATGCAGGGCCGGTGTGTCGGGATCTGCATCACCGTCAGCCGGTAAATATCATTAAACTCCGCCGCTTCAGTCTCAGCCGTTCCGGTCATGCCTGCGAGTTTTTCATACAAGCGGAAATAATTCTGGATCGTGATCGTCGCGTAGGTCTTCGTCTCCTTCTCGATGGTGACGCCTTCCTTGGCCTCAACGGCTTGGTGCAGTCCTTCGCTCCAGCGGCGGCCCGGCATCAGACGACCCGTGTTTTCATCCACGATGAAGACTTTGCCTTCCAGCACGACGTATTCCTTGTCGCGCTCGTATAAAGTGTAGGCGATGAGCAATTGCGCGAGGCAATGAATTTCTTCCGAGACTGCGGCAAAGCGTTGTTCCTGCTCTTGCTTTAGTTTCAGCTTTTCCTCTGGCGTGATGTCCGTGCGCTTGTCCGTCGCCGTGATGAATGCTGGCAAATCCGGCAGCATGAAGGCGTCCGGATTATCCGGGCGCAACGCCTTGCGGCCATTCTCCGTCAAGTCGGAGGTCCGCTGCCGCTCATCCACTGTGAAAAAAAGTTCTTCCTTTAACTCATGGCGCTGCTGGCGCACAAAGTCGCCGCTCATCTCCAGGTCAAATTTATCGAGCAACTTGCGCGCGACATTATTTTCCATCATCTTCTGCAGCTGGCGATGCTTCGGCATGGCCATCTTCACGAGCAACATCTTGCGCGCGGCCAGCGCATGGTCGCCTCCGGTCTTCTCCAACTCATCCTTCGCCTCTTGCGCAAGCTTGTTGCACTGGCGTAGCTGCAAATTATAAAGGCCTTCCACTCCCGCCCGTAGCGCGAGAAACGGGCCTTCCGTATCGTCCGTGGACGGACCGGTAATAATCAGTGGTGTCCGCGCTTCGTCGACGAGGATGGAGTCCACTTCATCCACGATGCAGTAGTAATAATCCCGCTGCACCTGGTCTTCCTTACGTACGGCCATCCCGTTGTCGCGCAGGTAGTCGAAGCCGAACTCCGAGGCCGTGCCGTAAGTAATATCGCAGGTGTACGCGGCGCGGCGGACATCCGGCGGCTGCTGTTGTTGGATGCAGCCGACCGTCAGACCGAGGAACTTAAAGAGATAACCCATCCACTCCGAGTCGCGGCGGGCCAGGTAGTCATTGACCGTCACGCAGTGGCAGTTACGGCCGGAGATGGCATTAAGGTACAGCGGCAACGTGGCGACGAGCGTCTTGCCCTCACCGGTGGCCATTTCGGCAATCTTCCGGTCGTGCAATGCCATTCCGCCAATCAGCTGCTCGTCAAAGTGCACCATGTTCCACTTCAGCGGCTGGTCGCACACCAAGTGTTCCTGCCCGCACAATCGTCGAGCGCCATTTTTGGCCGCCGCAAACGCCTCGGGCAAAATCTTGTCCAGCGGCTCGCCCTTTTGCGCCCGCTCGCGGAACTCAAAGGTCTTGGCCCGCAGTTGCTCGTCCGTCAGCGACTGGTACTGCTTTTCGATCTCGTTGATGCGCGCGACGATAGGACGGCAGCGTTGCACGAACTGCTTGTAATGGCGTCCGGAGAAGTAGTTGATGACTTTGCGAATCATGGTGCGGCGCAGCCGGGAATAGGGGCGAAACCCGCAAGCATGAACAGCCCCGCGGCGTTTGGCAAGGAGGACTGATACTATAAGATTACCCGATTTTTATAACTCACCCGCCCGCACCCGGCGGCACAAGTCCTTGGCGGCTTCCGCCCAAGTCGGGTAATCAAACTTAAATCCCGCCTGCGTCAGCTTTCCCGGCACCACCCGGCGGCTTTTGAGAATTAGCTCCGACTCCGTCCGCATTAAAAAGGTTCCGATTTCAATCATCCACGCCGCTGCCGGCAGCCCGATCGGCATTCCCCAGGCCGCCCTCAGCTCCCGCATAAACTCCACATTGGGCAACGGATTCGGCGCCGCCAGGTTCACCGGCCCCGAAATCTCGTCATGTTCCATCAACCACATCACCGCCCGCGTAAAATCATGGCCATGAATCCAGGATATATACTGCCGCCCATCGCCCGCCTTCCCGCCCAAGCCCAATTTTACCAAGGTCAGCAGCAAATCAAACGCTTGCTTGGGCATTGGGCTCATCACTATGGAGGTACGGAGAAAAACTTTCCGCGTACGCGGCGTATCCATCTCGCGGCAAACCGACTCCCATGAATTCGCCACATCGTAGCTGAATTTCCACGTATCTGGCAGGTTCGGTTCGTGCCCGCCCATTATTCCCGTCGCCTCATCATTCGCGGCATCGTACCGATGGGCATAAATTGTCGCCGTACTCGATTGCAGCCAGACTTTGGGCGGATTTACCGCTTGCGCAATCGCCTCGCCCAATACCCGCGTGGACTTCAGCCGGGAATCAAAAATAATCTGACGGTTCGCTTCTCCATACCGGCAGTTGACGCTCCGTCCTGCCAGATTGACCAATGCATCCGCCCCGTCCAGTTCCTTGGCCCACGGCCCCAACGTCTCCCCATCCCATTCCACTATCCGCCACGGTGCCTTTCCCGGCTTTCGGCTCAGCACCACGACCTCATGCCCCTGCGCCTGAAACGCCCTTGCCAGCAACGTCCCCAAATGTCCACCGCCGCCAGGAAGGATGATCTTCATAAGATGACTATATGCAGTTTCTTAAACCCGCCTTCCAATTCAACTCCATTCGCCTCCCCTCTATTGTTTGTCCCAAATCTTCTGACCGTTATAATACCGCTACTCTATTGTAATTGCTGAATATCCTGTTTCGCGTAACCTCATTTTTCACGATGAAAAATCGCAATACCCTCTTGGGCTTGGTTGTCGCCGGGCTGGTGGCCGTCGGAATTGTCTGGTGGCTCACGCAAACCCCCGCCGAAAAACCAGTGGCCCCAACCGCCTCGACCAAACCCGCCCCTGCCGTAGCCGCACCTACTTCGCCTCCCAAGGCCACTGTCGCTGCCCCGACCGCCCCGGTCGCTATTCCCTCGGCCAATCCCACCCCCGCCGTAGCGGCAGCTCCCGATCCAACCAGCCCCAATGCTGATTTAAAAACCGCAGTCAACGACCTCATCGCCACTTTGCAAAGCGGGGATGTGAACGCGTTTGTCCAGAATTTCATCGCGCCCTCCATGATGGACGCGGTCAAATCGCAAATGGAGGCGCAAATCGCCCAACGCCCCAATGATACTGTCACGCCTGAGATGAAAGCCCAGATGGAAAAAGTAATGGAGGAACGCATGCCATCGCTGCTCCAGCAAATGACGCAGCAAATGGCCCAGCGTCCTGACACCATGCAAGGCTTTCAAAAAATGGCGGCTGCCCTCCAAACTGCCCAGGCCAACCCACAAGTGAATGACGCCGGTGACCGGGCGACCTTTAAACTACAGCCCAATGGCGATAAAGACGTGCCAGCGAGCCTCGTCATGGTGCGGATAAATGGAAGGTGGAGCCTCGATATTGCGAGCATGGCGATGATGGCTCAAGGTTCGCGCGGAACACCGTAATCAGCCAGCCCCGCGGCCTACGGCAGGCAGAAATGCTGGCCAAAGGATTCAGCTTCAATCCGCCGATCTATTATGATACCCGCACGGAAATGCCATTGCCGAATATCCTGTTTTGTGTAATCTCGGCTTTTTAAGCATGAAAAGTCGAAATGCCTTTTTAA
>Ga0206895_1058_pt1 | contig 31997 bp, 36 predicted proteins | sample Alteio_BWOrgHeat_51_FD_152967 | JGI IMG/M metagenome (GOLD analysis project Ga0206895, IMG submission 152967) | Enriched cells from forest soil in Barre Woods Harvard Forest LTER site, Petersham, Massachusetts, United States -... | ecosystem: Environmental > Terrestrial > Soil > Temperate forest >...
ATAGGTTAAAAACTGCTCAAGTGCGATTCATTCATGGTGACATCCGTTGCCCAGAAGATTTAGCCTCTCTAGATCCCTTCGATTTAATGATCGATTGCTCTGCAGAACCTTCTGTACAAGCGGGCTTTTGTTTTATGCTGTATCGGATGCCTTTATTAAACATTTAATGTCTATGTATTCGGTAAAACAGACCATGTTTCTTCGAGCGGTTACGCGGCTTGTTCCTTTGGTCATAGCTATGTATTGTCAAGGGGGAATAAGGCGGGTTTTAGGAACTTCTTGTCCTGGAAGGCACCTTATCCGATTAGGAGTTAATTTTGCCTATACGTGCGCCTTTATGTGTGCAATGCCTAAAGGTTCTCTCACAATGATTTACACGGTTTCTTATACAGCTCCCTTTTTTATGGTGATCTTGAGTGCCTTAATATTAAAAGAAAAAATAACACCAGAACGATGGATAGCCGTTGCAATTGGGATGATTGGGGTTCTTATTGCTATGAGGCCTGGATCGAGCGTATTTGAGATGGCTGCCTTTTTTGTTTTGGCTGGCGCTTTTTTAGGTGCTTTAAACAAAATTTTAATGCGGCGTTTAGCAGAAACGGAGCACAGTTTATCGATCGCAATTTATCCGAATTTAACTATGATTGTTGTGATATTGCCGCTGCTTATCCCAGCTTGGGAGCCTATGCCCTGGTCTCATTGGAGCCTATTTGCTTTTGTTGGTTGTATTACGGCTTTCGGTCAATATATGATTGCGCAAGCTCTTCGATTTACACAAGCTTCCCTATTGGCGCCTATTGATTATTCGACTTTTTTTTGGGTTTTTGCCTTGGATTTATTCTGGTGGGATAAGGGACCTAATGTTTATACGCTCGTTGGAGCTATCGTTATTGTCAGTAGCAATCTTTATATTCTTTATTGCACTAAGCGAGATCAGGTTAAAAAAGTTATGTCTTCTTCGGTTGAATAGAAGTCTACTGGGGGTGTGAAAAATTGTCTATAAACACCTCAAGAGCCAAAAAGAAATCACCTAAAAATATGGAGCACGAATCAACAGAAAATCAATTGAGGAAAGTAATGGGGTTTTAGGGGAATTGTAATGAATCTGTTGCACTCCAGAAGTCTACTGTGTTTGATTTCTCGGAATGTCTTTTTATTAATAAATAGTTCTTTTTATAGTTAATCTAATCATTGAAGTTAGATCTGTTTTGTTGCATTAGTTTGACCTGTATATTTTGATTGTTTTTTATGCCAATCGCTTTGATTACAGGTTCTTCTCAGGGCGATTTAACTAAAATTTTTTGACACGTTTTCGCAGAAAAATCTTGCCAACATTCCTTTCAGATATCCCCCACCAAAAGTTGCTACTCGTCTGACAGATGCAAGTCCTCTTTCTGGATCTACAACTGCAGCCATATTCATAGATAAACGACGGAATAACCCCAGATTTTCTGCGCTATTTCCTCTGTCCATCAACACATCGTCCTCTCCAAATATCACATCAAGCACCCAGTGACAATGATTCTCTGCATGCCAATGCTGTCTAATCCATTTAGCGAAATGTTGGGCAGGTGCTCGTCGGCTTGAAATATATAGGCGCCTTAATGTCTCACTAGTAGCTGAACCAATTTTTTGCCTCGTTGTTCTCACTTCGATTAAGCAGGCAAGGTTTTTCCATTTGTTAGTATTCGGCAACCAATCCAAATCCTCCACAACTCGTACTTCTCGCATATCGATCCGACCATGACCTTTGTCGACTTCCTGATAAAATGAATGCGGGACTGCTTCCCATTCGACTCCATGCGGCTGATCGAAAAAATTTTCCATCTCATCGTAAAGTTTGGGTTGGTTTTCTTTAACAGCTAATAGGTAATCTGCTTTTGCATCAATAATTTGCTCTACCGATTGAGGTACAGTAAAGTGAGCATCTCCTGAAATAATCGCACCTTCTACATCTACCTGCTGCAAAATAATGGGCAATGTACTTTTTTCGACGGTCTTATCGGGAACTTTTTCCGTGGCAAGGCATAACCGATCTTCTGCGGCAAACAGTTCCACTACGTGTGTGACCTGGTCTAAAAAATTAGCACCCCTCAATCTTTTGCCATCGATCGCCAATAACTGATCTCGCAACGAACCGGGGGTTTTACTGAACCATCGTTGAAAATACACTTTGAGAGCATCTGGGGATGTTTTCACTAAAAACCACCAGAGAGATCCATGAGAGGGGGCCGAAACTGGTTCTCCCAATAGAGAGGAAAACCACTCCTCTTGAAGGTAAACATATTCAGCAATTTCCTCAACCGTATTGCAACCGGAAAAAAAGCCGCAGAGAATCACAAGAGACAAATACCAAACAGGGTACAAAACTCGCTTTTGATTGCGGCGATAATCAGGAAAATCAGAAAACGTCCCTTTTATTGTCTCTGCGAATATATGGGCATCGAACTCTTTGCTGGCTTCTAAAATTTTGGCATCAATCGGTTTACGTCGTGACATAGGATCTCCTCAAATGTGAGACATTTACTATGCCATGTTACCATATCTACTATCAAAAAAAATTAGTTAAATCGCCCTGGGCGAAATCTGACTTTGTCAAGTTAAACTGCTATAGATTTAAAGAAACTTCTCGAACTGATAGTTTTCCTGCTTTGCTAATTTCGATATAATCCGGCCCTTGGACACCTTTTCGTTTTGCTGCGATTAATCCATCGTTAGAAAAGCTCTCTTCCTTTGAATGTTCTGCAATAATTATATAATTAAAATAATTAAGAAATTGAATACATGCTTCATGAATTTTTGGATGATGAGTTGATATCACAAAATAATCAATTTTCCCGAGTTGAATGGAATTTATACTCGATTTTAGCATGTCAAATTCAATACCTTGAGCATCCGCATGCATAATATTTACGTGATCAATGTTATGTTCTATTAAAAATGAATCTATTGAAATTTCTTGGGAACCATTCACCTCAATAGGATCCGTATGATCAACTTGTCTAGTCAGATATCCATGAATAAAATTCCCTTTAAAATTATTCAGGGAAAAATTTTTTATACCTATGTCAAGTTGACTACGATAAGGTTCAACCATAAAATTAATCGGCTCAGCAACATGTTTTGCGAACCAAAGAGAATAATAAGCCCAGGCAGAACCTAATTCGATCATAGTTGCTTTAGAGGGCATGGATTGCAAAATTTCATAGAAAACTTTTTCCTCTTGAGGTTCGTGATGTCCTTTAAGGCCATAGATAATGCTCCCCGTGACAGCTCCTCCATATTCGTACTTCGTTACTTTGACTCCATTATGCATTAACTGGTAAGGTTGAATAGGATCCTCATAAAATTCGCCTGCCCCAGCAACTTTAGGAATGTAATCTGTATCTTCGCAATTGATCGATTGTAGTATTTGAAAGATAGTGAAGTAATTACAGTCAAAATATTTCAGTTTGTTTGCTAATATATCTAGTGTTACATTCTGTTTGAATTCTTTTATGTTTCTATTTTTAATCATTTTTCCCTGCTTATTATACCATTTGTGATTCAAAGTTTTTTAATTTTGACGGAAATTTCATCCTTGAATCACGAATTTTATAAATAGTTTTTTATGTTAAATTAAAATTATATTAATAGTAAGTATTTATGTGATGTTACGATTTGTTATGTTTTGAACGGTCAATTTTACTTTTTGTGATTCTCCTTTGCGAGTTATTAAAAGGTTGTCTTTTGTGTCAATAATTAGTAAATCATCTAAACCTATTGTTGATATAATTTTATTTCCATTTGATATTATAAGACTGTTGTGCGTGTCTATTGTCGAGATATCTCCGATAAGGACATTTTGATCAGCGTCCTTCTCAAGAACTTCATATACGCTATCCCATGATCCTATGTCAGACCAGCCTGTGATAAAGGGAGCAATCAATAATTCTTTGGTTTTCTCCATCATTGCATAATCAATAGAAATATTTGGCATTAAGTGATATCTATCTCGAACCTCGTGGAAGTTGTTTTTGGCTATTGCATAGATATTTTGTGCATGAATTTTTAATTGTTCCCAAAAAGTTTCTATAGAGAATAGGAAAATTCCGCAATTCCAATAATGTTTTCCGCTAATAATGTATTTTTTTGATTCTTCGAGGCTCGGCTTTTCTATAAAATTTTTGATTTCATAAGTCAAACAATTGACTGGTTCTCCTATTTCAATGTAGCCATATCCTGTTTCTGCTTTGGATGCTGCAGTCCCAAATATTATAATTTTTGAATTTGTTTGATTAGTACATAAATCTAAATATTTATGAAAATTTGATTCAGGCTCTATTGAATGATCTGATGGAGTTACAAGAATTTTATCTGTTGAATGGACTTTACAAATTTCTTCAAGATATTTAAGAGAATAGGCAATAGCCGGTGCTGTATTTTTGGGAAGAGGTTCTGAAATAATTTCACAGATATTGTCTGAATCGATGTCTAATATCTGCTTTTCAACTAATTTGCTATAATGATCGTTTGTAGAAATTAGGATTTTTTTTAGGTTACTGGTTTTAAGAAATCTTGATACTGTTTTTTGTAAAAGAGACGGCTGTTGTCCAAAGCTTAAAAATTGTTTTGGAAATTCGTCTTTTGATAGGGGCCATAGTCTAGTTCCTTTGCCACCCGCTAATATTAATACAATCATAGATTCTTGTTGTTAAAAATAAAATTTCGTGTTTTAAATAAGTGCTTATTTTATTTTTACAAATAGTGCATTTCCTTGCACATCATTTGAATTTTGTCTTTCCACAAAATTTAGAATAAATCCTCGATCAGATAAAAATTTTATCAGTTCGTCGAAATTCATACTCCCTTCATAAACAGGTCTTGTAGAATATTCAGTTTGAATTATCCTCGTTTTTTGCAAGATTTTTGGACATCCACGTAACATGTTTCCTTCAGCTCCTTGCATGTCAAGCCACATAAAATCAATGTTTTGGATGTTGTTTTCTTCAGCCCAAGTATCTAAACTAATCATGGGTACTTTGATTGGTTTCGCGAATTTGTGATTACGTTCTTTTAGATCGACCGTCCAAAAAGTATCTGTCAATATAGGTCGAAGCGTAGAATCTGCACCTGATTTTTCTGAAGTACATTCAAAAAAATCTGATTCTCCATTTCGATCTCCCAACGCTACTGGAAAAAAATGAATATTTGGATAAGGATCGATAGTATTTCGAATAACAGTGTGCCATCCAGGATTTGGTTCAAATGTATAGATTTTTCCTTGTGGCCAAATACGGCTCATATAAATTGCATCGCCTCCATTATGCGTGCCAGCCTCTATAATTACCGGGTTAGTTGGCATGTATTTCCCTATGAATTTTTCTAATGGATACATAGAATTCCTTTTTGAATGTTTTTTTATTTAATTTGTATGATATTCAATTGATACATTCAATATGTTTTATTGTTTTTGTTTTTTTATTGTTTGTAATATGACTGTTTCGTGATATTGTGATTTTTAAAATTTATGGTATTTTTGATGTATAATAGTGTTGATTTTTTAAGGAATCTTATAAAAATAAAAAACAAAAAAAAAAATCAGTGTATTTATAATGTTGATTTTATATATTTGATTAACCTTGATATAAGAACTGATAGATTAAATCGGTGCCTGCAACAGTTGAGTATTTATAATATTCAACCTCATAGAGTCCCTGGAATCAATGGATGGAATCTTACGCAAGACGTTTTTAATGACATTGCTATGAAAATTACTTCTTCTATGATTTATGATCAATTAGTTCAGTATCGCTTTGTTGCTGGTGGAGTTCAAGGCGAACCTTTTTGTCCCTCTGATGAAGGGATTTCTTGTTTGCATGCATTAGCTCCCGCGGGTGGTATGGGTGGGTGTTTAACTCATCTTTCGATAGTTTATGATGGATATCTTTCTAATTATGATACGATTTGGGTACTCGAGGATGACTTCACGGTAAATGGCAATCCTCATGAACTTTCTAAATACATTAACGAGTTAAATAGGTTGGTAGGTGAGAATGAATGGGACGTTCTTTTTACAGATGATGATGATTATTTTACATCAGACAATTTATTAGCCAATTTTGGCCGTAGTAGTTGGATGAAGCCCGGGGTACCAATGAATAATTCATTTGTTGAACGAACGAACGTAGGAGATCATTTTTATAAAATTGGGGGACGAACTCAGGCTCATTCTTACTTAGTAAGTCGATCTGGCATGAAAAAAATTATTGATTCAGTGACAAGTCAAGGTCTCTTTCTTCCTTATGATACAGAGCTACCTTGTATTCCAGGAATTAAGTTATATAATCTAAAACACGATCTCGTCCATGGACGAGATCGTAAATATTCAGATACTTGGGTTCAAAGATTTTAAATTATCTCTAATTTATTAAACATTGCGTGCTTTTTGTGAAAATATAATTTTTTCTAGAAAACAAAATTTTTTAAAAATTTGTGTGATTCCGATATTTTGATTTAATGAATCCCTTTGCAATAGATTGTAATCTTACTTTTTCTTTTATCCAGGGGTAGAGAATTCTTAAACCTTCTTCTAATTTTTTTGTTGGTTTCCAATTTAAAGTTTGATGAATCATGGTATTATCTGAATTTCTTCCTCGAACTCCTTCATAGCCAGTTCCATTTTGGATCGTGATCGTTTTTCCTGCGATCTGGGCAATGAAGAGCGCTAAATTATTGATTGTAATAAGTTCCTCTGATCCAACATTTAAAATAGGCAAATCTTTGTCTGCTTCCATTACTCGACGTAGAGCTTCAATACATTCATCAATGTAAAGAAAAGAACGGGTCTGATCTCCTTTTCCCCAAATTTCTATTGTAGAAAGAGCTTCCGCTTCTACGATTTTTCTGCAGATGGCTGCGGGTGCTTTTTCTCTTCCTCCAAACCAGGTTCCTTCTGGTCCAAATATATTATGCAGTCGGACAATTCGAGTATCCATGTTGTAATTTTTTGCATAGGCTTTATACAGTCTTTCACTGTAGAGCTTTTCCCAGCCATATTCTGTATCTGGCTTGGCAGGATAGGCGGAAGCTTCCGAACATTTAGGGTTATTAGGATCTAATTGGTTGTATTCTGGATATATACATGCGGACGAGGTATAAAGAATTTTCCCGACTTTAGTTTTTCGGCATTCTTCTAGGACCGTTAGATTAATGAGAGCGGAGTCATGCATAATCTCTGCATCATGGGTTGAAATAAATCCCATACCACCCATATTTGCTGCTAATTGACATACTTCGTCAAATGGGCCTTTTTCTCTTGCTAAAGCGGATTTGCCACCTTCTGGGTAACGTAAGTCAGCTAAAATAAATTCATCTGCTTTGGACGCTGAAAATTCGGGATATTTAATATCTACTCCACGAACCCAGTATCCTTCGTTTTTATAACGAGTTACGAGGTGGTTTCCAATAAACCCTCCAGCTCCGCAAATAAGCACTGTTTTTTGAGTCATAAGAACTCCGCTATGTTTTTTTTATTATTTAATATTTTTTTAAGTAGTTCTCTCTAGTGTTATGTAAAGTGAGGTGAATGAAGGTCGTGCAATATTGAGATAGGGGTACTCTTTCAACACCAATCCGGGTAAATTATTTAATATTTTATTTTTCCAATGAGGTATAGGGAACATGGATATATGATATGGAAGCCCTTCGCAAAGAGAAATACCCGCAATGAATTTACCTCCAATTTTTAAATGTCTTCGAATGAGTTCAAAAAAGATTGGTAATCGACTGGGTTCTATATGTTCGACTACTTCCCAAGCTGTGATTAAATCACTTTGAAAAATATTAAGTTCCCCGTTTTTTTCTATAAAAAGCGAATATTCTCTGGTGATATCGCAGGTAAATAAATTTTTTCCATAAAGTAAAGGCCATTCTGCTCGACGATGAATAACGTTGTAATCGCTTCCTTCTAGTCCAACGGCTATATGCTCTCTTTGAACAAAATCCTGAACGAGCAATCCTCCTGCACATCCTAAGTCAATTAAATATAATGGTTCATTTTTTTTACACAGATCTTTTTCAACCTCTTCTATGAATGCTTTATTTGAGAAATTATCATTTTTAGTTCCACCTGGTTGAAGATGGTCTTCGCTATCATATGCAATTGGATAGTTTGTGTTTAAAATAATTTTGTAGTTTTTCATTTTTTCTCTTTTTCAATAATCTCTTGATAGCATGTAGTAAAATGAGGTGAAAGCTGGATAGGGGATATGTTGCAATGAATAATCCATAAATCTGAGTCCTTTTAAATTTCTTAATATTGTATTTTGCCAGAGTTGAAGTACTTGATTTTGAGGAAAAGGCTCGGAAAGAGAAATACTGCCTATGAAGAGCCCTTGTATTTTTAGATGTTTTTTGGACATTTTCAAAAAATAAAGAGATGAGGTTTGGATCTATATGATCTGCAACGCCTAAGCCAATAATTAATTCACACTGCATTAATTTGTCATCTAATAATACAGAAAAATTTCTACTAACATCGCAGGAAAATAAAGTTTTTTGATAGGAATGTAACCAAAACCCTTGCTTTGGATTACATTGGTCGAGACCAACAGCGTTATGTCCTCGTTGAATAAAATCGTGAACCAGAGTGCCATTGATACATCCTACATCTAAAATTGTCAGCGGTTTTTTTGAAAAAATATTGTCTATGTCCTGAAGAAACGCAGGATTTGATGTTTGATCATTAATAAAACGATCTTTATATACTGTGGTATTGGAATAATCGGTCTGAATTTTAATGGTTTTCATTTTTTTTCTTTTTTAATAAATATTTTTTTAATTAAATCATGTTCTTTCGATGTATTTAGCGATTGTTTTGGCAAAACTAGTTGAAGAGAAATGTTCCGATTTAGGACTATTTATGAAATTTTGAGCATTATTAATGTATTCTTCATATCTTGTTTTATTTATATTTTTCATGTGTTGATAAAGATTTTCATAGGAAGAAAATTCAATTCGATTAATAAAACATTCTTTTGGTATGTATTCGTTAATGTTTTTAGGGCCTAAATAAATTGGGATCGTTTTTGCGTAAAAAGCATCAAAAATTCGTTCTGTGATATAGCCCAATTGATCATGCATATTTTCATAAGAAAGCGTAAATTTATAGTTTTTAATAAGATTTTTTTTAGATTTACCATGATAAGGTCCCTTCCAAGAAGCATAACCATCCCAACGAGCTCCATAGAGATCGAAGTCCTTTTTGGCAGTAAAAAAGGAGCATGCATTCCTTCTCTCTCCATACATGGATGTTGGATGTTGGACATAATGGTTTGATTGAAGCATAACACAGAATTTTTTCTCTTCAAATAGGATGGCAGATTGGAGCATTTCTTCATTTCGTTGAGGATGATAAATTTTGAAATAGTTGTTGTTGTCTACTAGGTCATCGAACATGACAAATATTTTCCCAAAAAATTGGGTAAGACGACGATCGTAAAGATACCCATGAGTCGTTGGTGGTTCTTGGATGAAGAGAAAGCATTTTTCTTTAGGATGTTTGGCTATGCTTTGTAAAATAGATTGATTCAAAAGTGTTAAAGAAATGATATATGCTACATCTGTATAAAAACCTAATCCACTATAATCATAAGTTGGTTTGAAATTATATCCTGCTTTTTCAATTTCTTCTTTTAAATAAACAAAAGGAATTCCGCATCCATCTAAATTATAATCTTTTTGATATAAAATATTATGATTACCATCATTTTCATAAAGAATGTAGACTGTCTTTTTTGATGGATCAAAATTTTTTTGTGTCATGACTATTCCTGTGACGATACCAATCTATAGTTTTTTGTAATCCTTGTTCCAAAGATGTCGCTTCTTTGAAATTGAGCAATTTTTCGGAAATTGTAGTGTCGAGACACCGTCGTAATTGTCCTTGGGGTTGTGTGGTATCCCATAGAAAGCGACCTGTATATCCCATGAGCAACCCAATTTTTTCTGCAAGATCTTTGATGGAGATTTCTGAACCATTTCCGAGATTTAACGGTTCTGTGCTATTATACATTTCAGAGCTGAGGACCAGATTTTTGGCTGCATCTTCAACATAAAAAAATTCACGTGTAACAGAACCATCGCCCCAAATTTTTATTTCAGGAGTATTATGGTCAATGGCTGTTTGCATTTTTTGAATCAATGAAGGAATAACATGAGATGATTGCGGAGAAAAATTATCATGAGGTCCGTAAAGGTTCGCAGGAAGTAAAAAAATTCCATTGAAACCATATTGATTCCTATAGGCTTGCAGCTGTGTGAGAAGCATTTTTTTTGCTAGCCCATAAGAAGCATTCGTTTCTTCTGGATAGCCCTCCCAAAAGTCCGTTTCTTTAAAAGGAACGGTTGTATATTTGGGATAAGAACAAATTGTTCCTATAATCACTACCTTTTTTACTTGATTGATTCGTGCTGCTTCTATGATTTGAAGGCCCATTATTGCATTATTATAAAAAATTTCCCCTGGTTTTTTTTGATTGAACCCAATGCCGCCTACATGTCCTGCTAAATGAAATAAAATATCCACATCTTTTGTTACCTTAAGACAGTTCTTTATTTCTCGTAGATCTGCTGTTTGTGAGCGAGGAATAATAATTTTATTTGGTTTTTTTTTTTGTAATTCTGTAGCCAGATGCTTTCCGAAAAAACCAGTTCCTCCTGTTAGTAATATTTTTTTATTTTCTAATTTCATTGTTCTGTCTTTTTTATGTTATACCGTACTCGGCCTGAAACTTGGATTTTGAGCCGCGCGAAAACTTGATAGAATCGACGATCGCAAACTGGTTCATATTTCTAATATTGATCAGTTTACGATCGTCGATTCTATCAAGTTTTCGCGCGGCTCAAAATCCAAGTTTCAGGCCGAGTACGGTATATATCTTGCTTATCGGCTAATTCGGTAAGTGAGATGTAATTGTTTTTACCCAGTATTCTTTTGTGAATTTTTGTAGTTTGTCTGTTGTTTGGAAATAATGTTCTATTGCATTGACATATTTGTTGTATGTTTCTTCGCTCATAGTTTTCATAAATTGATAAAGTTCCGAATAATTAGCAAATTTTCTTATGTCAATAAAACACTCTTTAGGTACGTAATCAGTAATATCAGCAGCTCCCATGTAAGCTGGTACTGATCGGCTTGCCATTCCTGCAAAAAGCCTTTCAGTTATATACCCTTTATGATTTTTGAAATTTTCATAAATAAGAGAAAATCTATATTTTTTAAATGTTTCACTCAAAGGATCTGGAGCCATTCCTTTCCAACAAGGAACTCCTTGCCATCCCGGCCCATAGATTTCAAAATCTCCAGTTGAGATAAAAAATGAAAATATATTTTTTCGTTCGGTATATAGCTCATCTGGATGTGGATAGAAATATTTGTTTCCTTGGATGGCAGTACACAATTTTTTTTCTGAAAAATAAGGGATATTTTTGGGTTTTATAAGGGAGCGTTCCATGAATGGCATATACATTCGATAATAATTTTTGTTATCAACAGGCGTATCAAAAAATACTAAAATTTTTCCAAATTGTTTACGTGTTGAAGTGGTATAGTAATTAGGACAAACATGAGGAGGTTCAAAAACAATTAGGATGCATTTTTCTCTTGGATAAGGGGCTAAATTCCTTAAAATATTTTCATCTGTTTCCCAGGAAATAATAGCGGCAACATCTGTTAAATTAGAGCCATCTCGAGAAAATTTGACTATATATCCCGCGTCCTCTAGTTCTTTTTTTAGTAAATATTCGATCCATACTCCATTTACAGTAGAAGGACTAAAAAAAAAATCGAGGCTTGCTCCAGATGCAAAAATTATATAAATGGTTTTTGGAATCGACTGATTCATTTATTTTCCTTCGGATATTATTATGTATATGTTTTTGATTTTTTAAAATTACACTAAATGTAAAATGATCGCAAGTAGTATGGAGTTTTTATAATTTTAGTGATTTAGGAGCGATTTGATGCAATTTCATAACACAAATATATCAAAGCGGGTAAAATTTTTTTTAGACAAGGCTTTAGATAGTGAGAGAGTGAGCGCTGGAGAATTAGCTGCAGAATTTGAAAATCAATTGCAATTACATCTTCGCTTGCCAAGAAAACCTCTTAGCGTCAATTCCGGAACATCTGGATTGCATTTAGCTCTTGCAGTGGCTGGCATTAAAGCAGGGGATGAAGTGATTTTATCTGCTCAAACTTTTATTGCTACAGGGCTGGTCATTTTGATGCAGCATGCGAAACCCGTTTTTGCAGATATTCAACCTGATACAGGAAATATTTGTCCCATTTCCATTAGAAAGAAAATTACTAATAAAACAAGAGCGATTATGGCTGTACATTGGGCTGGCTATCCTTGTGATATGGATGAGATTAATCAAATAGGGAGAGAGTATGGATTGTTTGTGATTGAAGATGCCGCTCATGCTTTAGGTGCAACTTATAAAAATAGACCAATAGGCTCTTTATCTGATTTTACTGTTTTTTCTTTTCAGGCGATCAAGCATATGACTACCGGAGATGGTGGAGCGGTTTGTTGTTTAACAGATCAAAATGCACAAGAATTGGCTAGAAGACGCTGGTTTAATATTGATCGCGATCACTCTAAATTATCTATTCTTGGAGAAAGAGAATATAACAGTGAACATATTGGATATAAATATCATATGAACGATCTTTCAGCCGCCGTAGGATTGGGAAATATTGGTGAATTGTATCATACATTAGAAAGGCATAGATTTATAGGTTCTTATTACAAAGAGAATTTAAAAGATATAAATGGAATTAATTTACTTAATTTCTCTAATGACAGAGAAAGCTCTTTTTGGATGTTTCCTTTTATTGTCGATAAGAGAGAGGATTTTATCAAATCTTTGAAAGATAGAGGAGTGCCGACTAGTGTAGTTCATAGAAGAATTGATAAGAATGAAATTTTTGGAGAACGTACTCCAAATCTTCCTGGGCAGGAATTTTTTGATCAGTATCAGGTAGCTCTGCCAGTGCATACAAAAATTAAAGACGATGATTTAGAGTTAATTATAGATTCTGTAAAAAAAGGTTGGTAATGTTTGTTTTTTTAATATGTTTGTTTTTTTATGATAATATGAAGAGTATAATTGAATGAATCATCAACGTATTCTTGTTACCGGAGGTACTGGGTTTCTTGGTGCTGCCCTTGTGCGCCGTTTGATTGCTAATCAACATACGGTTAGAGTATTAGATAATGGATTTCGTTCTTCAATCAAGCGTTTGGCCGATATTCAAGATAATGTAGAGTTTATTGAAGCTGATATTCGAGATGATCGTGCAGTAGCTCAAGCCATTTGCGGAATGGACGTTGTAATTCATTTAGCTGCAGTGAATGGCACTGAATTTTTTTATAGCAAACCAACTTTGGTTTTAGAAGTAGGTATACGTGGGATTTTAAATGTTTTGAATGGATGTTTACAAGAAGGTGTTAGTAAATTATTTGTAGCATCAAGTTCGGAAGTTTATCAAACTCCTTTGAATATTCCGACTTCTGAAACGGAATTTTTGAAAGTTCCTGATCCTTTAAATCCTCGTTATTCTTATGGTGGCTCAAAAATTATCACAGAGTTATTGGCGTTAAATTATGGTTTTTCGCAATTTGAACGAGTTGTGGTTTTTAGGCCTCATAATGTTTATGGCCCTGCCATGGGCCATGAACATGTTTTGCCTCAATTTATTTTAAGAGCAATCGAACAGATTTCCAAACATCCTTCAGGACCAATTCCTTTTGATATCCAAGGGAACGGGACTCAAACACGTGCATTCATCCATATTAATGATATGGTTGATGGAATTCTTTTACTTTTGGAAAAGGGAATTCATTTAAATATTTATCATGTTGGGACTGAGACTGAAATAACTATGGCTGATTTAGCAAAAAAGGTAGTGAATTATTTTCAAAGAGAAATTCAGCTCAAATTCAATCCATTGCTTTTAGGGTCTACAGAACGCCGTTGTCCTAATATTAATAAAATAAAAGCATTAGGATTTAATCCGAAAATTTCACTCGATGCTGGTTTACCTTCAATAATTGAGTGGTATACCGAAGGTGATCCCAAAGTTGGCCGATAGGCAGGTTAAAAGCGCCGAAAATCGATTTTCGGCAACTTTCAATCCCGCCTATCGGCCAACTTTGGGATTACGTTCGGTATATGCAACTCAAATAGGAAAAAATAAAAATGTCTAAACAAGAAATAGTGCTGATTGGTCTTGAATGGGACATGGTTGATCTAATTGAATCAATTCAGAATTTTAAGTTAATAGGAGTTTTGGAATTTTCCTCTGATTGCAATTTTAAGCATCTCTCTTATCTTGGTCAAGATGCAGATTGGGAAAAAATTCGGAAATCACATCCAAATATAAAAGTTGCTTTAACTGTAGATCGGTATGCTGATCGGGTTCGATTGTCTAAGTTGTATGGAGACGCTGCTCTCATCTCGATTTATTCTTCTCATTCGTATATTTCTCCTTACGTCACTTTAGGAATAGGAACCATCGTACAAAGAGGTGTTCAGATTATGCCTCAAGTAGAAATTGGTAGTTTTTGTAAAATTAATATAAACGCTATGGTGCATCATGAATCAAAAATCGGTGATTTTTGTACTCTAGCACCAGGTTCTCAAATTTTAGGCAGAGTGGTGATTTCAGATAGAGTCTACATAGGGGCTGGAGCTGTAATTCGACAAAATTGTCGGATTGGAGAAGAAGCTATCATTGGTGCTGGTGCTGTTGTTGTTCAAGATGTACCTCCTAGAGTGACAGTTGTAGGAGTTCCTGCTAAAGAACTAAATAATAAATAAGTTTTTTGTTTTTTATATTTATACTTAATTTGTTTTTAATTAGATTTGAAATTTAGTAGTGCATTTTTTATAAATTTTAGGTTGTATCGTGGAAAATCAAATGTCTGTTCAAAGAGTCTCTATTATTGGTATTGGTCGTTTAGGGATCTGTTTGGCTTTGTGTATGGAGAGAGCGGGGTATGAAATTTTAGGGGTGGATCTGTCTCTAGATTACATTCGTTCTGTGAATGAAAAAACTTTAGAATCTTCTGAACCAAAAGTGACTGAATACTTGCAGGCAAGTACAAAATTAAAAGCTACTATTTCTTTACAAGAGGGTCTTGATTTTTCTGATTTGATTTTTATTATAGCTCCAACCAATACAGTTCCTGATATACAAACATACGATCATACAATTCTTTCTTTGATTCTTTCAGAAATTAATAAGTGTCGAGTATCTAATAAACATATAATAATTTCTTCTACTGTGTTTCCTGGATACATTTCAAAGACAGCTAGTCAATTGATTGCAGATTGCACCAACACAACGCTTAGCTATAATCCAGAATTTATCGCGCAGGGGGATATTATTCAGGGATTAGAAAGCCCTGATTTAGTTCTAATTGGTGAAGGTTCTAAATCGGCTGGAGATCGATTAGAAATGATTTATAAATCTTTTTGTTTAAACACTCCTCATATTTCGCGTATTTCTATTCAAAGTGCAGAAATTGCTAAGCTGGCTGTTAATTGCTTTATTACAGGGAAAATTGCTTTTGCTAATCTGATTGGTGAAATTGCGGATGAAACGCCTGGAGCGGATAAATTTGAAATTTTACAGGCTGTTGGTAAAGATGGACGAATTGGTCTTAGATATTTGTTGCCTGGATATGGTTTTGGTGGTCCATGTTTTCCTCGTGATAATCGTGCTTTAGGGAATTATGCTTCCTTGTTGGGGATTGAGCCTATTTTGTTTAGGGCTACGGACGAATCGAACGATCAACATGCTGCTTATATAACAAAAAAACTCCTTGATAAAAATTTAGATCATTATGTATTTGAAGATGTTTGTTATAAGTCAAACTGCCCTGTTCCAATCATAGAAAATTCGCAAAAATTGATAGTGGCTAAATCTCTTGCTGAAAAAGGAAAAGAAGTAACTATTTTAGACTCAGAAAATGTAATTACTAAGGTTCGTCAAGAATATAAAAATATATTTAATTACGCATATAAAAAATTGAGTTGTTAAATTGTGAAAAAATCAATCCAGTTGCCCTTTGATTACCGAGATCGGAAAATTTGTGTTCTTGGACTTGGCTTCGTTGGCCTGACTTTAGCAACAGCCATGGCTGATGTTGGTTTTGATGTCATTGGGGTAGAAATTCGAGAGGAGTTTTTAGCCCAAATAGCTTCGGGTAATGCTTATTTTTTTGAGCCAAGTCTTTCTGTCAAACTGAAAAAGGTAATTGATAATAAAAGTTTGCAAGCTTGCAATATGATTCCAGATAATTGCAATTCAAGCGTTTATATTATTACTGTTGGAACCCCTTTAGATGAAGAAAAACAAATCAATTTAAGTAGTATTAGAAAAGTTACGGAAGATATTGCGAGACATTTAAAAGAAGATGATTTGATTGTTTTACGATCTACTGTGAAATTAGGGACCACTCGTTCCATAGTTTTACCGATTTTGAATAAAACAGGAAAAAAATTTCAAATTGCATTTTGTCCAGAGAGAACAGTCGAAGGGCAGGCTATGTCAGAGCTCCGATATTTGCCTCAAGTTATCGGAGCTGATGATGTCTCTACAGGAATCAGAGCCTCTCAATTGTTTCAGTTTTTAACTCCTACTGTGATTCGTGTTGCTGATTTAGAAACGGCCGAAATGATTAAACTAATCGATAATACGAAAAGAGATGTCATGTTTGGTTTTTCCAATGAGGTTGCTCATTTATGTGATGTTGCTGGTCTTAGCGCTAACGAAGTGATTAATGCAGGACGTTTTGGTTATTCTCGAACAGATATCCCTATGCCAGGTCCAGTAGGGGGTCCTTGCCTTTCTAAAGATTCCCATATTTTGGTGCAAAGCATGCTTGAATATGGTGTGATGCCAGAAATTACGATAGCTGCTCGTAAAACAAACGAACGTCAAGCATCAGATGTAGTTGATTTTTTAGAAAAATTTTTGAAAAATCTTCAAGGGTTTCCTTCTAATCCGATCATTTCTTTGTTAGGAATCGCATTTAAGGGAAAACCTGCTACAGATGATTTAAGAGGGACTTCAGCCTGTGCAATTTTTGATGCTTTGAAAAAATCTTTTCCAAATTCGGAGTTTTGGGGTTTTGATCCTGTAGTCCAAATGGATGCTATCCAGAAATTTGGTGTTCACCCTAAACAACATATTCAAGAAGCCTTTACTGGATCTCATGTTGTTCTCATTCTCAATAATCATCCCTTTTTCTTTGGGATGCCTTTAGAGAAATGGACCCTTGATATGGCTAGGCCTGGAGTAATTTATGATTTTTGGAACAATTATAATCAAGAAAGTCTTCATTTACCTATAGGAATTCAGTATATTGCTTTAGGTAGCCATAAGTATGCATTAAATGGTGATTTTTAGTTTTTATTTGTAAATATATTGTTTTGCTTCAAGATTATATTCGGAAGATTCTTTCATTTTTTGGATTATTTCTTTACTAACAACCAATGGATCAACATACCAATCTTCAAAATTTCCGATATTCCCAACAACCATTTCATATCCATAAGAATCAAAAATCTGTCGAGATTCAGTTCTTACTCGTTCAGCTTCAGCTTCTCCCATGTTTTTATTATAGTAATCAGTTTCATAAGTAATTACAGAGAACCTATATTTATCCATCGGCAATTTTTTTAAACATTCTAATGTTTGGGATGGAGGTTCAATATCTAAACTTAGATAATCGAATTGGTTACTATAACCTAATGTTTTAAATAGTTTTTCATATTCCACTTGCAGAGCATCTGAAAAAACAAAAAAAGCAGATCGGTTATGTTCTTTAAATGATTCTAATGATTGTTGTGTTCTGTCTATGGAAATTCCTTTCCAGTTAAATATTTTCTCAAGTAAATAGGTATTATTGCCTCCAGTAATTGCATGTTGTGCTCCAATCTCTAGAAAGAATCCATTTTCTTTTCCATTTAACATCATTAATGTAAACATATCTTGATATGCATGAGAATAATTGGTTTCTATTTTCTCTGAAAAATTAAAATCAATTTTTAGTTCGTCTAATTTTTTTTTGTTGTAAAATGTCATTAATTTTTGTTGATTAGGATTTGTGATATTATGATCTTATATAAATGAGATCCCCATGATTTCCTCCAAATTGAAATATTTGTTTAAACCCATGTACGATTAAAAAAGAATGTAATTCATTAAGTAGCAGAGTGCCTTCGTAAAGAGGCTCTATCGAATATTCTGTTTGGATAGCTTTGACGGTTTGAAATATTTTAGGGCATGCTTTTAGCATAGCTCCTTCAGAGCCTTGCATATCGAGCCACATAAAATCAATGTGGGTAACGTTATTTTTTTCAGCCCAATCGTCTAACGTCGTAATAGGTACTTGAATTATTTCGTTAAATGAGACACCTGGTATTTTGTCTTGATAAGGACGTAAAATAGAACTAGGGTCGTTGGTATCCATCTCTTTATCAATATTTGGGTGTCTACATACATAAAAATTTGTGAATCCACTTTTATCTCCAAGTGCGATGTTAAAATAAGAGATATTTGGAATCGAAGAAACATTTTTTTTAAGCATTCTGTAAGAATTCGGATTTGGCTCAAAGGCATAGATTTGAGAATTTGGCCAAAGTTGGTTGAGAGCGAGCGTGTCTATTCCACTGCAAGCTCCAGCTTCTATAATAGTAGGATTTTTTGATAAAAATGGTCCTATTAAACTTAATAAATCATACATATATAACAGTAATTATAAAAGTGTTGGATGTTCGCTAAGCCAATCGACCAGTTCTTTAATCCCGATTGTTGGATCTCTGGAATTGAAAGATGAGTTCATTTTCAAGAGCTTTTCGATTAATAAAACTTTTGATTTAGCTCCCACGTAGCGTCTTGTATCGAATTCAATTTTCGTGAAAGGAAAGTTACCAGCCTGGCACGCCATTAGAGCGAATTCTTTAATTGAATGCTCTTTTCCTGCACCGATATTGATGACTTCATTTTTGGTTTTTTCCACAAGTTCAATCATCGTGCTGACGAAGTCATCTACGTGGATAATTTCTCTTTTTTGTTCTCCATCGCCCCATAAAACAACGGGTTCTCCGTAAAATTTTCCTCTGAGGATTTTTTTTACTACATCAAAAATAAAATGAAGTTGTTTACCATCATTATGATATCCATCAATCCCATAAAGAGTAGAGGGGATTAAGAAAAGATAATCGAGTCCATACTGCTTTTGCAAAGCTTGAAGGCCGCAGAGCAGCATTCGTTTTGTCATGCCATAGCCGACTAAACTTTCGATGGGGGTCCCTGCCAAATAGTGTTCCTCATCGAGAGGGTAAATAGGGTCAAAGGCGCAGCTTGTTCCAATAGAGATCATTTTTGCTTGAGGTTGTTTTCTTTGCCACCAATCTAGCATATTCGTATTGATTTTTTGGTTGATTACCCACTGTTCGCCGGGATGATGCATACAAAAATCTCCAGCTTGGGTCCATACTGCTAAATGATAAATTTGATCAAATCGTTCTTTGTTAAATTGATTCAATGAATCAGCATTTTGTAGATTGCAAGTTTTGGAAGAGCTGGGGATGACTTGATGCCCTTGCGCTTGTAAAGCTCGGCAAAGACATTTCCCTAAAAACCCGGTGGATCCAGTAACTAAAATATTCATTTCTCATTCCATATTTTTAATTGAAATTTATTTTTATTTAAATTTTATTTAGTTGTCAATTTTATGTTTATTTAAATTTTTATATTTTTTATATAAATAACAGTATGATTTTAAAAAATATGCAAAGAATTATTTCACAAACTCCTGTTCGAATTAGTTTGTTTGGAGGAGGAACTGATTATCCTTCCTACTATACTAGAAAGAATGGAGCTGCTTTAGGAATGACGATCGATAAATACACCTATATTAGTTTAGGAACTGTAAGTCCTTTTTTTGATTATAAATTAAGGGTTAGTTATTCAAAAATTGAACTAGTAAAAAGTGTTGAAGAAATCGAACACCCTAGCGTCCGTGCTTGTTTACAACATAAAAAAATTTATCTTCCTCTTGATATTCATATTTCTGCTGATTTACCGGCAAGAACTGGACTTGGCTCTTCTTCCTCTTTTACAGTTGGGTTTTTACAGGCTTTATATGCACTTCAAGGAATTCGTGTTTCGAAGCAACATTTAGCAGAAGAAGCCTGTTATGTCGAACAACAAGTGATTGGCGAAAATGTAGGGTCTCAGGATCAATTTCTCGCAGCTTTTGGAGGAATGAATGTATTAGAGTTTAGTGATTCTGGTATTCTGGTTAGGAAATTAATAATTTCTTCTGAAAAACGAAAAATTATTGAGAATCAGTTATTGATATTTTATACCGGTTTAACTCGTTATGCGACAGAAGTGCTTCAAGAGCAGATACAAAAAACCTGTAATTTAGAAAATGATCGCTATCTTGAAAAAATGTATCAGATGACTTTTGAAGCTGAAGAAGTAATTTCAACAGCATCTAAAGAAGAACTTCCTCGTTTATTAGGTACGATGTTACATGAAGGGTGGGAATTGAAAAAAAAATTATCTAGCAAAGTTTCCAATCCAGTGATCAATGCAGCTTATGAAAAGGCTATTTCTCATGGAGCTTATGGAGGGAAACTTTGCGGTGCAGGCGGTGGCGGGTTTCTTGTGTTCTTGGTTCCCAAAGATCGTGCAGAAGCTATTCGTTTTGCATTAGGTCATTTATCTCAAGTTTATTTTTCTTTGGAATCTCAAGGATCACATATTATTTATATGAAGGAATAATTTTTATAAAGAGTTAATTTGATTTTTTTGATGAGATTTACCTAATGGAGTTCAATCGTGGTTGATGTAATTGTTTTGGCCGGAGGATTGGGAACTCGTTTGAGATCAACGATTCCAACTCTTCCTAAAGCGATGGCGCCCATTCACAACATCCCTTTTTTGCAGATTTTGTTGGGAAAATTGAAACAAGGGCGATTTATATCAAAAATTGTGATGGCCCTTGGATATCAAGCTAAAATAATTGCTGACTTTTTATCTACAGGGACTGATCTAGATTTTTCTATTGAACCTCATTTATTAGGAACTGGAGGCGCTGTGCTGTGGTCTCTTCCGAAAACCTCCTCTCAAACTGTATTAATTGTGAATGGGGACACTTTTTTTGATTTGGATCTACAAGGTTTTTATGATTTTCACGTTAAAAAGCAAGCAAGTGCCACTTTGGCTGTTCGGTGGGTAGAAAATGTAGGACGTTATGGTTCAGTTCAAGTTGATTCTGAGCAGAGAATTTTGCAATTTGAAGAAAAATCTGATCAGAGTAAAAATGGCTTGGTTAGTGCGGGAATGTATCTTATTCAAAGAGAAATGTTTTCATCTTTTCTTAATGGATCTATTTATTCTATGGAAAAAGATTTTATTCCAATATTTTTAAAAAAAAATGTGTTTGCTTATTTGGATGAAGGGGTTTTTATAGATATTGGAACTGCAGACTCATATCAAGAAGCTCAAAAAACTTTGGAACCATGGATTTAATATGAAAAAACGTGTTTTAGTTACTGGCGGTGCTGGTTACATTGGTTCTGTTTTATCTCCATATTTACTTGAAAAAGGGTATAGTGTCATAGTATTAGATAATTTGTTTTTTAATCAAACTTCTCTTCTTAATTGTTTTTTGCATCCTAATTTTCGGTTTATTCATGCAGATGTTTGTACCGAGAAAGTTATTTGCGAAATAATGACTCAAGTTGACGTGATCATTCCTTTGGCTGCCATTGTAGGAGCTCCTGCATGTGATCGGGCTCCATCTTTAGCAAAAGCCTTGAATTATGAGGCAATTTCTTTAATTGTTAAACACTTAAGATCTAATCATAAAATTATTTATCCAAATACAAATAGCGGTTATGGGATTGGAGAAAAAAATGATTTTTGCACTGAAACGACACCTCTTCATCCTATTTCTTTATATGGAAAACTAAAAGTAGCCAGTGAAAATCTGTTACTGCAAACTAAACAAGCTGTGGCTCTTCGTTTGGCAACCGTATTTGGCGTATCTCCTAGAATGAGGCTTGACTTGTTAGTTAATGACTTTACTTTCAGGGCATGTCAGGACCGTTTTATTGTTCTTTTCGAAGAACATTTTAAACGAAATTATATCCATGTTCGTGATGTTGCAGATGCTTTTTGTTTTGCAATTGAGCATTTTGATGAAATGAAAGGAGAAGCATTTAATATTGGGTTATCAACTGCTAATTTAAGTAAAAGAAAATTAGCTGAGACCATTCGCCAGTTTATACCAGAATTGTATATTCATAGCGCATCTGTTGGAGAAGATCCTGATAAAAGAGATTACATTATAAGCAATGATAAAATAGAGCAACTAGGATGGAAGCCGAAAGTGTCTTTAGAGGAAGGGATTCAATCTCTCATCGCGGCTTATCCTTTTCTTAGAATTAATGTTTTTAAAAATATTTAGTTATTATTGTCAACACTTTGTGATTCTTTATCATAAAACCACATATCTTCCGGATAAGGATTTTTTATTGGACAATCTAATCTTACCCAAGAAGGTAAAAAAAAGTATTCGTCAGGAGGATTGGGTACGAGAGTGGGATCTTTCCAATTTTTTGGAAAAATAGATTGGTTATTAAAATGTTCATTAAGATAGGCTGCCCACCAGGAAAATGAAGAATTACAGAGAATTTGATTTTTAAATCTTGTTAATAAAAATAAATCTTCAATTCCAGAATTTCCATCTATAAACACGCAGTTTTTCCCAAGTTTAGGAAAATGATGCTTACACCAATTAATCCGATCGGAAATAATCAAAAAAATTGAGTCGGAAGGGAAAATATTCATTGCATTTTGATAATAATCTAAACCCCAAAAAGGGTGGTGTCCTGAAATATGAGTCTCTTTAGATTGTGTACGGACATGCACAGCGACTATTTTGGGGTTTTTGAAAAGTGGTTCATATTTTTTTTTCAAATAGGTAACAGTCATTTCGGAGGGTGCGAAGATTTGAAAAATTTTTTCTTTGTGATGATGAAAATGTATCCAAGATTGAAAATATCCATCTATGATTAAATCTCTGTGAAATGGGATTCGTTTAGATGAAAACCATTCTGTCTCAAGGCAGGTTTTATATATATTTAAAAAAGGTCTTGGGTTTAAGGATGCATTGAGGCGAAAAAATAAATGCTCTTTATTATAAGAGGTTCGATTTCTAAAAGTGTTGAGACCTGGGAAAATAGGTTCCGCATGATAATCCCAAGAATAACTAAGAGCTGCTGCGATGATGAAAAGTTGATTCCCGAGCTGTCCGTAAAAATTACAAGTAATTAAAGATTTTTCCATTTTTATACCGAGCGTGATTCAAAAATTGGTCGATAGGAGGATTCAAGATTGAGGAAAATCGATCCAAGAAAGGGAATTGTCTAGTTTTGTTTCCTTAGAACCTGTTTAAAATCTAAGGGTTTGTCGATTTTCGGTAGCTTTCAATCCCTATTGGCCAATTTTAAATCACATTCTCTATAAGTTTTTTTTTGCCTTTACGAGATAATGCCAACCAAACAATCTTTCTAAACTCTTAAAGAGCCAAGAAGGAGTTATATTCCACGGAAATTTTTTTTGATACACATACTTTTTATATTTTAGAATTTTATATGGGAAAATATGTTCTTTATTGCAATAATATATTTGAAAATTATGTAATAATTTATAAATCTCTTTAGCCGTATAAGTAAACGCAATAGGACAGTCTGTTTGAGCTTCGGGTTGAGCTAATCCAAGTTGAATGAGAAAGTTTTTTGTGCTATATTTTGAGTAGAGCATGATTCTCAGTTCCCCTTTTGGTTTCAAAATTTTCTCGCTTTCTTGAATGACAAGAGACGGATGTTCGGTGTGATGGATGACTCCGAAAGAGTAAACGAGATCGAATTTTTTATCGCCTAAATATTGAGATAGAATTTCAGCATTTCCTAGGATGAAATTTGCTGTGAGATTAAAAATTTGAAATCGTTGTTTTGTAATTTCTAAACTTTTTTGCGAAAGTTCTATAACTGTTAATTTTGCCCCGGCTCTAGCAAAATTTATAGAATCAGTTCCGATGCCGCAACCAATTTCCAAAACTTCCAAATCTCTCCACTTTTCAAATTCAGCAAATCCAGGAATATGCGATTCTACAAAATATTTTCGATGTTCTACCGTATCAAAATACTCTCGACTTCCAATTGGGTATTGACTATGCTTAATGTTACAAGGTTGTCTATCCCAATATTCTTTTACTTTATCTATTGACATGTTTTTATTTTCTTTTACTTATTGTTTTAAGTCATTTTTTTTTTAATGTCTAGTTATTATTATTGTCAATTGATTGAGAGGTTTTGTCATAAAAGAACATATCTCGAGGATAATGCTGCTTTTCTAATTGATCGATTAAGATCCAGTGAGGGAGAAAAAAACTGTCTGATTGCGGATTGTCATGAGAGGAAGATTCTTTCCAATCTTTGGGGAAAATGATTTTGGCTTTTGGATTTTGATTGAAGTAGCCGGCCCACCAGGAGAAGGAGGAATTGCAGAGGATGTTGTTTTTGCATTGTGATAGGAGAAAAAAATCCTCGATGCCGTAATTGTCTTCAATAAAGATGAAGTTTTTAGGAAAGTGTTTTTTACACCAATAAGGTCTATCAGAAAAAACAACGAATGTAGAGTCGCTAGGAAAGAGTTTTATGGCTTTTTCGTAGTATGAGAGTCCCCAAAATGGATGAATCCCTAAATCATGAGTTCTTTTACTTTGGGTTCGCACATGGATGCCCACCGTTTTAGGATCTATTAGAAGATCTCTATATTTTGATTGCAGATAGTTGGTGGTAAAAAGAGAGGGGGAAAATATGTTAAGAAGTTTGTCTCGATGATGATGGAAATGTTTCCAAGATTGGAAGTATCCGTCAAGCACCAAGTCTTTTTGGAAAGGAATCCTCTCCGGGCTGCACCAATTTTTTTCAGTAAAAAAATGTAAAAAAGGTCTAGGAAGAGGCGATGCATCTAGACGAAAAAACAAACGATCTTTGTTATAGGAGATTCTCCATGCTGGATTATAAAGGGCAGGGAAAAAAGGGACCGCATCATAATCCCAGGCATAGGCTAAAGTAGTGGCAATTTGAAATAACTGATTTCCTATTTGCCCATAGATTTTACATGTGACGAATGGTTTGTCCATGAAATCAAACGGGCTTTAAAATGATGACAGGTTCATGGAGGCGAGGCGTCTCTTTGAGAAGATCTTCATAAGAATAACCAAAATAAGCTGTTGGCCGCCAACCGGTAAAGAGAGCTTTCATTCGTTTTTCTCCATAAATTCTATGGGAATTCCAAACGAGCCGATCTTTCCCAACAGGGATAGATAAATAAAGTAGACCATCTTTTTTGAGCCATGTTTTGGCTGTTTTCATGGCCGCGAAATCGGCATCCGGGTCGATCCGATTTCCTAATCCAATCTTTTTTATACACAGCAAAGCGAAAATGGCATTGAATGATTTTGGGGGAACTTGTTGTTCTATTTTTAGGCGAGTATCTGAGTTTTCGATTGGTTCTGAAGAAATTGTAGTAGGAATGGCTTCATGGGCTAAGATCACACTTTCGTACCAAGGACTTGTAGACCCTAACACTGCTATTTTTTTGCCTTTGATTGAAAATCTCTCTAAGGCTTGGTAGAGATATGTATCCGTTACAGAGTGTGTATATTGAGATTTTGCCATGGCAATGTAGCTATCCACTTGGCTAGGAGCAAAGGAAGCTGTTGTCTGTTTCGGGGGAGCTGCCACATAAGAGACTGGAATTTTCCCGTTCATGGTCAAGGCTTGATAGAATTCGGGTGGAATGCTTTGAGAGGTAGGATGGATGGACATATTTTTCCTTATACCATAGCTATGAGAATATCATTGGGAATAGTCCCGTCATGAAATGTGATTTTATAATTACTGTTTATTTTTAAAACTTTCTGTTTTATCTCTTCTATTTCTATAAAATCAAATTCAGATGTTCCAAAAAGCCTTACATCATCGATCATAATAATGTGGTTTTTAATGGGATGCTGTCTGATACTTTCCAATTCATCTAGAATAGGGTTATTTGTAATCCCTTTGGCCGTATTGTCTGAAGAGTAGTGCCCGTCGAGCCAAAAAGTAGCCGGGGCTTCAATTTGTTTAAGGATTTTTGGAAGGATTTCTCCAGAATTTCCTAGAAATAATTTTACATTTGGGCGATGAGAGAATGTTTTTTTGCAGTGTTCGTAAAAATGAGGGGCTAGTTCAATCGAATAAATTTCCTCAAAAAGATTGGAATTTAAAGCGATTTGAATTCCCTGTCCATAGTAACTACCAGTTTCAATGAAATATTTATTCGGGCAATTAGGAAAGGATCTTAACATATAGCGAAATGTCTTTTTAAAAATATTTTATGTATATTTTTTACTCTGTTTCTTTAATGGAAGAGAGCACGTGATTGATCATGGGCATCGCTTGCATGCCTTGTCCTTTTAAGGCTGTATCGCAAAGGGTCGCTAAGATTTTATCTGTTTCTTCATTGAGTTCTATATATTTCATAAATTCCTTTTTATAATAATTTTTTTATTAATAAATTAATAGAAGGGAGATATGGAATGCAAGGTCGGACAATCCAACTAGAATAGATAGATTACTTAAGCCGAAATTTTTTAGAGAAAAACTAAAAAATCTCTGTTTGCATTCCTGTTTCTGCCCTCTATCATGTCAATCAACTCGGGGTAATTTTATTATCTATTAGTTGCCATCGTCTTTAATAGCGGCTATTAGCTGATTGACCAAGCTAGCTGCTTGCATGCCAGCAGTTTTTAAAGCTGCGTCGCAAATGGCGTGGATGGTTTTTTCCATGTTTTGATCGATTTCTATGTATTTCATTACAAACTCTTGTGTTTATTTTATGATAAATATTTTTCCTTCTGTATAAAAAAAATGGATTAAATAGTCAAAGTTAAAATAACCTATCGGACGATTATTGAATTACGAGCAATATAAAAAAACTTCATCGATTTAATGTGTTATTTTTTAACTCAAACGATTAAAAAAAGGAATCTAAGTTTTTGTTTTTTTTTGAAATTAGTTTATTATTTGTGATGTTTAGTAGAGATTAAATTTTCATTACACCACTCGTAATTCGAAAACCGATTCTAGAATTACGAGCAGTATATATCATGAACAGAAAATTCATACGGAGTGCAACATGCTTATTAGTCGAACTCCTTTTCGTTTGCCATTAGGAGGGGGAGGCACAGATCTTCCTTCTTATTATCAAGCGCATGGCGGTTTTTTGGTAACAGCGGCTCTAGGACTTCATATGAATATTTGTATGAATGAACCTGTGATGCTGAATCAAATTAAAATTAATTATTCGCATGTCGAGACAGTGGATATAGATAAAATTGAGACGATTCGACATGAAATTGTAAGAGAATCGTTAAAATTTTTAAAATGGAAAAAATCTTTAGAAATTAGTTCTATGGCCGATATTGCATCGGGCACAGGATTGGGATCTTCGAGCTCTTATACAGTTGGTTTATTAAACGGATTGAATTCTCTTTTAAGACGGCATGTATCGGTAGATCAGTTAGCGGAAGAGGCTTGTCAAATTGAAATGGAATGGATTGGTAAGCCAATTGGCAAGCAAGACCAATACGCAGCTGCTTATGGAGGAATCATTTCTCTTGAAATCAATCAGGCTGGAAAAGTGTTTGTTACTCGCCTTCATTTAGAACCAGAATTTATTACAGAATTACAACACCGATTAATGATTTTTTATACAACGATTCAACGTGATGCGAATGAAATTTTGGAGCATCAGCAGTTTAAGATTTTAAAAAGAAATGAAAAAAAAGCGTTAGAAGCAATGCATAGGATCAAACAGATTGGTTTTGAAGTTCGAGATGCATTGGAAGCTGGGGACTGCTCTGCGTTAGGACGTCTGTTTCATAAACATTGGATGGCAAAAAAACAAATTTCGGAAAAAATGTCTTCTTCTCAAATTGATGAGTGGTATGAATTGGCTATGAATCATGGTGCCTTGGGAGGGAAAATCATGGGAGCTGGAGGCGGCGGTTTTTTTGTTTTTTGTTGTGAATATGGAAAACGAAAACATCTTCGTTCTGTATTGGAAAATGCAGGGCTAAAATATACTCGGTGTACTTTTGATTTTGAAGGATCAAAAATTCTTGGAAATTTTTAATGGATAAGATAAAGGTTTTGCTTTTAGCGGCAGGAAAAAGCACTCGAATTTTGCCTATTTCAAAAGGCATGCCCAAACCTCTTTTGGATCTAGATGGTCAGTCAGTTATTAAACGGAATTTGGCTTGGTTAGCTAGATCGAATATTTCAGATGTGTGGGTTAATTTGCATTACAGGCCCGAGGAAATTAAACAGCATGTTGGAGATGGTTCCCAATGGGGACTAAACATTCGGTATGTGCTGGAGCCGGAAATTTTGGGAACTGCTGGCGCTGTCAAAAATTTGCAATCAGAATGGAGTGAAACATTTTTAGTGGTCTATGGAGACAACCTTTTAGATTTTTCCCTCGATCTGTTTTTACAATTCCATCGCCAGCATCAATGTTTAGCCTCCATCGCTCTTTTTGATCGTAATCAGCATATGCATACGGGAATAGCCGGAGGACAGGTGATATTGGATTTTCCTTATATTCAGGAGTTTATTGAAGGATCTTCTGTTCTTGTCTCTCCTTATGTCAATGCAGGCGTTTATTTTTTAGAGCCCGCGATTTTAAAATCTATGCCAGAGAATATTTTTTTTGATTTTGGAAAAGATTTATTTCCTGATTTTGTTAGAGATAATAAAATGGCAGGTCATGTTATTAATGGATATTGTTTGGGAATTGATACTCCTGAAAGTTATCAATCTGCGTTAACAACTATTAAAAGAATGAAATGAAAAAAATTTTAATTACTGGTGTTGCAGGTTTTATTGGCTCTAATTTAGCCGATTATCTTTTAAAAGAAGGGATTTATGAAGTCATTGGCATAGACAGCTTGTTAGCGGGAAAACTTGAACAAGTTCCTTTGGGAACCATCTTCTATGAAATGGATATTCGATCTCCTAAAATTGCTTCCCTTTTCGAAGGAGTAGATACTGTTTTTCATTTGGCAGCAAAAAATTGCTTGAGCGATTGTCAAAAAGACCCTGTAGAGACGGCCGATATCAATATAACTGGAACTGTTCAAGTTTTTGAAGCTGCTAGACAGCAAGGTGTTAGGAAAGTAGTATATGCTGAATCTTCTGTGTTTTACGAAGGAAGCTGCCTATTTCCGACACCCGAAACAGAAATGAAACCTGAAAGTTTTTATGCAGCTAGTAAAGTGTCATCTCATTATTTTGCAGAGTGCTATAAAAAATATTCCGATTTAAAATTTACGGCGCTTCGCTATTTCAATGTCTATGGACCAAGGCAGGATTACCGTAGAACGATCCCTCCTGTGATGAGCGCTTTTATCATCGATCTTTTGAAAGGAAAAGCCCCTGTGATCTATGGATCCGGAGAAAAAAGAAGGGATTTTATTTATGTGGATGATGTGAATCGTTTTCATCTTCAGACAATTCATGATCAGAATACAGATGGCAAGGTTTTTAATTTGGGAAGTGGAATCAATTATTCGATTAAGGAAATTTTTACCAAAATTTCTACACTTCTTCAATCTTCTATTCAACCGATCTATCAATCTGATTTATCCGGAGAGGCTTTGACTACGCTAGCTTGTATCAAAGAAGCCCAAAAAGTAGGGTGGTCTCCCAAAATAACATTAGATGAAGGATTGAAACAATCCATTCAATTCATCAGAGAGAATGCTTTATGAAACAAATGTATATTAACAGAGTTTTTTGTCTTTTTACGAATGGTTTTTGATTAGAAAAAAATTGGTCGTTTTGACTTTCCCCGGATCCGGTTACATTTATCAGAAAATTGAACTGGATCCAGAGGTAGGTTATGATATCAGAAATTAAACCGAGATATTAGCCACCATTGCCACCGTTTCCCCAATTGCTATCACCACCATTGCCACCTTTCCCTCCATTTCCTCCATTCTGACCATTTTCCCCATTCTGACCATCGCAGCCTTTTTGGCCGTTTTTAATCAGGGCTTTTAGTCCATCCTGTTCTTTAATTGCATCTGGAGTAGGATTCTCGCACGATACAAGTGCAATAGGCAAAATCACTGAAGTTGCAAGTAAAACTCTTAAAATTTTCATATTTTTGAATCTCAATTATCTAGTGTTTCCATTATTTCCGTCTTTTCCATTTCCAACAGGGCCGTTACCGCCAGAACCTCCTTTTCCACCTCCTGTAGGCCCGTTGCCTCCCTCGCCGCCGGCCCCACCCTTACCATGCTGGCTGTTACCTCCATTACCACCATTACCTCCGGTGCCGGAAGAGTCGTCGCCTCCTTTTCCTCCGTTTCCACCATTATCATGTTGGCTATTTCCTCCATGTCCGCCATTGCCTCCGTTAGCATGGACAGTAGCCGATAAGATCAACATGAGTATAACTGAAATCGAAAATGGGAGTCTAAAAAAATGGTTTTCCCAATGTTTATCCTCCATTTCCCCCATTTCCTCCGTTAACTACGCCGTTTCCTCCATTCCCTCCAGATCCCCCATTTCCACCATTTGATCCATTTCCCCCGTTTCCTCCATCTCCTCCGTTAACTACACCACTTCCTCCATTTCCACCAGATGCTCCTTCACCAGCATGTAAACCGGTCGATACGACAAACAAAGAAATCATCACTAGTAATCCAATTTTTTTTGATCCCATATACTTCTCCTGTAAAAGTGTTTCATTTTTTGACTCCGAGATATTTGATCCATGAGTCATGCCTTTTTTGGTAAGGGTTTTTTTTATAAACGATTGATGCTTTTTCTGTATAGATATGAAATCATCTCTCTACCGAAGTATTCTGAATCAAGAATTAGCATATAAGGCAGAGGTGTTGTGGGAAGAGTTTAGAGATGGAAAGACCAATTTGAAGGGTAAAACTCCATCTCTGTGAAATAGACCCTGAATGGGAAGATTTTGTGAAAAATTAATTACTTAAGGTGTTGAGCTGATTCATGATTTGGGTGCAAATAGATTGGTTGCTAAATAATTTGAATTTTGGATTTTTGTCCAAATAATCCTGACCTGCTTGGATGTATGCATTGTATTTTTTTTCATCTATCGATTTTAGGTAGGTATAGATGTGCTGGTAAGTGGAAGTTCCTCTCTTGTCATTGCAAAGTGTTTTGATATTTACAAAACATTCTTCAGGAACATAGTCTAAGATATCTGGCGCTCCCAAATAGATAGGAATAGATCGAGCGAGAAAACAATCGAAAATTCGCTCCGTCATGTAGCCAGGCTGATTCCATGTGTTTTCATAACAGAGAGTGAATTTATATTTTTTTAAAGTAAGTGATTTATCTTTAGGAGCGATTCCTTTCCAGCATGGCACTTCTTCCGCTATATATTTCCATCCATACAAGTCGAATTCATCTTTACTCATGAGAAACAAAGCTAAAAATCCTCTTTCTCGATATAGCTCGCCTGGATCGTTATTGAAAAATTTATTGCCGTTAACCATGCAGCAGAATCTTTTTTGAGAAAAAGGAATTTCTTCTTCTTTAGATATTCGGCTATTCAAAAGATGTAATGGATAATGATAGAGTTTAAAGAACTTTTTATTGTCTACATAATTATCTAAAAGGGTAAATATTTTCCCAAACCGTTCTTTTGTGTTTTGTTCGTAATAATCGGTTCGAACAACGGGTGGTTCAAACACGAGAAGAAAGCATTTTTCTCTCTTATAGCTTTCCATGTTTTTTAAGAGTGTTGGAGTGACATCCCATGAAAT
>Ga0206895_1059_pt1 | contig 31878 bp, 34 predicted proteins | sample Alteio_BWOrgHeat_51_FD_152967 | JGI IMG/M metagenome (GOLD analysis project Ga0206895, IMG submission 152967) | Enriched cells from forest soil in Barre Woods Harvard Forest LTER site, Petersham, Massachusetts, United States -... | ecosystem: Environmental > Terrestrial > Soil > Temperate forest >...
CCAATCCGTTCTTAAATGAAATACATTTTGCCAATGCAGCCAGTAAAATGACACTCGGCCAGGTTTCGGAAGCCGTATTTATTTTAGCGATCCCGTTTTTATTTAACCGCATCGGTGTAAAAAGAATGTTGCTGATGGGGATGACCGCATGGATCCTTCGTTATGTATGTTTCGCCTACGGCAATGCAGAAACTGCCAGCTGGATGTTGTATGCCGGGATTATCCTTCATGGCATCTGTTATGATTTCTTTTTTGTAACAGGTTATATGTACACAGAAAAGAAAGCGGGAGAAAAAATAAAAAATGCCGCACAGGGTTTATTTACGTTTGCTACGTATGGTGTGGGCATGTTCATCGGCACATGGTTCTCGGGATATATCGTTGATCAAAACAAAACAGGTGCGGAAACACACAACTGGCAAGGCATCTGGCAGGTGCCGGCGTATATCGCGTTGGGGGTGTTGATCTATTTTATTGTGTTTTTTAGGGAGAAGAAAGTGAGTAGGCAGTGATGAGTAGTGAATGGTGAATGGTGAATAGGCAATAGTGAATATCTTACCCACCACTGCCCACTCACTACTCACTACTCACTACTCATTATTGACCATTCACCATTGACCATTCACCATACACAAGCATCACATCATTTCAAAATAATACTACCATATGAAAAACATCGCCATGCTCGGTTCCGGATTTATCGGGCGTTTTTATGCAGACTCATTACAGGGTTACAGGAGTAGGGATAAAGTGGTCAGCATTTATTCGCGTAGGGAAGAAAGCGCTAAAAAATTTGCGGACGATTATAATTGTAAGCACTGGACATTGAACATGGAGGAATCCATTGCGCATCCCGATGTTGATATTGTTTGCATCGCTCTGCCGAATAATTTGCATGAGGCCGCTGTGATGTTATGCTGCAAACACAAAAAAGCAGTGATGACAACAAAGCCGCTCGGCCGAAATGCAGAAGAAGCAAAACGCATGTTGCTGGCAGTGGAAGAAGCCGGCATATTTAATGGTTATTTGGAAGATCTTGTTTACACGCCAAAATTTATCAAAGCAAATGAAAGTGTAAAGAATGGTGCATTGGGTAGAATACTTTGGGCGAAGTCGAGAGAAACGCATCCCGGCCCGCACAGCGATTGGTTCTGGGATCTTGAACAGGCAGGCGGCGGTTGTATACTCGATCTTGGTTGTCATTGTGTGGAGATCTCAAGAAGTTATATCGGTAAAGACATCAAACCCATTGAAGTAATGTGCTGGGCCGATACACAGGTAAAACCGATCGATGCAGAAGATCATGCGATCGGCCTGGTGAAATATGAGAACGGAGCGATCGGGCAATTTGAAGTAAGCTGGACATTCCGCGGCGGGCTTGATCTCCGCGATGAAGTAATGGGCACAGAAGGAACGATCTGGATCAACAGTTTTTTACGAACCGGTTTTGATATGTTCACCACCGGCAAAGGCGGCGATTATATTGCAGAAAAAGCGGAAAGCAATACCGGCTGGTTATTTCCTGTTGGCGATGAATTAAATGAACTCGGTTACAACCACATGTTCATGGACATGTTCAACGCCATGGAAAAAAATGAACCACCCAAAGAAACTTTTTATGATGGTTATGTAGTCAATGCCATTCTTGATGCAGCTTACAGATCAGCCAAAACAAAATTGTGGGAACCCGTTGTACTCGATATCTGGCGCGGTAAAACGGGATTGACAAAAGAAAGTCATTTAGTAGAATTCGATGCCGATCATTATTTGGTAAAAGAAGAGATGACACATTACGGAACCAAAAAACTGATCCTGAAAAATAAACATACGGGTAAGATAAGTGAACAGGTGATGGAGTTTTAAAAAATAGAAGTACTGCAAAAACGCAATTATGAAAACTATCAAACAAACATTTGTAGTACTCATTATCATAACTATCACGGGCTGCCACTCCCATCAAACAGAATGGAACGTATATGGCGGAAGTAAATCTGCCAATCATTATTCTTCATTACAACAGGTAGACACTTCAAATGTTTCCCAGTTGCAGGTTGCCTGGGAATACCATACCGGCGATGCATTTGAAAGAACTCAGATACAAGTCAACCCGATTATAGTGAACGGAATTTTGTTCGGCGTCTCACCCAAACTAAAACTCTTTGCAATAGACGCAGCTAACGGAAAAGAAAAATGGGTAATCAATCCATTCGATACTTTATCGAACACAAAAGGCAAAGGATATTTTTCATTGAATGTTTGTCGCGGTGTTACTTATTATAATGATAACGGAAAAGATGCACGCATTTTTTATTCAGCGGGCTCTACACTTTTTTGTATCGATGCAGAAACAGGAAAGCCCGTTACTGCTTTTGCAGACAGCGGCAAACTCGATCTCCACAACGATCTGGACAGGGATGTGAAAGATCTATATGTTGCATCAACAACACCGGGAATAATTTATAAAGATCTCATCATCATCGGCACGCGTGTGGCAGAAGATGCAGCAGCAGCGCCCGGGCATATCCGCGCGTATGATGTGCATACCGGAAAACTTCGCTGGATCTTTCATACCATACCGCAACCGGGTGAAGAAGGTTTTGATACATGGAAAGATAAAGAAGCCTACAAACATATCGGCGGCGCCAATGCATGGGCGGGTTTTAGTATGGATGAAGAAAAAGGAATCGTATTTGCACCGATCGGCTCTGCGAGTTATGATTTTTACGGAGGAAAAAGAATCGGCGATGATCTTTTTGCCAATTGCGTATTGGCGCTTGATGCTGCAACGGGAAAACGTGTATGGCATTTTCAAACAGTGCATCATGATGCATGGGATCGTGACCTGCCAACCGCACCGGTATTGGTGAATATTACAAAAGATGGAAAAAAGATCGATGCGGTTGCACAGGTTACCAAATCAGGTTTTATTTTTTTACTGGATAGAACAACAGGCAAACCTGTGTACCCAATCAACGAAACCAAAGTGCCGGTTGATTCTGCATTGCCGGGAGAAATATTATCGCCAACACAACCCATACCAACCTTTCCGCAACCATTCGTACGGCAGCTGCTCACTGAAAAAGAGCTGAACCATATCGTTGCCGATACCTCATTCAACGATATTAAAAAGAGATGGCTGGCAACGAAGCACGATCATTTATTTACACCGCCATCCAAAGCAGGCACCATTATTTTTCCGGGTTTTGATGGCGGCGGCGAATGGGGCGGCCCGTCGTTTGATCCGTCTACAGGAATATTGTATGTGAATGCAAGCGAGATGGCGTGGATCCTGACGATGGTGGATGTAAAGAAAAAAGATAACACCATCACCGAAAAAAATATCGATGCAGGCAAACGCATTTATACATCAACCTGTATGGCTTGCCATGGGCCGCAGTTGCAGGGTTCAGGCAACAATCCGGCATTGATCAACCTGAATAAAAAATATTCCGATATACAATTCAAACAACTCCTCGCAAGCGGCAGAAGAATGATGCCTGCTTTTAAACAGTTAAGCGAAGGAGAAAAAGAAGCGCTGGCATCATTCGTTCTTGATATCAGGTCAAAACAGCAGCAGAAATTCATAGCGCCGTCAACAACGGAAGACCCTTATCACACCATGCCATTCACATCAACAGGCTATAATAAATTCCTTACCAAAGAAGGTTACCCTGCAGTAGATACGCCATGGGGAACATTAAATGCGATCAATTTGAATACAGGAAAATTAGAATGGAAAAAAACGTTGGGCGATTATCCGGAACTAAAAGCAAAAGGCATTCATTCAGGCACAGAAAATTATGGCGGTTCTGTGGTAACCGCCGGAGGATTATTATTTATCGCAGCAACAAGCGACAAAAAGATCCGCGCATTCAACAAAAGAACCGGCGCATTATTATGGGAACACGATCTGCCCGCACCCGGTTTTGCCACACCTGCAGTATATGAAAAAGATGGCAAACAATTTATTGTAATTGCCTGCGGCGGCGGTAAATTAGGAAAAGCTTCGGGGGATAGTTATGTTGCTTTTGGGCTGAAGTAGTTAAACTGGTTAAAAAGGTTAAAGTAGTTAAATTGGGTTAAAAAAATTGCAGGAAATTTATTTCCCTTTAACTTGTTTAACCTTTTTAACCCAACTTGACTCCATTTAACTTCTTTAACCATTTTAACCATATAAAATGCTTTCACAAGACCTCTTCATTCACCACGTTTATTTCTGGCTTACTGATCCTGAAAGTAAGGAAGACCATGCTGCACTATTAAAAGGATTACAGGCTTTGAGTAAAACACCGTCGATCCAACAGTTTCATATCGGCGCACCGGCATCAACCAATCGTGATGTAATTGAAACTTCGTACCAACTTTCATGGCTCACTGTTTTTGCAGATAAAGAAGCGCAGGATGCATATCAAACCGATCCGGTTCATTTGAATTTTGTGGCAACCTGTAAACATCTATGGAATAAAGTAGTTGTATATGATTCGGTTGGGATTTAAAATATTTGCCACAGAAGGTACAGACAAACACAGAAATTTTTTTTGTGCTTATCTGTGTCTTCTGTGGCAATAAAATCTTTTGTATGAAACCATCTGTTAAAATACTCATCTTCTGCCTCACCACTTTTCTGTTCATCGGTTGCGACAGAGTTACCAAAGATCTTGCAAAAGAACACCTGCAAAACAAACCTATGGTCTCTTACCTGAATAATACTTTACAATTAGTATACGTTGAAAACACAGGCGCAGCAATGAGTTTAGGCGATGCACTTCCGCAAAAAACAAGTTTCTGGTTATTGAGTGTGCTGCCGTTGATCTTTTTATTGGGCCTGTCGGTTTACACGATCAGGCAGGCAAGAGAAATGAGTTTGGGTAAAATAATTTCCTTTGCATTACTCATTGCGGGCGGGTTGGGAAATATTATCGACAGAGTTGCATTCGACAGGCATGTAACAGATTTTATGATACTCGGTGGCTCATGGAAAATACATACCGGTGTTTTTAATTTCGCAGATGTTTGTGTAAGTGCAGGGGCGATCGGGTTGATTTTATTTTACCGGGATAAAAAAATGAAAACGGAATCAAATCCACAGAATTTTCAATAAGAAAAAAACGGAGAAAAAGAGAAGGACAAGAATTTACTCTTTTTCTCCTTTTCTTCGTTCTTCTCTTATTGCAATTTTTAATCCTGAACAATGAGCAAGCTATCATATCGTGATGCAACATTGAATGATCTCACCGGCATCGTAAGCATTTATAATTCTACTGTTCATACAAGAATGGTAACTGCAGATACGGAAACAGTAACAACAGAAAGCAGGATCGCATGGTTTCATGAACACAATTCTGTCAACCGCCCTTTATGGATCGTGGAAGATGAACAAAACCAGATCATCGGCTGGGTAAGTTTTCAATCTTTTTATGGAAGGCCGGCGTATGATGCAACGGTTGAGATCAGTATCTACCTCGATGCATCCCAACGTGGCAAAGGGTTTGGCAAAGAAGTATTACAATACTCCATCAACAAAGCAAAAGAATTGGGTGTCAAAAATTTACTCGGCTACATCTTCGCACACAATGAACCAAGTTTAAAATTATTCCGGCAACTCGGTTTTGAAGATTGGGGGCATTTGCCGGGTATTGCTGTGCTGGATGGAATGGAAAGAAGCTTAAAAATTTTAGGACTGAGAATTAATTAAGTCTGAAGTTAGGAGACTGGAGTAAAACAAAACCAGTCTCCAGACTCCTAACTCCAGACTATCATATATTTCCTTTCTTCAATTCCTCAACAGCAAAATCCGCCGCCCTTGCAGTAAGCGCCATATACGTAAGTGATGGATTCTGGCACGCTGAAGAAGCCATACACGCACCATCCGTTACAAAAACATTCTTCGCATCCCATACCTGGTTGTTGCCATTCAGTACAGATGTTTTCGGATCTTTTCCCATTCTTGCCGTTCCCATTTCATGAATGCCGTGGCCGATCGCATGGCCGCTATCCCATGTGTTCACATTCTTCACACCCGATGCTTCAAACATCGCTTTCAGTTCTGCAACAATGGCTTTGCGCATTTTATATTCGTTGTCTTTCAATTCGCAATCCATCGACAATACCGGCAATCCCCATTTATCTTTTTTATTTTTATCGAGCGTGATCTTGTTTTCATGATAAGGCAATATCTCACCAAACCCGGTGGCGCCAATACTCCAGCCGCCTGGTTCAGTTAATGCATCTTTAAATTCACCTCCAATATTCATCTCAGCGATCTCTCTGCTCCAACCCGACCTGCTTGCTGCACCCTGGTAACCAAAGCCACGTAAAAAATCTCTTTTATCATTTCCCATATTTGCAAAACGTGGAATATAAAAACCACTCGGCCTTCTTCCGGAATAATATTTATCCTCATACCCTTCCACCGTTCCCGATGCACCGAGGTTATAATGATGATCCATCACATTATGCCCGAGTTGATCACTGCTGCTGCCCAATCCACCGGGCCAGATCTCTGTTGCCGTATTAAATAATACCCATGTTGAATTCAATGCCGATGCATTTAAGAAAACTATTTTTGAATGATACTCATATGTTTTATTTGTCTCAGCATCCAGTACTTCCACGCCCGTTGCTTTTTGTGTGTTCTTATCATAGATCAGTTTTGTTACGATCGAAAACGGCCGCACCGTTAAGTTTCCCGTTTTCATTGCTGCGGGTAAAGTAGAAGATTGTGTGCTGAAATAACCGCCGAACGGACAACCTTCCCAGCAACGGTTCCTGAACTGGCAGGCAGTTCTTCCGGGAATGGCCTGTGTTAAATTGGCAACACGCCCGATAAATAAATGCCGCTCGCCTTTGTATTGCGCTTTAATTCTTGCAGCCACATCTTTCTCTACGCAGTTAAGATCCATCGGTGGCAAAAATTGCCCATCGGGTAAATGAAGCAATCCTTCTTTTGATCCGCTGATGCCTGCAAATGTTTCTACATGGTCATACCATGGTGCGATATCTTTATAACGTATCGGCCAGTCAACACCCACACCTTCTTTTGCATTCGCTTCATAATCGAGATCGCTCCAGCGATAGCTTTGTCTTCCCCATAAGATCGAACGCCCGCCTAACTGATAGCTGCGCCACCACGTAAAAGGTTTTACTTCTGTATACGGGCAATCTTCTTCATTTGCCCATGAAGGCATTACCGCTTCAGCGGCAGCCCATCCACGGTGTATCACAGGATATTTTTTTCTTTGCTCATCAGTAGTTCTTCCGCGATGTTCAAATTCCCACGGTTGTTTTTTTCCGTATTCATAATCTTTGATGTGTTCATAATTTCTTCCGCGTTCAAGCATCAAAACCTTCAAACCTTTTTCGGTCAGTTCTTTCGCGGCCCATCCGCCACTGATGCCCGAGCCAACTACGATGGCATCAAATGTGTTTTGTGTTTTGGCTTTGTTGTTGAGATTGGTTGAATCGGCAGGCATAGCAATAGTTTTGGTGAATGGTCAATGGGCAATAGTGAATAGTGAATTATTTATGGCCGGGCAGCATTGCTGCTATGTTGCTTCCGTTGCGTCGCACACTTCAGGTTTCTGTTCACTACGCAACATATTCACCATTGCCCATTCACTATTCACCACTTCATATCCTTAAATCTAAAACTTTATTTTCTTCCCAACCCACTACCCACAGGATTATTATCAACTTTTAAATAATTTCACCACCACACAAACACAACTTATGGAATACAGGGAAATAGGCCAATCGGGTATACACGCATCAGCCATTACTTTCGGCGCATGGGCCATCGGCGGGTGGATGTGGGGTGGCGCCGACCGCAAACAGGCGTTGGAAGCCATTCTTGCAGCATATGGCCTTGGCGTTACCGCCATCGACACCGCACCCGTATACGGCCAGGGCATCAGTGAAGAAATTGTTGGCGATGCATTAAAACAATTGCCGCGCAACAAAGTGCAGGTGCTTACCAAATTCGGGTTGAGATGGGATCTTAAGGAAGGCTCACTGCATTTTAGCATGGATAATGAAGAAGGCGATATGCAGGATGTTTACCGCTACGCACGCAAAGAAAGTGTGATACTCGAATGCGAAAATTGTTTGAAAAGGCTGGGCACCGATTACATCGATCTCTTTCAACTGCACTGGCCCGATCCAACCACACCCATCGAAGAAACCATGGAAGCCGTGCTGCGTTTACAGGAACAGGGAAAAATACGGGCCGCAGGTGTTTCCAATTATTCAGTTGAACAGATGAAAGTTGCCGAAACAGTGATATCACTTGCCTCCAATCAACTTCCATACAGTATGGTGCGGAGAGATATTGAGAAAGATGTGTTGCCGTATTGTATAGAAAATAAAAAAGCAGTGATCGTGTATAGCCCTTTGCAAAGAGGATTGTTAACCGGTAAAATTAAACCAGGACATACTTTTAATCCCGGCGATACACGTGGCGGCGATCGTTTCTATTCTGCAGAGAATATCAAAAGGATCAATACCTATTTAGAAGAATTGCAGCCATTGGCTGCGGATAAAAATGCATCGCTGGCACAACTGGTTATTGCGTGGACGCTGCGCCAGCCCGGCATCACGCTTGCATTGGTTGGTGCACGAAATGCGGAGCAGGCTATTCAAAATGCAAAAGCGGCTGATATTAATTTAAGCGATGAAGAATTAAAAATGATCGATGATAAATTGCATAATCTCGATCTTGTATTCTAACTCAGCGCCTCCGCGGTAAAAATAACCGCGGAGGCGCTGAGAGTTGTTTTATTTAGAGCTCCACTTGAACCATCTGATCCCCATAAAAGCAAATACGATCGCATAGCCAAAAGTCATCAGCAATGCATATGTAGCCTGTATATCCCATGTTTCAGGGCGCAGGCCGCTTGATAAAATATGTTGCACCGTTCCATAAGGCGACCATTGTACGGCTTTCCCGATCTGTTCTCCTAACATACCTAACTGGCCGAACATACCTACCATGATAAATACAAAATATACTAACCGGCATGTTACATTTACTGTTTCAGGATTTTTGATGAGACCAACGATTGCCTGTCCCAATGCGAGATACACTGCGCCGCCAATAAATGCAACTGCGAGCCCCAATGCATAACCCTGCGGTGTGATCGTTATCTTATCAAAATAAAATCCGCCGATAAATACGATCAGGGTAACTGCTACGATCATCGCGAGCTGTACGGTTAAACGGCTCACCATGATCGACCATGCTGCAACCGGCGCTACACGCAGCCTTTGAAACACGCCTTTGTCGCGGTCGCGCGCAATGGCGTTTGAATATCCCATCAACCCGATCGCAGTGAGGCCGATGGCGATACAGGATGAAAGAACATATGCCCCGCCTAATTTACTAACCAATCCTTTCCAGGAGATCAGAATGGTTAACGGAACGATCAAGGTGAGCATTACAGCGCGGCGGTTACGCCACTGTGTGCTGAAATCTGCACGGAGCAAGGCTTTGAAAGCTGCTGAAGTAGAAGGTATAATAGTTTGCATCTGACTGATTTTTAAAAATGATTTATGAACGCACGGTATCTCCTGTTAAACCAATGAACACATCTTCGAGCGTTATCTTCCCTCTGCGCGATGCGGCGATCACTGCAGGGTCATTACGGTGTTCTTCGATCATCGCCTCCGGTGTATTTATCTCGATCACTTTTCCATGATCGATGATGGCGATACGGTCGCACACCGATTCCGCTTCTTCCATTGAATGCGTGGTAAGTAAAATGCCATGGCCTTTTTCACGCATCTCTTCCATGCGAACCCATAACTGGCGGCGCGATTGCGGGTCGAGCCCTGTTGTTGGCTCATCCAGTAAAACCAATGGCGGATTATGCAGCAATGCAATAGCCAATGATACACGCTGCTGTTGCCCGCCCGATAACTGGCTGAATTTTTTAGAAGCCGAATCGGCTAATTTGATATCGGCAAGAAATGCATGCAGTTTTTCTTTTGGCATATCAACACCATGTATACCGGCGAATAACTGTATCACTTCCGACACAAATAATTCCGGTTGAAAACTCGTTGCCTGTAACTGCACGCCAATATTGGCGCGTGCATACAATGGCGCATCATGGATGCTGTAACCTGCCACCGTGATATTACCCGATTGTGGTTTCAGCAACCCCTCCACCGCACTGAGCGTACTTGTTTTGCCGGCGCCATTCGGGCCAAGCAAACCAAAGATCTCTCCGGGCCGCACATCGAAGCTTACTTTTTTGACCGCCTGGAAGGGCCCGTAAAAAATATCCAGGTTATCTACCTGTAAAATGGAATTGTTCATTCGCAGTTTGTTTTATTAAATATATTGAAATGTTTTGTTCGCTGGTGAACACCAAAAAAATCTTCGGCAAAGTAGTGGGTTTTTTAAAAGCAGGTCAATATAATTTCGGTAAATGGCGGGATAATGGGTGTTAGGGAAGGATTTGGGCGGTGAGTTGTTAGTTGACAGTTGTCAGTTTAAACGTGTTGTGCTATTGAATTTTCAAAAAAGTAAATCCCCCTTCGGCGAATCTTTGCGCAAAACTCTGTGTTCTCTGCGGTTACAAATTGCGTCTATTAACCGCAGAGTACGGAATGCGCGCTGTTGAATAATGTCCATAGACCATGGTCTATGGACTCATCTTCCTCAATTCATTTTCCAGCCTGTCAAAATTTTCTTCATTTTTTTCAGGAACGAATGCTTTTAGTTTATTGCATTCTTCTGCCGAATCGAAAAGCATCTTAAAAATGATCTTTGTTTTGCCGGCTGTTACCTCTTCAAACATTACAACCATCTGGAAAATGGGTTTTGAAAAACGCTTCCAGGCAATCAGCGCCGGTTTTTCTATTTTGATAAACTCGCATTCATTGGGATAATTTCCTTTGTCCGGCCCATGCATCATAAAACGCCATTTGCCGCCCGGCCGGAAATCGAATTCATGAAAAGTATTTGTAAAACCTGCCGGCCCCCACCAGTTTTTTAAATGTTCCGGGTCGGCCCATGCTGTGTACACCATATCTCTTCGTGCGTTTACAATTCTCGAACTTACAATTTCGCGATCAGGAGTTGTTGAGATGATCTCTGTTGCCATATATCAGGTAATGTCATGTCAAGTTATTAAAGAATTTTTGTTATTCCAATCAACCTGGATTCAGGAAATACCTCAGTTTAAAATTAAAACTGCGGCCGTTTAACCGGATCGTGAATTATAAAGCCCCGTAAAAACGGGGCTCGCAATGGCATTGCCTAAAGCAATGCACATGAGAAAATATTAAATTCCTTTTATGGCTACACAATACTATTTTATTTAATAAAGCAACCGGGGGCATGTCGATAGACAACAAGTAATGGTCAACTAACAACCGGTTATGCAACCACAGATCAACACTGATGACCAGTGAAAATCTGTGAACCTGTCGCTAACGTTTTTGTTTGATGATTTTTTTGCAAAGAGATATTGCGGGAAATGAATACAAAGCCATGAAGGCCTAACTCACTTCCTCATACCCGCTCTTGATGATCGTTGACAACATCTTGAAACGCACATTTGCCTTAATGGTATTACGTGTATGTGCCGGAATGATGATGGATTCACCTGTATTCAATAAAGAGGATCTGTCATCGATCACAATTTCGGCTTTGCCGTCGATGATCTGGATGAAGGTATCAAAAGGAGAGATCTTTTCAGTCAATACTTCGCCCGAATCGAATGATACGGCGCTCACATTTCCGGTTGTTTTTCGTATGATGGTTCGTATTACCACGGAATTGGGAATATATTCAATGATCTCGACAATGATAAACGTTTTTGCCTTTTCAATTTCAGAAGTTTCCAATGCAGGTTGGGGAATTAATGTGAGATTATACGCAAAGATGAGCTATTAAAAAACGGAAAGCGGTTTTAATTGATCAAACCTGTGTTACACATATCACATGTTTTCAAGGTTATTGTCGCGGATCTTCTTTAATTGTTTATAAAAAGATGGCGAATGGCCCGTTGCTTTTTTAAACTGGTTGGACAAATGCGCCACGCTGCTGTAATGCAGTTTAAAGGCGATCTCTGTCAGGTTCAGCTCATCATACAGCAATAATTCCTTTACTTTTTCGATCTTGTTCGTAATAATGTATTGCTGGATGGTGATCCCTTTTACTTCAGAGAACAAGTTGGAGAGATAAGTATAATCGTAATTTAATTTTTCGCTGATATAGTCCGAATAATTCTTCGCAGGAAGTTCATCAGAATAATGGATCATTTCAATGATCACATTCTTGATCTTTTCAATTAAAATACTTTTTTTGTTATCCAGCAGTTCCAGCCCCGACTTAAGAAGGTTTTGTTTAAGTTTATCGAGTTGCGGTTGTGTTACTTCATTGGGTGTTTCGATCATCCCGAGATCAATGATGGAATTTTTAATCCCCAGGTTTTCCAGTTCATCTTTCACCACCATTTTGCAGCGCAGACTCACCATATATTTTATATAGATCTTCATAATTTGCGCTCTCACGATTTGATCAACAAGTTACAGAAAAGCGCTGCTATTTCATATATCAACTACTGCCTGGCCTTCGCCGGGAGGGGTTTTCACTGAAGACATAATATTTTCCAGTGTTTCCTTCATGCCACTAAATGAATTTGATTTTTTATAAAACCCCTTTATTTTCAGTTCATCTGCAAGTAATATTTCCGCCTCTGTTTTAGAAGTGGACAATAAGATAAAAGGTACATTATTAAATGGAGGTTCGCGCATGCTCAATAGCTCCTCGCGCAATTGAAAGCCGGTAAGTTTGGGCATATTGATATCGCAAAGAATGAACAGCGGCAACGTATCGGATGTTTTTAAAAAATCAAGCGCTGCATGTGGTTTGTCGAACACCATAACCTGGGTGGGATGATACATCAGGCTGGCCATCTCCCGCATCGTTTCAAGATCCTCAAGATCATCATCAATAAAAATGATCGGTTTATTTCCCATAAAACTATTTTGCTATAGCAGAATACAAACGCTACACTCAAAGGTGGGAAATAACGTATACGAAATGTTACATATGTACGCGTAAATCTTACATATATCACAGGTGTAAAAAGATTAAAAATCGGATCCGGAGTAGGTTTTATATATTTTTCCTGATCCCTATTCGTTTTCTTAATGCAGGTGGATCATATTCGGCCCTGATCATACCAACCTGCATCGGAAACAAAGTATAAGTAAAAGTTCCTGATAAAACAGCGGGGTCCTGCATGGCAATATTTTCCGCTTCATCGCTTGTATGAACTTCAATAACAGCCATTGGGAAAGTGCCTTTGGGTTCAAATACCGGCCCATATACGATAGAGCATTTTGCATCGGTTAAACGCTGCCAGTATTCTTTATGGTTATCCATTATATTTTTTTCTGCCTCGTTCTGATCTAAATAAAAATCAGCGCGCGGAGGATATATCTTGTATAAATATTGCTTCTTGTCCATAATATTTTTGCCGGCAGTATATCTATAATAAACTAATGCTTTGAAAAATGATCACGCACAAAAGCATGCTCCTGGTTTTCGGTCATTTTATCGGTTTGCTTTGTCTCGATCTTTATTTTATCAAAATGATGGTCTGCCCTGAGAAGGTTGAACAGTTCCGTTTTCGCACTGGTTGGGCCAAACAGTAACACATCATCGAATTCAAGGATAGCTTTGCCTATTGTTTTGTAATAAGCGGATGTTTCATGATTTTCCTTCTGATGCATTTCCTTTTCGCTCTTTTCAATCGTTTCATCTTTATCATGATGTGTAAATTCAGCGCCGATCATTTTTGTTTCGATCGGCCCGTTTACCAGTTCCATTAAGTGGGCGCTGGCATGATCCATCCAGATGCCGATATGTTTGGTTGTTTTCATTTTATTCTTAATGAAATAATCATGCCGCTAAATCTCTACATAACTGGTAATTTTTCCGTTGGCATATTATTTTGACTAATTGACAAAAAGACGGTATGATAAAACGAGTTGTAAAGCTTGGCGACAATACACATTATAATTTCAACACCTCACCGGATATCTCTTACTGGGCAACAAGATATAATGCCAGTTTAGATGAGATACAGAAGATCTTTACCGATACCGGCAACTCTATTTCAAAAACATTGGAGATCCTGCGGCAGCGGAACCAGGAAGTATAATAGCCGCAAAAAAGATACAATACACGCGCTGAAGGTCATATGTTCCGGAAGCGGGAAGCTAATGCAATCCGGTTCTGCATCACAAAGGTTCGTTCCGTAAATTACTTTGTCAACTTAAGCGCAATATCTAACCGTTGTGCCGCATTATCCCAATTGATGATATTGAATAATGCATCCACAAAATCGGTTCGCTTATTTTTATATTTCAGGTAGTAAGCATGTTCCCATACATCGATCACCAGTAAAGGGATACATCCCCACTGTGTAAGCTTTTCGTGGTTCTCACATTGAAGTACCGTAAGGCTATCGCTGTACGGTTGATACGCTACAATGCCCCATCCGTTTCCATCCACATTTTTAGCAGATTCAGCGATCAACCCTTTTAATTTTTCATAACTACCGAAATTTTTATCGATGCGTTTCAATAATTCACCCGTGGGTTCTGTTTTTTTATTGATGAGGTTTGTCCAGAAAATAGAATGTAAAACATGCGAGGAAAAATGATAGGATAATTTTTTGGTCCAGAAATCTACCGTTTCCAGGTTATTATCATCCATCGCCTTTCTGATCATTTGCAGGTCTTTGTTCGCACCTTTTACTGCGCCGCCGTGATGGAAGGTATAATGCAGATGCATGGTTTCTGCATCCATATACGGTTCAAGAAAATTTTCATTATATGGCAGCGGCTGTAAAATATAATTGCCATTTGCATCCACCAGTTTTTCAATTGGATTGTCAACAAGGTTTTGCGTAAATGCATTACCACCCGTAACCAGTGTGGCTGCTCCAAGCAATGATCCGGATTTGATAAAATGTTTGCGGTCCATAGAATTGTGTGGTAAATAATGATCAGAATGTTGAACGTCAGTAATTGCTGAAGCTACAATAAGATTTTGGAGACATTCTGATGATAAGATAGGGCTGTAAAATGATAACAAGAGAATTGTGAGATCTCGCATAAGTTGTTTACTTTGTTAAGGGACTCCCGGCCCGTGTAAACAAACGCTTATGGAAACAGAGCAGGTCAAACACACGGAACTTACTTTTCAACTGATCGTTGAATCTTCACCCAATGCCATCATCCTCGTTAATAAAGAAGGCAAGATCGCATATATGAACAGCCAGACCGAAAAACTATTCGGGTATGAGCGTTCGGAACTGATCGGCCAAACGGTTGAGCAGTTGATACCTGCAAGATACAGCCAGCACCATCCCGGCTTCCGCAATATGTTTTTCCGGGCGCCTGCTGTACGGTCTATGGGTGTGGGGCGCGAACTTTTTGCTTTACGCAAAGACGGAACAGAATTTCCCATAGAGATAGGGCTCAACCCTGTCGTTACAGTTGATGGTACATTAGTGCTGGCATCCATTATCGACATTACGGAAAGAAAAAAAGCGGAAGAACGTTTCCGGCTGGTGGTGGAATCTGCGCCCAATGCAATGATATTAGTGAACCATGAAGGCATGATCACCCTGGTAAATAAACAAACGGAAATGCTGTTTGGCTACGAGCGAAATGAATTGGTGGGTAATAAACTCGAGATGCTAATCCCGCAACGGTTCAGCGGGAATCATCCGAATCACAGGGAGAGTTTTTTTAAAAAACCGCAAACCCGCGCAATGGGCGCCGGCAGGGATCTTTTCGCCAAAAGAAAAGACGGTACCGAGATACAGGTGGAAATAGGGTTGAACCCGATTGAAACAACAGAAGGGAATATGGTACTTGCTTCCATCATAGATATCACAGAAAGAAAATTACAGGAGATCACACTGAAAAAACAGGTAGAGCTTGAAATAAAAAACAAAGAACTGGAACAGTTTGCTTACGTGGCTTCACACGACCTGCAGGAACCTCTGCGCACAGTTTCGAATTATATGCAGCTGTTTGAAGAGGATTATTCAGAAAAGCTGGACGAACAGGCCTTCAAATACATCCATGCAGTAAACAATGCTACCAGCAGGATGAGTATGCTTATTAAAGCATTATTGGCATTCTCGAAGTTGGGGACCAACCGCAGGCTGGTAAGTGTTGACTGTACAAAACTCGTTAAAGACGTTTTATCAGATCTGCAGAAATTTATTAAAACGTCGGGGGCAGTTATCACTGTTTCAGAACTGCCAACCATAAATGTATATGAAACGGAGATGCGCCAGGTATTTCAAAACCTCATCATGAATGCGATAAAGTTCTGCCGCAAAGGAATTATTCCTGAAGTGAGGGTCGATGCTGAAAAGCTGGCTGATAAATGGCAATTCTCTGTGAAAGATAATGGCATCGGAATTTCAGTTTCGCATTATACACGCATCTTCGAGATCTTTCAGCGCCTGCACACAACTGCCGAATATGAAGGAAATGGGATCGGCCTGGCCAATTGCAAAAAAATTGTGGAACTTCACCAGGGAGAAATATGGGTTGAGTCCACTCCCGGAAAAGGAAGCGAATTCTTTTTTACCATTCCTCCGCTTACAGTATGATCAAAAGAAGCCTTTCATGTATCATGTTGATCGATAATAACCCGGATGATAATTACTATCACCGGCGGGTCATACAAAAACACGACCCCTCTCTCAAAGTAATCGAGATGGATTCTGCAACAGATGCTCTCCACTATCTGCAGTCTGCAGAAATAAACAGCATTCAACCCGATCTGATTTTTCTTGATATAAATATGCCCGGTGTAAATGGTTGGGATTTTATAGAACAGCATAGAGAAAAAAAACAACGATTACATGATCCTTTGATCATTATGCTGACCACTTCAGAGAACCCTGACGACATCAGAAGAGCCAGGCTTTCGGGAGATGTAATCGATTGTATGACAAAACCGTTGACTATCGAAATGCTAAAGAGTGTAAATAAGAAATACTTCGAATAGATCGGTTTTTTTTGTTTAGATTTAAGAGAATATACCGGCATTTTTACTTAAACAGGCATTCTCCCCCCCCGCTGTTTTCAGAAGCATCGCTAATCAGGTTTGTTTCAATTTATGCGAACGCCATTAAAAATATTATTATTAGAGGATAATCCCTCTGATGCTCAGATCGTGCAACGAAAGCTCGAAAAGAACGGCTTGATATTTGAATCATTGCTTGCAATGAACAGGGCAGAATATATTCTTGCCATAGATGAATTTCAACCGGATGTGATCATTTCAGATAATACACTGCCCGATATCAGTGCAACACAAGCGCTTGAAATATACCATCAGCGTTTGTTAAGTATTCCTTTTATCCTTGTAACCGGCACTATATCGGAAGAGTTTGCAGTAGGCATCATTAAACTGGGTGCCGATGATTATATTTTGAAAGACAGGCTAAAAAGATTGCCAACAGCCATTGAGGCGGCACTAGAGAAACGAAATGCCGAAGCTGAAAAGAAAAGAATTGCACAGGAAAGAGAATTTGACCAGGAAAACATGAACGCTTTAATAAACAATACAAAGGATCTGTTGTGGAGTGTTGACAGGGATCTGAAACTGATCACATTCAATAATGCATTTAAGGAAGTTATCGCACACACATCAGGGGAAAAATTTTCCAAAGGAGATTATATTCTCTCCACCCAATTTTCGGATGAACAGGTGATCCGTTATAAACTATTTTATCAGCGTGCATTATCCGGTGAAACTTTCACCATTGTTGATCATTTTGAGTCCCCTCAGGAGCTATGGGCGGAAATTTCCTTTTACCCGATCGTTGAAAACAATGAGGTTGTGGGAACAGCCTGCTTTTCGCGTGATATTACAGAAAGGAAAAGATCACAGGATGCGTTAAAAGCAATGGAAGAGGAAATAGCGCATCAGAAAGTGCAGGAACAAAAAAAGATCACGAGGGCCATCATCAAAGCACAGGAAAAAGAAAGGAACCGCATCGGGCAGGAATTGCATGACAATGTGAACCAGATCCTCGCGGCTACAAAAATGTTTCTGAGCAGGGCAGGCAAAGATGAGCCTACAAAGGCGATCATAAAATACCCGATGGAACTAATTGATAATTCAATTGAAGAAATACGCTTACTAAGCAGCCGGAATGTAACTCCGTTAAAAGATGTTAACTTAAATGAACTTATTAGAACATTGGTTGAGAAAATGGAGATCGGTACAAACATCCATACAATTTTTGAGTACGGAATTGTTGATGACGTACTGGATGATGACCTGAAATTAAATATCTACCGGATCATACAGGAACAGATAAATAACATTATTAAATATTCGGCAGCCAAAAATGTAAACATATCCATCAATGATAAGAAGCAAAATATTTTTGTAATGATCGCAGATGATGGCAACGGTTTCGACATGGGCAAAAAGAGAACAGGGATAGGGCTTGCAAATATGATGAACAGAATAGAGTCTTATAATGGCAACATCGATATCGAAAGCTCGCCGGGCAAAGGTTGTAAGGTACAGGTAACCATTCCGTATGCAACGCACGAATGATTGTTACGGCGCTTGGTTTAGGATCAAACGTAGGAGGATCACTACAAAAAGACCTATTTCGACTAATCCGTTTTCTTTTTTCTGCTATGTTTTGTTTCACTCGCTAATCATTCCTTTACATCCATAACCAAAACTGATGAAAATTTTAATTGCAGATGACCACACAATTGTTCGCAAAGGCGTGAAAATGCTGCTTACCGAAGCCTACCCGTTTACTGAGATCACAGATGTATCTGATTCTATAGATCTGGTGAAGATGCTTTCGAAAGACAAGTGGGACATTATTATCAGCGATGTTTCTATGCCACCCGGCGATTCAGGTATTGAAACAATAAAAAAAATAAAAGAGTATGCACCCGGCAGCCCGGTGCTCATATTAACAATGCATCCAGCCGAAGAATACGCCGTAAGGGCGATCAAGGCAGGCGCTTCGGGTTATCTTTCAAAAAGTGCAGATACGAGTGAGTTCATAAAAGCGGTAAACACGGTATTATCCGGAAGAAAATATTTAAGCGAGGAAGTGGCAGATATTATGGCAGACGCTTTTATGAACGATCACGAAAACCGTTCTGTCGACAGATTATCAAACCGCGAATTTGAAGTTTTCAAATTATTGGCAGCCGGTAAAACAATTTCCCAAATTGCCAAAGATATCTTCCTGAGTTCAAATACGATCAGCACTTTCAGGTCAAAAATATTTGAGAAAATGAGTTTTCATAACAATATGGAACTGATCAAATATGCTGTAGACAATAAACTCGTGTAAGCCTTTATTTTTAATATCCACAATCCCCGCAAACTCCTTTTACCTTGTAAGAGGAGTTTTTGTTTTTATTTATCAGGCGGTCTGTTTATGTTTTACAGCAGCCGGAGACACGCCAAACCTTTCTTTGAACGAGCGGCTGAAGTGTGAAGTATTTTCAAAACCGCTTTCAAAAGCGGCTTCACTCACCGTTTTATCCATAGCACGTAACAGCTGCATGGAATGATCAAGCCGTTTTTCCAGCAACCATTTGCCCGGCGTATTATTAAAATGTTTTTTAAAATCACGTTTAAAAGCCGACAGGCTTCGGTTGGTGAGTTGTGCGTATGCTTCCAGCTTCAGGTTAAAACAATAATTGTCGTCCATTACTTTTTGCAAGGATACCAGTTGCGGTTCCTGCAGCAGTGAAGAAAAATAGGAAAGAAGTTCAGCGTTCCTGTTATTATCGGCGATCGTTAAGATCAGTTCCCTGAACTTTAATTCAAGCAGCGATCGATCCGGGTCGGCATTTTCTTCAAAATACGATAACATGGAACTGAAAAAAGATTCGATCTTTTCGTTCTTTACAACATGTATAACCGGGCCCGATTCTTTCTGGTGGCCGGTAATGGGGATCGATCTGGTTTTTAAGGTATCGCAGATAAATCCGTCGGGAAGAAAAAATATGACCAGGCAAAAAGAAGCATCAAAGAACTGTTCTACGATCGTGGCACCCTTTCTTACAAAAACACAATCCCCTTTTTGCAAATAAAAAGGGCCATGAACGGTATGCCAGGTTTTTTTTCCTTCCGTTACATAAATGATATAATTATGCTGGCTCCAGATATCGGCAAATTTGTTTTCAAGCGGGCAATTATAAAAAGTAAGCAGCGCATCGCCGCACCTGAACAGGCGGAAACGTTCGGGATGTTGTAATTTGAATTCGTAGAAATTAAACATAGCTGGTAAACGGTTAACTGGCTCTTCCGGTTCGGTTCAGGCCAAACCTCATTTGAACTTTTAAGCAATATTTGTGGACTTCAGAGTATTACCTGCCAATCAAACGGTGTATACTTTTGCGTTTTTATTCACTGCCGTCAAAGCGGTTTTATTTTCAAATGTAAAAACAAAAAACAATATGAATCCAAACAAAGCTTTATGGGAAAAAGGAGACTTTACCCGGATCGCAGATACCATGCGTGAAAGTGGTGCAGCGCTTGTTGCGAAAGCAGGCATTACAAAAGGTATGAAAGTACTTGATCTCGGTTGCGGCGATGGCACCACTGCCATACCTGCAGCAAAACTAAACGCCGAGGTATTAGGTGTAGATATCGCACAAAACCTTGTTGAAGCGGGAAATGCGCGCGCAAAAAAAGAAGGGCTTGCCAATATCGGTTTCCAGGAAGGGGATGCGATTGACCTGAAAGGCCTGGAAGATAAAAGTTTTGATCTTGTGATCAGTATTTTCGGCGCTATGTTCGCACCAAAACCTTTCGAAGTGGCGCAATCAATGGTTCGCGTTACACGCCCGGGCGGAAGAATAATAATGGGTAACTGGATACCAGGCGATCCTACCCTGGTGGCCCAGGTATTGAAGATCTGTTCGGCCTATACGCCTCCGCCGCCGGAAGGTTTTATCAGCCCGATGTTATGGGGTATAGAAAGCCATATTGTTGAACGGTTTGAAAAAGCCGGTATAGCAAAAGAAAATATCAAAGCAGTAAAAGATACTTTCGTCTTTAATGCACCATGTTCGCCTGCAGAATTTGTACAAATGTTCAAATTATATTACGGCCCTACGATGAACGCTTTTGAAGCGGCTGACAAAAATGGCAAAGCCGCAGGCTTACAGCACGAATTAGAACAGCTGTTTAAAAGCCAGAACCAAAGCGGTACAGAAGGGCATACATCTATTCCTGCCACTTTTATGCTGGTAACGGTTACACGATGATCTTTTAAATGAATAAGTGGCTGGTGTAATAGAACCAATTTATGAAACCGGCCACTTTTATTAATTGCTCAACCGGTAATTTCTGCCGGAGCGGGTCTTTTATTTCGAAAAAAAATAAACAATGAAATTTTTTGTGCTTCATAAAGCAGCCATGCATGCATCGCTCAATTTTTTTATTATTATCGCTCGGTCGCTCGAACGTTTCTCTCATTTTTTACAGGTCGATTTTATGGAACTGCTGCGGCATTTTATAAAGCAGGCGGTTTAGTATTTTGACAGTTGGTTGATGAAAATAAAAAAGCTTACATAAAATATGTAAGCTTTTGTTTAGAGTGGAGAGTATCGGGGTCGAACCGACGACCTCTTGCATGCCATGCAAGCGCTCTAGCCAACTGAGCTAACCCCCCGTATTTCAAAAACATTCTTTCAAAAACATTCTTTCAAAAATAAAAATCAACGACCTTCCCGCAATTCTGCGGGACGCTCTAGCCAACTGAGCTAACCCCGGGTGGATTGCAAATGTATAGGGTGATGCGGTGATAGCAAAATATTAGTTACGGCCTTTCGCGGAACGAAGCAATAACGGGATCTACACCCATCCCTTATTCCGATAATCATCAAACCCAATCTTCAACGCCTCCTTTATCTGCGCATAAATTACCGGGTCGTGTTTTTTAATGTGGAAGCAGGCTTTGCCTTTTAAACATTTTAGCAGTTCGGGTTTTATTTTGTTGCGTACTGGCGTATTCATGTAAACGGGCATATAATAAAATCCTACATAGCCTTTTTGTATCAGTGCAGATACGAACCACATCTCCGGTTTTTTTCTGCCGTCAATTTCTACTGCGCGGTGGTTTATGAGCAGTGCTTTGCCGGGTACGCCGCCGTGCAGTTTCATGTCGCCTTTTATATAAGGCACGAACATGGCTTTGATGGTTTCGAAAATGGGTACCAGGTTTGGTTGGCCGCCTGATTTATCGGCGTATTTGATCCTGTTATCTTTATCGGCTTCGATGGATCTTTTTACGGCTGCTTTTTTTGCGGGTGTTTTTGGAGCGGTTTTCTTTACTGCTTTTTTTGCCGCCTTTTTAGCAACCTTTTTAGGAGCATTTTTTTGCTTAAAAGCTGAAGCTGGATTTGCCATGTGAATTAATTTTTCTCAAGATAGAAAACCCATACCGAATTGTCAATGCTGATAGCATCCTTAAAACGCTCGCCGTGTACCTTCGTGTAAGCCTTCGTGTTCCTTTGTGGTTTAAAATATTTGCACACGCTTTTAACCGCAAAGGAACACAGAGGTTTACACAGAGGAACGCAAAGGGGTTAAAACTAAAAGATCCGCCGAACCATAGTTCCGCGGATCTTTTAGTCTTACATCTGACAACTATCATCTACTCCCAGATCTCTCCCTTCCCATCCAGCCACAACTTCACCGACTCGGTTGTAACCGATTTCGGCCTTTCGAGCGGGAATGCGAGGGCCCTGTCCCAGCAAAGGCTGGCGAGCACGCCGAGTGCACGGCTTACTGCGAAGAGAACGGTATAAAATTCATATTCAACCAGGCCAAAATGAACAAGCAATGCACCGCTGTGTGCATCCACATTGGGCCATGGGTTTTTTATTTTGCCGAGCGATTGTAAAATGGGCGGAACTGTGTCGTAAATCTTCCAGACGGTGTTCACTAATTTATCATCGGGCATATGTTTTTTGCCAAACTCCATCTGTGCAGTAAAACGCGGATCTGTTTTGCGTAACACTGCATGCCCATAACCCGGCACTACTTTACCGGATGAAATGGTTTTCTGCACATAATCCGCGATCTGTTCTTTACTCGGGTCATCAGTACCCAACTGCTCCTGCATTTCAAAGATCCATTTGATCACTTCCTGATTCGCCAATCCATGCAGCGGGCCGGCCAGCCCATTCATGCCGGCTGCATAACTTAAGAACGGATCACTCAAAGCGGAGCCAACCAGATGCGTTGTGTGTGCAGATACATTTCCGCCTTCATGGTCGGAATGTATGGTCATATATAAACGCATCAGTTCTTTAAAACTTTCATCTTCATAACCCATCATGTGTGCAAGGTTGCCTGCCCAGTCGAGCAATCCATTGGGTTGTATGTGTTCGTTATTTTTATATTTTCTGCGATAGATGTAAGCGGCAATACGTGGCAGGCGCGAGATCAGATCCATTGAATCATCATACACACTATCCCAGTAATCTTTTTTACTAACGCCTTTTGCGTAGGCTTTTGCAAAATGGCTTTCTGTTTGCAATGCCATTACACCCGTAACAAACATGGTCATCGGGTGTGCGCTTACAGGCAATGCATCGATGGTGGCAAATACATAATTGGGTACATGGCTGCGGCGCTGCCAGGTGCTGGTCATGTGGTTTACATCTTCTTCTGTAGGCAGTTCGCCTATGAGCATTAAATAAAACAATCCTTCAGGCAAAGGTTCACCATCGCTGTGGGCTTTGGGAAGTTTTTGCTGAAGCTCAGGAATAGAATACCCGCGGAAACGGATCCCTTCCTGTGCATCCAATAAACTGGTTTCTGTTACGAGGCCGGTAATGCCGCGCATACCCTGGTAAACCTGTGCTAAGGTTACTTCGCCTATCTTTTTATTTCCATGTTCTTTAAGCAGATCCTTGATCTCTGCGGATGAAATGTCTGCCTTTGCTTTGAACCGGTCTTTTACTATTCCCATGACTGATTATTTTATGATGAGCCTTTTATAACCGTTTTCAAACGATCGTAGAAAGGTTTTTTTACAGGCGATAAAGGTAAAACAACTTGCCTTGCGTAGCAAAACAATTAGGTGTTAAGTTATGAGTACTAAGTTATAAGTAGTAAGTTATAAGTGGGGAGTGTTGGTTTATTTCCTGCCGATCGTTACCTACTTATAACTTACTACTTATCACTTATCACTTATTTAGGCGCTTTACGGTATAGATAGACCACCACAAACACAAATAACAGGTTAGGTATCCATGCGGCGATGAGTGGCGGAAGGTTTCCTTTGGTAGAAAAGATGGTGGAGAAACGGTCGGTAATAATGAACAAAGCTGCGATCATAAAACCTACGGCAAGGTGTACGCCGCTTCCTCCCCTTACTTTGCGGCCTGCTACAATTCCACCGATCAGCGTTAATAGAAAAACGGTTATACAGGTGGCGCTTCTCCGGTAGAGTTCTACTTTCAGGTCGTTCAGCCCTTCGGAACCGCGCAATTCTTCGAGTGTAATAAATCGTTGCAGGTCGGGCGAAGTGAGTTTATCTTTTGTGTATTTATCGCGGCTGAGATCGTACGGTTTAAAATTGAAATTCATGAACCGTATCGCCTCCATTGCTACCTGCTCTTTTAATGGCAACAGTTTTCTGTCGATCAGCGATTCGAGCCTCCATTTCTTTGTGGTGGTGTCCCACGAAATACCATCGGCCCTTGTATTCTGTACTACTTTATTGCCCTGCACTTTATACATAAAAAAAGGGCCGCCTTTTTTTCCCAACGTATCATAACCATAAATACCGGCATACGTAAATGAATCGATGCGTAAATAAATATTACTGCTGGTACTTACCAGCGCGTTGTAAGAATTGTTGTTGTCGATATACTTCGCTTCAAAACTGCCGCGGATCTGGTTGGCGCGCGGCACCACGTATTGATTGGCGAACCATAACAGAACAGCCAGGAACGCGCCGCCAATGATATACGGGCGCAGCCACCGGCCATACGTGGTTCCGCTTGCCAGTATGGCAATGATCTCGCTCTTGCCCGCCATTTTGGAAGTAAAAAAAATCACAGCGATAAAAACAAACAACGGAAACAGCAGTGCAATGATATGCGGAATAAAACCGAAATAATATAAAGTGATGATCTTTTTAACACCCAATCCCGATTTTACAAAATCATCCGTCTTCTCACTTATATCCACCACTACTGCAATCAATGCAAACAGGAAAATGGCAAAGAAGAAAGTAGTTAAGAATTTTTTTAGTATGTACCAGTCGAGTTTCTTCATGGTTGTTGGGGGAAAGTTAATAGTTAATAGTTAAAAGTTAATAGTCAGGCCAACTATTAACTTTTAACTATTCACTTTTAACTATTCAGAGCCTGCGTTTCACCACTTCAATCATATCATTCTTCCACGTTGTAAAGTTCCCATCCAGTATTTGCTTCCTCGCTTCACCTATCAGCCATAAATAAAATGATAAGTTCTGGATGCTCGCGAGTTGTAAGCCTAATATCTCATCTGCTACAAATAAATGGCGGAGATAGGCTTTACTGTAATATTGACTCATTTCATTGGGCAACCCCGGGTCGATGGGTGAAAAATCTGAGGCGAATTTTTTGTTGCGGATATTGATCACGCCCTGCGTGGTAAACAACATTCCATTGCGGCCATTGCGCGTGGGCATTACGCAATCGAACATATCAACACCCCTGTCGATCCCTTCCAGCAGGTTCCATGGCGTTCCTACGCCCATTAAATACCTTGGTTTGGCAGCAGGTAAAATATCACAACACATTTCTGTAAAACCATACATCATTTCTTCCGGTTCGCCCACACTGAGTCCTCCGATCGCATTGCCTGTTGCATTTTTTGATGCAATGTATTCGCAGGATGCTTTGCGGAGATCTTCATAAGTACTGCCTTGCACGATCGGAAAAAGATTTTGTGTGTACCCATATTTATCGGGTGTTTCAGCCAGCCTTGCAAAACACCTGTCGAGCCAGCGGTGTGTAAGTTCCATACTTTTTTTTGCGTAAGCATAATCGCTCGGGTAGGGCGGGCACTCATCAAATGCCATAATGATATCTGCACCGATACTGCGCTGGATATCCATTACATTTTCGGGACTAAACAAATGCCTGCTGCCATCGATATGCGATTGAAACATCACGCCTTCTTCTTTTATCTTACGGTTTGCTGCGAGAGAAAAAACCTGGTAGCCGCCGCTGTCGGTAAGTATGGGCCTGTCCCATCCGTTGAATTTATGCAACCCGCCCGCAGCTTCCAGCACTTCTGTTCCGGGGCGCAGGTATAAATGATAGGTGTTGCCGAGAATGATCTGTGCGTTGATATCCTGTTTCAATTGTTGCTGGGTAACTGCTTTTACGCTACCCACCGTACCTACCGGCATAAATATAGGCGTGCGTATCTCACCATGGTCTGTGGTTATTTTGCCGGCCCTTGCTTTGGAGCCTTCTGCGGTTGATAATAACTGAAAATCCAATATAGCCATGCGGCAAAAGTAATTATTAGTTTGTGGTTTGCTGTTGATATAAAACCGGGATGTCTGGAAAATTTCACGCAAAGGCGCAAAGGAAAAGTAAGGCGCGAAGTTTAGCTTTCTGAACTTTGCCCTTTATGCGCCTTTGCATGAAACCAATCGTGAATAAAACCATCAACGACAGACTGCAAACCACAAACTTTCACATATTTTTGCCGCATGGCAATACCTCCCATCGTCTGGATAATTTTTTTCTATGCTTTTTGTGCAGTGATCGCGATACAGGTTTTTTATTACCTGTATTTTTTCAGCCGCCTTGCATTTTACAAAGAACCCTTGCGTGAGAATACACATGAGCACCCGGTATCCGTAGTGATCTGTGCACGTGATGAAGCGGATAACCTGTCAAAGAATTTACCCGGTGTGCTTGTGCAGGATTATAAAACCACGCATGAAGTAATTATTGTAAATGATAATTCTGCAGATGAAGGAAGATATGTGATAGATGAATTTCAGAAATCATTCAAGAACATCAATCATATTCATTTAACGCAGGAAGCAAAGATGATCAGCGGAAAAAAATTTCCATTGTCTATCGGCATCAAAAGCGCGAAGTATGAAATTGTTTTATTAACCGATGCCGATTGCACACCCGCTTCAGAATTCTGGATGCAGAAGATACAGGATGCATATGATGATGACACGGAGATCGTACTGGGCTATGGAGCCTATCACAAAAGGCCCGGGCTGCTAAATACACTCATACGGTTTGAAACCTTTCATACCGCTATTCAATACCTCTCGTATGCTCTGGCAGGCAAGCCTTACATGGGTGTGGGAAGGAATTTGAGTTACAAGAAAGATGTATTCCTTCGTAACAAAGGGTTCTCATCCATCAATCAGATACCAAGCGGCGATGATGACCTGTTCATCAACCAGGTAGCTACTAAAAAAAATACGGCCATTGTGATCGATCATGAGGCACACACGATCAGCGAAGCAAAAAAAAGATGGAGCGATTGGATGCGGCAAAAATACCGCCACTATACCACGGGCAAATATTATAAACCGGTACACAAATTTTTACTCGGCTTGTATTCAATGAGTTTGTTTTTGATTTACCCGTTACTCGCTGTATCCATTATCTTTTTTAACTGGTGGATCGCACTGGCTGTTTTTGGTGTGCGATTGATCGTACAGTCGATCGTTTTTTATAAAGGAATGAAAAAATTAAACGAGAGCGATCTCTGGCCCTGGTTTTTATTTCTTGATATCTGGATGTTCTTTTATTTCATCTTTACCCTGCCCGCCATATGGAAAGCTCCCCGCAAAAACTGGGCTTGATTCAGAAATATTTTGCTGATTTTACCGAACAGCAGGTGATGCAATTCAATGCACTGGAAGGATTGTATAAAGAATGGAACGCGCAGATCAATGTGATCTCAAGAAAAGATATTGATAGTATTTACCTGCACCATATACTGCATTCATTAAGCATTGCTGCCATTGCAGATCTTCAACCCGGCACACAGGTGATTGATATCGGTTGCGGCGGCGGTTTTCCCGGTGTGCCGTTAGCGATCTTTTTTCCGCAGGTTACATTTTATCTGGTAGACAGTATCGCAAAAAAATTAAAAGTAGTAGACGCTGTCTGCGAAGGCGCCAGCATAAAAAATATCACCACGCAGCATACACGAGCAGAAGATATCAAGAATAAAAAATTCGATTACGCCATTTCACGCGCCGTTGCACCATTAAAAGATCTATGGAAATGGGCATCGCCATTATTGAAAAAAGATCACAGCAAACCATTGCCCAACGGGCTTATCTGCCTCAAAGGCGGCGACCTTGCACAGGAGATCTTTGAAAGCGGGCTCCGGCCAAAGATGATGCCGATATTTAAAATATTTCCCGAAGAATATTTTGAAGAGAAGTATGTGCTGCATGTAGCGAAGTGAGATCGTGAGTCGTGAGACGGGAGTCGTGAGTAGATAATCCTTCTTCACTCACGACTCACGACTCACGTCTCACGTCTCACGCTCACTAATCAGGTATCACAAGTTTATTATTTGTCCTGTTCACATCCGCCAAACGCTGGCTCGGGTCTATTTCAACTGATTTGATATCCTGGATGCTATGCGTTGTTGAAAAAGCATATTCAGGGTTCGTCCATTTCCATTCATCGTGCACGGTTCTGGGAATATTATTTTCTGCAGGCTTCTCGCCATACATCATGCTCAATGGTATATAATGCATTTCCTGGCTGCCGTCTTTAAATGTAACGAGCACATCAACCGGCATCGGCATTTTGCCCACGCGTTTGATGGTGATCATTGTCTTGCCGTCTTTCACATTAATATCACCCACTGCATAATCAATTGTTTTGGTTGTGTAGATCCAGTATTCTTTATACCAGTCGAGCTCCATGCCACTCACTTTTTCAGCCACACGGATAAAATCATTCGGGTTCGGATGTTTGAAGCGCCATGTATTGTAATAAGCAAGCAATATTTTATCGCGGACACTATCGCCAACAATATATCCCAGTTGCGACATAAACACAGCGCCCTTACTATACGCAGCATTGCTGTAAGCATAGTTGGTATTGTAATGATCGGAATGTGTGCTGGCGGGCTCTTCCAGCCCACTCTTGGCCAGATTATAATAACCGCGGTATGATGCGGTGAACCAGAAACCCGGCGCATTGCGAAGTGTGGCCATTACACGTGTGCTGGCATAATCGGTAAAGCCTTCATCCATCCATGGATATAAAGATTCGTTCGTGCCCATCATCATCTGGTACCAGGAATGCATCCATTCATGCAGCGCAGTGCCGATGCTTGCGTTTACGATCAATGTAGCCATCGGGTATTCCATACCGCCATCGCCACCCTGTACAAATGAATAGGTCTTATAAGGATACGGGCCGAATGTTCTGGCAATGATGGGATAAGCAAGCGCAGTTGTATCAGCAACTTTCTGCCAACGATCCTCGAGCGAATCAACGGCTTTATAAATTACACGGATCAACGGGCCGTCTTTTGGTGTGCGTGTGATCATTTTATAATTCGGATCGGCAGCCCACATAAAATCATGCACGTTGTATGCCTGCCATTTCCATGTTACTGTTTTATTTGGATTTGGTTTTACCGGTGTGCCGGCTGCCTGGTAACCAAAACCAACATCGTTCGGGTTTTGCAGGTCGCCACCCGCAGCAACCATATAGGTTTTATCGATCGTGATGTTAACATCATAATCCCCCCACACACCATAGAATTCACGTGCGATATATGGATTGGCATTCCATCCCTGGTAATCGTACTCAACCATTTTAGGATACCACTGGCTCATGCTGTAACGGATGCCTTCTTTATTATCGCGCCCGCTTCTGCGGATCTGGATGGGAACCTGTGCTTCAAACACAACATCCATCTGCACTTTTGAGTGTGGAAGAATGGGTTTGTTTAACAATACTTCTAAAATAGTTTCATGTTCTTTTAATGTTTGTGCAACACCATTGATGGTAATACTTTTTACTCTTTGATAACCGATCTCTTCAGGTGTTAGTTTGCTGATCCTGTCTTTTACGCGCGCATCCCAATCCAGGCCATCGCTTCTGCGAGAAGGTTCGGCGAGAACTGTTTTACCGAGTTCCCTGCTGCGCACATCCATGCTGCTGCCGGGTTGAAACGCATTCCAGTATAAATGAAAATAAACTTTCGATAAAGTATCGGGCGAGTTATTGGTGTACTCTAATTTTTCTGTTCCGCTGAAACGGTTCGTTACCACATCCATGTTTACATTGATCACATATTTGATTCGCTGCTGCCAGCGGTCGGGTTGAGCGGTGGCGGATGTTAGTTGACAGATAGCAGATGACAGGAGGAAGATTACAAATAATTGTTTTCTCATATTCGGGGGTGATTTTCGTATGGGTAAATATCAGCAAAAAAATTAAAACTGATTCGATTGACGGTTTGTTTCAGCAACTCAAATACTTCATCCAATATCTGCCATCCGTCATCTGCCATCCAACAACTATTCTTCCTCCCTACCCGCCACCACAATCACAATCTCCCCTTTCACCGTTTTCGCTTTAAAGTGATCGGCCACTTGGCGGAGCGTGCCGCGTTTATTCTCTTCAAACATCTTTGTGAGTTCGCGGCTCACGCAACAATCTCTTTCGGCGCCAAAGTATTGAATAAATTCTTCGAGTGTTTTTACCAGCCGCATCGGGCTCTCATAAAAGATCATGGTTCTTTCTTCACCCGCCAGCTTTTTCATCATCGTTTGCCTTCCTTTCTTTAAAGGAAGAAATCCTTCAAATGCAAAACGGTTGGCAGGTATGCCGCTGTTCACCAATGCGGGAACAAAAGCTGCGGCGCCGGGCAGGCATTCAACTTTTACTTCCTGTTTGATACATTCACGTACGAGTAAAAAAGCGGGATCAGAAATACCCGGTGTGCCTGCATCTGTTATCAGCGCCATCGTTTTTCCCGAACGTAACTGGTCAACAATATGCTGCACGATTTTATGTTCGTTATGCTGATGATACGGAGAAAGCGGTTTCTGAATATTATAATGATTCAGCAACTTGGAAGAAGTGCGCGTATCCTCACACAATATCACATCCACCTGCTGCAGCACTTCGAGAGAACGAAGGGTGATGTCTTTGAGATTGCCGAGTGGTGTGGGGATTAAATAAAGCAAGAGTTAGAAGTTAGAAGTCTGGAGACTGGAGTTGGGAGTAACTTCAGTCTCCAGACTCCAGATTCCAGACTGAATTAATTGATCATTTCAATTTCATAGAACTCCATCACGGGATTGGCCAGTAATTTCTTACTCGCATCTTCTGCCAGTTGTTTTGCATGCGTTTCGCTGTCGGCATCGATCTGTAAAGTAATGTGTTTACCAACACGCACATCTGATACTGCGGCGAGGCCAAGGTTTTGCAAACCGCCTAATACTGCTTTGCCCTGCGGGTCGAGCAGGTCTTTTAACGGCATTACTTTGATCTGAACATTATAGGTCATGATTCGGGTTGTTTGAGTGTTAAAGATAGAATTACGTAAGCAATAAATGTGATAGGAACCGACAGCCAGCCAAAACTCAGTGCGCCTGCAAGCAAAACAACAGCGAGTACTAAGAACGGAAGTAATTTTTTCAGCGTAACGCCTGAAAATTTCATTGCAAGCATCGGAAGTTTTGAAACCATTAAATAGCTGATGATGATCACAACTGCATACCAGAACCATTTGTTCAGTAATATGCGGATCACCGTATCATTATTCGAATACCAGTAGATCAGCGGAAAAGAGGCAAACAA
>Ga0206895_1060_pt1 | contig 31791 bp, 26 predicted proteins | sample Alteio_BWOrgHeat_51_FD_152967 | JGI IMG/M metagenome (GOLD analysis project Ga0206895, IMG submission 152967) | Enriched cells from forest soil in Barre Woods Harvard Forest LTER site, Petersham, Massachusetts, United States -... | ecosystem: Environmental > Terrestrial > Soil > Temperate forest >...
AGATCTTCACACTCCTCACCATCCTCATCCGTCGTCGTGGGAATACTCACCGCTTGCTCCAGTACGATTCGATACTGCTCATCGAACAGGAATAGCTTCTTGTTTGTCTTTCCGACATCCAGTACCGCGATCGTATTCATAGCCCCGTGGCCACCCCGCTCACACCGCGCTCTTTTATCAGCCGTTTGCGCACCTGTTGGGTCCGGTACAAGGCCAATGGGTCAAGCGCGCCACCGGCCCTTAACCTCGCCTCCGCCACCAGCGGCCGGACATCCGTGCGGAAAGCAGCCTGCAACACTTCCTGCGCCATCACCACATCGCCTGATTGCTGCGCTTCTTTCAGCTTTTTCCGGTCAACCAGCAACGCCTGCGCATAGGACAGCATGATCGCCTCTACCGATTGCAACAGATCTTCCAACGGATCCTTTACATTATGAGACGCGTCGATCATCCAGCCGAGGTCCCGCGCATGATCCATTCCGCGGGCATCCATCCCTTCCACCAGCTCGTTGAAGATCAGAAAAAGCTGATATGGCTTGATACTGCCCACCGTAAGGTCATCATCCCCATATTTGGAGTCATTGAAGTGGAAACCGCCCAGCTTGCCTTCCATCAAGAGCAACGCCACGATCTGTTCGATATTGGCATTGGGAAGATGATGCCCCAGGTCGACCAGTGTATAGGCCCTGGGCCCCAGCTTGGAAGCATATAGCAGGGACTGCCCCCAATCGCCGACCGTCATGGAATAGAAGTTCGGCTCATATGCCTTGTATTCGATGAACAACTTCCAGTCCGCGGGCAGGGCCGCGTAAATCTCTTCCAGTCCCCGAAGCGTATGCTGAAATGCTTCCCGGAAATTCAACTGCCCGGGGAAACAGGAGCCATCGGCCAGCCAAACGGTAAGCGACGTCGACCCAAGTGCCACCCCGTATTTGATCACTTCGAGGTTGTGTTCGATCGCCTGCAGCCGCACTTCCGCCCTTACATGCTGAAGCGATCCGAACTTGTAGCTCTGTGCCTGACCGGGCTGATCCTGGAACGTATTGGAGTTCATCGCGTCAAATCGCAGCCCGTGATGTGCCGCCAGCGCCTGGATGGCTCCGGTGTCGGCCGGGATGTCCCAGGGGATATGCAGTGAGATTGCCCCGCTGGACCGGTTAAGCGCATGCAAAAGGCCGATATCCTCGATCTTTTCTTCGAGGCTTCGGGGGTCACCTCCACCGGTGAACCGCCCAAACCGCGTCCCTCCTGTCCCCAGTGCCCAACTGGGGATCGCCACTTCGAATTCGATCAACTTGCTGATCATCGGGTCCGTCACCGTCTCCGAGACACCTGCCAGCTTCCGCCGGTGCACCGCCAGCAGTTCCTTATTGTGCGCATCAATAACACCCTTGTCAATATGCATGGCAATTCATTTATGGCAAATACAACATTTCCTTCAACGGTCGTACTACCGGGGACCCATCCGCATTCGTGTCCATCAACTCTTTCATGTATTCCCACCACCGGCGCATCACCGGCTCTTCAGCCAGGTCATCAAGCTTCGCCGCATCATCGATCTGCAGGATCGCAAACAATCTCAACGTCTCTTCGTCCAGGAATATCGAATAATCCCGGATACCCGTGTCCCGCAGTAAACTGGCCAACTCCGGCCAGAGGGACGCATGCCGCCGCCGGTATTCTTCCTCGCAGCCTTTATGCAGCTGCATGACAAAAGCAACTCGCTCCACGACAATTAATTTAACGTACAAAAGCCATCGCCACTCCACCGTCGACATTCAGGACGTTGCCCGTCGACTTATTCAACAATCCTCCCACAAATACAAAGCACGCATTTGCGACATCTTCCGGAAGAATGATCTCATTCAGCAAAGTGCGTTTGGCATAGTAGGCGGGCAGATCGGCTACCGCCACCCCATATGCTTTAGCCCGCCCTTCCGCCCAGGAGCCTTCCCATATCTTACTGTCAGCGATAACCGCATCCGGATTGACGACGTTTACGCGGATATGCTCCGACCCCAGTTCGGCCGCATTCAGGCGGCTCAGATGCAACTGCGCTGCCTTGGCCGAACCATATCCTGCATTGTTGGGCCCGGAGACCAGCGCGTTCTTGCTGACAATGTTCAGGACGTCCCCGCCGGTCCCCTGTTTGCGCATGATCTGCGCCCCTGCCTGTGTGACCAGGAACTGCCCTTTGACCAACACGTCGTACAGCAGGTCCCAATCCTGCTCCGTATGGTCCTGCAATGGCTTGGAGATGGAAAGCCCGGCACAGTTGACCACGATATCAACACCCCCGAACGCGAGCGACGCGGCCCGAAATACCTCTCTTATTGTCTCCGCCTTCGTCACATCCAGCACTTCCCCGATAAAGGCATCCCTGCCGTATTGCACTTGAAAGAAAGCCTTCGCAAGGTCCAGTCGCCGTCCGTCATTATCGTTGATCACCACGCAAGCTCCCTCATCGGCAAATTTCCTTGCAATCGCCTTTCCAATCCCTCCCGCACTACCCGTCACGAGCGCCACACGGCCCGACAATGCTTTTGGCTTCGGCATCCGCTGCAGCTTCGCTTCTTCCAGTAACCAATATTCGATATTGAATGCTTCCTGTCTTGGTAATGAGGTATACGAGGATACGGCTTCGGCCCCTTTCATGACATTGATGGCATTGATATAGAACTCTGCTGCCACCCGGGCGGTTTGCTTGTTCGCTGCAAACGTGAACATTCCGATACCCGGATACAGGATGACCACCGGGTTGGGGTCACGCATCGCGGGGCTGTCCGGATGCTTGCAGGAGTCGTAATAGGCCGCATACATTTCCCGGTAGCGGGTGAATTGGGGAGCCAGCTTTTCCGTCAGGCCATTGATCCCCTGCACGTCTTCATCTACCCGAAGGTCGAGCACCAGCGGGCTGATCTTCGTTCGCAGAAAATGGTCCGGACAACTCGTACCCATCGGCGCCAGCCTGGCCAGATCGTTGGAGTTGATGAACTCGAGCACCCGCTCGTCATCCGTAAAATGACCCACCATCCGCACCCTCGAGGAACAGAACCCCCGCAGCACCGGCGCCAGTTCAGCCGCCCTCAGCAGCCGGTCCGATGGGGGCAGCGCCTTCAGGCGCGGGCCGCCAAAAACGGGCCCTTTTTTTCCGACGTGATCTTCGAGGTATTGTGCGCAACGCTCGATGACCTCCAGGGTGTTGATATAGCTGTCGTATGCGGTGTCACCCCAGGTGAACAGCCCGTGCGAGCCAAGCATGATGCCCCGGATCCCCGGGTTTTCATCGAGGCAGGCCTTTAACTTCAACCCAAGGTCAAATCCCGGCCGCTGCCAGTCCACCCATCCGATCTTGCCGTCAAACAATTCGCGGGTGATCTTCCTGCCATCCTTTGCCGCCGCAATGGCGATCGCCGCGTCGGGATGCAGGTGGTCGATATGTGCAAAAGGCAGAAAGGCGTGCAACGGAGTATCGATCGAAGGCGCCCTGGAATTCAGGTCATAAATACAGTGGTTGAACAATTCCACCATTTCATCCTCGAAAGGAAGGCCGCGGTAGACCTTTTTCAGGCCCAGCAGCCGGTCCATATACAATGCCGCCAGCCCGCTCCGTTTCAGCGTCCCGAGGTCTCCGCCGGAACCCTTTACCCACATTACGTCGGTCGGTGCCCCGGTCAATGCATCTTTGGCCGTGACCTTACAGGAAGTGTTTCCGCCGCCATAGTTGGTCAGCCGAAGGTCGGCGCCCAACAGGTTGGACCTGTAGATCAACAACGCCACCTCGTCCCCCCCCATCGTCGCGGCCGTCGCTTCATCCCAGAGGTAGCTCACATGCCTGAATACTTTTGTCATAGAATTTTTTACTTGTTTAAATAGTTGCCATAGCCCACCAGCATCACCGACAGCAAAATTACGATGATCCCCGTCGTGATCGTCATGCGCGTCCGCCGGCTAACCCCATCCCATTCCCGCAGCGCAAATCCCCACAGATTCGCGACCAGGATAATGAAGGCCATATGCAGTATCCATGAGCTCGCTCCATTCCCGAGGCGGCTTTCGCCCATGCCATAGAAGAAGAATTGGAGGAACCATATCGTGCCCGCGAGCGCCGCAAAAAAATAGTTGTTGGCGAGCGGCGTTTTCTTGTTGGTATAGTCGCCAAATGTCCGGTTGCGGGCATTCAGGATCATACACCAGATAAAATTTGTGGACAGTCCGCCCCACAGCAGCACGATATACGTGACATTGTTCTGATAGAGGAATTTCGTCGCGACGTCCGGATGAGCGTGCTTCCAAAGTTGATTTGCGGTCGCCGCCATGGCGTTGCCGGCTTCGATCCCATAGTTGAAGCATGCGCTGAGGATACCCGACACCGTACAAATGATCAAGCCCTTCGTAAGCTGGAACTCCTTTACCGACTCCTTTTTCTTCTCTTCCGACAACTCCCTCTCCTTTAACACGCCTGCCCGCCCGCAGACATAGATGCCTGCCAGGCACAACAAGACGCCCATCAGCACGACCCGGCCCCAGGAGGACGTCAGCAGCTCCGAAAAAGAGGTCTTCCCCGGCGTGGGTACGAAATTGTAATAGATCGAAGGTACCAATGCCCCGAATGCCGACGTGAAACCCAGCAGGACCGAATTCCCCAACGACATTCCCAGGTATCTCACTCCCAGCCCATACATCAGTCCGCCGATACCCCAAAGCACTCCCCAGAAAAACGTCCATCCGAGTGTCGCCGGTCCGGCCTGTGAAATAATTTCCGTAAAGTGCGGTACCGTCAGCCAGGCCGCCAGCGGTGGGACGATCAGCCATGAGAAAAGGCCTCCCACGATCCAGTAGCTCTCCCACGCCCAGCCCCGGACCTTTTTGAAGGGGATGTAGAAGCTGCCGGAGGCTGCGCCGCCGATAAAATGGAAGAAGATCCCTAATAACGTTTGCATCGATGGATTGATTTTACTGCGCCGGCACGATCTTCACCGCCTGTCTCGCCAGCAGCCTCCATTGGCCCTTCTGTTTCATCCAGATCAGCAGCACGGACAAATGGGCCTCCCCCGGCTTCCCTCCATCATTTGTCACCGCCGACATCGTATGCCGCACCCACGCGGTATTTCCCACCACCTTCATCGTCAGATCACCGATGTCGATGGATACAAAGTCGGATGCGCCGGACAAAAGGGCCTGCTCAAAGGCGGCTTTATCCTGAAGGAGACCGCTCGAATGCCCGTATGACAGCTCATTCATCGTCAGCTTGTCGAGCTCCGCTTTTGTCGGGTCGATCAGCGCCTTTCGAAACGCTTCCACCGCCGCGCCGAGCGTCGGGTCATTCATTTCCTGCGACACGGCAGGGCCGATGGCACCGAGCAATAAAACAATAGCAACACATATCTGTCTCATAACCTAAGGGATTATTTACACGGTAACTTGGTCCGCTCAACTAGGCAATTCCCAAATCTTTCTGGATCTGCTCGAGCGACTTCCCCTTCGTCTCCGGCATCACCCGCCAGATAAAGATCAACTGGAGCACCATCATCGCGGCGAAAAAGACGAACGCCCAATGCCCTCCTGCCACATTCACTCCCCCCTTCCCGTTTTCAAGGATCGACGGGATGACCGAAGTAATAATAGCCGCCATGACCCAATGGGTCGTACTGCCAAGTGAACCGCCCTGTGACCGGACAGCGTTGGGAAAGATCTCGGAGATAAATACCCAGATGACCGCCCCCTGCGAAAAGGCAAAGAAAACGATGAAACCAATGAGATAAAGAAGCAAATTCGAGTTGCCGGAAAGGTCACCCGACAACGCACGGGCAACCAGTGAAAGAAAGACGATCATTCCGATGGACCCGATGATCAGGAGCGTCTTCCGGCCGATTTTGTCGATCACCGTCATGGCCAGTAATGTAGCGACCAGATTGGCCACGCCAAGAAAAATAGACTGGGAAAGCGCCTGGCTCTTATCATAACCGGCCAATTGGAAAATCCGCGGCGAATAATAGAGAATAGCGTTTATACCCGACAGTTGATTGAACATCGCCAGCAGCATCGCATACAAGATAGGTTTGGAATATCGGCGCTGAAAGAGTTTCTCCTGGTGCTCCTTCACCGAATCGCGGATTGACCCCACCGCCGCGCTTATGTTTGTTTCGCCCAACCGTTGCAGGATCGGCAAGGCGGTTTGTTCCTTATTTCCCAGGATCAGCCAGCGCGGGCTCTCGGGTATCGCGAACAGCAGGGCAAAAAACAGGACGGCCGGTACGACCATAATCCCCAGCATCCATCGCCAGGAGTCGGCCAGTTGCAACCGGCTGATCAAATAGTTGGTCAGAAAGGCCACTACAATCCCCAGCACGATATTGACCTGGAAAGAACCTGTCAGCCGGCCCCGAAGATTGGCCGGCGAAATTTCAGCGATATACATAGGCGCGATAACAGAGGAAGCACCCACTGCCAGGCCGCCGATGATCCGGAAACAAATAAAGAAGCCCCAGAGTGACGTCATGGCGCATCCCAATGCGGCGACAATAAAGAAGACCGCAATCACCTGTAATGATTTTTTCCGGCCATACCTTTTTGCAGGAAAGGCGGCAACCAGCGACCCCAGGACCGTCCCGAACAAACTCGACGCTACCGTAAACCCCTGTTCCCACTTGCTCAGGTTCCAAAGCTTCTCCAGGGTCTGCTCGGCGCCGGAAATCACCACGGTTTCGAATCCGAACAGGAATCCGCCCAGGGCGGCGATCAGGGCGATACGAACCGGGTAGGAAAGCATGGCAAACATTTTAGTGAATCCGAAAATACACTAATTTTAATTTCGGTTGCCATGAAATTCGAAGCCATCACGATAAAAGACATTGCCAAAGCGTTGGGCCTCTCCACGTCTACTGTCTCCCGGGCGCTCCGGGACAGCTATGAGATCAGCGCCGAAACCCGGAAACTGGTGCTCGAATACGCGGAACGCCTCAACTATCGCCCAAACCCCATTGCGCAGAGCCTAAAGGAAAAACGTAGCCGTTCCATCGGGATCGTGGTCTGCGAGATCGCCAATAATTTCTTTTCGCAAGTGATCAATGGCATCGAATCCGTGGCGTACAAGAAAGGCTATTATGTCATCATATCCCAAAGCCACGAGTCGTTCGAACGCGAGGTCGCCAATACGCAATATCTCGCCTCCCGCTCGGTAGATGGCCTGCTGGTATCGCTATCCACCGAGACTACCGATCTCACGCACCTGAAAAAGCTGCATGACAAAGGCCTGCCTATCGTATTCTTCGACCGGATCAGCGAGGAAATGGCTACGCATAAAGTCATCGCCAACAATTTCAACGGCGCTTATCAGGCCACGGAACACCTGATCCAATCCGGCTTTAGCCGGATTGCCCATCTCACCATCTCTTCGCATCTGTCGATCACCAAGGAACGCCTGGCCGGCTATAAGGCCGCCCTTGCAGACCACCATATCCCCTTCGATGAGTCGCTCGTAAAATATTGCCGGTATGGCGGACTGATCGTGGGAGAAACGGAACAGGCGCTGGAAGCCCTGCTCGCATTGAAGGACAGGCCGGATGCGATCCTGACCGCCAGTGACAAGTTGTCCACCGGCTGCCTCGCCGCCTTCGCCCGCAAAAATGTAAAAGTACCGGAGGATATGGCCATCGTCGGCTTCACCAATTCACCGGTGACGGATATCTTCCATCCTGCCCTTACGTGCATCCGTCAGCCTGCATTCGAAATGGGCCAGGTTGCCATGGAATTGCTGATCCAGCTGATCGAGGCCAAACACCCGGTTACCAAATTCGAGACCCGGGTACTCAACACCGAACTTGCCGTCCGCGCTTCAAGTCAGAAACCCAGGCCCTGAGCTGAGCCGCACAAGGCTGCGCTGTGAGCCGTCGCGGACGCCGTCGCCCTTAATCCAGCTGCACCCGGGTCATCTTCGGCGCGAACAGATGCATCAGCAACCAGGCCACCAGGTAAGAAACGCTGCAGATCATGAAAATAAAATTGTAGCCGAGCGTCGCACTTTTTATCCGGGTAAAATAGTCGAGAATACCGCCTACCATCGGCTGAAAAATTATGCCGCCAACCGAACCGGCCATTCCCCCAATGCCGATGATGGAGCTGACGGCCTTTTTGGGGAACATATCAGAGGCCGTTGTAAAAATATTGGCGCTCCAGGCCTGGTGTGCGGCGGCAGCCAGGCTGATGAGGGCTACGATCATCCACATATTTTGAAAATATTGCACCGTGAAGATCGGCGTCACGCATAGGGCAAAGATCAACATCACCGTTTTCCGGGCCTTATATACCGGCCAGCCTCTTTTAATAAGGGCCCCCGATAAATACCCGCCGCCGATGCTGCCAATAGTGGTGGCGGAATAGATGATCGCCAAAGGCCAACCAGGTTGCTTGACATTCAGGTGGAACGTTTTGTCAAAATAGTCCGGCAGCCAGAAAAGAAAGAACCACCAGATCGGATCGGTCATAAACTTGCCCAGTACAAACGCCCAGGTCTGCCGGACACGCAATAGTTTGCTCCAGGGTACCTTCGTTCCTGCCGCCGTCACCGGCTCGTCATCGCCGTGAATATAATCAAATTCCGACCGGCTCAATTTTTTCTTCCGCGTAGGGATCTCGTAGATGAACCACCAGAACAACAACCAGATAAATCCCAGGGAGCCGGTGAAAATGAACGCCATCTGCCAGCCAAAGGCGCCTAGTATCAACGGCACCATAATAGAAGCTACTACCGCCCCAATATTGGTCCCGGAGTTAAAGATGCCGGTAGCCAATGCCCTTTCTCTTTTGGGGAACCATTCAGCCACGGATTTAATAGCAGCCGGGAAATTGCCGGACTCACCCACGCCCAGTCCGGAACGGGCGATGATAAAGCCGGTGGTCGAACGGGCAAGCGCATGCGCCATGGCAAATACGCTCCAGATGATAATAGAGATCGAATATCCTATCCTGGTGCCTACCCGGTCGATGAGCCAGCCAAATCCCAGCAGCCCAAACGCATAGAAGAACTGGAAGATACCATTGATGGTTCCAAAAGTCGTATTATCCCAGCCGAAGACACCCGTCAGCGTGGGCTTCAGCAAGCCGATGACCTGCCTGTCGATATAGTTGATCGTTGTCGCGGCAAACAACAACGCGCAGATCGTCCACCGGTACCGGCCGATTTTGGTATTTGTCATATTATCCGATTATCTAAGATCAGCGATCGCAACGGCATCCATATCCGTATAGGTATAGTTCTCCCCGGCCATACCCCATATAAACGCGTAATTGCTCGTCCCACAGCCCGAATGGATCGACCAGGGCGGCGAAATAACGGCCTGCCCATCCCCTACCAACAGGTGTCTGGTCTCCTGCGGCTCGCCCATAAAATGGAATACCCGCTGTTGCTCCGGCAGATCGAAATAAAAATAAGCCTCCATCCTGCGGGTATGGGTATGCGCCGGCATCGTATTCCAGACACTTCCCGTCTGGAGGATCGTCAGTCCCATCACCAGCTGACAGCTCCTGATCCCCTCGGCATGGATGTATTTGTAGATGGTCCGGGCATTGGAGGTCGTGGCAGACCCGACTTCCGCCGGCAATGCGTCCTGGCCGGACATCTGCTGCACCGGATAGTCCGCATGCGCCGGCGCAGACAATAGATAGAACGCCGCCGGATGCTCCGGATGATGACTGCTGAACTCGACCCGCTTCACTCCCCGGCCGATATACAGGCAATCCAGCTTGTCCAGCTCATATTCGGCACTCCCCGCATATACCTTCCCCTTCCCGCCGACGTTGATGATCCCGATCTCCCGGCGTTGCAAAAAGAAATCCGCCTTTAGTTCAGGTTGCGCTTCCAGCGCCAGCCGCCGCCCTGCGGGCTGAACGCCGCCGACGATCACCCGGTCGAAATGCGAGTAGACCAGCCTGACCTGGTCCGGGTCCATCAAGCGCTCTGTCAGAAATGCCCGCCTCAATTCCTCTGTCGTCATCCCCCGCACTTCCTTTGGGCTATGCCCGAATCGTATTTCCATAAATTGATTTTCGTGCACCCGGCTCGGGCCTCCCGACGCCTTACCGTCCCATCCAACCGCCGTCGACCGTCAGGATCGTCCCATGTACATAATCCGATGCCGCTGACGCCAGGAACAACACCGGCCCCCGGAAATCATCCGGTTCTCCCCATCTCCCGGCCGGTATCCGGTCCAAAATGGTTTTGCTCCGCACCGGATCGTTACGTAACGCCTCGGTGTTATCGGTACTGATATATCCCGGCGCGATCCCATTCACATTTACCCCCTGCGAGGCCCATTCATTTGCCAACGCCTTGACCAGGCTCGCCAACGCACCCTTGCTGGCCGCATAACCCGGCACGTTTATCCCGCCCTGGAAACTCAACAGGCTGCACGTGAATATGATCTTCCCTGACCGCCGCTCCAACATCTCTCTGCCAAATTCCCGCGCGAGGATAAATGCGGCGTCCAGATTGATCGACAGAACCTTGTCCCAATATTCATCCGAATGCTCAGCCGCCGGCTGCCGCAGGATCATCCCCGCATTGTTGACCAGGATGTCCACCGGGCGGCCTGACGCCCTGACTGCCGCAATCAGCGCATACACCGCCGAACGATCCGTCAGGTCAGCCGCAAAAGCCGTAAACTGCCGCCCCATCGCCACCACGCCAAGTCCCACCTCACTATCCGGCCCCAACGATGAAGAAACGCCGATGATATTCGCCCCGGCCTCCGCCAGTGCCAGCGCCATCGAACGACCGATTCCCCGGTTGCACCCCGTCACTAACGCCGTCCTGCCCTGCAAACTAAAGAGATTACTCATATGACCAGACATTATTTACGGAAACGATTGCGCGCCCCGCGCCACCGGCGCCCTCAAGCAAACCGTTCAACGGCGAAAGGCGCGATATCCATACTGGGCTTCCGCTCTTCCACCACTTCGGTGACCAATTTCCCCGTCCCGGCCCCCAGGCTCAACCCCAGCATCGAATGGCCCGTCGCCACCACCACATTGGACCAGGCGCGGACCCGTCCGATATACGGCAACCCATCCGCCGAGCAAGGCCGATATCCATACCAGATCTTTTCTACCGGCGGCATCGGCACATCGAAGTCCGGATAGAACCGCCTCACCGCATTGAGGATACCCTGCACCCGGGCATAACGGGGAGGAGTAGAAGTAGCCGTGATCTCCATCGTGCCGCCAAACCGGATCTTATTGCCATCCATCGGCGTAATGGCGGCACGCCCCTCCACCAGGATCGCCGGATAATTCACCCGGTATGGCGAGTCTTCGAGTGTAACCGAATACCCGCGCCCGGGGACCAGCGGCACCCGCACGCCCAACAAAGCCGCCATCTCCCGGCTCCACGCCCCCGTTGCCAGCACGACAACATCCGCTTCATGGTCTCCTGCCGGCGTGATCACCCGCCGCACCGCACCGCCGCCGGTCTCGAACCGGATAGCCTCCTCCCCCGGCCTGAGTTCCACTCCCGCCGCCCTGAGCACGGCGATCAATCCCCGCATGAGCTTATTCGGGTAAAGATGTCCGTCACACCGGAACAAGATCGCCCCGACACCATTGACACGGGTATGCGGTTCCATAGCCTGCAACCCCGCATGGTCCAGCCAATCGGCGTCAAGCCCGAGAGTATGGGCCTGCTCCACCGTATGCCGGGCATGCTCAGCCGCGACGCCGGTCAGGCAGATCTCCAGCAGCCCGCGATGCTCGTACGCAAAGTCAAAATGCGGCAACGGCCGCCACTCATTTTCGTATTCCTTCTGGCTTAATAACGCAATATCTCTCAGCGGAATCGCAGAACGCTCCATATGCGCCGGCGTCGCACTCTTCATAAATTTCAATCCCCAGTCGATCAGCGACCGGCTCAGCCTCGGCTGAACATAAAAGGGGCTTTGCGAATTCCACATCCATTTGAATCCCTGCCGGACAATCCCCGGCGTCGCCAGCGGAATAAAGTGACTGGGACAGACATAGCCGCAGTTCCCATAGGAACAGTTATCCATAAAATCCGACTTATCCAATACGACAACCTGATAGCCAGCCTTTTGTAAATAATATGCGCTGCTGAGCCCGATGATCCCGCCGCCGACGACGATGACTTTTTTTCCCATCCGGCAAAGGTACGGGGCCATGGCAACCATATTTTAACCGGTTTTTATTGGATATTGATCGACGGCTGATAATATCTGCAAATAGCGTAAATTCACATCGCGGCATTTCCCGCAAAATCGCTCTGATGAAAGTCCTACAGTTTACCATCCCGGTGCCGCGCGACAAAACGGTCATCGTCCAGAAAGACGTCCTGCCTCATTTCTATCCGCACTTCCATCGGCACGAGGAGATCCAGCTCACCTGGATTCAACAAGGCGAAGGAACGCTTGTCGCCGAAAATAACATGTACTCTTTTCGCGGCGGCGACATCTATTGGCTGGGGGTTAACCTCCCGCATGTCTTCAAAAGCGATCCCTCCTACTTTGCTCCCGCCAGCCGTAAAAAGATCCGTACCCTCAGTATCTTTTTCAACGCCAGCGGCCGCCTGGATTCCTTTTTCGACCTTCCGGAAATCAAGAATGTAAAAAACTTCCTGCAAAACCAGCAATCCGGATTCAAGGTCCCTGCGGGGCATGCCGAAGAGATCGCCAGGAAAATGTTGCGTATCGAGCATTCCACCGGCATCGATCAACTCGTCCATTTTATAGAGCTCCTCAAATCGTTAAGTTCGTTCCAGGAACTGTTGCCCCTCTCCGACCGCTCGCAACCGGTCGGTTACAGCGAACATGAAGGCATCCGGATCGGCGCCATCTATAATTATATTATACAGCAGTTCGACAAACAAATCACGCTTGAAGACGTAGCCCGTCAGGCGCATATGACCCCGCAGGCGTTTTGCCGCTACTTCAAGAAGCATACCCTGCACACCTTTGTCGGCTTCCTGAACAAAGTTCGCATCAACGAAGCTTGCAAACGTTTTACGGACGGCGGATACGACAGTATCGCCACCGTCGCCTACAATTGCGGCTTTAATAGTATCACCAACTTCAACCGTGTATTCAAAGGCGTCACCGGCAAATCCCCGAGCGAATACATGGAAAGTTACTCGACTACCCTCGCACCATCCTGATCACTCCCGACACCGGGCCAACGCTATTGTGCGCGGTCCTGGCTGCAAACTTCACCACCACCGTTGCCTTCCCCCGGACCAGGGCATCCGGCAACGGATAGGAAACCTCATAGAACTTACTTTGCCGGAACGTCCCCAGGCTCTGCGTAGCGACCGTCTGTCCATCGACCTGGATATCGAATACCCTGCCCCGATGATCATCCCCCCAATAATCACATACCAGGATATTCGGGGCCGACCCGTCCACCTTCATCACAAACGAGAAATAACCTCCGTCCTCGGCGGAACGCCACTGGCGGCCATGCGCCTCCCCGCCATGGAGGTTTTCGCCCTCAAAGGAATGGTCCCGCTCCGGCTGCATCTCCCCCAGCCGCAAGCGGTCGACCGTCCGGTCTTCCATCTCCTGTTGCCGCGCACGGTCGGCTTTGTATTTCTCCTGCTGCGCCGCCCAACTCCCCGGGGTGAACAGGTCCCAATACACACTGTAATATTCATTCTCTGTGCGATTGAAGGGGATGAGCGTTATATCTCCCGGCTGCCCTGCAGCCACCGTCCGAAAGGCCAGTGAATCCCCGGGAAGCCTCCGCATCCAGCGGTTTGGATCGGGCGTCGACGAAACGAGCACCGGTATCCCGCTGACCGGATCAGGCTCGCGAGCGCCCAGTTCGCCCGCCAGCAATACCGGCCCATAGAATAGCGCCACGCGCGATGAATTGTCGGGCAGGCCTTCTGAATGCAGATCCTCCGGTAACCCGACCACCACCCGGTCACCCGGCTTCCATGCCCGCCGGATCGCCAGGTAACCATCGCTGCCCAAAATCAACTTCTTTTGTAGTATCCCGTTTACCCATACCCGAACATTGCCGACCGCCCAATAGGGCTTGCGGATCCTGAGCACCCAGGGAGCGCCCCGGCGCGCCGCCGTCACTGTCAGGACCACCTTGTCATCCGCCGGGATCCGCGACCGCTGCTCGACCCGGACGCCTTTCTCTTTCCAGTCCAGCCGTGAGGAAATGTAAAGATTGACGTATAAGCTCCCATCCGCTCCCCGTGAATAGATGCCCTCGCCATATTTGACGTGATTTTCCATCCCCGAGCCCACGCAGCAGGTGAACGTATTGAACGAGTCGCTATACTCTTTGTGCCCGCCCATCCGAAGCGGGATGAAATAACACATCATCCCATCCCGATGGTCCTGCGACGCGAGGATATGGTTGTACAACGCCTGCTCATAATAGTCCATCAACGCAGCCGACGGATGCCAGGCAAACAAATGCCGCGTCAGCTTGAGCATATTGTACGTGTTGCACGTCTCCGTTGTATTGTCCGTTAACTCATCGTTGAGTTTCCCCGGATGCCCGAGGTATTCATAATCACTGTTGCCGCCGGTAGCGTAGGAATGATCGCTGACCACGAGGGACCAAAACGACTCCGCGACCCGCCTGTCCTGCTCGCCGGCCGTCAGTTCATACCGTCGTGCACAACCGATCACTTTAGGGATCTGCGTGTTGGAATGCTTGCCGGCCAGATCATCCAAACCAAGGGAGAGCGAATCCAGGATCCGCCGGTCATGGAAGTCATAGGACAGCTCAAGGTATTTCTTCTCGCCCGTGATGGCATACGTATTTGCCAGCACTTCATTCATCCCGCCATATTCGCAGGCAAGCATTCGCTGCCGGACAGAATCCGGCAAATGGGCTACGATCCCCCACGCCCAATCCGCCATCCCCCGCTCCACGCGCAGCGCCTCGGTATTACCCGCATACAGCCATGCATCCAGCAATCCCGCCATCACTTTATGTACCGTATACCAGGGCGACCATGCTCCGTTCAGGTCGAAACCATGCGAGCGGATCTTTCCCGCTGCCACCTCAGCCCATAAGCTGTCTTCCCGCGGAATGGCGCCGATGTATCCGGTGCCCCTGGCCTTCTGGCAGAGCGCCAGCTCTCCGACGATATAGCTGACGCGGTTACGAAACCGGATATCCCCCGTTGCCGCATATTCCATCGAACAGGCCGACAGATAATGTCCGAGTGTATGTCCGGCCAACCCGGAGGACTCCCAGCCACCATATTTCCCGGCCTTCGGCTGCAGACCCGCATGTACGCGGAAGTCCGACAAAAGCCGGTCCGGTTCGATCACCAGCAGATACCGCGCATCCGCCTCCATCGCTTCCTTGAACGGCCCGTCCAGCAACCGTACATCCCTGATCGAAAAAGGATAGGCCTTCACCGCCACGACAGGCGCGACCTTCATGGTGGGATGACCAAACTCCGGAACATAAGACTGCCCATGGGCCACCGCCGCCGCCAGCAACATTCCTATCAAAACCGCCTTCTTCATCTCCCCCCTCCCGGACAATGCTCTTTTAAATAAGCGGTAAACAAATGTGAAAGATGCAGGGAAGTCCCCTCCCCTTCAGAGATAGCATGGGTCCGGTTGGGATATACCATGACCTGAAACTGCTTGTCCTGTCTGATCAGCTCATTGATCAGCATCTCGGTTCCCTGGTAATGCACATTGTCATCCCCTGTACCGTGGACGACGAGCAGATTTCCCCGCAAATTCTTTGCATAATATAGCGGCGAACCCTTGACAAAATCGTCCCGGTTCTCCTGCGGAAGACCCATATACCGCTCCTGATAGATATTATCGTACAGCAATTCATTGGCGACGGGCGCGATAGCGATCCCGGTCTTATAGATATCCGGATACTGGAACATAAGATTGAGCGTCGCCGATCCGCCGCCACTCCAGCCCCATACGGCGATCCGGCTCGTATCGACAAATGGCCATTGCAGTATCTTGCGCGCGGCCATCCCCTGATCCCGGATATTTATGATGCCGACCTTCCGGTAGATAATTTTTCGCCACGCCGCGCCCTTGGGAGCCGGTGTTCCCCGGCCGTCGAGGCTGATCTGGATGTAGCCGTCGGCGGCGATATCGCCGGCATACAGCCGGGTGCCTGCGGCCCCTGCCGCATCCCGCACCGTAGCGCTTGCCGGCTCGGTATAGACATAGAATAATACCGGATATTTCTTTGTGCTGTCAAAATCCTTTGGCAGTATCATCCACCCGTCCATCGTCACTCCATCATCCGTCGTTAACTGAAACATCCTGACCGGATACTGCTGACGGCCGCCGCGGGCAGCCGTTCCCTCATTTGTCTTGATCGTCTTGTGCCCCGGAAGGCTCACCCATTCAGAGACCATCTCATACGAATGATTGGAGAAATTATGCGTGGCATAAGACGCGCCCGGCCCGATAGTATAGGAGTGCGTTCCTTTTTCCGCGGCAGGCGACACCAGTTCCATCTTCCCTTTCCCGTCCAGCGATACCCGGTAGAGATATTGCTGCGTGGCGTTGTCCGGCGAAGCCATGAAGTATGCAAATCCACCCTTCTCGTCGATCGAGCGGATCGTGATCAGATCGTAATTGCCTTTGGTCAGCAGCGTCTCTTTCTTCCCGTCCCTGCTGATCCGGTAAAGATGGCGCCAGCCGTCTTTCTCCGATACCCAGAGGAAATCCTTGCCCCCGTTCATCCATTCCCAGCCCGTCGGGTCATCGCTCCACCGGCTTTTCACATCGATCCAGGCACTGTCCGTCTCCTCATAGACCGGCCGGGCATCCCCCGTACCCGCATTGCAAATAAATACTTTCGCGTCATTCTGTTTGCGGTTTAGCTGCTCCAGCACCAGTTCGTCGCTGCCAGCCGCCCATTCCATCCGCGGAATATAATGCTGGCGGCTATCCCCCGGCACCTGCATCCAGACCGTCTTGCCTGTGGCCAGGCTCACCACTCCCACACGGCAAGCCGAAGGATCCTCGCCCGCTTTTGGATATTCCACCGGGACGGTGAAAGAATACAGCGAATCGGTATTGTCGATCAGCAGGAAATTGCGGATCCCCGTGGCATCGATCTGCCAGTAGGCGATGCGCTTGCTGTCGGGGCTCCAGCGAAATCCGTCCCGGCAGCTGAATTCTTCCTCATAGGCCCAGTCGAAGGTGCCGTTTATCATCCGGGATGCACCATCGGCTGTGAGCGGCGTCACCGCTCCCGAACCCAGGTCTTCCACAAAAAGATTGTGCTCGCTGCTATAGGCCGCCTTGCTCCCGTCGGGAGATAGTTTGGCGAACATCAACGAAGAAGCGGGCCTCCCCGCCCCGAGCTGTTTCAAGCTATGCGAAGCCAGGTCCAGGACCCAATAGTCTCCGCGTGTATTGAGCCGCCATACTTTCTTCGTGTTCGTGAACAGCAGCCATTTCTTTTCATCGTCACTGCTTGAAAAAGCCTGGACCGCGATTGGCTGGTCCTTCCCGGCCGGCGTCAGCTGAGCCGCATCCGCAACGACACTCCGCGTAAAATCGGGAAGGTCATAACGAACAAGCGTATTGCTTTCGATGGCATAATACCCTTTCCCATCCTTCGACCACTTGACCCCGCCTCCCCGCTGCGCCAAAACGCCTGTCGCCGGGAAGGCAATAACCAGAAACAAAAAAATTGATCGCATAGTATTATCTTTTCCCTGTTGAATCAACCCCAATGTAATACATTTTCTTTATGCTGTCGGCATTCCACAGCGCTGCCTGCCCCGCCACAAGGACACTGGTCTTCCATTGATCCGTCGGCAAAACGCGCATCTCCGACCGATCGTCGCGGAGCACCAGCGGCAAATTGAATCCTGCTACACAATTCGAATAACGATAAAAGACGCTGGAGGAATCTTTGGAAAGATAATAGTTCAGTTCAGGGATTTGCGTCGTCCGCAAATACTGGTCGAAGACTTTCTGGTAATCGAACCCGGCATGGGCGGAAAGATAGTGTTCGATCTGCTGCGTCGTGACCGTCTGATGATAGAAGTCCCTGTTCATTCCACGCAGGATCTGCCGAAAGAGGCTGTCGTTGTCCATACTATGCCGGATCGAATGCAGCATATTGCCCGCCTTCGGATACATGTCCCCGCTCCCCTCCTCATTGATATCATACCGCGCAATGATCGGCCGGTCATTGCGGATGCCCCGCCGTATCCCATAATTATAGGCGTTGCCTGCGTCACGACCATATATATAATCTACAAAAAGCGTTTCGCTGTAATTGGTATATCCTTCGTGGACATACATGTCGGCCAGGTCTTTGGAGGTAAGGTTATTACCGAACCATTCATGGCCGCTCTCGTGCACGACAATAAAATCCCATTTCTTCCCGATACCCGTACCCGAAGCATCCCTGCCGCGGTAACCGAAGGCATAATAATTTCCATAGGCGACCGCGCTTTGATGTTCCATCCCCGGATGCTGCACGTCCACCAATTTATACCCATCCTCATAAAAGGGATAAGGCCCGAACCAATACTCATGCGCATGCAACATATTGTGGACCTGCCCCGGAAGATAGGCGTTGGCCCGCTCCAGGTTGTAGTCAAGCACCCAGTAGTCGAGGTCGAGATGCCCCTTTTCGCCCTGAAAATCTTCATGGAAATGCACATACTTCCCGATGTAGGGAATGATGCAATAGTTACTGATCGGATTGACAACCGACCACTTCGTCGTCGCCGTACCGTCCCCGTTATCTTTTCGGAATTCCTGGCGGCCGTTCGACACCACCACCAGCGTGTCAGGCGCAATTACCGTCAACGAAGCCCCCTTATCCGGTTCGTCACTCTGATGGTCCTTACATGGATACCAAAGCGAGGCCCCCATCCCCTGGCAGGTGACGGTCATCCAAGGCCGGCCAAGGGAGTCCTTCGCCCACGTCCAGCCTCCGCTCCATGGCGGGCGCACACTCTCATGCGGCGTTCCGGAAAAATAGACCCGAACCGTGTTCACTTCCCCAACTTTCTGCTGCGGCAGTCGCACATGCCAGGCATTTCCTTCCTGTGTAAACGGCTGGCGCCCGCGGTCATTGAAACGTATGCTGTCGATGTGTAAGGGAGCCTGCAGGTCGAGCTGCATCCCCGGTTGCAGTCCGCTCACGACCTTATAGGTGATCAGGTCACTGCCGACCGTCGTCTTCTGCAGATAGTCGGGACGGACGGTGATATCATAGCGCTGGACATCCCACCAAACCCTTTCCGGGGTGAGGCTGCCGCGAAGCGTATCGGCATGAGTGGGCATCGCGGGAGGTGATTGTGCCAGGCAAAATAGCGGAAGGATCGGGCAGAACAGAAGCAATTTTCTCATGGGGGAAAATTACAACTATTACGCCTAATCCGCCCAATGGGCTCCCTTGCTTAAAGGGACACCGGGTTAAAGCGAATCCAGCAATTCCTCGGGTGTTATTCCCAAACCCCGGGCTAATGCGAGGATGGTAGTGAAATGGATATTTACCTCTCCTGCCTCTATCCGTGTGAGCTGCCGGGGGTCCAGCCCTGCCCGCGAAGCCAGCTCGCGGACATCAAGATTTTTTTGTTTACGTAAGCCGGCGAGGAGCCGCCCGAACCTGCGCAATGATTTTTCGTTCCTTTCCATGAATCAGCGTTTGATCTTAACAATTGATTTACATGGTGGAACAGCAGTGGACCAGGTAGTTGCTTTCTCTGGTATACGGGAAAGCAGGACAATTAACTAACGGCAATCTATTCCGGTTCGTAGTTCAGCAGCGTGGACGGATGGGTTTCCAGTGCGGTGGCGAGTTGAAGAAGCGTCGTAAAGGTGATATTTATCATTCCCTTTTCGATCTTGGCGATCTTGCTGTTGTCGATGCTGCAAGCATAGGACATCTCCCGAAGACTAAGCCCCTTCTCTTTGCGGAGTCTTCTCAAGTTCTCGCCGAATCGCTTCAGTACCTTTTTATCAGCAGGCGTAATCATTATGCATTTTTCTAAGCGGGGCCTAAATTGGCCGATTTTTTCAAGATCGATGTGGCCTAATTAAGCCGCACCATGTTAAAATCCAATTGTTTACTCATACCACTCATTGATATGATTGCCGATCACCTCGACCATGACCGCACATTTTGGGGAATCCGTTTCCCACTCCATACCCTTCCTTCGGATCAGCCCGCAATATACATGATTGAGAAAAACCTGGAATGCGCCGGGCCGCCTTTGTTGCAGCCCTGTCTGTAACGGCCTGATCTGACCGTTGTATAGCTTTCCATCATATCGGAAGGCGATCGGGAATTGGTTGAACATAGAGAATAGTATTATCCCTATTCACTACTAATTTTTATGCCAACCTCACCTATCCCCTACCGTATCCTCGGAAAATCTATCCCCGTTATCTTCCGGTACAGATCAACGGCATACAGATCGGTCATTCCCGCAATGAAATCCACGACCGATTGAATATCCGTATACAAACTGTCCGGATCGCCGCGGATAACAAACTGTTTGGAGATCAACTGTCTTAATTTTTGCGATTTGACAGATCCGGGTTGGAGAACCGCGCCGACGAATTCCCGCAACATCTCCCCGATCACATGGTAACCCGCGATCTCAATCTCGACGACCGACCGGTGATTATAGATATGCTGCACCGAATATGCATCGATCCGTTTGACAAGCTCCAACTCCCGCGGTGGCAAACAGTCGATGAGCGATTTGGCCAGTTCGCCGTTCAACAGTTCCGCCTCCCTGGCCATAAATATATCCCTTACCCGAAATATCAGGAGGTTGATCAGCTTGGCGCGAAGGAACTGAACCTTCTGGTTATCGTCATTGATCTCATAAAATACCTTCTCGACCCGGTCCCTCGAATCATATCCCTCCTCCTGGTCGAAGAAGGAAAGAAGCAGGTCCCGGATCGTATCGATGGATATGATCTGCAGCCGGTGTGCGTCCTCTAAATCGATGATCCGGTAACAAATATCGTCAGCCGCTTCGACCAGGTATACGAAGGGATGCCGCGCATAAACATGGCCGGTTGCTTCAACCCGGGGGATCCCAAGCTCCTTTGCTATCGCCGCATATGTCCCGATCTCCGAATCGAAGAACCCGGATTTCCGGGTGACAAGCCGCCGCTTGTCAAAGCCATTCAATGAGTCGGAAGGATATTTTACGATTGAAGCAAGCGTCGCATAGGTGAGCCTGAACCCTCCGGATGATCGCTCGTTGAATGCATGCGTCAGCGTGCGGAAAGCATTTGCATTACCTTCGAAACGCAGAAAGTCCTGCTGTTGGTTTGCTGTCAATTCCGCGGCAAAACGTCGTTTGCCCTCTCCTCCAAGCTCACGGAAGAAATTCCGGATCGCATCTTCCCCCGAATGGCCAAAAGGCGGATTGCCGATATCGTGCGCCAGACAGGCCGCCGCTATCACGGATGGCAATTCATATTTATAAAATTCCCTGAAGCCGTCGCCCAGGTCCGGATACCTGTCGGCGAGTGCGTCCCCGACCGCTTTGCCCAGCGACCGGCCGACCGAAGCTACCTCGAGGCTGTGCGTTAACCGGTTGTGGACAAATACAGGGCCGGGGAGGGGGAAGACCTGAGTCTTGTTTTGAAGCCGGCGGAAGGCGGACGAGAAGATGATCCGATCGAAGTCCCGAAGGAAAGAGGTCCGGACTTCCGAATCGGGACCGGATACCGCACGGGTGGTCTCCGCGTCATCCGCCCGGCCGGGCCCACTACCTGTACGCAGCGGGCTATATAACTGCTGCCAATTCATCATACTTACCTGAATGATCGGCGGGTCAGCGGCCATTGGGTCGGTAACTAACGGCATTTGTCAAGGTCCCGATCCCATCGATCGAAATTTCCACCACGTCGCCTTCCCTCAGCGTAAATTCATTCCCCGGCACCAAACAGGTGCCTGTCATCAGGAAACAGCCGGCCGGAAATTCCGATTCTCTGTACAACCAGGAGGCGAGTTCGGTCAGCGACCGCTTGATCTGACTGATCGCCACCTCACCACGGTAAGCAACTTCGACACCCCTTCTGATCGACATCCGGATAACCGTAGCGGGCAAAATAGGACCCGCCGGAACAAATAATCCGGGCCCAAGTGCAGCACTCCGGTCATACACTTTGGCTTGCGGCAGGTACAACGGATTCTCACCCTCAATGCTCCGCGAAGACATGTCGTTGCCGATCGTATACCCCTGGATCTGACCCCGCGTATTGATAAACAAGGTCAGCTCCGGTTCAGGGACGTTCCATGAAGAGTCACGCCGGATAAAAACTTTTTCCCCATGCGCCGCTACTCTATGCGCCAGGGATTTGAAGAAGAGTTCCGGCCGCTCGGCTTCATATACCTTATCATAGAAGCTGGCGCCGCCCGAGCTTTTCGATTCTTCCATCCGCGCGTCCCTGCTTCGCAGATAGGTGACACCCGCCGCCCACACTTCCTGCGACCCGATCGGGGCCAGAAGATCCTGCTCCATCAGGTCGGCCGCTTCCATGGCCGAAACCGCCTTGTCCCGGGATGCCGCACTGACGAGGAACCCATGCAAGTCCGTCCGGTTGATCAATTCATCCCACCCCTTCTCCATCAACCAGAATTTGCCCTGATCCTCCAGCAAATTGCCCCTTTTTGTCCTATAAAGCCTCATATCCGGCAAGCTAGGCAGATTAATGCAATTTTAATTGCCGCTGAATAAAAAATGTTGTACTTTATGCGGACCTCTTAAACAACACAAAAGAAAAAAATAGCTGCCAAGTATGGGAAGTACCAGGTCAAGGCCCCGCCGACCCAAAGGCTTTTCATTTCGCAACCTGTCCATCCGGCAACAGCTCCCGCTGTTGATCTGTTTGTTATTGCTATCCCTCATCCTCCTGTTCGGGACAGTTTCTTATTATGGTATCCGAAGGGCCACCCTCGGGATTGGCCAGGAAAGACTGATCAGTCTGACCGGACAGTTGACGTCGATGTTCCAGCAAAATGCAAAGACGATGACGGCCGCCACTCAGACCAGCGCCTACCAGGTCAATGTCGCGGGGGCAAACGAAGTGATCAAAAAGATCATGCAGGACACCATTACCGTCAGGGTCGAGCTGGTGGATACCGCCGGCAATATCGTGGCGGCCGAAAGCAGGTCTGGCAACTTTAAACGCTCCAAGGGCTCAAATGACGTCCCCAACCACCCTGACCAGACTGTTGCCGCCGCGGAGCTAACCACCAGGCATCCCGATTCCGGTTTCGTTGGGAAATTCTATCCCCTTGGCGACTCGCTATATTATCCGATAGTCGTCACCGTGACTGCGGACAAAAAGATTGCCGGCTATCTCTTACGCTGGCGCGTCGTACAGGCTACGCCGCAAGCTGTCGCCCAACTATCCCAACTTCTGGGTGCGAACGCACTTCTCCATTTTGGCAATATGGATGGCACTGTATGGACCGACATGTCAAAGATCGTTCCGGCACCTCCGTTTGACATCCGTACGACCAAAGGGGTCGTTACCTACGATCATCCCGGGATGGGTAAGGTCATCGCAAGCGCCATGCCGATACCCGGCACCAAATGGGTCATTTTCGTGGCGCTGTCCAGGTCCCTTATCCTGCAGGCTGCCGATCGTCTTCTTATGTGGATCATCGGATTCGGCGCTTTGTTGGTTGCCATAGGCATGTTCGTCGCGTGGCTGATCAGCCGCGGTGTCACCCGCCGGCTCCATAGACTGAGCCTGGCGACAGCGGCGCTGGCCAATGGCGATTACGCTGCGCCGGTAGCCCTCGACAGATATGACGAACTGGGCAGGCTGGCAGCGGCCTTCAATTCCATGGCACTTCAGATCACCCAGGCCCAGCACTCGCTGGAACTGCAGGTACGGGAGCGGACAAAAGAGCTCGAAGTCGCCAACAAAGAGCTGGAGGCTTTCTCCTACTCCGTGTCCCATGACCTGAGGGCCCCGCTCCGCGCCGTCAGCGGCTACGCCATGATGCTAAAAGAGGATTATGAAGACAGCTTCGATCCGGAAGCCAAACGCATCACCGGCAATATCATCTCCAACGTCAAAATGATGGGAAGGCTGATCGATGACCTGATCGCCTTCTCCCGCCTTGGCAAGCGCGAAGTCTCCCGACGTCAAATCGACATGAAAGCGCTGGCAGAGGCCTGTACCTCCGAGCTCCTCAATGGATGGCCGGAGGAAAAGTTCAACCTTGTCGTTGGCGACCTGCCGCGTTGTTACGGCGATGAGGACCTGCTCAAACAGGTCTGGTTAAACCTGATCGGCAACGCGCTGAAATATTCTTCCCGGGTCACCGAACCGCTTATCGAGATCGGCCACACCGGCAACGGAACCGGCACTACCTGGTTTGTCCGTGACAACGGCGCGGGTTTTGATATGAAATATGCAGACAAACTGTTCAAGGTATTCCAACGCCTCCACAGCCAGGAAGAATTTGAAGGCACCGGCATCGGTCTGGCCCTCGTCCGCCGGATCATCGACAAGCATAAGGGCAGGATCTGGGCGGAATCCGAACCCGGCAAAGGGGCCGTATTCTTTTTTACCCTATCGGAATCGAACCTTTAAACGATAAACACTATGATCAATCAGGTAGAAGTCCTACTGGTGGAAGACAATATCCATGACGCGGAAATGACCATCCGATCCTTGAAAAAAGTCAACCTCGCCAACAACCTGGTACACGTAAAAGACGGTGAAGAAGCGATCGATTTCGTCTTTGCGCAAGGCAAATTTGCCGACCGGGACATGATAAACGCGCCCAAAGTAATCCTCCTGGATATCAAAATGCCAAAGGTCGACGGCATCGAAGTGCTGCGACGGATCAAATCCCATGAAGCCACCCGCTGTATCCCCGTCGTTATAATGACCTCTTCAAAAGAAGAACAGGATATCATCAGCAGCTATGAGCTGGGAGTGAACAGCTATGTCGTCAAACCGGTGGATTTCGAAGGATTCGCCAAGGCAGTAAGCCAGCTCGGCCTTTATTGGCTGCTAACCAATCAACCTCCTCTGACACCAAACAAAAAACACCTCTGACATGGACCGGCCATTAAAAATCCTGCACCTTGAAGACCTTTCTGCCGATGCGGAGATGGTAGCCCGGGTACTTCGAAAAGCCAAATTATCCTTTGATGTGAGGGTGGTCTTCGATAAACCGGATTTCCTCAAAGCGCTGCGGGAGTTTCAGCCCGATATCATCCTTTCCGACCACTCGCTGCCGGCATTCAATTCGCTCGAGGCGCTAAAGATAACCCGGGAGGAGGGTGTCCACTCGCCATTCATCCTGGTCACCGCGACGGTTTCTGAAGAATACGCCGTCAACGTGATCAAAGAAGGCGCCAGCGATTATATTCTAAAAGACAGATTGGAGCGCTTGCCCAACGCTGTCCAGAATGCGCTTGACCGGCGCAGAACGGAAGAGGAACTGGCCAGGCAACGCGACTTGCAGCAAAAGCTCATCATGGAGACCAGCATCGAGGTCCAGGAAAAAGAGCGGGAGCAGATCGGCAAGGAGCTGCACGATAATATCAACCAGATCCTGGCCGCCGCCAAACTGTACCTCGACATCGCGGCAAAGGACGACGACGACAGCCGGGACGAAGCACTGGATAAATGCCAGCGGAACCTCAACCTCGCGATGGAAGAGATCCGGCAGCTTTCGCAGTCCCTGGTGGCCCCTTCTCTCGGCGGCATCGGTCTCGACATGGCCCTGCGCAAGCTCGTCGATAATTTTCCGCTTTCCTCTTCTTTGAAGCTGGACCTTGACACCAGCGGCTATGGGCGGGATGTCACCGACGAGGGGATCAAGCTGACTTGCTACCGGATCGCACAGGTGCAATTGAACAATATTGTCAAGCACGCCCGCGCCCGATCGGCATCCATCGTCCTGCTTCGAACGCCGAATCAGCTTTCGCTGACAATAAAGGATGACGGTATTGGCTTCAACCCGCACAAAAAGACCAGCGGGATCGGCCTGCGGAATATCCAGAACCGCGTCGGCTTTTACAACGGTGCTGTTAAGGTCGACTCTGCTCCCGGCAAGGGTTGTACGCTTACGATCACTATTCCTTTGCCCGGATGATCAACAACCAACCCTTTTTCTTTTCCACCGGGATTGCCTCATCGATGCCAAACGTCTGGGCAGCCTGAAAATCCCTGACCTCGGGTGCCTCGATAACGGCATGGGTGGGATCGATGCCCAAAACGCCCCAGTCGATCCGCAATCGCACGGTCGTATCCTGACCCGCCCAGCTCGCGATCGCCACCAGCGCCGCGCCTTTTTTCTCATATACCGTCGCCGGCACCGCCGGGTTGTCGGTCTTTACCGCGCAGTTTGGGCTCCAGTACCCAACCATTTTCGTACCCCCCATCCCGAATGCGTCCCAAACTTTCCAGATCGGCCGCGGGTCGGCATTCTCGGTCCACGGCATGCGGTTGGTCATCCCATAGATCATCCCCCGCCACGGGTTGCCACCCCCCTCCAGCATCTCACCCATCAGCCCGAACGGGATCCCGCTCACCTCCGTCAGAAAAAAGTCCGGCGAGTTCTTTTCATAATCGAAATACTCGCCAAACCAAAGCCGGTTGAGGTAGGGGAAATGCTCCATATACAAATTGGCGCTGTTGTTGAACCCATCCCGCGGATTATACTGGTTGGCCGAATGAAGATCGATGATCCCCGGATGGCCGTCGGCCGTGAGGACGCGCTTTATCCGCTTCATGGTGACCCGGTCAAAGGCTACATCATCGAGATAGATGCCATCGATACCGACGTTTTGGACTAACCAGTTCATCCCCTCCACATAATAATTATACCAGCGGCCGCCCCCATCTGTCCCGCTGTTGATCATCGCCGCATCCTTGATCTCCGGTACAAACCAGGCGGGGATATAATTGTCGCCCGCATGCTCCTGCAACCAGCTGAAACCTCCACCGGGCCCCGGCGAATAGATCTCGCTGCCCAGGCTCCGGAGCGCGAACAGCTCATAGGCATGATCCGACAGCTCTCTGACGGTATTATAGATCTTCACCTTCAGCCCCAGCCGGTGAGCGCTGTCGATATAGGCCTTCATTCGCCTCCATTCGATAAAGGGATAATTGATCCAGGGGTTTATTGGCGTGGCATGATGGATATTCACCACCGTCGCGCCCGTCGCCTTGATCGAATCCAGGTTATTGTACCGGTGATAGAACCTCGTCGCCCATTGAAAATCGGTATTTATCGGATGGAACGGCGTCACCAGCAAATTGAAGTTGTAATACAGGGTGTCCCCTTTTTGCATCCGGCGCGGCCCGCTGTAATTGTTTGCCAGCATCGACCTTCCTTTGATCCCGATATCGATCCCGCCCTTATCGCCGTTCGCCCAGGAAGATGGGGCGATCAGCGGCTTCTGTAAATAGAAATTGGTATTCAGCGGCCGGACGTAATGCTGGTCCCGGAGTGAATACTGGAGCCCCGCGTTGACCGTTCCAATCCAGGCCCCATCCTGGTTGTGATGGGCGACATCCCACTTCCACCGGTAAAGGCTGTCCGGCCGGTATCCGCCTTTCCGCCCCAGCCCCATCATATAGACGGCGGCCTGCGGCTGAAAGGGAATATGCATGACGATATCCTTGAGGTCCACGTCCGCCAGGGCAATGACCTTTACCGTATAGGAAAGGAAGCCGTCGAATTCCAGGGCGGCGTCTACCTCCATCTTCAATTTATCTGAGGTGCCGGTTGCTTCCCAGCTAACGGTTCCGGGAGACCGCTGTGCAAATCTTACTCCGCCGGGTTGCAACCGGATATCCTTTCCATCGCTCGCGCGCATGTAGTGAAAATGGATGCCCTCGGCCAGCAGATCCGTCGGCCGGTCCGTCATCTCCGTCATTTCCGGTGTAAAGAAGGTCTGTATCTGTTCGGGAAACCCCTGTGGGTTCAGCCTGATGCTCCGCCCGAGAAGGCGGATGACGGTATCGCCCACGATCTCCAGTGGTGTATATGGCGCGATCACGGTGTTGTCCTGCGCCAGCCTGGAATTTAGCCAGGGCAGCCGCGTCATTTTTTTCGGTTCCCCGACACCGTGATCCGGCGCCATCCGCCCTGTCACATTCAATCGGACCGGCATGACCACGCTCCTCCCATCGGCCACCACCGATACCGTGCCCGTATACACGCCATCCGCTTCCACCGGAACCCGGACGACACACCACAATGCCTGTACTTCGCCGGCGGCGATGCCCGGCTTTTTCTTAAACGCCTTCCCGTCATAGCCGACGCCATCTGTATTGATGCACACCATCGAATCGGCCGAAATGCGCTTTCCGTCACCATTTTGCAGCCCGCCGAATTCCACCCGGACATCGCTCAATGTCTGCAAAGCATAGACTCCGAGCTGATACGCAAAATTCTCTCCCCGATCCGCTGTCCCCTTTTCACCCTGATCAGGGGCCTTTTTTATCCATCGGTAGGGTACGTCTTTCCGCATCCGGATCGGATACTCCCGGTCTTCCGGATACACAAGAAAAGCGTTGCCTCTAGATTTCGACTTCAGCGCTGCCGTCTCCTTCGCGGTCGCGATGACCTCCATCGGATAGACCGAATTGAACGAGTCGATCGACTGGATCTCGGCTGCGACAGCGTTGGAAGGCCAGCGTGCTTTAGCTCCGCCGACGCCCGATTGCGTCATCTTCAGCCATGTTTCATCCGCCGTCGTATCCGGCTTCCAATATACCCCTTTCGGATAATTGCTCCTTCCCTCATTCCGATACGGCAGATAATACACGTAATACGTCCCCTTCTCCGACACCGGCTCAAAATAAATATCGCCCTTCTCTCTGGTAACCGTCGCCGCCCAAACATTTTTAACCCGTCCGCCCGTCGCCGAATCCTGTACGATGATCCGCTTCCGCTCCGGATGGTCATCGCGCCGCCGCCAGGGGATCTCCACTTCTGCCAGTCCGCGCGTCGTCACGTTCGGACACCGCACCACCACCCGCTGGTTCCCGAGCGAATCCGGATTCCAGCACCCGGTACATACGGAATAGGGCAGCTCCTGCGCCGCTGCGCCGACAGACAATAGAATAGAAAGATAAGTCCCTGCAATCTTTTGCATGCCTGAAGATAAGGGATCGCGCGTAAATGCCTTTTAGTTCTCCTCACCTGGTCTGCGAAACCCCACACGTGGCCTCGGCTCCCGCGGCGGATCAAGCAATTGTTTCAAACATTTAAAAATAACCTGTACATCCGCATCATGCCCGGTTACCTTCTTTTCTAGTTGTTCCAGCTTTAACAGAATATCCTTGTGCGTAGACAGCATCTCCCGCATCTTCACAAAAATCTCGATGATTCGAAGGCTCACTTCTATCGCCCTATTGCTCCGCAACACATTCGCCAACATCAAGACCCCATGTTCAGTGAACGCATAAGGCAAATGCCCCCCCAATTGTTGTTTAGATGGTATCACAAAATGTGATACCATAGTATCTGCCTCATTTTCAGTTAGTTGGAACATAAAATGTTCCGGAAAACGTTCCATATTTCGCTTAACCTGCTGTCGAAGTCTTATCGGCTGCACGCCATAAAGCTCCGCCAAATCCCTGTCCGGCATAACCTTGCGCTCGCGGATATAAAAGATTTTGCTGACTACGATCTCATCCGTCACCACCAATTCACTCTTTGCCACAGGAAAGATTTAAATTTCAGCTATCGCAATTTGCGATACCATAAAATTATTCAATCCCCCACCAATCGCTGGCAAAACTTTCTTGCCCCAAACGCCACTAACTTTCCTCGAAGTAACCCATCCGACCATCAAAAAATGCAACTGACTCGCTCCATTTGATCTATATTTGCAGACACTTTATGATCATGTCACCAATCGCTATTTATCACGAACACCCGGACTGGTTCAAGCCACTTTTCGAAGAGCTGAATCATCGTGGCATCCCGTATACAAGGCTCAATCCCGCGGCCCACGAGTTCGCCATCGAAGAACCGCGCCCCGACTTCTCGCTTTTCTTCAACCGAATGAGCCCTTCGGCTTACCTCCGGGAAGGCACTCAAGGCATCTTTTACACGCTCAACTATCTAAAGCATCTCGAATATCATCAGCTACCCGTCGTCAACGGCTATAAGTGTTTCACCTACGAAACCTCAAAAGCGTTGCAGCTGATGCTGATGCAATCCCTCGGGATCAACTACCCGAAGGCCCGCGTCGTCAACCATCCTTCCAAGCTGATCGAAGCCGCGGGAGGATTGCGCTTCCCCGTAGTCGTCAAGGCCAACATCGGCGGCAGCGGAGCGGGGATCACCAAATACCAGACGTTGAATGACCTCAGGGAAGCGGTGGCCGCCGGCAACATGGATTTCGGCGTTGACCACACCGCGCTCCTCCAGGAATTCATTCCGGCGCGCGGCGGCTATATCACGCGCATCGAGACCCTCGGCGGAAAATTCCTTTATGGTATTCGCGTTTACCTCACCGGCGACACGTTCAACCTTTGCCCGGCAGATATCTGCCAGACCAATTCGGGCGTAGAACTTGTCCGCAACGCCTGTGCCATCGAGGCGCCAAAGAATGGATTGAAAGTGGAAGGCTATACGCCTCCGGCGAGCGTCATCGCCAACATCGAAAAGATCGTCCAGCAGGCCGGCATCGATGTCGGTGGCATCGAATATATCATTGACGACCGCGACGGCGAACTGCTATACTATGATGTCAATGCCTTGTCCAACTTTGTCGCCGACGCCGTCAACGTGATCGGGTTCAATCCCCATAAGCGATTGGTCGACTACCTGGAAAAACGCGCCGGCATCCGAAAACCAACACAACAACCGACCTATTTATGAGATACGGATACTGGATGCCCGTCTTTGGAGGATGGCTCCGCAACGTCGACGACGAGAACATGGAAGCCACCTGGGACTATGTAAAGAAGCTGGCTGTTCGCAGTGAAGAGATCGGCTTTGACCTCAGCCTGATCGCCGAGCTGAACCTCAACGACATCAAAGGCATTGAGGCCCCTTCTCTCGATGCCTGGTCTACAGCTGCCGCGCTCGCAGCCGTCACCCGTCGCCAGGAATTGATGGTCGCTGTCCGGCCCACCTTCCATAACCCGGCGCTGCTGGCCAAACAGGCTGCCAATATCGATCACATCAGCCAGGGCAGGCTGTCGCTAAATGTAGTGTCATCCTGGTGGCGCGACGAGGCGACCAAGTACGGGGTCGGCTTCGAGCAGCACGACGATCGCTATGCAAGGACCGCCGAATGGCTCACCGTGTTGAATGGCGTCTGGAACGAGAACGGTTTCAACTTCCAGGGTAAATACTACCAGGTCGCAAATAACACCCTCCAACCAAAGCCGGTGTCCAGACCCAGGCCCGCCCTGTATGCAGGCGGTGAATCCGAGGCAGCCAAAGATCTCATCTCGACAACCTGTGACGGCTATGTCATGCACGGCGATTCGCCCGAGACGATCGGTAACCGAATCCGTGATATGAAAGAAAGAAGAATAAAGAAAGGACTCCCGCCCATGCAATACGGCGTTGCCGCCTATTCCGTCATCCGTAATACCGATGCCGAAGTGAAAAAGGAGATCGATCGGATCACCGACGTAAGACCCGGAAGCCCCGGTTATGGCAACTACCAGCAATGGCTTGCCGGTACTCAGCTCGAACAGAAAGTGTCGTTGGAAGATTATTCCGTATCGAATCGTGGTCTTCGGAGCGGCCTCACCGGCACTCCGGCACAGGTGGAAGACCGGATTGGGGAATTTGAGAAAGCAGGGGTCGATTTCTTTTTATTGC
>Ga0206895_1062_pt1 | contig 31050 bp, 33 predicted proteins | sample Alteio_BWOrgHeat_51_FD_152967 | JGI IMG/M metagenome (GOLD analysis project Ga0206895, IMG submission 152967) | Enriched cells from forest soil in Barre Woods Harvard Forest LTER site, Petersham, Massachusetts, United States -... | ecosystem: Environmental > Terrestrial > Soil > Temperate forest >...
CCATATAAGGTTTCCTATAAACTTCATTTGCTGAAAGTACCGATTTTTGAAAATAAATCCTTGGCCGCCATAAGTTCTAATGTCCTGTCGCGTTAACTTTAAGTGATTAAAAGCAACCCATACTAAAATCCTGTATCAATGGCTACTGATTTGTGCACCCCAATACTCCTTCATCGATTTGTGGATGAATTAATGGCGGGTATTCTTCCCCGCGCCGTGAGCCGAAAGACGATAATAATCAACCAGATTGACCGGGACCTCGAACTCGGCGCCGACGAAAATCTCCTGGCCTTCGTACTCTGGAATCTGCTCGACCGCGCGGTCAACAGCACCCAGAACGAATGCATCCACATCGAGTCCGTCAGGAACAACCACCACACGGTAATCCGCGTCCGCAATGCCGGTGTCTACTTCTACCGCACCCTTTCCAATAATTTCCGCCAGGTCCAGCATGCCGCCGAAAAACTGGGCGGAACGATCACCGTCGATTATGCGGAAGATACCTGTTGTACTACCGTGGCCCTGACGCTCCGCGCAGCGTGAGCAGACACTCGCCACCGCGTGTGACCGGAACCTCGCCCGACGCGCGGGCACGAAAAAAGGACCCCCACAGAGAGTCCTTTTGCGCCGAGTCCTTTTGCGACGCCAGCTATTTAATTCGATTAATACCTGCTATTGGAGTAGTTATTGTTCCGGCGCTGGAAACCTCCTGCATCGCCCTTGTTGCCGCCGGCCCGGTCTTCCTTGGGCTTCGCAACCGATACGCCGATGGTCCTTCCATCAACGGTTGCTCCGTCCAATTCCTCGATGGCCTTCTTCGCGGCCTCATCGTCCGACATCTCAACAAAAGCAAACCCGCGGGATTTGCCCGTAAACTTGTCCATAATAACCTTTGCAGAGGAAACCTCGCCGTATTCTGCAAAATAATCGCGTAAGTCGTCATCAGTGACGTTAAAACTTAAATTGGAAATGTAAATGTTCATGCTAAAAATAACTTGTTAAAAAATTGACGCGGCAAAGTTACACTATTTCGCCCAGACTGCGCACTGCAGGTCGGGCTTTTTTATACGTTACGCAATAAATTAACAATGCCGACAGCGTCAACAAAACTCCCGCGAGGCATACCCCGACCCACGCGCCCTTCTCCCAGGCAAAAAGCCCGATCGCCGATCCCATCGAGGTCCCGATAAAACTAACCGTCATATATACGGTGTTCAACCGGTTCCGCGCAGCCGGGATTAGCGCATACACCCTGCTTTGATTGGAAACATGGATACATTGCATGGCAAGATCCAGCAATACGATCCCGGCAATCATCCCCGCCACGCTGTCCCCAAAAAAATACAAAATGAAAAAAGAGGCGAGCAATAGCCCAAGACCATACCCAATGGAGATCCGGGGATTTCGTTTGTCCGCGGACCCACCCACCAGCGGGGCCGCCAGCGCACCGGCCGCTGCCGCCAAACCGAATAACCCGATAAGATCACTGTTGTAGTGGAACGGAGCGCCCGACAGATGCAGCACCATCGTCGTCCAGAACATCCCGAATGTCGCAAACCCAAGCGCATTGATCGCCGCCGCTTCTCTCAAAACCGGTTGTTCCTTTATCAGGGTCAGCAGTGACCGCATCAGCGACCCATATGAGCCCTTGAAATCCGGCTTGCTTAACGGAAAGGATAACCGGATGATAAGCAAAAGGGAAAAAGTGATTCCCGCGGCGACCCAGAACATCCCGCGCCAACCCAGCCACGCGCCGACAAAACCGCTTAGCGTCCTCGATAACAAGATGCCGATCAGCAGACCGCTCATGATGGAGCCGATAACCTTTCCGGTCCTCGAAGGCGCAGCCAGATGCGCGGCCATCGGCAGGATCAGCTGAGGGATAACAGAGGTGGCGCCGATAAGTACGCTGGCGATCTCAAGGACAACCAGGCTGGGGGCCGTTGCAGCCAGGACCAGTGCCCCCACCGCGGCAGCAGCCATCCAGATGATCTGGCCCCGGCGCTCCAGCTTATCCCCTAGTGGAACAAAGAAAAGCAAGCCCAGCGCATACCCGAGCTGGGTCAGAAAAGCGATCCGCCCTCCCTCGCTCCCAGGAATGCCAAAACTCTTGCTGATCAAGACAATAAGCGGTTGACAATAGTAGATATTGGCCACGATCAATCCGGTGCAGATCGCCATCATGACGATATGCCCCCTGCTTAAACCATCCTTTCCTGGCTGCTTTTCCATCGCGCAAATGTAATAATTCCCTACCTTGGTGGACCAAAACATCCCATATGTTGCATTACAAAAAATTCGCAGTTGTTGCCGTCCTTTCTGCCGTCACGGCCATCGGGATCTTCGCAATGCGTCCTGTCGATGACAAGCCGCCCAAACGGAACCTCAAGGTCCTTCCGAAAGACATCAGTCATGAAGACCTGGGTAAAACAATGGACGCATGGAAAACTGCCCTTGGCGTAAAATGCAACTTCTGTCACGCACCATCCGCGGACACCAGCAATCATCACCTCGACTTTGCCAGTGATGCGAAAATGGAAAAGCTTGTCGCCCGCAAAATGTTCAAAATGACCGCCAGGATCAACAAGAAATTTTTCGGCGAGAACAAAGATTCAACCGGAGCAATGGTTCCGACGATCTCCTGCGTGACCTGCCACCGGGGCAGTCCTCATCCCGAGGGAGCCAGGTAAGGAAAGAAGCCAACGCAATAAATAATAAACTATTAATAATGAAGTTACCCGCCCGCCTCTCTAACGGAGGCGGGCGGCGCTGTCATAAAATGACCTAAATTTGGACCATGGCAAACACTACCTATAAATTTGGAATGATAGGCCTCGGCGTGATGGGGCGCAACCTGCTGCTCAATATGGCTGATCATGGCTTTGCAGTCGTTGGCTTTGACCTGGATGCTACAAAGACGGCTGCGCTGGAATCCTCCGCTACGAAGGGGACTACGGTGAAAGGCTTCAACACGTTGGGGGAAATGGTCGGAGCATTGGAAAAGCCGCGGCGGATGATGATGCTGGTCCCCGCCGGCAAACCCGTTGACGACGTGATCAACAGTCTGCTGCCCTTTCTCGAAAAGGGCGATATCGTTATCGATGGCGGTAATTCCCATTATACCGACACGCTGCGCCGGGTCAAATTCATGGAAGGTAAAGGATTCCACTTCATGGGCGTCGGTATTTCCGGCGGCGAACAAGGCGCCCGCACCGGCCCAAGCATTATGCCCGGTGGCGATCCCGAGGCCTACGTCCACGTCCGGGCCATTCTGGAAGCCGTGGCGGCTAAAGTCGACGGAGAACCCTGCGTCGCCCATCTTGGGAAGGGCGCGGCGGGCCATTACGTCAAAATGGTGCATAACGGCATCGAATATGCGATCATGCAGCTGATCAGCGAATCGTACGACCTTCTGCACCGCGGCCTGGGTCTCGACAACGATGAGCTTTACAAGATCTACAAGAGCTGGAACGAAGGCGAGCTTCAATCCTTTCTCGTCGAGATCACCCGGGATATCTTCCTGCAGAAGGATGATAAGACCGGCAACCGCCTCGTCGACATGATCCTCGATAAGGCCGGGGCAAAAGGCACCGGCAAATGGACCTCCCAGGATGCCATGGACCTCGGCGTTCCGATTCCCGTTATCGACATGGCCGTCTGCATGCGCGAGATTTCGGCGTATAAAGACGAAAGGACGCAAGCCGCCGCCCTGTACAAAATGCCTCCCACCGATATCCCCGTCCCAAAAGAGGTCTTTATCCAACAGGTGGAGGACGCCCTGTACTTCGCCACGATCGTGAGCTATGCCCAGGGGCTCGCTCAGCTGCATATCGCCTCCAAAGAGTTGAATATGGACATCCCTATGCAGGATGTCGTTAAAGTCTGGCGTGGAGGCTGCATTATCCGATCTTCCCTGCTCCCCGTATTTTATAAAGCGTTCCAAAAGAACAACCAGCTTCCCAATTTGTTGTTGGAACCAGAGGTCGTTCAACTGCTGCAGGCCAACAGACAAAACCTGCGCAACGTGATCATCCATGCCGTCCACCTCGGTTACCCCGTTGCCGGTTTGATGTCCGCCCTGAGCTATTTCGATGCCTACCGCAGCGAACGCATGCCCACCAACCTTATCCAGGCACAGCGCGATTATTTCGGCGCCCATACATATCAACGGATCGATGAGCCAGGTACTTTTCACACAGAATGGAATAAATAGGACCGAATATGGCAAACCATAAAAAACCACCAGCCTCCCTCATCTTCATTTTCGGCGGAAGCGGTGACTTGAACTATAGAAAACTTTCTCCTGCATTATATAATTTATTCATTGACGACTGGATGCCCGAGAAATTCGGTATCGTCGGGATTGGCCGCAGCCCATATAACGACGAAGATTACCGCGTCCGCCTATTTAATGGGATCCGACAGTTCAGCCGCCGTAAGGACGAGGCCGATGGCCATTGGGCCGAATTCTCCAAACACGTCAGCTACCTGCAGATGGACGCCGAAAAAGATGGCGACTATGGAAAGATCGCAGAGATTGTGAAGGCGAAGGAGGCCGAGATCGGTGAGCACCCCAACGTGCTCTTCTATCTTTCCGTCGCCCCCCAACTGATGCCGGATATCGCGAAAAAACTTGGCGCACTCAATATCTGCTCCGAGACATCGACCACCCGGCTCGTCTTCGAAAAGCCATTCGGCCATGACCTCAAAAGCGCCCATGAGCTAAACCAGTTGCTCATGAGCATGTTCAAGGAGGAACAGATCTACCGCATCGACCATTACCTGGGAAAAGAATCGGTTCAGAACATCCTTTCCCTGCGATTTGCCAATGCGTTATTTGAGCCCATCTGGAACCGCAACTATATCGAGCATGTCCAGATCACCGCCGCCGAAACCGTTGGGGTGGAAGGCCGCGGAGGTTATTATGAGCAATCGGGCGCCCTCCGGGATATGGTACAGAACCACATCCTTCAGCTCATGTGCATGATCGCGATGGAAGCACCCGTCTCCTTCGAAGCCAATGAGATCCGCAACAAAAAGGTGGACGTGCTGAATGCCATCCGGAGGATCAATAAGGAAGATGTCAATCAATTTGCCGTGCGCGGCCAATACGCCGAAGGCTGGATGAAAGGGGAGAAGGTCCCGGGCTACAAACAGGAAAAAAGCGTAAACCCGTCGTCCAATGTGGAGACCTTTGCGGCGGTGAAGTTCTATATCGACAACTGGCGTTGGCAGGATGTCCCCTTCTACGTCCGCACGGGGAAACGCCTGAATCAAAAAGCATCCAATATCACCGTTCAATTCAAGAAGGCGCCCAGCTACGCCTTTCCGCCCGAAGCCGCCGAGACCTGGCGTGCCAACCGACTGACCATCAGCATCCAGCCCGAAATGGAAGTCCGGCTTCGCTTCCAGGCCAAAAAGGCCGGCCAGTCGATGACCCTCGCCCCGGTGGAGATGATCTACAATCCAAGGGATAATGCCAATGAACCCGAAGCCTATGAGACGCTCCTGCTGGACGTCATGGAAGGCAACCAGACCCTTTTTATGCGCGCCGATCAGGTGGAGGCCGCGTGGAAGATCGTGATGCCCATCCTGGAGACCTGGGAGACCAGGGCCCCGGGCAATTTCCCGAATTACTCCCCCGATTCCTGGGGTCCGGAAGATGCGGACGCCCTCATTGCGAAGGATGGGTTGAATTGGATAACTATACAACCGGCGCCATAAATGCAACTTCACGTTTACAACAACCCGGACGAGCTCAGCCACGCAGTGGCCGCCTGGATCGCCGATACCATTTCCGCCACGTTGCAACACCAGGACCGGTTCACGATTGCCCTCTCCGGCGGGAGCACGCCAAAGGCGCTTCATAAACTCCTGGCCGCATCTCCGTTCAAAGAGCAGATCGACTGGTCAAAACTGCATGTGTTCTGGGGCGACGAGCGCGCGGTTCCTTTTGACGACGATCGCAACAACGCGAAGATGGCGTTCGACACGCTGCTTAACTTCGTTCCGATACCCTCTTACCATATCCATGTCATGCGAACGGACATCAGCCCGGAAGAATCGGCCGTCGAATACGAGAAGATCCTCCATATGTACTTCGATAATATGCCCCTGAGTTTCGACCTTGTCCTGCTGGGAATGGGCGACGACGGCCATACGCTTTCGCTGTTTCCCGGAACGGCGGCCGTCCACGAAGAAAAAGCCTGGACGATCGCTTACTTCCTCAAAGCGCAGGATATGTACCGGATAACGCTAACAAAAACGATCGTCAACAAAGCCGCGAAAGTCGCGTTCCTGACGACGGGAACCAATAAGGCCCATGCGCTCAAAGAAGTGCAGCAGGGCGCCTATAACCCCGATCTATATCCGTCACAGGAGATCAAGCCTGTAGATGGCGAGCTGTACTGGTTCGTCGACAAGGCAGCGGCCGCGGACCTAAAATAACCGTTTAACTATCTCGTCCGTCAGCTTCCGCTCCCCCTGCGTCCAGATCTCATTCGGTGGTGGGAATTCATTTATATTGTACCCACCATGCGCCTCGAAGTCATAAAGCGCATGACATTGTCCATCGATCACCAACGCGCATTTCAGCCAGTCACGTGACCAGACGATCTGCAAATGCTTCGCCGGTTCTCCGGTACCCTCGAATATATGCAGCGCATCGAGGACCTGAACCCCGGTACCCTCCTTGTCTTTCTCCACCGCATAGAAATAGGCCGCCTCGCCATCATCCTCGAATACTACCCCAAACGCACTCTCCGGCGAAAGACTCTCCACAAAGAGATCCTCCCCGGGGATCCAGTCGCGGTCCTGCATCAGGTAACCGTTCATTGTTTCTTGATTTGATTCAACCAATCCATGATGCCTGAATAGATCTTCTGTGCCACCGCCTTGCGGAAGGCCGGTTTCAAAATCTTTTTCTCATCCTCCGGGTTGCTCAAAAAAGCCACCTCTACCAAGGCGTTTGGATAGTCGGTCGGGCCACTCAATGCGAAATTGAAGCTGCCGACATTCCCAAATTCCTTTAGCCCCAGCGTGAGCATCCGGTCGAGGATCGCCGTACTCAGCGGACGAAAGCCAATATACCGGTAATACGTGCTGGTCCCCTGGACCGTATCCGAACTGGCAGAATTGAGATGGATACTTACGAGCAATTGCGGGTCGTAAGCCTTCAGCATGGCTATTCTTTCGGGCATGCTCAGCGAAGTGTCCTTCGTCCGGGTCATATACACATGCTGAACTCCCGCCGCTACAAGCGTCTTTCGCAACTGCTCGGCGATCAATAGCGTATACTCCTTTTCCAGGATATTGCTGTTAACCCCGCTGGCGCCTGCATTATCGCCCCCATGTCCCGCGTCGATGGCGATCCTCAGCCGCCGGATATCCAGCACGGCCGGTTGCCGCCGGACCCGCATCACCAGCTTTCTCCCCGCGCTGTCATAGGCCAGGCTATAACCCCAATGCTGCGGGTGCTTCAGCTGAATATAAACCCGCAGGACATCATCCTCGACCTGCTCATACCAGGTGTTCCGCACCTCTTTCGCCGATCGGAGCTGGATGATCCAATTCGTATTGCTGGTGATCCCGAAAACATCCACGACCACCCGCGAGGGATCGAGCAGCTGGAAACTTCGATAGGGATACCGGTCATCCAGGCTGATCGACACATAATCGGACGCGGTGTCTCCATACACTTTGATATTACCGCTGAGATGTGGGTTGTGCGGTACCGGCCGGTTGGCTTCCTTGCCCATCAACACCAGGCTGGACTTTGCAATATATGCTGAATGAGAAGCGGACAGCCGGACCTTATAGTCCCCGCTGAAACTATCAACTATTTTCACGACGATATTGGAATCCAGGTAACCGATCTTGGCGCCGCCCAACCGGTCATCCCCGATCCCGTATTCCATGAAGGGCAGCTGCCCCGTCGTCCGCGCCACAAGGACGCTGTCCTGTGCACGCGCCGCATGACCCGCCAGCACCGAACACAGCGCGAAAAACACCAGCGCCCATTTGCTCATTACAGCGGATATTTATTGTCTGCGATCAGCTTGTCGGCGATCCTTCTTCTGGCCTCCTTGCTATTGTAAGAGTCGACCTTTGTAAAACGTTTCAGTCCCAACAACATCATCCGTTGCTCGTCTCCCTGCGCGAATGCGTTGATGGCATCTTTGCCGGACTTATTGATCCGGTCTGCCGCATCATAGAGGTTGGTCCGCATAATGTCCAGCTCGAATGCCGTTGCCGCTTCCCCCCGCTGGTCAAGGAGCTTCCACGCCCGCAGGAGCGCACTCTCGGCAAGGTACGTGTCGATCACCATATCGGCAATATGCATCAGTAGCTCCTGCTCGCCCTCGAGCCTGGTCATGAGCTTTTGAACCGCCGCGCCCGCCGTTAAGAGGATCGCCTTTTTGAAATTCCCGATGGTTTTGCGCTCTTTTGCAAATGGCCCGTCATCCCCATTCCCAAAATCGGGTATACTCGTCAGCTCGCGGGAAACAGCCATCGCCGGCGCCATAATATCCAGCCTTCCCTTCATCGCCCGCTTGAGGATCATATCGACGGTCAGCAGCCGGTTGATCTCATTGGTACCTTCGTAGATGCGGTTGATCCGGCTGTCCCGGTAAGCCTTCGAAATGATGTATTCGTCGCTATACCCGTTCCCCCCGTGGATCTGGACGCCTTCATCCACGACGAAATCCAGCGTCTCGCTGCCCGCAACTTTCAATATCGCACATTCGATGGCATATTCCTCCGCCGCACCCAGCACCGCCTCGTTGAATGGCTTGCCCTCTCCGGCAAGGCTTATTTCCTTATCGTCGATCCACTTCGAAGCCCGGTATAACGCTGCTTCAACCGTCCACATCCGGATCGCCATTTCCGCCAGTTTGTGCTTTATGGCGCCAAAATTGGCGATCGGTGTCTTGAACTGCTCGCGCGTCTTCGCATATTGAATACAGGTAGTCTCCGCCCGCTTCGCGCCCCCCAAAGCAGCCGCACACAGCTTTAGCCGGCCAATGTTGAGGATATTGAAGGCGATCACATGGCCCTTGCCGATCTCGCCCAACAGGTTCTCCACCGGCACCTTGCAATCCTGAAAATATAGCTGAACCGTGGATGAGCCCTTGATCCCCATTTTGTGCTCCTCCGGCCCCTGGGTAAATCCTTCAAAGCCCCGTTCAACGATAAAGGCCGAGAATTTATCGCCGTCGATCTTCGCAAACACCGTATAGATATCCGCGAATCCGCCATTGGTGATCCAGCATTTCTGGCCGTTGAGCAGATAATATTTACCGTCCGCCGTTAGCTTTGCGCTTGTCCTGGCGCCCAGGGCATCACTGCCGCTGTTGGGCTCGGTCAGGCCATACGAACCCTTCCATTCGCCGGTCGCCAGCTTGGGGATATATTTCTTTTTCTGTTCGGGCGTTCCAAAATACAGGATCGGCAACGTTCCGATGCCCGTATGCGCGGAGACTCCAACGGAAAACGAAAACCCGCCCCCAAGCCCTTCGTTGACGAGTGTCGCCGTAATAAAATCCTTTCCCAGGCCACCATATTCCTCCGGCACCGCAGCGCCCAGCAAACCCTGCTCACCCGCCTTCTCGATCAGCGATGGCATCAGCCCGGGCTCGAGCTTGTCGATCCGGTCGATGACCGGCAAAACCTCCGCATCAAGGAAGGCCGCGCACATATCCTTGACCATCTGCTGCTCTTCGTTATAATCCTCGGGAATGAACGTCTCGAACGGCGAGCTTTCCTTTACCAGCCACTCAGCTCCCTTAAGGGCTTGCGCTTTTTCAGTAGATGCGCTCATAGAAAATAGATTTGAAGTGAGAGAATCGGTTGATTACTTAAGGTTGTCATATACCACCTGCAAAACTTCCTTACAGACCTCTATCCGCTCCGGGGGCACACCATCCAACGCCTCATTCAACGTCGCCTCCGCCAGCGCCATTGTCTCCTCCTGTAATTTCTGCGCCTGCTTTGTCAGATAGATCAGGTTTATCCGGCGATCGTTCTCCGCCGGCACCCGCTTGACCAATTGCTGCTTTTCAAGGTTGTCCACCAGCCGGGTGATACTTGGCTTGTCCCGGAAGGTGGCGACACACAATTCCTGCTGACTTTTGCCATCCTCCTTCCACAAATGATAGAGCACGCTCCATTGCTCGATCGTGATCTTCAATCCCGCGGCGCCGAACTTCTTCTGCAAGTTACGCGCAATGGCTGTGCTGGCCTTACCGGTTATAAAGCTGTATAATTCGCCCCGCTTGAATTGGTTGTTAGGCATACAGTTAGTTAAACAACTAAACGAATATACAATTATTTCACATTGCCTGCAAGTTTTCTGCGGTGAATTTGTTTAGCTTCACATTCAGATCATGATTTAAGACATGATATAAGAACTGCCTTCACTTCTTGCCAATTCCAATCCAATAGTTGCTACCTTCTTTTTATCTGATTAGCAGTGGTCATTATCTACTCTATTTTGTAATCCCGCCCTGCTTATAATCCCATCCTGGCGCAGGCCATTAGCTCAGCTATTATTTCACCCCTAAATCCTTTGTATGCGAAATTTATTATTTCTCGCAGCATGGCTGCTATTGCCCTCCCTTTTCCCGCTCAATGCCCCGGCGCAAAAGAAAATAATCGTGGTCATCGGATCCTCCACCGCGGCCGGGGATGGCGCCACCACCCTGGACAGCGATTATGTCAGCATTGTCAAACGGTATTACCAGGCGTTGCACGAAGTGGATACGATTTACGACCTCGGGCTGCCGGGATCGACGACCTTTTTCGGCATGCCGACCAGCTTTTCAAATTATGGCAGCCAGCACGCTCCCATGGACAGCTTCAACGTGACCGCTGCCCTGGATCAGTATCATGCGGATGTGGTGCTGGTCAATTATCCAACCAATGACCTCGCCGGCGGTATTTCGATGACCCAATTTCTTTCAAACCTGCAGGCCATCTCCGATACGGTTTTTGCGGCGGGAAAGGTCTGCTACGTCACCACGACACAACCGAGGGACGCCGAGCCCGCATGGATCAACCAGCTTCTTTTCGCGGGCAGAGACTCGGTTCTGAACGCATTCCCGGTATACGGCATCGATTTCTATACCGCGATCGTAGCGGCCGACTCCATTTCGATCAACCCGATCTACGCCGCGGACAGCACCCATGTCAACAATGCCGGGCACGCGGTGTTAGCCCAGGTCGTGATCAATAAGAGCATCCTCCCGGCCGCGCCGCTAGCCCTGACCCTCACGGATTTCAGCGCCGTCGCACAACAAGGGTCCGTGCTGATCTCCTGGACCGACCAGCTTGAGGAGCCGAATACCGTGTTCGGGATCCAGCGAAGCGCCGACGGCTCCGTCTTTCCGACCATCGCCGACGTGAACGGTCAGGGTGGCGCCAGGAGTGCATCCATGAACTATACGTGGACGGATGAAGCGCCGCTGAATGGAAGAAGTTATTACCGGTTGAAGATAATACAAGGATCCGCTACAACATACTCGGGGATAGTCACGATGGTCCGCGTCGCAAAAAACCTTTCCATCGTCACCGTCTACCAGGCCGGGAGAGCTGGTCTGTTCACGGCCGATATCAATACGGGTAAAAACCAAACGGCCCTCATCCGCATCGTCAACGCCGCCGGTTCGATCGTCTGGCAGCAATCCCATGCGCTCGTGACTCCTACGACACGGTTAACCCTGGACTTGACCCGCTTCGCCAAAGGCGCTTATTTCCTGCAGGTGACAGCGGCCGATGGCGAAGAGGCCATTCGCGGCTTCCCCGATTTCTAACAACCGGTTCGCTATCGAAAATTTATTTCGCGACCCCGTTCGCATAGGTCTTTATTTCCCGGACCGTCCCATCCTCATTATAAAAGATCACCGTCCCATTTCCGTTATGAAGCGTCCCGGCCTTCCGTCGCTGGCCCTTTTTTGTAAAATTTCCTTTTACTTCCCAGCAATTGCCCGCCCGGTAGACCTGGTCGAACCACAACTGCCCGTTTGAATAGTAATACCGGCGCACCCCCTCGGCGCGCCCATCCTTCATTTCCTGGATCTCTTTGATGGTCCCCGTCTCATAATATCTTTTGATCAGGCCGTTCGATTTGCCACTCTCATAAGGCATCTCCGCCTCGGTCTTGCCGTTTTTGTAGAAGGTGCGCTGGATGAATTTATTTTTCCCGTTGAAATATTCATATTCATCGATGATCCCCTTTCCGTCGATCCAGTAGGTCCGGCTGACACCATTCAGGCTATCGTTCCGATAGGTTTGAAACCGGACCAATCCGCCGCGCAGCGTAAAAACCCGCCATGGCCCGTTCAGCTTGTTACCCGCAAAGGTCTGCTCCCAGATTTTATACCGTTTGGAATGATCGGCATCATCGATCAGGTAGCAGGTAAAAAGTCCTTCCCGCTTATTGTTCTTCAGCTGCCCCTCGCTACACAGGAGCGCCAGCTGCCGGTTCTCCGTATAGGCAGTGCTGTCGGCATTCAGATCATATACCTGTACAAGGGTTGTCTCATAGCTGCGGACAAACCCGCTGGCGGCGGGCCCGGCCGGCCTGACATCCCTGAACTCCGCGGGATCCTCGTCGCGGACAAATTTCCGGTCGGCATACCCCGGTTGTTGCCCGCTCACGCGGAGGCATCCGGCTAGTCCGAAGATCAAAATCGTTCTTGCTGATCGCCAGTTCATCATTCGTTTCGGCCTCCTGTCGTCGAAATTTACTCAAAAATGCGTAAAATTGGCTTCATGTATCTCCCGGCCGGGCATTTTGTTCCATATCGGTCCTCGCGACTTCACTATTATAGCTGGGGAACGGGCCCCCGGATCCTGTTTGCCTTTCACGGCTACGGCGAGTCGGCGGCGTCCTTCGATTTCATCGGCGATGCCCTCGACCCCGAATTCACGCTGATAGCGATCGATCTGCCTTTTCACGGCTACACGGAGTGGAAGGAAGGGTTGTCTTTCTCGCCGGAACAGCTTTACGAGGTCATGCAGAAGATCGCCCCCACGACCTCCCCCTGGCGCCTTTTCGGCTACAGCATGGGCGGCAGGATCGCGCTCCAGCTGCTCGAAAACCACCCGGACTCATTCGACCACCTGATCCTGCTGGCCCCCGATGGCCTGAAAGTGAACTTCCTCTATTGGATCGCCACCCGTACCTCCGCCGGCAACCGGCTCTTCCGTTGGACCATGCGCCGGCCCGGCTGGCTTTTCTTCGTCTTGCGCTTCTGCAATGCCTTGCACCTTGTCAACCCCAGCATCTATAAATTTGCGGTCCATTATATCGACGACCGTCCGGTCAGACAAGATCTCTATATCCGCTGGACGACCATGCGGCAATTCCGGCCCGACCTGGGAGCCGTCGCCGCCATCATCCGCCGCCATCAAATCCCGGTCAGCCTTGTCTACGGCAGATACGATCGGATCATCCGCTGGGAAACAGCGGAGAAATTTCGCCATCGCGGCATCGATGACCATTGCCAACTGATCATCCTCGACACCGGTCACCAATTACTACGGCCTCAATTCCTGTCCGACCTTCTTCCGCTGCTCTCCGGATAACCTTTGGCCAATTTACATTTGACTGTCAACTGTAAAATGGTCGCCGCGCACTACCAGCATTTGCCCTATATTTACCGATCATCGTTACCCAAAATGGTGCCGGTCCTATCCTTCACACTTATAGGGTGCTTCATCTTTATCGTCTATGGGACACTGATCGACTATTACCGCAGGGCCTGGACGGCAATCCCCGTATTTGAAGCCGACGCCCAAACCCGCCAAACCCGCCAAACCCGCCAAACCCGCCAAACCCGCATCTCCGTTTTGATCCCCGCACGAAATGAGTCGGCCAACATCGCCGCCTGTATCGAAAGCCTTTTTTCACAAACCTATCCCCGACATCTCTACGAAGTAATTGTCATCGACGACCACTCGACAGACGGTACCGCCGAAATCGTAAAAGGACTTCCGTATCGATCGCCCGCATTGAGTTGTCTCCAACTTACCGACCCGATAAACCAACAACGACCGATCGCCTATAAAAAGCTGGCCATCGATACCGGCATCCGGGCAGCCACGGGCGACCTGATCGTCACAACCGATGCCGACTGCCTTTTCCATCCCGAATGGCTATCCACCATCGCCGCCTTTTACGAAGAAACGGGCGCCAAATTTATTGCTGCCCCGGTTCGGATCGGCGGAGCGACCCATCAACCCACCCGGTCGGCCACTTCGCCAAACGAATCCACCTTTCTTTCCATCTTCCAAACCCTCGACTTCATCACCCTGCAAGGGATCACCGGCGCTTCGGTCTATAAAAAATTCCATACCATGTGCAACGGCGCCAACCTCGCCTACGAAAAAAGCGCCTTTATTGAAGTTGGCGGCTTCGCGGGTATCGACTCCATCCCATCGGGTGACGACATGCTCCTCATGCATAAGATCTATGATAAATACCCTGAAAAAGTCCTCTTTCTGAAAAGCCCCAACGCCATCGTATCCACCCGGCCCGAAACAACCTGGAAAGGATTTTTCAATCAGCGCATCCGCTGGGCCAGCAAAGCAGACCGGTACGACGACAAACGGATCTTTCGGGTACTCCTCCTCGTCTACATCGTCAATCTTATGTTCGTGATCCTGCCGGTTGCCGGCATCTGGAATAGCTGGTGGCTCTGGCTTCTCCTGATTGGATTGCTGACAAAGACGGCGGTGGAATTCCCATTTGTTTATGCGGTCGCCGGCTTCTTCGGTCAGCAATCGCTGATGCGATGGTTTCCCCTCCTGCAACCCCTTCATATCGTCTATACCGTCGTGATCGGCTGGATGGGTAAATTCGCATCCTATCGCTGGAAGGACCGAAAAATAACCAAATGACAACCCCCGCCGGCCATATCAAAAAACGACTGTTTCGTAATAAACGACTGTTTCGCAATAAAGGAGCCCTTTTCGGATTGACCGTCATCCTTCTCTCTGTCCTGATCGCGATCTTCGCCTACCTGATCGCGCCCGATGGCTCTCCCAATGCCAATCGCATCATCGTGGAAATTGGCGGTCGCAAGCCCGGTTACCGCCAGCTCTTCCTGCCCGTAAAGAAAGAACGGCAGGCCCCTCCCGTCAATTTCTTTCACCGCCTGCTCTTCGGTCGCGAAGACCAATACGACTATATCCCGATCAACAGCTACCAGGTAAGCGGGGACAGCGTGATCGTACAGAAATTCATCGATGAAGGCGTAGAAGAGCGCCAAGCCTACCCGCGCGCCGCCGCGACCACGACGACCTTTTGGCTGGGCACCGATAAATATGGCCGGGACATCCTGAGCCGCCTCCTCATCGGTGTTCGGGTGAGCCTCGCGGTGGGCCTTGTCACCGTATTGCTTTCACTCACCATCGGTGTGCTGCTTGGGGCGCTGGCCGGTTATTTCGGCGGCCGTGTGGACGAGATCATCCTCTGGCTGATCAATGTGATCTGGAGCATACCGACCTTATTGCTTGTTTTTGCGATCATGCTGCTGCTGGGGAAGGGCTTCTGGGAAGTTTTTATCGCCATCGGCCTGACACTCTGGGTTAATGTAGCCCGCATCGTCAGAGGCCAGGTGCTGGCGATCCGGGAGCGCGAATTTGTGGAAGCAGCCAAAGCGCTGGGCTATTCCCATTCACGCATCCTGTTCCGCCATATCCTGCCCAACATAATGGGCCCCGTCTGGGTGGTCGCCGCGTCCAATTTTGCCTCGGCCATCGTGATCGAAGCCGGATTGAGCTTCCTGGGGGTGGGAGTGCAGCCGCCGCAGCCAAGCTGGGGCTTGATGATAAAGGAGAACTACAATTTTATTATTACCCATAATCCGATGCTGGCGCTGGCGCCGGGGTTTGCGATCATGTTGCTGGTGCTGGCGTTCAACTTGCTGGGGAATGCGCTTCGGGATATCCTCGACGTCCGGGGGTAAAGACGAACGCTGCGGAGCCCGCGAAACCCTATTCCTTAAACACCTGTACATTCCGGTCAAAACTCTCATCCAGGCTGATAAAGGTCTCCGTACGCTCGATCCCCTTTATCTTTTGAAGCTCATCATGCAGGATATAACGAAGCTGATTGATGTCTTTACAGACGATCTCGGCAAACATGCTGTAATTGCCCGTCGTGTAATTGAGCCGGATGATCTCCGGGATCTTGAATAGCTCCCGCGCAACACTGTCATATAATGAGCTCTTCTCAAGGTAGATCCCGATGAAAGCAATCACGTCATACCCAAGTTGTTTAAGGTCTACATGTAATTTTGTACCTTTAACGACCGACAGCTCCTGCAATTTTTTGATCCGTACGTGAATCGTGCCTCCCGAAACAAACAGCTTCTTTCCCAATTCAGCGTAGGAAATCTCCGCATTGTCCATCATTTCATGGATGATCTGCAGGTCCAATTTGTCGAGATTCAATTTAACAGCCATCTTGAAAGGGGTTTTTAAAATATTTCTACAATAATAGTGAAATATTTGAATAATATTGAAAGTTTTAAAAATATTCTTCAAAAACCACAAAGGTTTCGCCCAATTCTTTAATTTTGGTTCAACAAGCATATCGGATCAGCCGAATGGCCTGCCCGATACGAGACTTAAGAATGTGGAGTGATGAAACTTGGCAGACATGCCCCCTTGTCTCGGGGGTGGGGAAACGGGATAAACATAGTGTAATGCCGAACCCGACCAAAATCGGGTTCGACTGGGGTTGACCACCGCACATTGCGCTACTGCTAACCGCCCCGTGGAGGTTCGAATCCTTCCTCTACAGCAGATCATGTACAGGCCCCGCCTCCGGCGGGGTTTTTTTGTATCTTACCCCCATGTTCACCGTCGAAGATTTCCTTTCCCAATACCAAACCTACACCGACGAGCAATTGATCGACATTCGCTCGAATGCAGACAATTACAACCCGGAAGCAGCCAAAGCGGTCGACATCCTCATCGATAAAAGAGGCGGTCTGGAAGCCGCCAGGCAACGCGTGCGTCAAAAGCAGGAGACGGACGCCGAGATCAGCCGGATAAACGCCGAAGCAATGGCCCTGACCGAAGCAGAGGACAGAAAGATAAAACCCCGAACCATTTATGGGAGCCTCTTGGGCGGAATCCTGGCCAGCCTCATCGGTAGCGCCTTGTGGGGCGGCCAGCTCATCCTCGCCGGCGGATACATAGAGTTGAAGATTACGGTTCTCCTTTTCACCGGCCTGTCCATCGTTTGCTATGGCATCATAAAAGCAGCGACAAAACAATCCCGAAAGAATGCCATGGTGCTCATTACCACGGTCCTGTCCGTCCTTATCTCCCTGGGAATAGGTCAGCTCCTGTTTGACATCACGCGGTGACCTTTGGGGCATCACCCGATGATCATTCGGTCATCACCCGCTGATCATTTACCCCGATTTTGGTTAATTTTGCGCCTTATGGGCCAAAAGAAACTCATCCGCTTCGAAGCCATCAAATCCTTCCCGAACGTGCTCCAAAACCCTGAAGGCATGCAGGGGAATTGGCCGGCCTTCTTCAAAAACGATAACCCCCTCACCCTCGAGCTGGCCTGCGGCAAGGGAGAATATACCGTCGGCCTCGCCAACATGTACCCCGGCCACAATTTTATCGGCATAGATGTCAAAGGCAACCGCATCTACATCGGCGCGAAGACCTGCCTTGAATCCAACATCTCCAACGCCGCCTTCCTCCGGACCCAGATCGACAGACTACCCTCCTATTTCGCCAAAAACGAGGTCGCCGGGATCTGGCTTACCTTTCCGGACCCCCAGCTTAGAAAGTCCCGCGTGACCCGCCGGTTGACCCATCCAAAATTTATCCGCATCTATCAGCATATCCTCCGGCCGGGCGGCCGCATCCATTTGAAAACCGACTCCCCCGTCCTGTATCAATTCACCAAATGGGTCGCCGAACTTTACCACCTGCAAATCCTCGAAGACATCGCAGATATCTCCGCCGTCCCCATAAACGACGAACTGAAGATCAGGACCCACTACGAAAACCTCGACATCGCCCAAAGCAATCGCATCCATTACCTCTGTTTTACGTTGCCCGAAACCCCACTCCCGGATCACGATAGCCAACTGCTGGAAAAAGTTAAAAACGAAGAGCCGATCCCACCCGCGAGACCGATGCGTCCGCCGCGAATAAAAGCCAAAAGCGCCACATGAAAGCGTTAATCGAAGGCACCGACTTCTACTATAATGACGACGGGCTGATGGTCCTTACCGAAAAGTTCCACCTCGAGCGCGGGTATTGCTGCGGCAGCGGCTGCCGCCACTGTCCATTTGACTATGAGCGTGTCCCTGAACCGCGGCGCTCGGAGCTGCGGGCCCAACTGCTGAACCAACGCCGGAATGCCGGCACGGGAGGGTCCAACGACGAGCCCGTCAATAATACGGAGAGATCATCACATACACCACCACCCCGCTGACCGCCACATACAACCACAACGGCCACGTGATCCTCGCCAGCCGCCGGTGCTGCGGAAAACGCCGCTGATACGCCCGCTGCAGCGTGAACAGCACGAATGGAATGATAACCCCTGACAAGATGATATGAGAGGAAAGAATTACGTAGTAGACATAACGGAGAATGCCCGCCTGCGCTTTCTCGGAATCGCTCAGCACCCCATCATGATTGAGGTCCCCAAAGCGGGTCGAAGGATTCGACGCATGATAGATAACATAAGAAACGAGAAAGACCGAACTCAATACCACCGCCGTCCAATTGGCCCTGCGATGGGCTTTCACCTGCCCGTGCCGGATGAAATACAGGCTCGCCAGCAGCAATATCGCCGTGCTGGAATTGAGGATCGCATGGAACAACGGCAACGACCGCGTATTAAAGCCAAAATCGATCTTCGCCTGGGGAACCAGGATGAGAAATGCCACGGCAGCAGGGATCGCCACCGACACAATAACAATAGCCTTGTTGAAATTTCGCTGAACTAACGGTTCGTCCATATGATTTCGGTTTTGCGTCCTGGCGGCAGGCGCTTAACTTGGTAATTCCCTTTTTGCCCGACGACTGAAATAGACCACCGCAGCCGCTGTACCCAGGAGGATCACCACGATCGGTATCCGTAGCGGCCGAAGCTCGTCGAACGCGGTAGATCGCCGGTTCTTGTCCTTTTCCAGCATGATGAAGACCATGTCATCACTAAGCCGCTTGAGCGCATTGGAATCGGTGCCGTGATAATAACCGCGTATTTCCCGATCCCGGTCAAGAAGCGCAATATAGTCCGTATGCATGAATGTCGAGTCAATGTCCACACTGTCCTGCAATCCCATTCTCAGCTCGTTCAATGCAAAATCGTAGATCGTCTTTTTAGGTCCGGTCAACATCCACCACAGGTCCGAATTCACTCCATAACGGTCCGCATACCTTCGCAGCACCGGCGCCGAATCATGTGCCGGATCGACCGTCAGGGAAAGGAATTGAACAAAATTCGTATCGGTGCCCGCGGCCTGCTTTACTTTATCGGAAACCTTGAGCGCATCCTGCATCTGCCGCAAATTGCGCGTCAGGATCGGACAGATGCTTGCACAATGGGTGAAGAAGAAATCGATGAGGACCACCTTTCCATGAAGCGAATCAAGCGAGACGGTGTCGCCAAGCTGATTGACCAGCCTGACATTGGCCACCCGATGCCAGATCGTGTCGGTGATTTCCTTGCCGTCTTGCATCCGGGTAACGACGGAATCCGGGAGATAGTGCCGGGGCATAGCCACTCCATACGTCCGGGCGATCCCATAAAACACCAGCGGTATCACCACCGCAATACATATAGCCAACCACGCTTTCTTACTCACGAATTATTGCTTTTATAACGTCAGACCACGCCTACTCCGGTTTCCCGGGTTTCTACTCCGGTTTCCCGGGTTTCTCCGCCGGTTGCACCACCTTTTCCTTGTTCTGGTCCGCATAATGCCGGTCATACCGGTTACGGAGCGCATTGTAGGAGGCGCCATCCCACAGGAATGCGATAATGAACCAGATAAAAAGACAGGCCGGCACCGCGATCGTCATGATCATATTTTTGATCTCGTGACGAAGATGCATGAACTCGGCAATGATATAAAATGCCTTGGCGCAGGTCAGGATCAAATAGATGCCATTCAGCACATACTTTGACGGGAAATCCGTCTTCATATGGATGGTGGCCAGCGTGATCTCCACCAGCGTGATCGCGAGCAGGATCCAGAAGGTCCGCCAGATCGGCTTGGTATCGAAAGAACCATGTGCAGTATCGTGGCCCGTCGTTGCTTGATTAGACATATAAATAAGCTTGAGAAGTTAGAGTAAATAGAAACAAGTAAACACAAATACCCAAACCAGGTCCACGAAGTGCCAGTACAACCCGGCCTTTTCGATCATCAGGTAATGTCCCTTCCGGGCAAAGTCACCCCGCAAATTCTTTATCAGCATGATCACATTGATGACAACTCCGGAAAAAACGTGAAATCCATGGAATCCCGTGATCGTAAAAAAGAAATTCGTAAAATTCGTCGTAGCCCTTGAGCCGTCGGCATTCAGGAACGGATTCCGCCCCCACCACGCGCCTTCACCATGCAGATGCGTCCACTCCCAGGCCTGGCAACCCAGGAAGGCCAGGCCACCGAGGATCGTGAGGATCATATAAAACGTAACTTTCTTCTGATCGCCGCTATGACCGGCCGCCACCGCCAACACCATGGTCACTGAGCTCATGATCAATATAAAGGTCATCAGACTTACAAACACCAGCGGCAGGTTGGTCTCGCCAAAGAACGGGAAGGCCCTGAAGACCTCATTCGGATTCGGCCAGCCATTCGTGGCAAACCGGATCGATCCGTACGAGATCAGAAAAGCGCCAAAGGTAAAACTATCGCTCATCAGGAAATACCACATCATCAACTTCCCATACTCCACATTGAAGGGGCTTTTCCCGCCACTCCACCATTTCTGTCCCGCTGGTACAGCTTGTGCCATATTCAAAGTTTATTTTAATTTACCACTATGAAAAAAATCAACAGATAAAGCCACAACAGATCTACAAAATGCCAATAGGTAGCCATCAATTCCACCGGGACAATGTTATAGCTCCTGACTTTCGATACCAACACCCTGGCCAGCATGGCCACGAGTGCAACCACTCCGCCCAGCACGTGTACGACGTGCAACCCTGCAATCACATACAGGAACTGTCCGCCGCCAGACCCCCTGAACGTGATCCCCGAGCGCCAGATCTGCCGGAACCCGGTCCACTGCAACAACATAAACAGCACCCCCAGTATCGCCGTCACGGTCAGCATATTGCGATACCGTAGCATTTCACGGTCCCTGAACGATTTCAGCGCGATCTGGATCGTCAGGCTGCTCAGCAGGATCGTCGCCGTCGAATACCAGAAAGCCCTCGGGATCGGAAAGGTCGTCCAACCCGCCGCATCCCGCTTGACCACATACGCACTCGTCAATCCGGCAAACATCATGATAATGCTCGCCAACGCCACCCATAACGTGAATTTATGCGGATGTATTTTCTTTCGTTGTTCGTTCACTGCTTCCATAGTTTTCCTGTCATTGTACTTTGGTCGCCAGCAGGCCCAACAGCACCACGGGCAAATAAATATAGCTGCTGAACATCACCCGCCGCGCCGCCTTTATCGTCATCTCCCGGTATAACCTGACGCATTGCAACACCATCAATAGATTCGCCACCAGCACGATTATCGCTCCCACCCCCGTACACATCCCCGTCAGCCAGGGCAACACCCCCACCGGAACCAGCAACAGCGAGTAGATGATCGACTGGATCGCGGAATATTTCGTCGGCCCCTCCGTCGACGGCAACAGTTTGAATCCCGCTGCCGCATAGTCCTTATGCGCAATCCAGGCAATCGCCCAGAAATGCGGGAATTGCCAGAAGAACTGAAGCGCAAAAAGGATCCAGCCACCCATACTCAGGTCATCATTCCCCGCCGCCCAGCCGATCAGACAGGGCAAACTGCCCGGAACGGCCCCGACCAGCACGGAGATCGCACTGACCTTTTTCAACGGCGTGTAGATGAAGGCATACACAAAAAGACTGAATGCAGCCAAACTTGCGGCCAGCCAATTGAAGTGCGACAGGATCAGTACCCCGCCCACACCAGCTACCACGGCAAACGTCCATGCCTCTTCCGTGCTCATCCTCCCCGCAGCAACCGGTCGGCCGGCCGTCCGCTTCATCAGCGCATCGGTGTCCCGCTCGACGATCTGGTTGATCGCATTGGCACTCCCCGTTACCAGCATTCCGCCGATAAAGAAGAGCCCGATCGCCACCCAGTCAAATTGCTTCACTTTCGGCGCCAGCAAATAGCAGATCAGCGCTGAAAACACAACCATGAAGCTGAGGTTGAACTTGATCAGCAGCTTGTAATCCTGCAGTTTGCCGGCAAATTTTAAAGAACTTGATTGCTTCACCATTTCAAAATATCAATGCTGGCTCTCATTCCGACCCAACGGCTCCGTCTGCGGAATGAAATCCCTGCCATCCTTGGCATAATCATAAGGCCAACGGTGCACTTCCGGGATCTCACCAGGCCAGTTGCCATGCCCCGGCCGGATCGGCGCCGTCCATTCGAGCGTGGTGGAACCCCAGGGATTCCTGTCCATTACACGCCGCCCCTTGAAAATGGAGTAGATGAAATTGAACACAAACAGCAGCTGCGCCGCGAATGTGATCATCGCCACCGTTGAAATGAACCGGTTGAGATCACCAAACTGATTAAACGACAACCAGTTGCGATAATCCAGATATCGGCGCGGCAACCCCGCCAACCCCTCATAGTGCATCGGCCAGAAAATAAGGTACGCACCGGCCAGGGTTATCCAGAAATGGATATAGGCCAGCGTATTGTTCATGTACCGTCCATACATTTTCGGGAACCAGTGATAGATACCCGCAAACATTCCCAGGATACCCGAGACCCCCATCACGATGTGGAAGTGCGCGACCACGAACATCGTATCGTGCAGCTGGATGTCCAACGCCGCATTTCCCAAAAAGATCCCCGTAAGGCCACCGGAAATAAAGGTGCTGACAAATCCGATCGCAAAAAGCATCGCCGGCGTGAACCGGATATTTCCCCGCCACAACGTCGTGATCCAGTTGAATACTTTGATGGCGGACGGCACCGCGATCAGCAGCGTCAACAGGACGAAGACCGAACCCAGGAAGGGATTCAACCCCGTCACGAACATATGATGCGCCCACACGACGAACGCGAGAACGGCGATCGCGAACAACGATCCCACCATCGCCATATAGCCAAAAATAGGTTTTCGCGCATTCACCGACATGACTTCCGATACCAGACCCATCGCGGGCAGGATAATAATGTAGACTTCCGGGTGACCGAGGAACCAGAACAAGTGCTGATATAAGATCGCACTCCCGCCCTCATTCGGCAACGCCTTGCCGGTCTCCGTCAGGAATATATCGGACAAATAGAAGCTCGTACCCGCATGGCGGTCGAACAACAGCAGGATAAAGCCGGATAACAATACCGGGAAAGACAACACGCCCAGGATAGCGGTGAATAAGATGGCCCAGATCGTCAGCGGAAGCCGCGTCATGCTCATCCCTTTCGTGCGCAGGTTCAATATCGTGGAAATGTAGTTGAGACCCCCGAGCAACGAAGAGACTACGAACAACGCCATCGAAACAAGCCATAAATCCATCCCCGCCTTCGAGCCCTCCGACGCGTCAGCCAGCGCACTCAACGGGGCGTAGGAGGTCCAGCCACCCGACGCCGGTCCGGAAGCGATAAAAAGGGACGAGAGCATCACCACACTCGCCGCCAGGAAGAACCAGTACGACAGCATATTCAGGAACGGAGAGGCCATGTCCCGCGCTCCGCATTGCAGCGGGATCAGGAAGTTGGCAAAGGTCCCGCTCAATCCCCCCGTCAACACGAAGAAAACAAGGATAGTTCCGTGCATCGTCACGAGTGCATAATAGAATTCAGGTGAGATCTGTCCGTTTGGCGCCCATTTGCTCCCGAAGACATCCGTCAGGATCTGGAAGTGTGCGTCCGGATATCCGAGCTGTAACCGGAAGAGAACCGACATCAGACCGCCTACGATAGCCCAAAACATCCCCGTCAGCAGAAACTGCTTGGAGATCATCTTATGGTCCTGGCTGAAAACGTATTTGGTAATAAATGTCTCTTTGTGATGTTGCATCGCATGCTCATCGAGGTGCACATCGTGCGAGGTCTCTGTAACCGGATGTATTGCTGCTTCGTTGCTCATTTCAAAATTTTTATGGATACCGTATCGGATTATTTCATCGTCGTCGCCTTTGTCGAATCCACCACAGCCCCGCCGGCAGGCGCGGGCGCCTTCCCGGCCATCACCTGGTCATAATTGGATTTCTGACCGGCCAGCCAAAGCACATAGGCCTCATGCGATACCACATGGATAACGCCGCGCATGGTATAGTGGCCCCTTCCGCACATCTGGTCGCAGGAGATCTCATATTCGAACGCCGGATTACCAAGCTTCTGCCGCATTTGCTCCGTCGTGTATTTGGGTACAAACCACATGGTCGTGGGTGTTCCGGGAACCGCATCCATCTTCTGCCGGAAATAGACCAGGCCGACGTCATGGATCACATCCCGGGAGTTGATGATCAGCTTGACGGGCTTGTTCACTTCGATATACATGTCCCCCGTGACGACATCATCATGCGAATAGGGATCATCCCAGAGCAACCCCAGCTGATTGAGCGCGCCGTCATCGATATTCTGATAGTATTTCTTGCCGAATACATGGTCCTTACCGGGATAACGAAAGATCCAGCCAAACTGCTTACCGGTTATTTCGATCTGATTGGCGTCCGCCGGCGCCTCGCCGGTGATCCGGAACCAATAGTAAAGGCCAAATCCAACCAGCACCGTCAAAAAGATCGCGGGCACCACCGTCCAGATCACCTCCAGCTTGTTGCTGTGGGGGAAATGGTACGCCGTCCTTTTCTCGGACCACTGATATTTGTAGGCAAACCAGAACAGCAGGATCTGCGTGATCACGAATACGACGCCGGTAATCCCGATCGTGATATACAACATCGCATCGATCTGCTCACCATGCTCCGAAGCAGACTCACCGAGGATCTTCCCGCGGTACAATTCATTGCACCAATAGACCCCGATCAGCCCCAGCACGAGAAAAACGATCATCAGAAAACCGTTGACCTTGTTGTTCTGCTCGAAATTCTTCTTTTCTCCTTTCAATACGCCCACATATTCACTGGCCTTGGCAATCTGAAATGTGATCAGGAAGCCGAAAAACAGGATCAATAAGAGAAAAAACGTAGACATGGTATAAAAAGAATTTTAAGTATGATGGATGATACTTTCTTTTACAAAAGGATGGTTCTTTGCCAGCATCGGGAATTTGCTCAGTACCCTCGCCGTCTGCCACATGATCAGCCCGACGAAGCCCAGGGCGATCCCGAAATCGAACAGATTCAGCATTACATGGTCCGGGTCGACCTTGGGGAATACCATCTGGTAGAAATCCAGCCAGTGTCCAAAGACCAAAAGTACGGACATAAAGGTTACGGTGCCCCAGTTCCTTTTTGACCCCCGCTTCATATAAATGAGGAGCGGCGCCAGGAAATTGATGATGAAGTTCAAATAAAAGATCCCCGCAAAGGCTCCATCGAACCGCGGTTTGAAATAGATCGTTTCCTCGGAGATATTCGCATACCAGATCAGCATGAACTGGTCAAACCAGACATAGCACCAGAAGATCGAGAACGCGAACTGATACTTGGCCAGATCATGCAAATGCTCCTCCGTTGTATATTCCAGGTACCCGTGATTTTTCAGGTAGATAACAAAGATCGTCATCAGGGCGATCCCCGATACCCAGGTGCTCGCAAACGTATACCAGCTGTACATCGTCGAGAACCAGTGCGCGTTCAAGCTCATCAGCCAGAGCCACGGGGTGACGGACATGACCGTCAACGCAAACCAGACGATATAGATCGCTGCCCATACCGTATTGGTGAAAATATATCGTTTGCCTTCGGCCACCGACAACTTCGTATCGTCGATCGACCGGGAAAGATTGCGCATTTTCATGCCCAGCACGATCCACAGCCCGATGGTCATCGTGGTCCAGATCGTAAAGAACCCGGGACTTAGGAACCCGGCCTTCCCCTTCAGCACGGTGTCTTTGGCAACCGCGTCCCTGTCCACCCACTCATAAATGGCGGTATGACCACCCCATACCAGGCACATCAGGATCACAAAGCAGATAACCCCGATCGGGATCACGCACGCCGAGATCGCTTCGGTCAGCCGGCGGAACGCGATCACCCAGCCGGCCATCGCCAGCGAATGCGCCGCAAAAAAGAACATCGCCGCATTGACGATCAGCAGGAAGAATACACTGTTTTGCAGCAGCGCCGCCCAGAAACGGGTACCGCTGAGGTTATTGCCGCCGCCGTATACGATAAAGCCGATGATGAGCGAAACCACACCCACTGCCATCAGCCCAAGGGACCACTGCCTGTACCGGGTTGGCGTTTGAAAATGTTCCTTAATGTGAGATATAGTGGACATTCGGAATGATTTATTGTATTCTGTAATCCTTTACTTTTTTGCTGCCGTCGAATCTTTTGCCGGCGCTGCCGCGCTACCCGTCGTAGCACTGGCGCCCGCCGCGGGCGCCGCCGCCTTTGGCTTCGGCTGTTTCGATTTGATATAGGCGACGACCATCCAGCGCTGTTCGGTATTCAGCTGGGAGGCATAACTTCCCATCTTATTCTTCCCATAGGTCGCGGAATAGAACATTTGCCCCTCGGGCATGTTCAGGTATTCCGCTTTCCCCGAAACGAAGTTGGCCGGTGCAACCGGAAAAGGCCCGTTGCCATCGTTATACAATGGCCCGTTGCCGTTGAGCTTTGGGCCGTGACAAATAGCGCAGTTCACCAGGTACAACCGCTCGGCCTCCACCGTATCCATGGACGTCAATGGGTTCCTGACCAGCTTCGATGCGTCGTAGTTGGTGGTCGATCCGACCGAATCCTTCGGGATCAGGAATGGCAGCAGCTCACCACGCTTGATGGTGCCCGCCACCGGCGTATTGCTGAAATGGATGCCCTTCTTGAGCAGCTCCGCCTTCAGCTCATCCGTAGTGGCATAGGTCTCATAGGCCCGGCTATACGCCATATCCGGCATATAGATCCTTCCCGGATCCCGTTGTACGTCACTGCAGCTGGCAGCCAGCGTCACCGCAAGAATGATCAATGAGGCGATTGATATTTTTTTCATACTAACGCAGTTCCTTTTTGTTCGAATGGGGTTTTATCTTTATCGTAACGGCCCAGCCACCAGCCGGTCTCCGCGGTCTGGATATTTATCCCGGTCGCACCCACGCTTGTCAGAAAGTCGATTACCGCCGTCTCACTGGTCTTGTCCGTCAACTCGATCACCATCGTGAACTGATCGTCGGTGGACCGCAGGTTGAAATGATGCTTGCGCACAAAGGGGGCCATCTGGCACAGATAACAGAAGGTCAGCACCATCCCGACGGCGGAAAACAACACCGTCAGCTCAAAAACGATCGGTATCCACGCCGGCAGATCGAAATGCGATTTGCCACCGAAATTTATCGGCCAGTCGGCATTGAAGATCCACCCGATCCCGCCAATGGCCGTCGTGGTCCCGGTGATGCCATAGATAAAGCCGGCCGTATGCAGACTCGTCTCCCGCAGCCCCATCGCATGGTCTAACCCGTGAATGGGCATCGGGGTGTAGACGTCATGGATCTTGTACCCCGCCGAACGCACTTTCTTTATGGCCGGGAAAAGGACCTGTTCATCTGTAAAAATGCCGACAACAAATTTTTTAACTGACATACGCATTCACTTTTTGAACCCTAGTGATCTTGATGTAAATATTCTCCCGCAAATTGCTCCGCCGTTTCCTGCTCCTCGTGCCCCATCTTCTCCTTGAACACATTACCCGACTTCTTCAGGATATGCTTGATCTCGGCAATGGCGATCACCGGGAAGAATTTCGAGAACAGGAAATAACAGGTAAAGAACAGCCCAAAGGTCCCGATATAGAATCCGACCTCCCAGATCGACGGTCGATAGTACGTCGCCCAGCTGCTGGGCACATAGTCGCGGTAGATGGAAAGCACGATGATGACGAACCGCTCGAACCACATCCCGATGTTTACGATAATGGACATAAAGAACGTGACGGTGATATTCCGGCGCATCTTCCGGAACCAGAAGATCTGCGGCGATAAGACGTTACACCCCATCATCAGGTAATACGCCCAGCCATACGGACTGAAAATGTTGACGCGGTTTTGAAAGAAGGCCCAGCTCTCGAATTTATTCATACTGTACCAGGCGATGAACAGCTCGGTCAGGTAGGCGATCCCCACGATCGATCCGGTCAGCACGATCACCTTGTTCATGACCTCTATATGCTCTATGGTAATATACTCTTCCAGGTTCAGCACCTTCCTGCTGACCAGCAGTAAGGTCTGCACCATCGCAAATCCCGAGAAGATGGCGCCCGCTACGAAGTAAGGCGGGAAGATCGTCGTGTGCCAGCCAGGGATCACCGAAGTGGCGAAGTCGAAGGACACGATCGTGTGCACCGAAAGCACCAGCGGAGTGCTCAACCCGGCCAACACCAGCGCCAGCGCTTCATGCCGCTGCCAATGTTTGGCGGAGCCCGACCAGCCGAAAGACAGCATCCCATACATGAACTTCCGCCACTTTAATTTGGCCCGGTCGCGGACCGTCGCCAGATCGGGCAAAAGACCCGTGTACCAAAACAAAAGGGAAACGGTGAAATAGGTCGAGATGGCAAATACGTCCCAAAGCAGTGGCGAGTTGAAGTTCGGCCAAAGCGGTCCCCGCGTATTGGGGTAAGGCATGATAAAGAAGCACAGCCACACCCGGCCCATATGCCAGATCGGGAATTGACCCGCACACATCACCGCAAATATGGTCATGGCTTCCGCCGCCCGGTTCACCCCCGTACGCCAACCCTGACGGAACAGCAAAAGGATCGCGGAGATCAGGGTTCCGGCGTGACCGATACCGACCCACCAGACGAAGTTGGTGATATCCCAGCCCCAGCCGACCGTTCGGTGGAGGTTCCATTGGCCAACACCATATATGACTTGCATCGTCACCGAATAGATGCCGAAAATAAGACAGGCCACCGACACCAGGAACCCGATCCACCATGCCCGCGTAGGACTGGCTTCAATCGGTCGCACAAGGTCCTCCGTTACCTGGTGGTAATCTTTTTGCCCATCTACCAGCCCGGGCCTCACCTGTGATTCGTACGCTAATAATGCCATAGAATGTTGCGCTTTTAGCTATTAGTTTAGTTCGTTGACTGCTTCTCCTTTGCTTCTTATGCCTGCTCGCCTTGCTTATGCCTGCTCGCCTTGCCCGGGGCCCCAGACCGCATCCGAATGGCGCACTTTCGCCAGGTAATTCAGGTTCGGCAACACGTGGAGCTCCTCCAGCCCATAGAATACACGCTGCGCATGATCCGCCCGGGTCGTGCTGATGGCGCTGTCTTTGGAATTTGCATTCCCGAATACGATCGCATTCGTGGGGCAGGCCTGCGCGCAGGCGGTCACCGCATCGGAGTCGCGGAGCACCCGGTTCTCCCGCTTGGCTTTGAGCTTGCCTTCCTGCAGCCGTTGGACACAGAAAGAACATTTTTCCATCACCCCGCGGCTGCGTACCACGACGTCCGGATTGAGTACCATCCGGGTCAGGTCGTCATTCATCTCGAATATGACCGGATCGAGCTTACCCACCGTCTGCTGATCCTGGTTGTTCGGGAAGCTGTCGGCGCCGGTATAGTCAGCCCAGTTGAAGCGGCGGACCTTGAAGGGACAGTTGTTGGCGCAATAACGGGTGCCGATACACCGGTTGTAGGCCATCTGGTTGAGCCCCTCCGTGGAGTGATTGGTCGCATTGACCGGACAAACGTTCTCGCATGGGGCGTTGTCGCAATGCTGACAAAGCATCGGCTGGAACGTGACCTGGATATCATCCGGGTTGTCGAGGTTGTGCCGGTTTGCCGCCGAATAATACCGGTCGATCCGGATCCAGTGCATATCGTGATAGCGAAGGACTTCATCCTTCCCGACCACCGGGACATTGTTCTCGGCATGACAGGCGACAACACAGGCCGAACAACCGATACAGGTATTCAGGTCGATCGACATGCCCCACTTGATCCCCGGTTTATCATATATCGGATACAACGTACCCTGCTTCTCGTAATTCTCGAGCCCGCCGTAAGGTTTGAGTTCCTTGTCCCGATCCGCCATGATACCATCCGGCTCCTTCTTGAGCTCCTCGAGCGTGACTTCCTTCACCACTTCCGTCCGGCCTTCGTAGGACGTGTGGGTCTGCATCTGCGCTACCTTATAGGTCGTCTTTGTATCGGTGAAATTGGCGCCCGTTGCAAACCAATCCACCGTCGAGCCATTGAAGGTCATCAATGGGAAGGCATTCTTGCCGGCGCCAACGGCAGCCTGGCCGATATAATTGGCTGTATTTTCCGCAGTGGCGCTCTGCCGTCCATAACCGACGGCGATCCCGATAACTTCATTGTGCGTTCCCGGCAATATCAGCGCAGGCAGGTCGAGCTCCTTGCCGTTAACGGAGACTTTGACAACTTGCCGGTCGGGGAACACTTCATACGCATCCGACTGACGGCGATCTCCGAGGTCGATATGGAAAATATCCTTGGCCGCCTTTGGCGAGATGACCGCATAATTGTCCCAGTCCGCTTTTGAGATGGGATCGGGGAGCTCCAGCAGCCAGGGGTTGTTGCCCTGGTTGCCCACGCCCATGCACACACTCTGATAAAGCACCACTTCGAACGGACCGGTGCTCTTGACCGAGGCAAGTGCGGTAGCCGCCTCGGCGACCTTTGCGGAATTGAAGGTGGGGCCGGCTGTCGCGGCACTCGCGGG
>Ga0206895_1063_pt1 | contig 30809 bp, 25 predicted proteins | sample Alteio_BWOrgHeat_51_FD_152967 | JGI IMG/M metagenome (GOLD analysis project Ga0206895, IMG submission 152967) | Enriched cells from forest soil in Barre Woods Harvard Forest LTER site, Petersham, Massachusetts, United States -... | ecosystem: Environmental > Terrestrial > Soil > Temperate forest >...
TGCTGCTGATCCCGTTTTGCGTGAAAGCACAGGATCAAAATGCATTTCATTATAAATCAATACTGGTTGATACGCATAATGATTTTTTGACCAAAGCCGTTGAAAAAGGGTATGCGATGGATGCAGACCTGAAAGGAAAAACACACAGCGACTTAGCACGTTTTAAGCAGGGCGGTGTGGATGTACAGGTTTTTTCTATCTGGTGCGACGGGCAGTTTGGAAAGGAAACCGCATTCGCAAGAGCTAACCGTGAAATGGATTCGTTGTATGCAGTGATCAAAAGAAATCCGGATAAAATAACGATGGCCGTTAATACAAAACAGATCAGGAAAGCAATAAAACAACACAAACTCGCCGCTATGTTTGGCGTAGAGGGCGGGCACATGATCGAAGACAATCTTGACAACTTAGATAGCCTCTATAAACGCGGCGCACGTTATCTAACATTAACCTGGAATAATTCAACCGGATGGTCTACATCGGCAATGGAAGAAACAAAGGGCACCTATAAAAATGCAAAAAAAGGGTTGAATGATTTTGGCATACAGGTAGTAAAACGAATGAATGAGCTTGGAATGATCGTAGATGTTTCGCATGTTGGCGAGCAGACTTTCTGGGATGCGATCAATACAAGTACCAAACCCGTTATTGCATCGCATAGTGATGTATATGCTTTGTGCCCTTCATTCAGGACACTGAAAGACGACCAGATAAAAGCGATCGGCAAAAACGGCGGCATCATCGATATCAATTTCTTTTCGGGTTTTTTAGACAGTAACTATGATAAACGCAATGAAGCGTTCGCAATAAAACACAAAGCGGAAAAAGATTCGTTGAAAAAAATAAATCCTGAACCTTATTTTACGGATGAGTATCTGTATGAAAAATACCCGGCAGAAGTAGAGAACATCCGCGCGCCTTTATCATTGGTGATCGATCATATCGATTACATCGTAAAGATGATCGGTATTGACCATGTGGGAATAGGTTCTGATTTTGACGGCATCAATTCCGGCCCGAAACAATTAGATGACGTAACGTGTTATCCTGTTATCACACAGGCTTTGCTTGACCGTGGTTACAGTAAAAAAGATATCAGGAAAATATTAGGAGAGAATTTTTTGCGGGTGTTGAAGGCTAATGAGAAGTGACTTTCAGCATTGCGTGATTTAAAATTTTCAATAAGAGAGAAACGAAGAAAAAGAGAAAGCATGCATTTCGGAGGCGCTCTTTTTCTTCGTTCTTCTCTTAGCGAAATTTCCGAATATAAACAGGCAAGCAAAAGTTTCAAGATTGAAAAATTCCAAAATATAAATATGGAAGTACATCACCATCCACATCCTGAAAAGAAAGGTTTCAGAGAATATTTTCTTGAAGGTGTTATGATCTTTCTCGCAGTAACCATGGGTTTTGTGGCAGAGAATATCAGAGAAAAAATAACAGAAAATGCAAGAGCCAGAGAACTGGCCGAAAGTATGTACCAGGAAGTGTATACGGATTCTGTTCAGTTACAAAAAATCATTTCGAGCCGCGAACATAAAGAAGCACAGCTGGTTAATTTGATCCGTCTCACTAATGACAGCAATGTTGCGAAAGCCAGCCAGCAATTAATGCGCAGTTTAACATGGTCGTTCCTGATCGTAAGCCCCATCATCTTTGAACCGGCAGACGGCATACTTACCCAACTACGCAACTCAGGCAGCCTGCGGTATTTTAAAAACACCGAACTGCAAAAAGAATTTGGCGCGTTGAGTGTAACGATCAGCAAAGTAAGAAGCCGGCTGGAAGTGGAGAACAGTTATTCGCAACAATATGTAAGGCCGCTTATTTTGAAATTCTATAATTTTAAATGGTACAATGAATTGACAAAAAATGGTTCCGTGCCGGTAGTAGATGCTATTGCCAAGGAGCCTGATCCAAAAGAAATACCTGTTATATACAATGCGGCATCATTCAATAAAACAGAAATAATCAATACCGCTTCTTACTATTTATTGATATTAAGAGGTACGAGGCAGATCCAATTAAAAAATTATATGGATATCAATCATACGCTTTTAGAAACATTACGAAAAGAATATAACCTGAAAGGCGATAAGTGATATGAAACCGGGAACAAAAAGATTATTGATCAAAATAGTGATTTGCGTTATCATTGGTTTTGCCTCTGCATTTTTCTGGAACAGGATGAAGGGGAGCTGAAGCAATGTGAATGGCAATAGTGAATAGTGAATAGTGAATAGTGAATAGTGAATAGTGAATGACAATCAAAATCAATTTCAAAATTTCCCAATTTCAAAATTCCAAAATTGATCTCATGGAAGTACATCATCATCCAAATGTTGAAAAGAAAAATTTTAAAGAATATTTTCTCGAGTTCCTGATGATCTTTCTTGCCGTTACGCTTGGGTTTGTTGCCGAAAATGTACGCGAGCATGTGAGCGATTCTGTAAAAGAAAAAGAATATGCCATCAGCCTTGTGAACAATCTGAAAGACGACACGCTGCGCATGCATCAGGTGTTGAAAGAAAATGAACGCAAACTGGATAAGCTTACAAAATTCATGTCGCTCTCTCACCAGAATATTTCAGATACGTCCGTACGGAGGCAATTCTATAGCTTCGCAACAAGCTCTGTTGGGTTTTATTCTCTTTTCAAAAGCAATGATGCCACCATGCTACAGTTAAAAAATTCCGGTGGTTTACGTTTTATGCGCAAAGGGTATGTGGCCGATAGTATTGCGATGTATGATATTGAACTGAATAGTGTGTATGCAGCGGCTGTCCTGTACAATAATGCTACAGACCTTGCCATACTGGCCACGCATGATGTGCTGGATTACAGTATTTATTTTGACAGCTCTTTTTACCACGATAGATCTTTTACCGGCAAACCGCTACCTTTTTTAACGAATGATGCATTGTTGATCAAAAAATTATTCAACAAAATTGATTTCGAGATCGGCGCCACACGCAACTATCTTAATAATTTACAAGACCGTTTGCCCATAGCCGAACAGTTGATCGCGTACCTGCAAAAAACATACGATCTCTAACAGAAATATATATCATCAACATGAGAAAATCATTACTGCTGCTTTTACTGCCATTGCAGTTACTGGCACAACCCTTTACCAAAGAAGAGATCAGCCGTTGGCAGAAAGAAGCCAAAGCCGTTACCATTATCCGCGATAACTTTGGCGTTCCGCATATCTATGGCAAAACAGATGCAGATGTTGTTTTCGGTTTATTATATGCGCAATGCGAAGATGATTTTAAGCGCGTTGAAATGAATTATATAGAGAAGCTGGGCAGGACAGCAGAAGTAAAAGGCGAATCGGAATTATACAACGACCTGCTCATCCGCCTCGTGATCGATTCAACAGATGCCATCAAAGACTATGAGAACAGCGCCAGCTGGTTAAAACAATTACTGCATGCATATGCAGATGGCATCAACTATTATCTCTACAAACATCCTGAAGTAAAACCGGCGCTGCTCAACCGTTTTCAACCATGGTACGCTTTATTGTGGACAGATGGAAGTATCGGCGCCATTGATATAGCAGATGTAACGGTGAATGAATTAAAAAGTTTTTATTCGAATGCTGAACAACCCACCGCATCACTGATCAATAAAGAATACGATGCTTTACCCGGTGGTTCAAATGGTTTTGCAATAGCGCCTTCTAAAACAGCTTCGGGCAATGCCATATTATATATCAACCCGCATGTAACTTTTTATTTTCGCCCGGAAGTAGCCGTACAAAGCGAAGAGGGCTTACACGCTTATGGCGCCGTTACCTGGGGGCAGTTCTTTGTATACCAGGGTTTCAATGAACATTGCGGCTGGATGCATACGTCCAGTTATAGTGATGTTGCAGATTCGTATATAGAAAATGTAACAAAAGTTGATGGAGAATTAGTGTATGAATATGACAGGAAATATAAACCCATCGGAAAGAAAGAGATCAGCTTGCAATATCTCTATAACGGAAGTTTACTAACTAAAAAATTAACTACCTATTTCACACAACATGGGCCGGTGATGGCGAAACGGAATGGTAAATGGATCTCGGTAAAAGCAAATAACCGTGATATGAAAGGGTTGATACAATCCTGGCAGCGCACAAAGTCAACAAATTTTGCTGATTATAAAAAAACGATGGAGCTATTGGCGAATACATCCAACAACACTGTTTATGCAGATGATAAAGGAAACATCGCTTACTGGCACGGAAACTTTATGCCAAAGCGCGACCCGAAATTTAACTGGAGCAAACCGGTTGATGGAACCATTGCGGCTACTGAGTGGAAAGGCTTGCACGCGCTGGATGAATTGATACAGGTAAAAAATCCTGCATCGGGTTTTATACAGAATTGTAACTCCACGCCTTTTACTGTATCAGGAGTTAGTAGTCCGAAAAAAGAAAATTTTCCAGCATACATGGCGCCGATGGGAGAAAATTTCAGGGGCGTTAATGCAGTAAAAATATTGAGCAGCAATGATCATTATACGATCGATAAAGTGATTGCATCCGGTTGGGATCCGCATCTTGCGGCATTCGATGTATTGATGCCTGCTTTGCTGAAAGCATACGGGGATCATAAAAACGAAGCGGCTTACCAAACGCTTGATGCCCCGATGAAATTACTGGCGGCATGGGATAAGAATACTTCTGCAACATCCGTTGCCACAACATTGGCGATAGAATGGGGTGAAAAGATCTGGCGTAATGCACAAAGAAATATGGGTGATGATGATAAACTCGACCAGGTTGAAAAAACATACCGTTTTGCATCAACAGCCAATGCAACCGACTTATTACAGCCGATGGTTACCGTACTGACAGAACTGACTAAAAAATACGGCACCTGGCAAACAGCCTGGGGCGATATTAACCGTTATCAAAGGCTGACAGGAAACCTAACCGAAAAGTTTGATGATGCACAACCAAGCATACCAGATGGTTTTGCCGCATCAACCTGGGGCTGCCTGCCATCATTTGTGAGCCGTAGTTTTAATGGAACCAATAAGCGGTACGGTTATAACGGCAACAGTTTTATCTGTGCGATCGAGTTTGGCAAAAAAATAACTGCCAAATCTTTGCTGGCAGGTGGCGAAAGCGGCAATATCAGCTCACCGCATTTTGGCGACCAGGCGGAGATGTACACGAAAGGAAAATTCAAAGATGTATTGTTCTATAAAGAAGATGTTTTGAAACATGCTGAAAAAACATATCACCCGGGAGAATAATTAATATAGCCGCAGATTCGCAGATTAAACAAACAAATCTGCGAATCTGCGGCTTACCATAGCATTCATTTTAAATGACTGATCATGAGAAAATTTTTTATCCTTTTATTATTACCTTTTGCTTTAACCGCTCAAAAAAATTACCCGCAACTGCTCGATCAGTATATGCAGGCGCAAAACAGGGTCAAAGGCTTTACCGGTGCAGTGTTGGTGATGAAACGAAATAAAGTGTTGCTGAGAAAAGCATATGGGCTCGCCGACAGGGAGCTATCCGTACCAAACACACCGGAAACAAAATTTGAAATTGGTTCTGTTACCAAACAGTTCACAGCAACCTGTATTCTGCAGTTAATTGAACAGGGCAAATTAAACCTGCATGATAAGTTGAGTAAATTTATTCAATCGTTTCCGAAAGGCGATAGCGTAACCATTCAAATGCTGCTAAACCATACTTCCGGGATAGCGAGTTATACAGATATCCCGCAGTTTGGCAGTGTGTCAACCTTAACCTGGCCAAAAGATTCCATGATCTCTTTCTTCCGTAACAAGCCGTATGATTTTTCTCCAGGCACAAAATTTAAATATAATAACTCCGGTTTCTTTTTATTGGGATACATTATTGAGAAAGTTAGCGGCATGCCGTATAACAAATACCTGCAGCAAAATATTTTTGACAAAATAAGCATGACAAATTCCGGCGTAAATAACTGGGATACTGTTTTACCGCTTCGTGCAAAAGGTTATACAGAGAACAGGAAAAAAATAACGAACGCAGATTTTATTTCGCTCGCCTGGCCATTCAGCGCCGGAGCATTGTATTCGACTATTGATGATCTGTATAAATGGGATCGCGCTTTGTATGGAACTGCTGTTCTTTCTGAAGCATCCAAACAAAAGATGTTTACACCGGGAAAGAACAATTATGGTTATGGCATCAGCATAGATACACTGGACAAACATTTACGCATTGGCCATAACGGCGCTATTCCCGGCTTCACTTCTGTGATTGCACGTTATGTAAATGATGATGTTTGTGTGATCGTATTAGGCAATACGGCTATTACACAAAACAATACATTGCCAATTACAGATGTGCTGGCGGAAGGGTTGGCTGATATCGTTTTTGACATCCCCGTTGAAACGCCTTATGAGCACAAAGAAGTTGCGATCGACCCTTCACTGTTGGATAAATTTGTTGGGAAATACAATGCCGGCCTCACGCTCGAGGTGATCAAAAAAGATAATAAACTCTACCGCCACCGCGATGGCACCGCAGATATTGAATTAAAACCGGAATCCAACACCAAATTCTTTTATGCCGATGACAGCAACCGCCAGCTGGAGTTTGAATTGGATAGTGCAGGAAAAGTTGTAAAGATCTGGTTCGTTAATAATGAACAGCGGGGAGAGATGAAACGTTTATAATGAACGTTGAATGCAAACGCTTAACGCCAAATGCTTTTTTGCATAGGCATATTTTTAGCCGCAGATCCGCAGATCAGAAAACCGATCTGCGGATCTGCGGCTATTTTTTTTGAAAAAATTGATAACCCTGTATGTAATATTTCCAACCCCCGCATCTGTTTAAAAAGCTATTGCTATGAAAACAGATCTCTACGTACAAATTCCCAAACCCTGCCATGAGAATTGGGATAACATGACAGCGGCTAATAAAGGCAGGTTTTGTTCAAGCTGTAATAAAGAAGTAGTTGATTTCAGCCTGCTGACAGATGTTGAAGTATTGAATTTCTTTAAAAGATCCACCGGCAATACCTGCGGCCGGTTTAGTACTTACCAGTTAGAAAGGCCGTTACAGGAAACAAAGATCGAAAAAAAGAAAAGCTGGAAATGGCTGCTGGCAAGCATTACATCCTTAGTGATGATCAGCCGTTCCAATGCGCAGAAAAAAGAGGAATGCACAGCATTGGTAGGAAAGGTTAAGATAACACAGCCCCGAAAGCCGGATGCGAAAACAGACAGCGTACTTAAAAATTTAGTACTTGGCGGCGCATTTATTCGTCCGCATGTTATCAAACCGCAGCCTGTAATCAAACCAATCATCAACGATCTCAAGGGAGAGGTTGTAATAACAGCAGGCCGCAAAGTAATGATCGATGGATATGTTGATGATGAAAACGATAATGCAATTGCAGGCGCCGCTGTTTCTGTGGGGGGCCAGGTAAAAGGCTATACTGATAATGATGGTTATTTTTCTGTTACAACCCTTGCTATGCCAGGTAAGCTTTCTATCAGTTTTACATCAGTTGGTTTTACTGATGAAAGCTCAGTAATAGATGCGCCGAAAGATATAGCAACGCTGTTTATTACTATGAAACCGAAAGCGCAGGAATTGCCCGGCGTTACAGTAACAGGTTATGGAACAAAAGGTATACAGTGCCGAATGGGAGATTATACTTCTTATATGAGCGTTGAAAAAAAAGATACACTTACCTCATTTATCCGTAAAATAACCGGCGACCCTTTCTTAAGAATATATCCCAACCCTGTTGCAAAAAATACAACGTTCAATATTTCAATCAAAGAAGCCGGCAATTACCAGGTACAGCTGCTCGATAATAATTCCAGGTTATTGCTGTCAGAAGAAAAGAGCACTACATCAAAACAGCAGGTAATAAATATATCGTTGCCGGAAAATATAGCAGCGGGAATTTATTATGCAAGGCTGATCAATATGCAGACAAAGAAGACATTCATTGATAAGTTGATTGTTCAGTAGAAATAGTCTGGAGTTAGGAGTCTGGAGTTAGAAGTTAGGAGACTGGAGTTCATTTCGTTAATAAAATACTCCAGTCTTCTAACTCCAGACTCCAGACTTTATTTATCAATCATCTTAATATGATACTCCTGTATCAACGCCGGATTCTCTGGTGTCAACGTAAAACTGACCATCACATTTGCATTCTCTCCTTTCATAATAAAATATCCGCGTAGCTGATTTTCGGGTACCACTTCTCCAACAGAAATAATTTTTCCTGTTTTTGCAAAGATGCCGTTCGCTTCTTTTTTCATTGCATCTGTAAAATAATCGGAAAAGAAATTAACTGCGAATATGCCTGATGATTGTGCATTGGTAAAATCCGGCAACAGTTTCACCAGTTCATCCCTGCGTTGCATTAATATTTTTGAAGCGGGTAATTGCCGGGGTTTTAATTGAGCCATTCGTATCAACGTATCCAGCGCCATCGTATTCGGAACACCGGTTGATGCATATGTTACATTCGCAAAAAGTATTACGCCGATCCCGTACTCCGGCAATATCACCCAGTTGCTGCCAAAACCCGGCAGGCCGCCGCTGTGGCCGATCGTTTCACGGCCTTCGCAATCTTTTGTCCAGCGCAATCCATAGGCATATGCAGAAGCCATTGCGCAGCTGCGGCCGCTGGGATATGTATAGTTTGTATTCAATCCTGCAAAGCGCCAGGGCTGGTGCATTTCGCGGATAGAGCTTCTTTTCACCGGCCCTTCTTCTACATCAATTCTAACAGGCCAGGCAGATTGATGCAGTGCAACATATTTACTGAATGATTCAACGGATGTGATCATTCCGCCCATCGCCCCATAAATTCCATCATGCAATAACGCTTCTTCGCGCCAGGCATCGTTGATCCAGCGGTAGCCATGTGCGAGTTCGGATGGCGGCACTTTGGTATATTCCCATGCAGCCTGCTCCATACCCAATGGCTGCCAGATATTTTTAGCGATGTATTCGCTGTATGGAACACCGCTTACTTTTTTGATGATATAACCAAGCATCGCAAAACCCATATTACTATATTCATACGCAACACCTGGGTCATTGGAAAATGAAATTCCTTTTTTGATCATTGCGATCAGTTGTTCATCCGTATCTGCCAGTTGCCTGTCGCCCCAGGGATTATCTTCGGGAAAGCCCGCCGAGTGCGATAATAAATTCCTGACTGTGATCTCCGGTGCATCTGATGTAAGCTTCTGCCCTTTTATTTCGGGGATGTATAAATAAACAGGGTCATCCAATTTTAATTTTCCTTCATCACGCAGTTTTAAAATGGCCATGGCAGTAAAACTCTTGCTCATAGAAGCGATCCGGAACATGGATTTTGTAGTAGCAGGAATTCTTTTATCAATATCTGTATAACCGCCGCTGCCGGAGAATATTAATTTACCATCCACCATCACACCAAATGCATAACCGGGAAAATGATTTTTTTCTGCGTACGCTTTATATATTCTTTCAATTACGGGTAAAACGGATTCGATCTTTTTCATGCGGGCCGGATCGGTAAACGATGCTTCGCGGTAATCTGTGATCGTATGGCTGCTGACAAGTTTACTTTGGGCGATCGCGTTCGCCGATAACAGCAGCAAAGATGAGAACAGGATTTTTTTGAAAAGATTGATCATAAACAATTATTTAAAAGGAATTATGCACGCAGAGGCGCAGAGGCGCGGTTAGTATTTCATCAGCCTGTTTACGTATTCATCCAGTCTTTTCTTCGCCATAAAATTTTTCTCCAGTTCCATATTAAAAGGAACAGGCGTATCCATAGAAGCACATCGCATTACCGGTGCATCTAATAATTCAAAACAATGCTCACCGATCCATGCGCTGATCTCTCCGCCAATACCGCCGGTGAGTGTGTCTTCATGCAGCAATAAAATTTTCCCTGTTTTTGCCACTGATTCTTTAATGGCTGAATAATCCAATGGCAGTAATGTTCGCAGGTCAAGTATGTGTAATGATGTTTGCGGGTTCTGTTCCTGGTATTCCAGTGCCCAATGCACACCGGCGCCATAAGTGATGATAGTGAGATCTTCTCCTTCTTTCACCACATTCGCTTTGCCGATCTCCACTTCATAATATTCTTCTGCAACAGGGCCGCTGATACTTCTGTACAATGCTTTGTGCTCAAAGAACATAACAGGGTTGGGATCATTGATCGCAGCGATCAACAAACCTTTTGCATCATGCGGTGTTGATGGGTACACAATTTTTAATCCCGGCACATGCATAAACCACGCTTCATTGCTTTGCGAATGAAATGGCCCGGCGCCAACGCCACCGCCTGTTGGCATGCGTATCACCACATCGGCATTCTGCCCCCAGCGGTAATGAATCTTGGCAAGATTATTTACGATCTGGTTAAAACCAACCGTTACAAAATCTGCGAACTGCATTTCCATTACAGATTTATATCCTTCTAAACTCAATCCCAGCGCCGCACCAACAATGGCGCTTTCGCATAACGGTGTGTTGCGTACTCTTTCTTTTCCGAACGTTTCTACAAAGCCTTCCGTTATTTTAAATGCGCCGCCGTATTCTGCAATATCCTGTCCCATGAGAACAAGGTTGGGATGTTGCTGCATACTTTGGTGGAGGGCTTGTTTGATGGCGTCAACCAAACGTAAGTCTGGAGTTAGAAGTCTGGAGTCTGGGGTATTTATAAGTTTTACTCCAGTCTCCAGACTTCTGACTCCAGTCTTATTTGCATACACATCCTTTAGTTCTTCTTCAGTGTCTGGATCTATCTCTTCCGCTTCTCCGGCCAGCTTCAGTTCTTCATCAATATAATTTTTGAATTCATTTCTGATATCAGCGACCTGCATTTCGGTGATGATATTTTCTTCGGTGAGGAACTGTTCAAAATTTTTGATCGGGTCTTTCCTGCCCCATTCTTCAAACATTTCTTTGGGAACATATTTGGTGCCGCTTGCTTCCTCATGCCCGCGCATACGGAAGGTCATGCATTCGATCAGGTATGGTTTTTTGTTTTTGATACAGTAATCGCGTACACCGCTGACCGTATCATACACCGATAAAATATTATTGCCATCGATCTGCACGCCTTCCATTCCGTAGCCTTTGGCTTTATCAACCAGGCTTTCGCAACGGTATTGTTCATTAACGGGTGTACTTAAACCGTAGCCGTTATTTTCAATCACAAATATTACCGGCAGATCCCATACAGCCGCTACATTCAATGCTTCATGAAAATCTCCTTCGCTTGTTCCGCCATCACCAGTGAATGCAAGCGATACTTTATTTTCTTTTTTCAGTTGATATGCCAATGCCACGCCATCTGCAATAGCCAGCTGCGGGCCAAGATGCGAGATCATACCGCAGATATAATGCGGCTTACTGCCAAAATGAAAACTTCTTTCACGGCCCTTGCTGTAGCCGTCTTTATTTCCCTGCCATTGCATAAATAATTTATGCAGCGGCATTTGCCGTGAAGTGAACACACCTAAGTTTCTATGCAGCGGCATGATCCATTCATCATGTTGCAATGCCAGTGTGCAACCCACGGAAATGGCTTCCTGGCCGATACCGCTGAACCATTTGCTGATCTTTCCCTGGCGAAGAAGTACCAGCATTTTTTCTTCTATCATTCGCGGCAACAAGAGGTTCCGGTACATGTATACCAGTTATTCGTTGGTAAAATTATTTCGGTTGAATTGCATGTTTCGGGAAGCTTGATGATTTTTGGCGTGAGTCGTCAATCGTCAGTCGTGAGAATAATTTTTCACTCACGACTGGTGCCTCACTACTCACGATCCTAAGTTACTTGTATTTGCCTTGCCATAAAAAATATCACACATAAAAAAAGCCATCCGCATGAACGAATGGCTTGTATATTTTTGAAAACTGTTTTATTTATTGTTAGCTACTTTACTAAGCAACCGTAATATTTCCAGGTATAGCCAAACCAATGTTACGAGTAAACCAAATGCGCCATACCATTCCATAAATTTTGGCGCTCCCTGTTCTGCGCCCTGCTCGATCATATCAAAATCAAGTATCAGGTTCAGTGCAGCGATCGCTACCACAAACAGGCTGATACCGATACTCAGCATACTGCTGTCGTACATAAAAGCAACATTCACACCAAACAAGCGTAACAGCATAGTAAGCACATAAAAAATACAGATACCGGCTGTTGCACTGATAATAACCGATTTGAATTTTTCTGTCGCTTTTATAATGCGGAAATTATACAACAGGAACATCGCAATGGCTACGCCAAAAGTGAGCCCTACCGCCTGCATGATCAAACCCGGGTATTGTTTGGCAAAAGCATTATTTAACACAGCCGAGATGCCTCCGATAAAGAGCCCTTCCAGCAAACCATACAAGGGCGCGAGGTATTGCGCCCAGTTAGGCTTTACAGAAATAGCCACCCCTGTTACCAATCCGCCGAAAACGCCTACATATAATAAGGTGGTCATGCTGCTGACCTGCCCCTGTTCAAACAGGTGCCAGTTGTATGCGGCGCCTGCAATGATCATGAGCATTAAGAATCCGAATTTATTGATAGCTCCCCTCACACTCATCGTTCCCTGCATGTTTGCTTCAATATGCATGCTCCTGTCAAATATTTTCTGCGATAGTGTTGGATTGCCCGATTTAAAGATTGCCATAGTATAAAATTTTGTACGAACAAATATACGAAAACTATAAAGGGTTTGGAATGGTGATGTGTTTAAGGAAAACTAAAATTGATGGGTGTAAATTGTATCTTTGTTATGACAATAGGTTCATCTATGCATACGCTTGTAAAACAAATAGCAAAAGAATACAAGGCGGTTCTTCAGGATCTGTATGGCAATGAATTGGCTGAACTGGTTCTCTTTGGCTCCTATGCCCGTGGCGATGCCCGCGAAGAATCTGATGTGGACTTTGCTATTGTACTTTATAACCCAGCTACCAGGAGCGCCGCAGAACTTGTTAAAACTGCGCCCATTGCTTCCCGTCTTTCCCTGAAATATGGAATGATCATATCTTCTCTACCCGTTTCATTGCACAAAAAACAAACCTCAGAGCAGGGTGTGTTCAGGAATATTCGCAAAGAAGGCATCACAATATGAAGTCCTCCGGTTATAGCGAAGCCGCAAAAGCTTTTGCCAAAGCCAAAGATGCTATTAAGAATGCCGAATATGATTTAAAAGGAGGTTTTGTGCTGGCAACCGCAAACCGGGCTTATTATGCCTGTTATTATTGTATGGTTTCTTTGCTGTATACCAAAGGTATATATGCCAAAACACATCACGGTATTCGTGCAAAATTCTCTGAACAGTTTATTAAGACCGGGATCTTCCCTTTGCCTATATCTGACTCGCTTGCATTGTTATTTGATTCCAGGCAGGAAGCCGACTATGACCTGGATGCAGATATTACAATTGACGAAGCCAATAATCTGACACAAAAAGCGAAAGAATTTGTGCAGTTAACGGAGCAATATTATCAAGATCATGGTATCACTGATTAAACCGTTCCATTACAGAAACGGCACACTACCCTCAACTCATTTCAACTTCTTCAACCCCGGATAATGATCCACTGTTTCCAGGATATAATCCGGGTTCTGTTTAAGGATATGAATAAAACTATCCAATGCCGCTGCATCTTCCGGGCGCTGGAACATACGGTCATGGGTTAATATCACCAGATGATTCGGTGTATGGGTATGGTTTCTTGCAAAACTTGTGTCTACCTGCTCTGCCAGTTTTTGTGGCGACTGAACCGGCCGCGCAGTTTTTTTCTGGAAATGCCATTCCACATCCCACCCGATCGCGTTATACCCGGCGCTGTCCAATATTCTTACAACGGGCCTTACAAGGTTGGAAGCTTTGATCACTGTATCCCCCATCCATGCCGAGTTGCCCGGAAGGCGCACTATCTTATATGGCACATGTAAAAAATCCTGCGCTTCAAAAAAATCCTGCGCCGCCATTTCGGGGTGATGATAAAAGAAAACATATTTATCGTTGGCATGCGTATAACTGTGATTGGCCAATAAGATCTCCGGGTAACCCGCCCTGATCATAGCCACTATTTTTTTACCATCCGTTTTTTTGGCAGTGTGGAGCCCAACCATAAAAAAAGTTGCTTTGATGCTATCTGCTTTGCAGATCTCATAACAGGTAGTGGTGCCATGTTGCGGGCCATCATCGAAAGTGAGGTAGATGTATTTTTTGGTACTGTCGTAAACAAAAGGTTTGCGGGCGAAGGTGTCTACAGTTACCTGTTTACCGGTAACCTGTTCGCCGGCAACCGGTTTGTTATCCGTTACTCCGGAGCACCCTGCCAGGTAAGCGAAAATCATTATCCAGACCGATCCGATCATATACTTGTTTTTTTTACCTGGTGTGCTCATTTGCGTACGAAGATAGCTTTTGGGAGAGAATCCGAAAGAACAGCCTTGTTTTTTCGGAAAATTTAACGACTTTACAAGGCAATAAAAATCAATGTTTATAAGGCTCGCGTTATTATCTTCGCGAACACAATTTAATCTTCGATGGCAACAACAAAAGACGAGGTTCTCCAGAACGTAGTGATCAAATTTGCAGGCGACAGTGGTGATGGTATGCAACTTACCGGCCAACAGTTTACCAATAACACGGCAATGCTGGGTATCGACCTGGCTACTTTCCCCGATTTTCCGGCGGAGATCCGTGCCCCGATCGGCACGCTTCCGGGTGTAAGTGGTTTTCAGCTGCACTTCTCTTCCAACAAAGTATTTACACCTGGCGATATCGCCGATGTATTGGTGGCCATGAATGCCGCCGCATTAAAAGTGAATCTCAAAGCCATTAAACCCGGCGGAAAGATCATTGTAAATATTGAAGGGTTTGATGCGAAGAATTTGCGCCTCGCCAATTATCCCGAAGGCGTTAATCCGCTGGAAGATGGCAGCCTTGATAGTTATGACCTGATCAAAATAGACGTAACAAAACTCACACGCGAATCGCTGAAAGATTTTCCTGAGCTCGGTAACAAAGAAAGGGACCGCGCAAAGAATATGTTTGTGCTCGGCTATATCTATTGGATGTACAACCGGAGCTTAGACAACACCATTGATTTTTTACAGGAGAAATTTGGCAAAAAACCAAGTATCCTCGACAGTAATATCAAAGTATTACAGTCCGGTTATAATTACGGCGATACCACTGAAACATTTACCACACGATACAAGGTGGAGAAAGCAAAAATGAATCCTGGTGTTTATCGCAGCATCATGGGTAACCAGGCTCTGTCATTGGGTTTGATTGCGGTGAGTGAAAAAAGTAACCTGCCGATCTTCCTCGGCGCATATCCTATCACACCTGCGTCGGATATTTTGCATGAGTTGAGTAAATACAAAAGTTTTGGCATCAAAACTTTCCAGGCAGAAGATGAGATCGCGGCAATTGCTGCAGCGATCGGCGCAAGTTATGGCGGCGCACTGGGCGTAACGGCAACATCAGGTCCTGGTATGGCGCTGAAAGCAGAAGCAATGGGGTTGGCAGTGATGCTGGAAATTCCTTTGCTCATCATCAATATTCAAAGAGGCGGGCCATCAACCGGTTTGCCGACCAAAACAGAACAGAGCGATCTGATGCAGGCTTATTACGGACGAAACGGCGAGTGCCCCATGCCGATCATTGCCTCATCCACACCAAGCGATTGTTTTGATGCGGTATATGAAGCGGCGCGCATTTCTGTTGAACACATGACACCGGTTGTGTTATTAAGCGACGGTTATATTGCCAATGGCGCAGAGCCATGGAAGTTCCCTACTTCGGCGGATCTGAAACCGATCAAAATAAATTTCAAAAAAGAACTGGCAGAAGACGAGCCTAAATTTCAACCATACAGAAGAGATGAAAAACTGGCGCGTTCATGGGCCGTTCCCGGAACTGCGGGGTTTGAACATCGCATTGGCGGACTGGAAAAACAGGATGTAACGGGTAATATCAACTACGAACCCGAGAACCACCAGCATATGGTGAACATCAGGCAGGCAAAGGTTGATAAGATCGCGGATCATATTCCATTACAAAAAATAGACAGCGGTGCAGAGAAAGGAAAAGTGCTGGTGATCGGCTGGGGGTCTACTTATGGCGCCATCAAAAGCGCCGTGCTTGAACTGCAGGCACAGGGCAATGCTGTGAGCCATGTACATCTTCGTTACATACGCCCGTTCCCTAAAAATCTCGGAGACATCATCAAAAACTTTGATCATGTTTTGATACCGGAAATTAATAACGGCCAGCTCGTAAAGATCATCCGTGATCAGTTTATGGTTGATGCTAAACCTTATAATAAAGTGATGGGTATTCCGATCACGAAGGGTGAGTTGGTGGATGTGATCAGGAAGATGTTGTAGCGTTCAGCTTTGAGCTTTCAGCAAATATTTTATATTATAGTTAATTACTGTTAGCCGGCAACTCACGGCTGACGGCTGACGGCTCATGGCTGATAGCTGACAGCTGACGGCTGATTTTCTCTACATCAACAGCGATCTTATAAATAAAATAAAACTGATCAGTGATCGATTTAAAATCGGATAATAATTTTCGTGTTTGTGTTTCCATTTGTCCCGACTGAATTTCTTCCTGCCTTTTTTTTACGAGTTGGTTGATGCGCTGATCGAGCAAACGGATCTGCGCGGTTTCGGGTTTTACTGCATCCGTTTTTACAGAACCATCTATCAATAACAAGGATTGCTGCATTGCGTGAACACTTGCATTGATCACGGGCAAATATTCATCCGTAATATATTCCGGCTGCAAAGAATCGGCATAATACGAAAGCGTTGCCGTATGCGATGCCAGCATATGTGTTGAGGCAACAAACTGGTGCACGTATTCAACATTCTTTTGTTTGCTTTTGGGTTCGGATAACATGCGGTTAAATGCATCGGATAAGTTTGCAAGCGATACCCAGCTGTTCCGTCGCACAAAAACCGCTTCGCGTTCATCAATGGATTTTCCTGTAAACGGTGATGAGATGAGTTGATAATAACGCTGAATGTCTTTCAATACCTGGCTCATATAAATGTTTACCTGTTCATGTTCCCAAACCGGCGCGAGTATATATCCAAATAATAAGGCGATCACTGAACCGATGGCGGTATCGATGATCCTGTCTGTAAGGATCGCTTTAAAATCTTTGGGGTCGAGCAGATGAAACATGAGTAACAGGTAGAGCGTCATGAATACAACACTCACGATATATGTTTTGCGCATAAAACTATAGGCGCAGATCATACTGAATGTAAGCATGAGAACGATGGCTGTCCTGTCTTTCACCAGGTATAAAATCAATGCGCCAAATGCCGCACCTATAATGGTTCCCATCAATCTTTCAAAATTTCTAGTCCGTGTTAAACCATAACCGGGTTTGAGGATAACGATCACGGTTAATAAGATCCAGTAGCTATGGCTTACCGGCAGAAACTGGGCAATGATATAGGCAAACAAAGCCGCTGCAGAGATACGCAGCGAATGACGAAAGATATTGGAACGAAAAGAAAGATTATCAATGATCAGTTGCGGATCGATCGCTTCATGAGAAATAAATTCTTCAGGATCGGGTGTATTGATCTTTTTCTTTTTCAGTTTGGTATCATACGAAGTGTACTGATGCAGCGTGCGTATGCGTGTAGCGATATTTTCAATACTGTCGAGGATATGGCGGAGGCTGATAAAACCATCGATGTTCGCTGGTTTTAATTCTTTCAGGCGGAGTTGTTTCAGATGATCCCTTTCTTCCTGCAACTCTTCATCGATCTTTTTATCATAACCGGATGGCCGCCCGCTTTTTAACGCAATTCCTATTTCATCCAATTCCTCAGCCAACGTGTAGATCAATTGACGATACTCTGCGAGAATGCCTGATTCATCAAAATACTTATGCAGTTTTTCATAATCCTGGTGAGAGGTCATAGCGATCTCGAAAAGGTCTGCGGTATCTAAAAACACCATCATCAATACACGCCCCGTATGTGTGGATTCTTTTACAATACTTCGTGTTTTAAATAATAATTCTGCAACAAGTGTTTGTTTCTCCTGTACAGAAACCTGTGCGCGGAATATTTCTTCATAATTCTTTTCGTAAGTAAAACCGGTTTCGTAAAAAGCGGCTTTTGCTTTTAAATAATCTGCCGTCGCCATTACATATTCACCCAACGATTGCTGGATAATTTTAAATGGACGTAAACTATACAGCACCGAACTCAGCAAAATATACCAGGTACCGCCTGCAAGAAGATACAATGCATTGTATAAAATATCCAGGCCTTCATAATGATGTTGTGTTTGCAGAACCAATATCAATAAGGCTGCAAGCCCCACAGATGTTGCCCTTGCGCCATATACCCCGATCATGGAAAAAATAAAACAAAGCAATGGCAACAACACCATGAACAGCCAATGCACCGGTTGTGCCAATGCCGAAACAAGCGCAACCACAAAAACGATCAGGTTACAAACGATCAATCCATTCCTGCGGTGATGAATAGGGCCCGGATTATCTGTAATGCTTACACACAAAGCGCCAAGTGCAATGGCAAGTCCGATTGGTAACTGGTTATAGAAATTGAAGATCAATACAGGCGCGAGTACGGACACCGTTACACGCACACCGCCACTTACATAGTGGCTGTTAACAAAGCTGCGGTATTGTTTCAGGTAATCCATACTATATAAAGATACTTTGAAAAAATTTCACGTGAAGGCGCGGAGGCGCGGTTAGAATTTTTATAATTTCAAAGTCTCATAGATCTATATGAATATTGAACAGCTGCGCGAATATTGTTTACAGAAACCGGATGCGGAAGAAACGCTTCCGTTCGGGCCGGATACATTGGTGTATAAAGTGAATGGAAAGGCTTTTTTGCTGACCGGCTTCGATAGCCACCCGTTGCGGTTTAATGTAAAATGCGATCCTGATCATGCAATAGAACTGCGCGAACAATATCCGGAAAATGTTTTACCCGGTTATCACATGAATAAAAAACACTGGAACACGATCATCGCCGATGGTATGGTTCCTAAAAAAGAAATGCTTGCTTTTATTGATGAATCGTATGCGTTGGTGAAGGGGAAGAAGAAGTGAATGGTGAATAGTTAATAGTTAATAGTTAATAAAATGTACTGTGTTATTATAAAAAAGATCTGATGAAAATATTTACTGGCATTTCATTGATCGCGCTGTTTGTGATTGTTTCGTCGTCTGCAATTATTCAGCGGCCGGGATCGTTGCGTATAAATCCGGCGGATAGCCTGCAGGCGGTACGCGATCAATATATAAAGCAAGTAAGCGAAGCTATAAAAGGAAAAGAGCAAATGGCGGTGGATTCGGTTTTCAAAAATTTAAAGGTCTTTGGCGGGTTTCCGGCCGGCAATCTTTTACTCGCTATGAATAGCTGGAGCAGGGCGCTGGGCGTTACCTGCGAACATTGCCATACACCATCGCACTGGGAAGATGACAGCAATCCTGAAAAAAATATTGCAAGAGAGATGTCTAAGATGACAAGCAACATTACCAATGAATATCTCAGAAAAATTCCGGGAATGAAAAATACAAAAGCGCTGATCAATTGCACTTCCTGTCACAATGGAAAATTAAAACCGGCTTTGCGGATTGAAAACTAGTTGAAATGTCAATGGCCTATCTGTGAAATTCTGTGTCTTCTGTGGCAAAACTTATTTAGGATGCCTTGCATAATATAAACAAACTTCTTTCAATCCACATTCTTCACACTTCGGATTTCTGGCAAGACAAATATATCGCCCATGCAAGATCAGCCAGTGATGCGCTTTGTGTATCATTTCCGTTGGAATATGTTTGACCAGTTCCTTTTCTACCGCAAGTGGCGTTGATGCTTTTTGTGAAACAAGCGCCAGCCGTTTACTCACGCGGAACACATGTGTATCAACAGCCATATTGGGTTGCTCATCAATTACACTGGTAATAACATTCGCTGTCTTTCTGCCAACTCCCGGAAGTTCTGTTAATTCATTTACCGTCATCGGCACTTCGCCGCCAAATTTATCCAGCAGCATATTGGCCATGCCGATCAGGTGTTTGGTTTTATTATTCGGATAGGAAATGCTTTTGATCAACGGAAACAATTCATCAAATGTTGCCTTCGCCATTTTTTGCGGTGTGGGATATTTGGCAAAGATGGCAGGCGTTGTGAGGTTAACTCTTTTATCCGTGCATTGAGCGGAAAGAATAACCGCTACCAATAAATGAAATGGGTTATCATACAACAATTCCGTTTCCGCATCGGGGATGTGCTGCTGGAAATAATCAAGTACGAAATCGTAACGTTGTTTTTTGGTCATGGTAATTGTTCAAAATATTTTTGAAACACATAGATACATAGGATAAAGAAAAGTGCACATATGTACCCTATGTATTATCTATGTATCTATGTGTTTCAAAAAATGTATTGTCGAAGATCAAAATTGCCGGAAACTGTTTCCGATAAAATGTAGTGCATCTGTAATACCCGTTCTCCAATACGTCCATGAATGAGCGCCATCGCGGACACGGTATTCGTGTGGTACTTTTTTATCAAACAGTGCAATGTGTAATAAAGAATTTCCTATGGTTAATCCATCATCATCCCCGCAATCGATCCAGTAGCGGACTTTCTTAAGGTCATCAGCAGATTTTTGTTCTACGATCTTTAAAACAGAATTATTATACCAGTTCTCATTCAGCCTGTCTTTGCCTTTTAAATTTCTGCCATACAATTGGCCGAATATCGCATCATAACGGTTATCAGCAGTAGTAACCATTGCATCATCATCAAATACTGCAGCGCTTAAAGGTGCTGCAGCGGCAAATAGTTCGGGATATTTTAATGAATAGATCAGTGTACCATATCCGCCCATGGAAAGCCCTGCGATGCCGCGGTATTTTTTTTCAGCTTTTATATGCCATGTTTTTTCAACAGCGGGCATAAATTCTTTCACAAAAAAATCTTCATACTTTTCTTTACCATCATACGAATTGATATACCAGCTCGAATCGCCGTTAGGCATGATAATGATCATTGGCGGTATGGTTCCGTCGGCAATCGCCTGATCCGCATAACGGTTGATCTCGCCAAACTGAAGCCAGCCGGTATTATCATCCGTATATCCATGCAATAGATAAACAACCGGATAAGTTCTGCTCGAGGTTTCATAATCGGCCGGGACATACACGCTGTAAGCAACATTTTTACCAAGTATTGCGCTTTTTACAATTTGTGTTTCATATACTTTGCCATGTTGTTGTGCTGCTGAACAAATGGTGATACAACACAATAACAGCATGAGGTAATTTCGCATGTAGATCGTTTTAGGTGGATAAATTTAGCTGAAAAGATTGAATGTTTCACGCAAAGGCGCGAAGGGGCAAAGACGCAAAGTTTAGTTCATGTGAATGCGGACACCCCGCTTTGCGCCTTAATACCTTTGCGCCTTTGCGTGAAAAAAAATTACTTCTTCTTCACCACTTCTTCCGCATATTTGAGGATGGCTTTGATAGATTGCCTCGATGGAGATTTCAGCTTTAACTTATCGAGTTGTTTAATGGAACGGCTCAATACCTGCAGGCGATCCTTCAGTTCAAGGTCATCTTCGTCCAAAGCATGTTGGATAGCTTTGCTTAATTCGGGTGAACAGTCTTTGTAGAGATACAAGATCAGATCCTCTTCTTTGAATTTTTTCATATACACAGGATAACCACTTAAAATAAGAGGATACGGCGTTTAATTAAAACGGGGATCAGGGTAGAATATTGTTGCGGGATGCGGAAAATACGGCTAACGATTTTGCCGGTATTTTATTTTTTGGCGGCGGAAGAATCTTCAATAATATAGATATCCTCACCGTCTTTTTTCATCAGGTAATGCTCACGGGCAAACTTTTCCAATGCGGCCGGATTGTTCTGCAGGTCTTCCAGTTCCTTTTTGGTTCTGGCAATTTCCTGTACATAATACTGTTTTTTGGCTTCCAGTTTTTTCAGGTCGGCCTGCCTGTCGCGCTGCTGAAATACATCCCGCTGGTCAAAGAATAACATCCACACAATAAAAAATACCGATGCAACGAGGTATTTGTTGGTGAGGATGGAGATTATTTTGCGCATGAGTTATGACAGATGATAGTTGTTGGATGGCAGTAAAATTAGGCAGGTTATTTTTTCTTCAACCGGAAATTAATCAACAGATGTTTAAAAGCTGTGAGCGATCAGCAATCAGCTATCAGCTTAATTTATCTTAAAGCTGATAGCTGAAGGCTCAAAGCTGACAGCTGCAAACTACTTCTTTCCAAACTTTATTTTCCCTTTTGGATAAACGCCTGTACTTCCAAGCATCTCTTCAATACGGATCAATTGATTGTATTTGGCGATACGGTCGGTGCGTGATGCGGAACCGGTTTTGATCTGCCCGCAATTCAATGCCACTGCGAGGTCGGCAATAGTGGTATCTTCTGTTTCGCCACTCCTATGACTCATGATCGTATTATAACCATTATGCTGTGCAAGCGTTACGGCATTGATGGTTTCAGTAAGTGTGCCGATCTGGTTAACTTTTACCAGCAACGCATTGGCAATGCCTTTGTCAATACCCGTTTGTAAACGGTTAACATTGGTTACAAAAAGATCATCGCCAACTAACTGGCACTTACTGCCAACAGCCTGAGTGAGCGACTTCCAGCCGTTCCAGTCATCTTCAGCCATACCATCTTCGATGGAAGCGATGGGGTATTGTTTCACCCATTTCTCCCAGAATTTTACCAGTTCATCGCTGCTGACTGCTTTGCCGCTGCTTTTATGAAAAACATATTTTTTCTTTTTCGCATCCCACAGTTCGCTGTTGGCGGCATCCATGGCGATGACTATTTGTGAACCGGTTTTATAACCTGCTGCGGTAATTGCTTCCAGTACGGTTTCGATCGCTTCTTCATTGCTTTGAATGTTTGGCGCAAAACCGCCTTCATCGCCAACATTGGTGCTGAAGCCTTTTTTCTTTAACACACTTTTCAATACATGAAAAATTTCAACACCCCAACGCAACCCTTCGCTGAATGAAGGTGCGCCAACCGGCATGATCATAAATTCCTGGAAATCTATTTTGTTATCGGCATGTGCGCCGCCGTTTAAAATATTCATCATCGGCATGGGCAATGTTTTTGCATTGGTACCGCCGATATAACGGAACAACGGCAATGCCGCTTCTTCCGCAGCAGCTTTGGCAACGGCCATACTTACGGCAAGAATTGCATTGGCGCCGAGTTTGGTTTTATTAGGCGTACCGTCTAAGGCGATCATCGCTTCATCGATCGCTGCCTGTTGTGCGATATCAAAACCAATGATCTCATCGGAGATAATATCGTTTACATTTTTAACTGCTTTCAAAACACCTTTGCCGCCATATTTCTTTTTATCATCATCGCGCAGTTCTGCCGCTTCGTGGATGCCGGTACTCGCGCCGCTTGGTACGGCTGCACGGCCGAGTGCGCCGTCGTCGGTTATTACATCTACTTCAACTGTGGGGTTACCGCGGCTGTCTAATATCTGGCGGGCATGTACTTCAATAATGTAACTCATGATTGCTTGCTTGTTTGGTTATGATTGATTGCTTGAAATATCGTTTGATTATTTATGGAGCCGCAATTTAAGCAATTACTTGCTTTTGTTTTTGAATTCGTTTAACGGGCCCTTTGTTTTGCGCATCAGCACTTCATCGTAGCCTTGTATGATATAATTTTTCAGCAGGCCAATATCTTCGTAACCCATACTGTGGTAGAGTTTGAGCGCGCCCGTATTAAAGGAGGATGCACAGATAAAAACATTGGGGCTAACCGTAAAGATCAATTTTTCTACATAACGGATGGCTGCTTCGCCGATGCCTTTGTTTCTTGCTTCTTCGTTCAAAACGATCGTTTGTATGTATCCGGTGAAACTGCCTTTCAGTTTGATCATTACAAAACCTATGCGGTGATTGTTTTGTTCCAATAAATAAACTTCGCTGACAGGATCTCGTAATAAATTGACCGAATCTTCATAAGAACGTTGCAGCGTGATCCATGGCTCATTGGCTGCCATTAGCTTTGCACACCATTCGAGATCTTCGTGTAAAGATGTTTTGCTGATGGAAACATCAGGATATATTCCCTGCAGCAATTCCATTACGCTGAAGTGGTTAATGTTCTAAAAACTTCTTCCAGGCTGTAGCCTTCCGTTTGCAGGGATACGATGTTGAGATTATATGCTACCGCAAGGTTAAAAAGATGTTTGCGTACCAATTCCGGGTTTGCGGTATGAAGCTTGAAATTTGTATCACTGACCTCATCGATCCGGAAAACGGATTGCAACCTTTCGAGCATTGAAATTTCAACCGCATCGCTGAATTGTACATTCAGGATCTGTGTATCGTTTTTGCCTTTCTGCAAATTCGCGAGTGAATCATCCACAACAATATTTCCTTTGTTGATAATGATCACGCGGTCGCAGATGGCTTCTACTTCCTGGAGTATGTGCGATGAAAACAGAACGGTCTTGTTTTGTCCCTGTTGCTTGATCACGTTCCTGATCTCGATGATCTGATTGGGATCAAGCCCGCTGGTAGGTTCATCCAGTATCAATACTTCCGGCTCGTGGATCAATGCCGCCGCCAGTCCTACACGTTGTTTATATCCTTTTGATAACTGCCCTATTTTCTTTTTTGATTCGATGGTCAATCCTGTAAGTGCAATTACTTTTTCCACCGCTGCTTTTACATCTTTCAGTTGATGAACACCTGCAACAAAACTCAAATATTCACGAACATACATATCGGGATATAAAGGATTTGCTTCAGGTAAATAGCCGATCTTTTTTTTAACTGCGATGGGATCTTTGGTCGTATCCATTCCGCAAACAGTGGCAGTGCCGCTATCGGCCTGTAAATAACCGGTGATGATCTTCATAGTAGTACTTTTTCCGGCACCATTGGGGCCGAGAAAACCAACGATCTCTCCTTTATCAATTGTAAAAGATGCGCCGTTAACCGCTTTCTGTTCGCCGTACTGTTTAAGAAGTTGTGTTACGTGGATTGACATGGGGCGAATTTAAGTAAGTTAAAAAGGTTAAAGAAGTTAAAAGGGTTAAATCAGGTTATTAGAAAACACTTTTTAACCTGATTTAACCCTTTTAACTTCTTTAACGATTCCATCAATCAATCAGTTCCTCAGAACTCTCCGGCAAATGATCATACTCACCTTTTAACGCATACCATCCAAATATCACCATGCCGATCGCGATGGGAATGAAGACGACAATAAATACCGCCCACTGTATTTTAGTATCCAGCACCGGTTTTTTTGCGATCTCATCGGCGGCTGTTTTGATGAGGTAATAAACGGCAACAGGGCCCAGTATTATCCAGATGATGCCTGCAAATCTTTTGAGTTGGTTCATGTGTTTTATTTTTTTGTTGCCACAGACGGCACAGAATAGCACAGAAAATTCTGTGTTTGTCTGTGCTGTCTGTGGCAAAATTTATCTATCAATTGCCGGATCTATTTTATTACTGATATACATTGTTCCAATCACCAAACAAACCGCTGCAATTATTATCGGGTACATCAACCCAACCAATTTATCATTCGTATAAATAGTGGTAAGCAATGTGGCAATAAATGGTGTTAACCCGCCGAACACGCCATTACCAATATGGTACGGCAACGACATGGACGTATACCTGATCTTCGTTGGAAACAACTCTACCAGGAAAGCCGCGATCGGCCCATACACCATTGTTACATACAATATCATTATAAACACAAAAAATACCATCTTCCAGTAATCGCTGCTGCCAACTGTTTTGGAAATTTTTGTGTCGGGTTTTAAAGTAACCTTACCTACTGCGCCATACACGGTATCTTTTTTTGTTTCCGATAATACCATTCCATCTGCATAATAGGTTTTGTTTACAACGGTTCGCAAAGTGTCTGCGGTATTGGCTACCGGCGTTCGGGTGGTTTTGATCTGTTTCAGATCGGCCAGTTCTGTTTTGGTTGTGTTATCAGACAGCGTTAATAATTGTTTGAATAAAAACTGGTAGGTAACGATCGCTAAGAACATTCCCGCAAGCATGATCCATTTGCGCCCGATCTTATCGCTCCAGCTTCCGAATACAACAAAGAATGGTGTGGCGAATAAAATGGCCCAGATCAATATCGTTCGCGACTGGTCGAAATCTATCTTACAAACATTTTCAATAAACGACTGCGCGTAAAATTGTCCGGTGTACCATACAACGCCTTGCCCCATGGTTGCGCCAAACAATGCAAGCAGCACCATTTTTAAATTCGACTTATGCCCGAAACTTTCTTTTAATGGATTAACAGAAGTAGCGCCCGCTGTTTTTAATTTCTCGAACAAAGGAGATTCCTTCATTTTTAAACGGATATAAACAGACACCACAACGAGTACGATCGAAACTAAAAACGGAATACGCCAGCCCCAGTCGTTGAATTTGGCAATTGATTTTGCGGCATCGGCATCTAAACTATGGCGCGTTAATAATATCACACCCAATGAAACAAATAAACCCAGTGTTGCCGTGGTTTGTATCCATGAAGTAAAAAAACCTCTCCGGTGTGTTGGTGAATGTTCGGCAACATACGTTGCAGCTCCTCCATATTCGCCGCCTAATGCGAGCCCTTGTAATAAACGAAGCACGAGTACGAGTATCGGCGCAGCATAACCAATGGTATCATAATTCGGTATCAACCCAATCGCAAAAGTAGAGCCGCCCATGATGATGAGCGTTAGCAGGAACGTGTATTTTCGGCCGATCAGGTCACCTAATCTTCCAAAAACCAATGCACCGAACGGGCGCACGATAAACCCTGCCGCAAAAGTAGCGAGCGTGGAAAGCAGCGCCGCTGTTGGATTTGTTTTGGGGAAGAACTGGTTGGCCAATACCGTGGCGAGGCTACCGAAAATGTAGAAATCGTACCACTCGATCAAAGTGCCCAGCGATGATGCGCCGATCACTTTCCAGATACCTTTTGTTTCTTTCATAGTGTCAACTTACGTTAAAGTGCGGAAATCGCAAAGGGCAATTAGTAATTAATAATTAGCAATTAATAATTAAAAAAGGGCATATAAGCTGCTTATCAATTACTAACTGCTAATTACTAACTACTAATTAATTAATTTGCTTTCCCAAATCAACCCCGGCCATGTCTTATCCCTACCAAATAAAATCATTCGACGAATACAAAGAAGCCTATCAAAAAAGTATCGAAGATCCTGCAGCATTCTGGGCGGATATTGCGCAGCATTTTACCTGGCGAAAAAAGTGGGACACCACGCTGAACTGGAATTTTACCGAACCGAAAGTAGAATGGTTCAAAGGAGGTAAATTAAATATAACAGAGAACTGTCTCGACAGGCATATCGCCACCAAAGGCAATCAACCTGCATTGCTTTGGGAACCCAATGCACCCGATGAACACAACCGCACACTTACTTACAGTATGTTGCTGGAAAAAGTTTGCCAGTTCGCACATGTATTAAAGAACAACGGGGTAAAAAAAGGCGACCGTGTTTGTATTTATATGGGCATGATACCCGAACTGGCTATTGCTATTTTAGCGTGTGCAAGAATTGGTGCGATACACAGTGTGGTGTTTGGCGGGTTTTCTGCGCAAAGTATTTCGGACAGGTTGCAGGATGCGCAGGCAGAATTTATTGTAACCTGCGATGGCGCTTACCGCGGCGCAAAAGATATTCCGCTGAAGAATGTGATCGATGATGCATTGATCGGAAACAAAACGGTAAAGCGCGTGATCGTTTGTACAAGAACGCGCATACCTGTTTCAATGATAAAAGGAAGAGATGTGTGGTGGGAAGAAGAAATGAAACTGGTGGAAGAAGCAGGCATCACATTTATAGAAGCGGAAGAAATGGATGCAGAAGATCCGTTATTTATTTTATACACTTCAGGATCAACAGGCAAACCAAAAGGCGTGGTGCATACCTGCGGCGGTTATATGATCTATACCAATTACAGTTTTGTAAACGTGTTTCAATACAAGGAAGGGCAGGTACATTTTTGCACGGCAGATATCGGCTGGATAACAGGGCACAGTTATATTGTTTACGGCCCGTTAAGCGCCGGCGCTATTTCCTTGATGTTTGAAGGCGTGCCAACATGGCCCAATGCGGGAAGGTTCTGGGATGTGATAGATAAATACAAAGTGAATATTTTTTATACCGCACCAACAGCCATCAGGAGTTTAATGGGATTTGGGTTGGAACCATTGCAGGGAAAAAATTTATCATCGTTACAGATATTGGGAACGGTTGGCGAGCCCATCAATGAAGAAGCCTGGCACTGGTATGATGAAAATGCAGGAAAGAAAAAATGCCCTATCGTTGATACCTGGTGGCAAACGGAAAACGGTGGTATACTGATCAGTAACCTCGCGGGTATTACGCCGTCGAAACCAAGCTGGGCAACACTTCCGTTGCCGGGTTTGCAAATGACTTTGGTGGATGAGAATGGCAAAGAAGTTTTTGCCGAAGGCGATGAAACCGTTTCAGGAAATCTCTGTATCAAAGCGCCGTGGCCGAGTATTTTACGAACCACGTATGGCGATCATGAAAGATGCAGGCTCAACTATTTTGCAACTTATCCCAACATGTATTTTACAGGTGATGGTGCCTTGCGCGATAAGGATGGTTTCTACCGCATTACCGGAAGAGTGGATGATGTTTTAAATGTAAGCGGCCACCGAATTGGTACTGCCGAAGTAGAGAATGCAATTAATATGCACGCAGGCGTTGTGGAAAGTGCCGTAGTTGGTTACCCCCATGATATCAAAGGCCAGGGTATTTATGCCTATGTAATTTTTAATGGTAAAGGAATTAATGAAGCGCTTGCAAAAAAAGATATCCTCCAAACAGTAACAAGAATTATCGGTGCGATCGCAAAGCCTGATAAAATTCAGTTTGTAAGCGGCCTGCCAAAAACACGCAGCGGAAAGATCATGCGGCGCATCTTGCGGAAAATAGCTGAAGGTGAAATAAATAATTTAGGAGACACTTCTACTTTATTGGATCCGGGTGTTGTGGAAGAAATAAAAAACGGGAAGATCTGATTTGAATTAGTCTGGAGTTAGAAGTCAGAAGACTGAAGATAGGTGAATAAATATTCCAGACTCCAGACTTCTAACTCCAGACTTACAATATCATTTCCGTATAAACACAAACTGCCCACCCAGATCATCTACATTCTTAATAGGGTAATATTGTAATTGCAAATGCGTGGTAGTCTTGTATTGGTTTTTAAAACTGTCTATCAATTGTTCGGCAGTAATATATTTTTCATGGTTCTCCTGCAGCGCCAAACGTAAATATTCTATAAACTCACTTTCATCCGGAACAGCCTGGCGGTTGCCGCTGGCGAGGAGTTTGCGGCTTTTGTCTTTGTAAGCTTCGGCAACGGGCTCAGGTGCATCTGATGCAATATCGCGGAACAGCGATCCGGCAAAACATGCATCGGCAACAAACAATATATGGCGCGCTTTTGAATATTTGATAGCCCGCACAAGATCATCACTGCTGATATAAGAGCTGAGTTTATTGATCGCTGCATCGGCCGGTACTAAAAACCCTTCTTCAGAATTATCTTCATGTTTTACCATCTGCCCATGGCCGGCATAAAAAACAAAGAGGTTATCATTCTCCGTCATGGCATTTGCTTTCTGTATCAGGCTCTCGAGTATGTTTACTTTGGTTGCGCTTACCAAGGTATCCGTATGCGCCGTTGCAAAATTATAATTGTTCACCAGCAGCGAATAGATCTTGCGCATATCGGTTAATGTTCCGGGAAGGTCTTTGATGCCGGTATCACTGTAATCATTTTCTGCAATTAATAGCGCGTGATAAACGGGCGTATTATCCAACACAGGTATGTTTTGTTTTGCAGCAGGTTTTGGTTTTTCATTATCCTTCGCACTTTCTATCACCACATTTGCAGAGGCTGTATTTGCATTGTTATCTGTTGCCACAATAGCAAATACATTTACACCGGGCTGCAGGTTCACTGTTGTTTCAAAGTAACCGCCCTCTTCTACTTTTACAGCTAAATTATTGATGGTTAATTTTTTTATGCCGCCTTCATCCACCGCTTTGCCGCGTATGCGTTGTGCGCCGGCGGCGGGTTTATCATCTTCAACGGTGATAGATCTTTTGGGTGCGGGTTCTATGATGGTGATAACAGGCGGTGTATTATCAGCCTGTGTGATCACCTGTTGTTTTTTAGTTACTCTTAGCAACGCTGCGGTTACATCCGGCTGCATGGTATTTATTACGAGCGCCTGGTCGTAAGCCTGTTTGGCTTCCTCGCGGCGGTCGAGTTGTTCGAGCACATATCCTTTCAAAGCAAGTAAAGATGCAAAACTGCTTTTCTGGTAATTATTGCTGTTGTCTTTTACATTACCATATAATTTTTCTGCTTCATTCAGATTATCCAATGCAGTTATATAATTATTGGCCGTTAAATTTTTAGTGATCGCTTCCACATATTTTTTAAAGAAGTTCCAGCTTTCATCATCGATATATGCGCTCAGGTTTTTTGCACGAAAATCATTGTAATATTTTGCTGCGTCTGCAAAACGGTATTGTCTTGCCAATGGTTCGATAATATTGATATATCCGCGCGAAAACGTGGGGTCGATCGACATCGCTTTGATAAAATCATTTACCGAAAGTGCATAGTCACCTTTTGTTTTAT
>Ga0206895_1061_pt1 | contig 30767 bp, 30 predicted proteins | sample Alteio_BWOrgHeat_51_FD_152967 | JGI IMG/M metagenome (GOLD analysis project Ga0206895, IMG submission 152967) | Enriched cells from forest soil in Barre Woods Harvard Forest LTER site, Petersham, Massachusetts, United States -... | ecosystem: Environmental > Terrestrial > Soil > Temperate forest >...
ATTTTTAATAAACAATTTCAAAAGCCTCCCATCCTGATGAGGGATAATTTCTTTTGGGGCATTATCAGAAGTAAGTACTATGCGGACCATTATCGTATCAGGGTATTTTACAAACCAGGTAATACTCAGCAGGATCAATAAGATCAGTAAAAACACATATAAGGCCCCACGTTCTATGAAATCGGGTTTTTTGGAAATGATTTCCTGTGTGAGTTCTGAACGCAGCTCAAAATTCTTTGGCCTCCTTTCTGAGGAAGCCTTTGATAAATCGTCTGTATTTTCATTTACCGGTTGACTCATAATACATCTTTGTAAGAAGTTTTATTGGCCTAATTCCAATTGATTTTTAACCAACTCATAATAGCGGCCCTTGAGCGAGGTAAGATAATCATGTGTTCCTTCCTCAGCTATTTTCCCTTTGTCAAGCACAACGATCTTGTCGGCATTCCGAACCGTACTTAATCTGTGGGCTACCACAACTACCGTTCTGTTTGCAAAGAATTTATTTAAATTCTCAACGATCGTTTTTTCATTATTTGCATCAAGTGAATTGGTCGCCTCATCAAAAAGTAAATAATGTGGGTCTTTATATACAGCCCTTGCAATCAATAGCCGTTGTCTTTGTCCCTGGCTGATACCTACGCCTTCAGCCCCTAATTTCGTATTAAAGCCGTTAGGAAGTGAATCAACGAAAGAGATTATGTTAGCTACATGGCAACTGTGTTTGAGCCTATCAAAATCTATATATTGGTCTCCAACAACAATGTTCCTTGCAATTGAATCATTGAAAACATATCCATCCTGTAATACCGCACCGCATTGCCGCCTCCAGAAAGACGGGCTTATATATTTGAAGTTGTTTTCGCCAACTGAAATCTCGCCGTCATATTGTTCATATATTTTTAACAACAACTTTAAAAGGGTGGTCTTGCCGCTGCCGCTTGCGCCAACGATGGCTGTAACTTTTCCTTCGGGAATGATAAGATTAATGTTTTCCAGAACAAGCTCTGTTCCCGCGCTGGGATATTTGAAGGATAATTGGTTGAGGTGGATACTCTTGTCTTTTGGCAGGTCAAAGTTCAACGTACGGTCAGCAGGTTCTTCATCCTGCAAAGAGTGAATTTCATTCAGCCTTTCCATACTGATCTTTGCATCCTGGATGCTTTGTGCAAGGCCGGTAAATTGTTGCACAGGGCCGTTCAGCTGGCCAATGATGTATTGAATTGCGAGCATTGTTCCAAAAGTCAATTCTCCCTGCACTACCAGCTGGGCAGTGATAAAACTGATCATGATGTCTTTGCCCTGGCTTATAAACAATGCTCCGGTTGATTGCCATTGCCCGTAGTTCAATGACTTGAAATTCAGTTTGAATACCTGTGCCTGTATATTTTCCCAATCCCATCTTTTCAGTTGTTCACCATTATTCAACCTGATCTCCTGCATACCCTGAACCATCTGTAGTGTTGCATTATTTTCTTTTGCCGACAGATGAAAAGTTTCATAATTTATTTTCCTCCTGATGCGCATGAACAATTTGATCCAAAGGAAATACACAATGTTGCCGGCCAGAAAAATGATAAACAGTTGCAGGCTGTAAAAGATCAAAATAAATGCATAAACAAAAAAACTAAGTGTGGAAAAAATAGTGGTTAGTGCCTGGCCGGTAAGAAAAGACTGAACCTGCCTGTTATCTCCGATGCGCTGCATTGTATCGCCTGTATGGCGCGAATCAAAATATGCCAATGGCAGGCGGGTGAGCTTTATCCAGAAATCAGATAATATGGAGATGTTAATATTATTTGAAATACGCAACTGCAACCTGCTTCTCAAAAATCCAACTATCGCATTACTGAATGTAAGCGTCAATTGTGCGATCAAAACAAGGCTGATATATTGCATGTTGTGGGTGTTGATACCCGTATCCACCATGCTTTGTGTAAGAAAGGGTAGTATCATTTGCAATACCAATCCAACCAGTAAAGAAATGAACACCTGTATTATCTGTGCTTTGCTTTGGCGTAGATATTGCGTAACGATCCCCCAGGTTAATTTATTTTCTTTTTCACCTTCGCGATCCAGGAAGGATCCGGTAGGTTCGATCAATAAAATTGTACCTACCAGTTCATTATCTTCTGAATTATTCGAGAGCCAGTGCTGCAGAAATTCTTCTTTTTTATACCGCATCATTACTCCTTTCGCGGGATCAGCAACTCTTGCGCTCTTTTTATTAACTTCTGTCAAAACAACAAAATGATTCTGGTCCCAGTGCAAAATGGCCGGCAGGTCTACCTGAAATAATTTGTCGTAAGCTATCTGAACCCCGCGTGTGCGAAACCCAAGTTTTTCTGCTGTATCACTTATGCCCAGAAGAGAAACCCCCTGCTTGTTAAACCCCATTTTTTGCCTGATAGTGTCGGCATTATAATGCCGGCCATAATATTTGGCAATCATGCGAAGACAGGTTGGCCCACAATCCATGGCATTTAATTGCTTGTAAATGGGAAAAGTATTTCTTCGCATTATCATCCGTTATTCCTGTAATGTAAAATGTTTAGATTTCTATTTTAATATTTTTTATCAAAAAAAACACCTGGGGGGATTCGGTTTTTTATTGATAGCTAAAATATGCAAATAATGGCAAGACAATTTCTGCCGGTTCTGAATTATGAAAGTAAGGATATATTCCGTTTGTTTTTTTAATACTTGTTCTTACATGGTGGTGCAGGCAAAATCAACTGTTATCCTGGTTTGTTAAATTGACAGATAAATCAAATCTGGCAGCTTTAACTTTTTTGATAGTTCAAATATTATATTACATTTACTACAGGATGCTAGGCTCGCAATTCTCCCCCTCCCTGCGAAGCTAATCCGTGAATATTCATTTGAAAAGAATATTTTCCTGTTAAGGTAAAATTTAGTGTTGTTTGGATGCGATGAACCCCCAGTTCATATATAACAACATTAACAAGCAGCATACTGTTATTGAATAGTAACCGGAAATACTGTATTTATGCCTTTACTCTCCCGGTTACTAAATCCTCTTAAGCATACAGGCGATAGAAAAATACCGGCTTGGAGGAAGCCATGTGATAGCCGGCGACAGGATGATACAGGACATTAAAAGAAGCCTGTTGTTAAACCCTGCCGAAGGATTACAAATTCCAGGATTTTTAATTGTAAAGAATGGGACGATCTATAATAACGATGCGCCGGGGCCAAGTGATTCAAAATTGAAAGAGTTGATCGAGCAATTTTCAAAATAGTTACTGCATCATGAAATAAATGATCAGTTGCATTACATCAACAGGGGCAGCTGCTTATATTTACGCTCTAAAATTCAGCCGATGAGCACTGTTTTGATCATTGATGACGAAGAAAAACTGCGCTCATTGCTGGGCCGTATCATTTCACTGGAAGGCTTTACTGTGCTGGAAGCGGGAACGGTAAAAGCCGGTAAAAAAGCCCTCGATAAACAAACCGTGCATGTGGTTTTGTGTGATGTGAAATTACCCGACGGAAGCGGCGTTGATGTTGTAAAAGATATCAAAACAAAATATCCCATTACAGAAGTTATCCTGCTGACAGCTTACGGAAATATTGCCGATGGCGTGCAGGCAATGAAAAACGGGGCCTTTGATTATATTACCAAAGGCGATGATAACGATAAGATCATACCACTGATCCACCGCGCAGTTGAAAAAGTGAAATTGCAGAAACGCGTTCAGGATCTTGAAGAGAAAGTAAATAAACAATATGGCTTTGATGCGATCATCGGTAAGTCGCAGGAGATCACCACTGCCATTGCCATGGCAAGAAAAGTTGCGGCAACAGATGCAACTGTTTTATTGCTGGGCGAAACGGGCACAGGCAAAGAGATATTTGCAACCGCCATTCATAGCGCCAGCAGCCGCAGCGCCAAACCTTTTCAGGCACTCAATTGCAGTGCATTGAGCAAAGAATTATTAGAAAGCGAATTGTTTGGCTATAAATCAGGCGCATTTACAGGAGCCAATACCAATAAAAAAGGATTGATAGAAGAAGCAGACAAAGGAACTTTGTTTCTGGATGAAGTGGGCGATATGCCGATGGATCTGCAGGCTAAATTATTGCGCGTTTTGGAAAATCATTCTTTTATAAAAGTGGGAGATACATTACCTACCACGGTTGATGTACGTATTATTGCAGCCACGAACAGAGACCTCGCAGAAGATGTAAAAAACGGGCGGTTCAGAGAAGATCTTTTTTACAGGCTGAACATCTTTACCATTGCCCTGCCTCCATTACGGAACAGAAAAAAAGATATCCCTGCGCTGGCAGAACATTATCTAACCTTATTTTCCGCAAAGACCAACAGGCGCGGGCTTTCCATGAGCAAGGAATTTCTTGGCCACCTGAATCATCATTCCTGGAAAGGCAATATCCGCGAATTGAAAAATGTACTCGAGAGGGCCGTGATACTCGCTGATGGAGATATCTTAACATCCGATAACCTGCCGTCCGATATACAGGTAAATGACAGCGTTGCTGAAAGCTCTTATGCATTGTCGCATATCGAGAAACTGCATATACAAAAAATACTTGCGCATACAGGAGGCAACAAATCTGAGGCGGCACGCCTGTTAGGGATCGGTGCGGCAACTTTGTATAGAAAGATCGATGAATACAAACTCGGGGAAGATGTTAGATGATAGATGACAGAAGGAAATCTTTGTTCTTCATTATCTGTCAACTAACAACTAACAACTAACAACTGTCATCTTCCATACCTACTCTCACAAAATGATAATTGCCCTCTCAAAATGAGAGGGTACTCTACAGGCATTTTTACTGGCTAAAATATTATTGCATCCCTGTAATTCAGTACCGTAAAGGATTTGCAATTCATCCTGCATACAAATTTTATTGCGGGCATGGGTTTGGCATTGGTTGGCCAAATCAAAAAATATGTTGACCCTCATTTTGATCCTTGCAGGCCTGGTTGGTTTTGCACTCTTCTTTAAAGCCATCGATTTTTTTGAAAAAATCTAAACCCGATTTACCATGATAGCACTCTTTATCATTTCGATCCTGGTGTTTTGTTACATCTGTTATGTACTGGTAAAACCAGAAAAATTTTAAAACTGAATTATGAACACAGAAATTTTTGGTGTTGTTGCCATGTTCCTGCTGATGGTTATATTGGCCATTCCGCTGGGGCGTTATATCGGCAAAATTTATAATGGCGATAAAACCTGGGCTGATCCGGTTTTCAATCCACTCGACAAATTGATCTGCAAGCTCTGCGGTATTAGTCCTGACCACGAAATGAACTGGAAGCAACATCTTGTTGCTTTGCTTACTATTAATCTGGTATGGTTCCTGTTCTCTATGTTCATCCTGATGAATATGGGATGGATGCCGCTCAACCCGGATGCGAATCCGTCAATGACTGCTGATCTTGCATTTAATACATCCATTAGTTTTATATCCAACACTAACCTGCAACACTATTCAGGTGAAAGTGGTGTTTCTTATTTAGGGCAACTGGTGTTGATGTTGTTCCAGTTCATCAGTGCCGGTGCAGGTATGGCGGCATGCGCCGTAGTATTCAAAGCAATGAAAGAAAAACAAACTGACGGGCTTGGAAATTTTTATAATTATTTTATTAAAAGCTGCACAAGAATATTATTACCCATATCTATTGTAGTAGCGATACTGCTGGTGTTTAACGGAACGCCGATGACATTTAAGGGCAAGGATCGATTCATATCCATGCAGGGAGATACGGTGAATGTATCACGTGGCCCATCTGCCGCACTGGTTGCGATCAAACAGGTGGGTACAAATGGCGGCGGATTTTTTGGCGCCAACTCTGCACATCCGTTAGAGAACCCGAATTATTTTACCAATATGGTTGAGAATGTTTGCATCGTGCTCATTCCTATCGCCATGATCTTTGCATTGGGTTACATGCTGAAAAGAAAAAAATTGGCATGGATGATCTTCGCTGTGATGACAGCGGGATTTCTGCTGTTTGTTATCCCATCGATCTACCTGGAAATGAAAGGCAATCCGGCCATTCGCAAATTGGGCGTTGCCCAACAACTCGGCAGCATGGAAGGAAAGGAAGTACGTTTTGGATCCGCTGCATCTGCATACTGGGGTATTACCACAACCGTTACTTCCAATGGTTCGGTCAATGCAATGCACGACAGCTTTACTCCACTCACAGGAATGTTCGCTATGCTGGGCATGATGGTCAATTCATTTTATGGCGGTGCAGGTGTGGGCTTTCTGAACTTTTATGTTTTTATCATTATCGCGGTATTCATCAGCGGATTGATGGTGGGGCGTACACCTGAATTTCTCGGTAAAAAAATCGAAGCGAAAGAAATGAAGATCGCAGCCATCATCGCTTTACTCCATCCATTCGTAATACTTGTCAGTACTGCTCTTTCCAGTTATTTATTTGCAAATCATCCGGCCACTTATGCAAGCTGGCTCAACAATCCGGGCAATCATGGCTTTAGTGAAATGCTGTATGAGTATACTTCTTCCTCGGCCAATAACGGCAGTGGCTTTGAAGGATTGGGCGATAACACACCATGGTGGAATATCAGTTGCGGTATCGTGATGCTGCTCTCTAGATTCCTGCCCATTATCGGCCCGGTTGCTATTGCGGGAATTCTTGCAAAGAAAAAATATATCCCTGAAAGTGCGGGTACTTTAAAAACAGATACGGGCACATTCGGCATTATGATCTTCGCTGTCATTTTTATTGTGGCCGCATTATCATTCTTTCCCGCATTAACGCTTGGGCCTATTGCCGAATTTTTTGGAATGAAATAAAACATACACTATGTCTAACAGATCAAATAAACTTTTTGAACCCACTCTGGTAAAGGAAGCGCTTAAGCAGTCTTTTGTCAAACTCAATCCCCGGAGCATGTTCCGTAATCCCGTAATGTTCACTGTTGAAATAGGAACTGCGGTAATGATCGGCGTCTGCATCTGGATCATGGCGGGTGAGAAAAGCCAGGGCGGCCTTGCTTATAATTTAGTGGTAGCAGGCGTGTTATTACTAACACTGCTGTTTGCCAATTTTGCCGAAGCCATTGCCGAAGCAAGAGGAAAAGCACAGGCGGATTCATTGCGCAAAACAAGAGAAGAAACGCCGGCCAAATGGATCCGGTCGGTAGGCGAGATGTTCGTGAACGAAATAAAGATCGTTCCTTCTTCACAATTAAAAAAAGGGGATGTATTTCTTTGCGAAACGGGCGATATCATACCCATGGATGGAGAGATCATACAGGGTATTGCTACTATCGATGAAAGTGCTATCACTGGTGAATCTGCTCCGGTGATCAGAGAATCAGGCGGAGATAAAAGTTCTGTAACAGGCGGCACCAAAGTATTGTCTGATAGTATTAAAGTGCGTGTAACAACTGAACCAGGTGAAAGTTTTCTCGATAAAATGATCGCATTGGTAGAAGGCGCTTCCAGACAAAAAACACCAAACGAAATTGCACTAACTATTTTACTCGCCGGCTTTACACTCATATTCATCATTGTATGTGTTACGTTAAAACCATTTGGCGACTACGCAAGTACACCCATTACTATAGCGGCATTTATTTCTCTTTTTGTGTGTTTAATTCCTACAACCATTGGCGGTTTATTAAGCGCTATCGGTATTGCGGGAATGGATCGTGCACTTCGTGCAAATGTGATCACGAAAAGCGGTAAGGCAGTGGAGACTGCGGGCGACCTTGATACATTGTTATTGGATAAAACCGGTACGATCACCATCGGTAACCGTAAGGCAACGCGTTTCTATCCTGCCAATGGCATTGATGAAAAACATTTTATCAGATCGGCAGTATTAAGTTCGATGGCTGATGAAACACCGGAGGGTAAATCTATTATTGAATTATCGGGGATCAACCCGATCAGTTACCCGGTAACTAATCCAACATTTATAAAATTCACTGCTGAAACAAGAAGTTCCGGGATCGATTTTCAAACTACGCGTATCCGCAAAGGCGCATTTGATTCTATCAGGACGATGGTGGAAAAAAAGGGAAATATTTTTCCTGCCGAAACAGCAACAACCGTAAAAATGATTTCCTCCAATGGAGGTACGCCCCTGGTTGTTTCAGAAAATGAAATGGTGTTGGGAGTGATCGAATTGCAGGATATTATCAAACCCGGTATACATGAACGCTTTGAACGCTTACGTAAAATGGGTGTAAAAACTGTGATGGTTACCGGTGATAATCCCCTCACTGCAAAATTCATTGCAGAGAAAGCGGGTGTAGATGATTTTATCGCGGAAGCAAAACCGGAAGATAAAATGAATTACATCAAACGTGAACAGCAGGGCGGTAAACTGGTAGCGATGATGGGCGACGGTACGAATGATGCGCCTGCATTGGCGCAGGCCGATGTGGGTGTTGCAATGAACAGCGGAACCGCAGCGGCAAAAGAAGCGGGTAACATGGTTGATCTTGACAACGACCCAACCAAACTGATCGAGATCGTTGAGATCGGCAAACAGTTACTCATGACAAGAGGAACGCTTACAACTTTTTCAATAGCCAATGATGTGGCAAAATATTTTGCGATCGTGCCTGCTCTTTTTATCGCTTCTATTCCAGCTTTACAAAGTTTAAATATCATGCGCCTGCATAGCCCTGAGAGCGCCATATTATCAGCGGTGATCTTTAATGCGATCATCATTCCGTTGCTCATTCCACTGGCATTAAAGGGTGTGGCATACAAACCCATCGGCGCAAGTGCGTTGTTAAGAAGGAATTTATTGATCTACGGATTGGGTGGCGTGATCGTTCCTTTTATCGGTATCAAATTAATAGACCTGGTAGTAAGCACCTGGTTTTAGTAATAAAAATTAAAAACATGAAACAACATCTTCTTCCCGCGATCAAGCTCACATTTATCTGCCTGGTTTTGTTTTGCGGTTTGTATTCGTTATTGATCCTCGGTGTTGCACAGGCGGCGCCGGATAAAGGAGAGGGGCAAACTATTTCAATAAACAACAAAGTGGTTGGTTACGCGCTCGAAGGGCAATCTTTTACTGCTGATAAATATTTTAACGGGCGCCCTTCTGCGGCCGGTTATAATGCGGCGGGTTCTTCGGGAAGCAACAAAGGTCCATCTAACCCTGAATATTTAAAGACAGTGAATGACAGGATCGATTCTTTTCTGGTGCACAATCCAACAGTACAAAAAGAAAATATTCCATCCGATCTCGTTACGGCAAGCGGCAGCGGGCTGGATCCTGATATTTCATTGCAGGGAGCCATGGTGCAGGTTGACAGGATCGCAAAAACAAGAAATCTTGACAAAGAAAAAATAAACGCGGTTATTCAAAGCCATATAGAAAGATCGGTTTTCAATGGCATAGAAAAGATCAATGTGTTACAACTGAATATGGCATTAGACAATTTAAAATAAGAACAATGAAACAAAGATCACTACTGGCAATATTTATAGGAATTGCCGGCTTCGCAAATGCACAAAAAGATACAACGCCTGTAAAAACAGAAAAAATCCCATTCGACGGAATAGAAACCAATTGGCAGAATGGCAGCGACAGAAGGGATTCCACTGTTTTTAAAGGAACGTATTTTATACCAAGTATTATGCTTGATATAAATTATACACACTCTTTCAATAATCCCATTGATAATACAGTTATTGGTTCCACCGCACTGGCACGTAACAATGAAATACAGCTTTCACATCTGTTGTTAGGCGGCGATCTTAATTATGGCAATGCACATGCGCGTGTGATGCTGCAAATGGGAACAAGGTCGATCGTAATACCACGGAATGATTTAAGCCCTTACCGTGGACAATACCAACTGGCAGATGTATACCGTTATTTGAGTGAAGCTTACGCAGGTTTTCATATCAACAAATGGTATGGCATCAATGTGGATGCAGGATTGTTCCTCTCGTATATTGGGCTGAATTCTTATTACCAGGTGGAGAACTGGGAGTACCAGGCTTCTTTCACATCTGATAATACGCCTTGGTTTTTTAATGGCATACGGATACAAATATTTCCTTCTAAAACGTTGAAGATCGAACCATGGATCATCAATGGCTGGCAGAGCTATGGAAAATTTAATAAACAACCCGGGCTTGGCGCCAATATTACATGGATGCCTAACAGTAACCTTAAATTACTCACCAATGATTATTATGGAGCGGATGCTGCAGCGATACCGGATAGAAAAAGATTCCATTCGGATAACAGCTTCCTGTTGCGGTATTATAAAAATAAAAACGCTACAGGCATCAGCCAGGCAGCATTTTCATTAACGGGCGATATCGGATTTGAAAAAGGCGGCGGTGTAAACGGATTCAATAACAGCGATCCGGCTGATCCTGCGCAATATTTTTTGAGCGCTATGTTTTATAACCGTGTCTGGTTCAATAAAAATAAATTCGCATGGACCTTCGGCGGCGGTTATATGAAAAACCCGGGCCGTTACCTGGTTCTGTATCCAACCGGCCAGGCCAGCCCGTTGCCAAACCCTAATAACCCAACACAAACAGAAGGCGCTTATCCATACAGTGCAAACCCGGGAGATCAATTTACCGGTTGGGATGTTTCCACCAATTTTGACTGGATGCTTAATCAAAGTTTAGCTATACGGTTTGAATTGGTACACCGTCATGCAGATAATCCTTATTTCGCAGGAGCCGGCGGAGTTACCTCTCCAACGGGGTATACGTTTACGCCGCTTCCGGCGGATTGGAGGCCGGATCTAGTGAAATCGGAGGACAGGATCATTTTCGCACTTTTATTCAGGCTGTAAAGACAGAAAGTATACAATGGAATTATTTGAGAAATTTTTTATCGCCAGAACCGTATTGGCTTTAAGCCAGCAGGAAGCTGCAGAACAGGCCGGTATTAAACAGGCAACGGTAAGTATTCTGGAAAGGGGTGGCAGGGATGCAGTACCGGAAGCATACATTCAATTCCTTTACACAAAAGGGATCGATATGAACTGGTTGTTCAACACAGATGAGAATACACGAAATGTTTTCAGAAAAGTAAAACATATCAGTAAAAGCGACAAAGGGCTAAGCGAAGAAACTGATGTAACGGTTGATAAAAATGTTTTTCTCAACCAGGAATTACTGGAAACAAAAAAACTTACTTATAGCGGTATCAAGCATGTTGATAAAGTACTGGTTGAATTATTAACAGAAATTAAAAAACTGAATTCGGGGCTCCTGCAACATACCTCAGACAATGGAAAATGAAACATTATATCGATTCACAAAAGGTAAGCTGAAGATCTACGTTGGCATGAGCGCCGGCGTAGGTAAAACATACCGTATGTTGCAGGAAGCGCACCGCCTGCTTGCAAACAACGTTAATATTAAAGTCGGCTATATTGAAACACATAACAGGAAAGAAACGCAGGATCTGATTGAAGGCCTGCCGCTTATTCCGCGCCGCGAAGTTTTTTATAAAGGCAAACGGCTGGAAGAACTGGATGTGCAGAGTATTTTATTATTACAGCCGCAGGTTGTTATTGTTGATGAACTCGCGCATAGTAATATTCCCGGCAGTAAAAATGAAAAAAGATGGCAGGATGTACTGGATATACTCAATGCAGGTATTGACGTGATCACAGCCGTAAATATCCAGCATATAGAAAGTATCAACCAGGAAGTAAAACAGATCACCGGCGTAGAAGTGCAGGAAAGGGTGCCTGATAAGATTTTACAAACGGCAGATGAAGTTGTCAATATCGACCTTACCGCAGATGAACTGATCACACGTTTAAAAGAAGGGAAGATATACGACAAAAGCAAGGTACAGCAGGCGCTCCAGAATTTTTTTCTACCCGAAAAAATATTGCAGCTGCGCGAACTGGCATTGAAAGAAGTAGCAGGGCAGGTGGAAAGAAAAGTAGATTATGAAGTAACAAGGGATAAACTGCTGCGCCATGAAAAATTTCTTGCCTGTATATCCAGCAACCATGAAACGGCGCAGCATATTATCAGGAAAACGGGCAGGCTCGCTTCCTATTATAACAGTACCTGGTTTGTTTTGTATGTACAGACGCCAAAAGAAAGTGTTGACAAAATTCCGCTCGCGGCGCAAAGACACCTGATCAATAATTTTAAAACTGCAACGGAAGCCGGTGCGGAAGTGCTGCAGGTAAAACATACCAATATTGCAGAAGCCATCATGCAGACCTGTATAGAAAAAGAAATTACTACGGTATGCATCGGAAAACCGCACCTGAACCTGCTGCAGGTTATTTTGAGCACCAGCGTGTTTAATAAATTGTTGAAGGGGCTTTCCGTAAATGATATAGATTTAATAATACTTTCCTGATGACAGTAAAGCTCAAAACGAAGATCACCCTGGGCGTTGTTTTTTTATTCACGCTGCTTTTACTGGTTGGCGGTACGGGATTCTTTTATCTCAATAAAACCATTACCGAGCAGCACGATATCCTGAAAGATAATTATGAAACGATCGATTATACACGCAACATGCTGCTGGCATTGGACAGCAGCCATGAAATAAAAGAATTTGAAAAGAACTTAGCCGGCCAGGAAAAAAACATCACCGAAAAGGGAGAGGGCGCTGCTACTTCTTTACTTCGCGATCATTTCAATTCGTACAAAATTCATCCTGATTCACCGGAACTCGTTAATCAGTTGCGCCATGATATCAACCGCATCATGCAGATCAACCTGGACGCGATCATTGATAAAAACAAGCAGCTTGGCCAGAAAGCAGATGATGCAACATTTATTATTGCATTGCTGCTGACCTTATGCGCGCTCGTTGGTTTTTCGTTTGTCTTTAATTTTCCGGGCTATATCGCAGACCCCATTGCAAAGCTTACAAAAGGTATTAAAGCCATAGCCGGAAAAGAGTATGGACAACGGATTCACCTGACACGAAAGGACGAATTTGGCGAGATGGCTGCGGCCTTTAACCAAATGGCTGAAGAGCTCGACAGGTATGAGCACAGCAACCTCGCCAAAATATTATTTGAAAAACAAAGGGCGGAAACAGTGATCAATTCCCTGAAAGATGCCAGCATAGGCATTGATAAAAATGGCACGGTACTTTTTGCAAACCCATTGGCATTACAGTTGCTAAGCCTTGCAGAAATTGATGTGGTTGGAAAAAATGTATCGCTGCTGGAGAAACAGAATGACCTGTTCCGTTTTTTACTGAGCGAAGAAAGTAACAAGCCATTCAAAATTGTGCTTGATGGAAAAGAACAGTTTTTCAGCAAAGAAACCGCAGATATCAGCAATACCGAAGGAACCATCGGCAACCTGATCGTTCTGAAAAATATCACACCGTATAAAGCGCTGGATGTAGCAAAAACAAATTTTATTGCAACCGTTTCCCACGAACTGAAAACACCGCTTGCCTCATCGGACTTCAGTTTAAAATTGCTGGAAGATGAACGGGTTGGCCCGCTTAACACAGAACAGAAAGAACTTGTGCAGCATTTAAAAACGGATAACCTTCGCCTGCTAAAAGTATTAAGCGAATTGCTGGATCTTTCACAGGTAGAAAGCGGAAAGATCCTGTTGCATATCACCGAAGTAGATCCGCGGATACCTGTACAAAGAGCCATAGAAACGGTAACGGCAGCAGCGCAGCAAAAGCAGGCGGTTATAGAAAGTTCATTCTCTGAAAACCTTCCCGCCTGCAAAGGCGATGAAGAAAAAATAGCCTGGGTATTGATCAATTTTTTAACGAATGCGATCAAATATTCTCCCGAACGCGGAAAGATTCTGGTACATGTGTCGAATGAAGATGATACGCTTGTTTTCAGCGTAGCCGACCAAGGTAAAGGAATAGCGACGGAGTATCTGCCAAGGATATTTGAACGTTTTTACCAGGTGCCCGGCACAGAAAAAACAGGTACCGGCCTGGGGCTTTCTATCAGCAAGGAGTTTATCGAAGCCATGGGCGGAACAACCGGTGTTAAAAGCGATATGAATGAAGGAAGCCGTTTTTATTTCAGCCTTCCGGTTGCCTGAATGATTTCTTATAATTGAAATAATTAGAAAAGATCTGTCAGAATAAGATACCGGTTTGATTTCTGCAATTTCCGGTATTGCATCAGTTTGGAAATTAGTAACACTTATTTCGCCACAGATTAGCACTGATTGTCTGTGCTAATCTGTGGCGAACAATTTCCCATTTCAATTAAAATGATACAGCGCCTGATTTCCTGATCACTTTTCTACACGTATCCGTTTGGTTTCTTTTTTATTTTGAAGCAACAGTTCAGACAGTTCCATTAAAACTTCATTGGTGAACCACTTCGTATTCGCCAGGTCTGTGACAGGAATACGGACGATATCATCCAGTGTTTTAATACCCTGTTCTCCCATCACTTCTTTGAAGTGTTCGCTTACCGGTAACTGTGCAACCGGCTTATGTAAAAGGTCCGTGTTCTTCATTTTCTGTCTGTTACAATAAGCCTTTAAACAATCGTGCCGTTCACTTTATATTTCCAGCAAAGGCATCACCGGTAAAATGGTCATCTTTTTTTTCTTTTTAGCTGGAACTGGTTTTTTCGCGGATACAACACTTACAGGTTTTGCTTTTTTAGCCTTGCCGCTTGTGGAGGGCAATTCCTTTTTTTTCGATGGCATAATAGTAGGATTTTTAATAAAAGCGATTAAAAAATCATACCATAGCATTGGGAAGGCCGGCTTTTATAAGCCGCATATCAAGTTGTTTTTTCCGGACATGTCCGATCAACACACCGTATCGCAATAATCCACTATTTTTTTTACGATCGCTGAAAGCCCGTCAATAGTGTTTGGCTTTACAAAATATTCAATGGCGCCTTTGCCCAAACAGCCGTCGACATAATCTTTCCGGCTATCCGTACTCCATATGAATTTATTTATGCCGATCATTCTCGTTTGATTGCAGAGCCAGTCCAATACCTGCGGGCCATTCATGTGTGGCATATTATAATCCAGTATGAAGCCGCAGGGCAATTCTTCATCAGGGCAATTACTTAAATAATCAACAGCTTTTTTTCCGTCGGTGAAAATATTGAGCACTCCCAATGGCGAAATTTTCTTAAAGGCTTCTTCAAACATTTCCCTGTCATCGCCGTCGTCATCTGCGAGAAGGAAGTTTATTTTTTTTGTCATTACCCATAAGATAACCCTATTAATCGCGAAAAGTTTTCCGATCAGGTTAAACCTGTGAAACATGTAATAAATTATCAGAATTGTGTAAACCATTTATAAAGCGGCTGTTTGATTTTCGCTTGATCAAAATATTTAAGGATATAGCCTATTTAAATGTTTACCTTACGCTATGAACAAATCGGGGCCGATAATAGTGATTGAAGATGATGTAGATGACAAGGAAATGATGGCAGAAATCTTTCAAAAGCTGAAATATAAAAACGAGGTCATTTATTTCAGCGATGGTAATCTTGCGCTGGAGTTTCTTGATAAAACGGATATTCATCCATTTTTGATCTTATCGGATATCAATATGCCGAAAATAAATGGGTTTGAGCTGCGGAATAAAGTATTTACCAATGCACAATTACAAACAAAGTGCATTCCTTATTTATTTTTCACCACTGCAGCTGATAAAAAATCGGTTATTGATGCTTATGCACTTTCTGTGCAGGGATTTTTTAAAAAGCCGCTTACTATGGAAGGCCTGGAACAAACCATTAAAAAGATTGTTGAGTATTGGCAGGAATGTATTGCACCGGGCCAGTTCGGTTAATGCTGCAATTATATTCTGTTGCCTGTAAGAAATACCTGCGCCATTAGATCATATAAGGCAGCATGGTTCTTTTTGAACAGTTCGGGTTGCTCAAAAAAATATTCTGCAGCAACAGCAAAAAACTCGGCTTTGTTTTTTGCACCGTAAACATTGATATCGGAATTGCCCTGTTTGATAGCGGAGATCTCTTCTGCGATCAGGTTGAGCCAGGGAACCGTATATTGTTTTTCCAGCAAAGCTTCCGGTAAACCATCTACATCGCCATCTTCCTTATCAAGCAGGTGAACAAATTCATGGATGCCGGTATTTGTTTTACCCGATGCGCTGTCAAAACCCTGATGCAGCGCAGGTTTTGAGAGTATCATCATCCGTTGCATCGTACCATTGCCCACCATGCCTAAAATATCGGCGTCACCTTTATTACTGAAATCTATTTCATTAAATGCAGCCGGGTACAGCAATATATCGCGGAGGTTATAATATTTCCATTCAGGAAATCCGAATATGGGGATCACACCGCTTGCGGCGATGAGTAACCTGTCGAGATCGGTGACTTCTGTTTTAACGCCATGTATCCTGATATAACCCAACAGTTCTTTTAGTTTGTTTTCAAAGCGCAGCTTTCCTGCTTCATCAAGATTGCGATAGAAAGCAACATGCTGCAGCAACAGATCATGATAGCCGTTTGGCAAGGCGCCGGTTTTTACCGGCCGTTTATACAATACCATGAACACAATGAAAACAATAATGAGAAGGAGTACAATAATTGGCGTCATATGAGTTACAAAAATAGCTGATCATTGTGAAGTGCGATGTAATGAAATGCTTATTCGGTATATTTAGTTATAAAAAATTCCTCATGCTTTCTGTAAGAAGTTTCCACAAACGCATACCACGCATCATATCGATAGCCGTTTTCTTTACAGTGATTTCTGTAAAGCTGATGGCAGCATCAGAAACCAAAGTTATGCACTGGACAGTAGGCGGTGTTGAACGCGAAGCGCTGGTTTACATTCCCGGAACAGCAAAACTGAATGCTACACCCATAGTATTTGTTTTTCATGGGCATGGCGGCAACATGGCTATGATGTTCAGGAGCCGGGGTTTTGATAAGTTATGGCCGGAAGCTATTATTGTGAGCCCGCAGGGATTAAATACACCGGGACAATTAACAGATCCCAATGGAACATTACCCGGATGGCAAAGCGGCCCGGGAAATATGAACGACCGTGACCTGTTATTTTTTGATGCGATGCTGAAGACCTTTCACGAAGAGTATCAGATCGATGATAAAAGAATTTATGCAACCGGCCATTCCAACGGCGGCGGCTTCACCTACCTGTTAATGGAAACGCGGAGCGATGTGCTGGCTGCTGCTGCACCTTCTGCTGCTGCGGCCATACGGGCGCTTCTGCGGATACGACCCAAACCTGTGATGCATATCATGGGGGAGAAAGACCCGCTTGTAAAACCTGAATGGCAGGAAGCCACTATTAAGGGTATGCTGAAGATCAACAGTTGCAGCAATGATGGTACAGAATATGCAACTGATGCAACTATCTATCCATCAACTACCCATAACCCGGTGATCGTTTATAAACACAAAGGCGGGCATGTATTTCCGCTGGAGGCCAATGCTGTTGTGATACAATTTTTCAAAAGCATAACAAAGCCCTGAATCATTGGTTCATTCCGCAGAAAACATTATGCGGTGATGTTTGATTGGTTGCCATTACCGAAAAGATCATCTAATGTTTTACAGATAGCCTGTAACAAACCAAGGTCGATAGAGATGCTTTTGCCACTGTCGTAGTTCACAGCGCGGTAATTTCTTTCTTCATCCGGCTCAAACAGGATCTCAATTCCTTCAACAGTTACTTTTATTTTATGTGTGAAACCCATGGGTTGTAATTCGGCCGGGAACAGCTTTTCGTTCCCATTATATTCCACCGGCAGATCGAAAAAATCAAGCATACGGCAAGGTATCTATAATTAAAGGGAAGGAACCTTCTTAATTAATTTAACGTCTTTACTGCCAACGATTGTGTACATTGTAAGCGTTACGCGTTCTGTGTAACAGGTACTTCCTCATAACATCATGCCGCATAGCTGCCGGAATCAATCATGAAAACACCTCCCTTTAAGAACAAGAAAATAGCGCCTGACACTTTCGGAGATTTGTCTACCCTTACTATTGAGCAGGAAGTGCTTAACGAAGAACTCATGAGCAGCAACCACGCACTGGTTGATGCGAACAGGGAACTTGCTTTTCAGAACGAAGAAAAAGAAAAGCGCGCAGCAGAGTTGATCATTGCCAACAAAGAACTCGCATTCCAGAATGAAGAAAAAGAAAAACGTGCGGCAGAGCTGAACGTTGCCAATGTAGAATTGGTTTTTCAAAACGACGAGAAGGAAAAACGTGCATCGGAATTAGTTGTTGCCAACAAAGAACTCGCATTCCAGAATAAAGAAAAAGAAAAACGTGCGGCAGAGCTGAATGTTGCTAACGTGGAATTGGTTTTTCAAAACGACGAGAAAGAAAAACGCGCATCGGAATTAGTTGTTGCCAACAAAGAGCTCGCATTCCAGAATGAAGAAAAAGAAAAGCGTGCAGCAGAACTGAACGTTGCCAATGTAGAATTGGTTTTCCAAAACGACGAGAAAGAAAAGCGCGCATCGGAATTAGTTGTTGCCAACAAAGAGCTCGCATTCCAGAATAAAGAAAAAGAAAAGCGTGCAGCAGAGCTGAACGTTGCCAATGTAGAATTGGTTTTCCAAAATGATGAGAAGGAAAAACGTGCATCAGAATTAGCTGTTGCCAACAAAGAACTTGCGTTCCAGAATAAAGAAAAAGAGAAACGTGCAGCAGAGCTGAACGTTGCCAACGTAGAGTTACTTTTTCAAAACGATGAGAAGGAAAAACGTGCATCAGAATTAGCTGTTGCCAACAAAGAACTAGCGTTCCAGAATAAAGAAAAAGAGAAACGTGCTGAAGAACTGAATGTTGCCAATGTAGAGTTGCTTTTTCAAAATGACGAGAAGGAAAAACGTGCATCGGAGCTGATCATTGCCAACAAAGAGCTCGCATTCCAGAATAAAGAAAAAGAGAAACGTGCGGAAGAGTTGAATGTAGCCAACGTGGAATTGCTTTTCCAAAACGATGAGAAGGCAAAACTTGCATCTGAGCTGATGATCGCTAACAAAGAGCTGGTGCTCCAGAATGCAGAGAAAGAAAAACTTGCTTCAGAGTTGATGGTCGCTAACAAAGAACTGGTTTTTCAAAATGAAGAAAAAGAAAAACGCGCAGCTGAACTAATCATTGCCAATAAAGAACTGGCTTTCCAGAATGAGGAAAAGGAAAAACGCGCCGCGGAATTGATCCTCGTAAACAATGAACTGGAAGCTTTCGCTTATATAGCCAGCCATGACCTGCAGGAACCTTTGCGGAAAATTCAAACTTTTGCGCAGCGTATCCTCGACCAGGAGCAGCCTTTGCCGGATGAAAGTAAAAGCTATTTACAACGCCTTCGATCGGCAGGCACGAGAATGCGCACGCTTATCGATGACCTGCTGGCATATTCACGGATCAATGCCGCCGAACGAAAATTTGAAAAGACCAACCTCAGCTCCATTATTGAGGAAATAAAAACCGACATCAATGAAACCATTGATGAAAGACAGGCAATCATAGAAGCCACCGAAACCTGCGAAGTAAATGCCATCTCTTTCCAGTTCCGGCAGTTGATGTATAACCTGGTAAGCAACGCGGTCAAATTTGCAAGCCCCGAACGCTCACCGCATGTTATCATCAGCAGTAAAATGATATCCGGCGATAGTGTTGTTCATGTTAACCTGCAGCCAGACAAAATGTATTGCCATATAAGTGTATCCGATAATGGTATCGGCTTTGATCCTTTATATAAGGATCGCATTTTCCAGGTATTTCAGCGGTTGCATGGCCAAACAGAATATGCCGGTACGGGTATCGGCCTAGCGATCGTAAAAAAGATCATCGAGAACCATGGCGGCGTTATTACCGCTACCGGCGAACCGGGAATAGGCGCACGTTTTGATATGTATATCCCCGCAAATATAGAGTGAGGGTGTGGCGCCTGTTGATCGGTTGTATCATGGTTTAGGAAAATAGCCATATTCAAACCGAAAAGTTTCCGGAGAATTTTCAGGCCCCGTGATACTCTCCAGCAGGCCGTTCTTTAAATAAGTGAACAACAGGATCTCGTTTTTAACCGGATTGCGCCGCAACACTTTTACGAGCTGCCCCTTTTTATTGAAAGTGTTTTTATATGTTGTAGTAATATCGTTGGTAAGTATGCGCAACGGTATTCCGGGTTTTTCATACCACGTGGTTTGCGTTAATGTGTTTTGTCCATCCGCTTTGAACCAGGACCGCTCAATCCTGGATATTCCTGATTCTTTAAAATACAACAATTTATTACGCATCATGCCGGAAGCGTCTGTCATTATCTTAGACAGTAGAGAACCATCTTGCCGGTAAGAGTTGCGTATATAATAAATTACCTGGCTGTTATTACTGTCTACGATATCGGTATGTTTTTCTTCGATAATTTTTCCTTCATCATCATAATTATATTGGGTAACAGATTCTGAAATGCTGATCCCGATCAGGTTGTACATCAGGTGCTGTTTCCTGAAATCTTCCACTACATATTTTTTTTGCTTTTCAATTCTGCCGGTACTATCGAAAATATAATCTGTTGCGATCATTGGCCTGGCGCCATCCGGAAGATACTCTTCCTGGTATCTCAAATATAGTTGTGGTAATCCCCGGTGATTGTATAAATATGTTTCATAGGGGTATTTGTGGGCGGTGCGCATTTTAGATTTTGCCTGTACATTGTTGGCCTGCATCAACGAATCTGTAAGCGTATCATAATCCTGCGGGAATGCTATTCCGGGCCGAGATACACAAAATAAAATACATACTGAAATGATAAAATATTTCTTAGCAGAATTCATAACCATACGATGCATGAAATAAAATTACAGAAAATCGATAAAGGCCGGAGTTAGAAGCCAGAAGGCTGAAAATAAGATTATCAATATTCCAGACTCCAGCCTTCTAACTCCAGACTTCTGATTCCCGTCTTATAAACCTTCGATAACATCCCGATAACCTCTGCCAATGGGAATAGATACGCCATTGACCTCAACTATTTCAGCTGTATAGGATTCAATTTTATTTATAGAAACTATATAAGACCGGTGAACCCGTTTGAAAAGATTGGCAGGTAACATATTCTCAATTTCATGCGTACTCATTTTTGACATGTATTCTTTTTTTGTGGTAACGATCTTGATATACTCGCGTTGGCTTTCAATATAAACGATCTCGGAGAACAGGATCTTTACTTTTTTTCTTTCGGCATTCAGAAAAACGGAATCTTTCATTTCCTGGTTTTCATTCGGCTCTTTTCTTTCTGTACTTGCTGTTTTTACTTTATTTACTGCGATCAAAAACCGTTCAAATTCAAATGGCTTCAGCAGATAATCTGTTACGCTTAAATTAAACCCTTCCACGGCATATTGATGATAAGCCGTGGTAATAATTACTGCAGGCGGATACACGAGTGTTTTTAAAAAGGACATGCCTTTTAACTTAGGCAGGTGAATGTCCAGAAAAATAAGATCGGTGGTATTATGCCGCAGCCAGTCGGTTGCCATAATAGCATCTTTAAATGTTTCCTGTAATTCAAGGAAAAGAACCTGCGAAATATAATCTGATAAAACCCTTACTGCCAATGGCTCATCCTCTATGACAATACATTTTATTTTAGACATGGCTCGCAAGATTGATTTGTAAAGTTGCGCTGAATATGGAGTCACCCTGCTGAATAACCAGGCTATAATCTGTATAAAGTAATTCCAGTTGGCGCCGCAGGTTGGTAAGGCCGATGTTTTCTTTTATGCGATGATCACCGGAAAATGATTCGGCAGAATTTTTTACAATAAATGTTAACCGCCTTTTTTTAATGAAAAGATGGATATCAACAAAGGGTTGGCTTCTGGTTTCTGAAGCGCCATGTTTGAAAGCATTTTCAACCAAAGGGATCAGCAACAGCGGCGGCAAAACCTGTTTCATATCTTCAATGTCATGGCTAATGCTGACATGTAAAGAATCATCGTAACGCAGTTTTTCAAGCGCGATATAATCATTGATGATCCTTAGTTCCTGTTCTATCGATATATGATCGCCGCCGGTTTCATACAGCATAAACCGTAATATTTTAGAGAGGCGCAGGATCGATTCGGGCGCGAGATCCGATTTGTCCTTTGCCAGCGAATAGATATTATTAAGTGTGTTAAATAAAAAATGCGGGTTGGTTTGCGCACGTAAGTAATTTAATTCAGCTGCCTGCTTTTCTATCCGCAACTGCTGTTCTGCCCGTTGCAGTTGTATATATTGAAATGTGTGCCTGATGATCGCAAAAAAGAAAAGCGATCCCATACTGAATGCCATCTGGGAAGTCAGTAACACTTTCAGTGTCGCCGGTTCGCCCAAAGGCGTATAGATATTCAACAGAATTCCCAATGACCGCCAGTTATACAAACCATACGACCATACGATCATAAAAACAAAAAGCATTACAATACCCAGAAAAATATTGTAAATAATGTACCGCCTTTTTCTGACAATAAAAGGAAGCGTGTACTCAAAAAATACTGCGTTAACAATAATGATATATACAGTTCTCCAGCTATCATTTAATAATGCCCGGAGAAAAGTTGTATCAAAACCTGATTGATCATGCCACACAATTAATAACATAAAAGGCAGCCCGATCCAGCAATAAAAAATAAACCGCTTTGCACCCAATGATTTTTTCATCCGCTTGTTTATGATTTAAATATCGGCAAATCTTTCTGTTTTGCAGGAGCCGCCTGCCTGTTGTTTGTATACCATTTCCTGCTGTTCATTGACAACAGCTTCAGGTATTTTCTTTAATTAAGTATGCTTGTATAAGAAACACGCCGGTTTTTAATCAATAAAAAAATAATGCAATGAATAAAATAATAAAATTCGGAGAAAGCGTAGAAGGATATGATATCCCGGTTTTAAATGAACGCGAAATAAGGGCGGCAGCGGGCATACTGTTTTTGGCAACATTTATTTCCTTAACGCAGATCATGTCCAGAAATAATTTTGTGCCGATAAAATACGTGATCACACTGTTTCTGACAGATTTTATTATCCGTGTTTTTATCAGCCCTAAATATTCTCCTACATTGATCTTAGGTCGGCTGATCGTTAGTAACCAGGTTCCCGAATATGTTGGGGCGCAGCAAAAAAAGTTTGCATGGATCATTGGTGTGTTGCTGTCTGCCATGATGTTCATTTTTATGGTGGTAGTTAATTCATACAGCCCCATCACCGGTTTAACATGCCTGATCTGCCTGGTGTTCCTGTTCTTTGAATCTGCATTTGGTATTTGTTTGGGATGCAAATTCTATAACCTGTTTTATAAAGAAAAAGCGCAATACTGTCCCGGTGAGATCTGTGATGCAAAATCGAAACAGGCTATTCAAAAAACATCTGCCATGCAGTTGCTGATCGTTTTGGCATTTATCATATATGCTGTTCTCATGGTCTTTTTGTTTAAAGACCAATTTCGAAAACATCCTTATGACCTGTTTGGTATTTTTCATCCGGTACAACCAAAATAAACGGCCCGCTTTGTCATTTCATATCCATCCATCTCCCGAACCTGTATCCGTTATCAACGATGATAATGAGATAACAGACTCCCATAAAAAAAAGGATCTGGAAATTTATTTTTCTGCATTTCGCAGGAACATCATCGGCCATCAACAAACCTTTGTATCTCCTTTCGGTAAAAAAGAGATCATCTATTCAGACTGGACCGCAAGTGGCAGGGCTTACGGGCCTATCGAAGAATACATACAAAAAACAGTCATGCCATTCGTGGCCAATACGCATACCGGAACAACGGTTACAGGAACCCTGATGTCGAAAGCTTATGAAGAATCCAAAGTTATTATCAAAGAACATGTGAATGCAGGCAGCGATGATGTATTGATCTTTTGCGGAAGCGGAACGACCGCTGCGATAAATAAACTGCAAAGGATCCTCGGCATGCGAATACCGGAACGGTTGATCGATTATATAAAAAAAGACGGGCTGGTAATAGATGAAACATTACATGATGCAGTTATCATAAATGAAAATATAAGCGACTATCTGCAAGTAGATGAGGATCTGAGGCCCATAGTTTTTGTAACGCATATGGAGCATCACAGCAACCAGGTCAGCTGGTTAGAAACTATTGCAACTGTTGAAATAATCAGGCCGGATGAAAACGGGAATGTTGATCTGGAATATTTCAGAACCCTGCTGGAAAAATTTAAATACAGGAAAAATAAAATAGCTGCGGTTACAGCCTGTTCTAATGTTACAGGTATTCAAACGCCGTATCATGAAATGGCAAAACTGATCCATGAATATGGTGGCTTATGTTTTGTTGATTTTGCATGTGCTGCTCCCTATGTCCATATCAATATGCATCCCACCGAACCGGGCGAACATTTAGATGCTATTTATTTTTCACCGCATAAATTTCTGGGCGGGCCCGGCACGCCCGGTGTGTTGATCTTTCATAAAAAAATGTACACGAACATAATTCCCGATCAACCCGGCGGTGGCACTGTGCTGTACAGTAACCCCTGGGGTATGCATGAATACACAACAGATATTGAACTGCGGGAAGATGGCGGCACACCTCCATTACTGCAGGCGATAAAAGCAGCGATGTGTGTTAAACTGAAAGAAGAAATGGGCGTTGAAAATATGCTGAAGCGTGAAGAAGAAATACTGCAGGCCATTTTTGCAAGGTTCTCAAAAATGCAAACGGTTGATGTACTGGAAGTGAATAATAAAAAAAGGCTGGGCATTATTTCATTTATGGTTGATGGGGCGCATCATAACCTGATCGTCAAATTGCTGAATGATAAATTTGGTATTCAAACAAGAGGCGGTTGTTCCTGTGCAGGCACTTATGGCCATCTGCTGCTGCGGGTGGGCAAGGCAAGGTCTTACGATATATTGAATTCGATCCGTGAAGGAAATCTGTCAGGTAAACCGGGATGGGTCAGGTTATCTGTTCATCCCACTATGTCCAATGCAGAAATTGATCTGATTATGGATGCGATCGAATTGACCGTTTGCCATTTCCAGGATTGGATGAAAGAGTACGCCTATGACCCCGCAACCAACGAATATTCATTCAAGGGGATTGATTCAAAAGAACAAGATAGTGTGGGAGATTGGTTCACTGTTTCCAGCTGGAAATAAACCTTTAATGCTGCGCCTTTGCTTAAAAAAATGCATGCAAAGGCGCTAAGTCGCAGTTTTGTTCTAAAAGAAGTTTGCCGTTTTCCTCCATTCCATTTCAAAACTCTTCTTTAGCTTGCAAAAGATTTAGCCTGAATTTTGTATAAAATAACATGCCATGAAAACAAGCATCATAAATCCCAAAGTTGATTTTTATTTTGCCAAAGGTAAAAACTGGCAGAAAGAAATTGAGTCATTGAGAATGATCGTTCTTGATTGCGGGTTAACCGAAGAATTGAAGTGGGGATGCCCCTGTTATACTTTTGAAAAAAACAATATCGTTTTAATACATGTGTTTAAAGAATACTGTGCGCTTTTGTTTTTTAAAGGCGCTTTGCTGAAAGATGCCAAACATATCCTGATCCGGCAAACAAAAAATGTGCAGGCTGCGCGTCAAGCCCGTTTCATTGATGTTCGCGAAATAGCTAAGCTGGAAACCACGCTGAAAAAATATATCAAAGAAGCCATTGAAGTGGAAAAAGCAGGCCTGAAAGTAGATTTAAAAAAGACGGCAGAATATCATATCCCTGAAGAGTTTAAAAATAAATTAGATAAGACGCCTTCCCTGAAAACTGCTTTTTATGCATTAACACCGGGACGGCAACGCGCATACCTTCTTTATTTTTCCGCACCCAAACAATCCAAAACGCGCGAGGCGAGGATTGAAAAATGCAGCAAACAAATTCTCAATGGAAAGGGATTGAATGATTAGTCATTGTTATAAAGAAAGCGCGCACTCAATGCAGCTTGGTGTAACAAAAGCATCTAATACTCAGGCAGCACTGATCTTTGGCCTCTTTGATCTTTGCCTGAAAACGCCTCTTTTATAATCTTTTTTAAACTGTTCATAATAATTTTCTATAACAGCCGAATAATTCTGCGCATAATTGATGATTGGTTCCTGCCAGTTGTTCTTGTTTCCAAAAACTACCAGTTCTTCTGCATCATCAGAACCGCGGTGCCCGGCGCTTCTTAACTGCGATGCTGCTGTTAACATACCCATGTTATCTATTACCAGGCACATATCGCGGTATTGTTTTTTTAGCAGTTTAAAATTGATATTGTCTTTTGCAGGCTGCAGTTCCTGCATAATATAATCTTTGCCTTTAAAATGCGTTGTACTTAGAAGTGCAGGTGAATGATTTTGCATTAACTGTTGAATAAATAAAACCCTTTCTGCATCATTTATCCAAACCGGTTGTTTGTTTTTTGCAAAAGGCTGTAATGACGACGGGACAGCTTCTTTCATATCCAGCAGCATAAATTTGCTGCCATTCTCGTTGATCGACTTTAGTAAAACAGAATAACGGTTCAGGCCAAGGCTGGAAGTTCCTGACAAACGGAATACAACATCCAGTATCTTATAATTGTAAGGGCTTTTATCATCACGTTTTAACCAGTTGCCTAAATGTTGTTTTAATTCTTTGCGAAGTGTTTTTGAAAGTGTGATATGTTTGGGATGGTCGCTGTCTATCTTTTTATTGTTTACGGTTCTTTTCTCTAAAATGGTTTTACGGTTACGGGATGCTACAATGTCTAAAAAATCCTTTACAATGCCTGTTGCCGTTTTTGCTTCAATATAATGCGCCTTTCTCGACTGTAATGTAGCGGTATACGATTTTAAAAAAAGCTTTGCCATATGAATGGCTTTTTCTTTGCCGATATTTAATGATGTAAAGGCCACAAAAATGCTGGTTACCATCCGTACCAGTTCCCAGGTGGCGGGTGCCATGAGGGCATCGTCAAAATCGTTCATGTCAAAATACACAAGCCGGTTCTCTCCTTTAAAACTCCCGAAGTTTTCCAGGTGAAGGTCGCCGCAGATCCATGTATCAGGGCCGGATGGAAAATCCGTTTCTTTTGCCAGGTCTTCATAAAAAACATGGCAGGTAGCGCGGTAAAAATTAAAAAGATCGGCGCGCATGCACTGATATTTATAGTCAAGCGGTGCAGGTACCCGGCCCTTATTAAATTCCAGCAATCTTTCTGAAAGATTCTTCATGCAGGAATGCAATATAATTATTATGCCATGCAGGCCAGCAGAACATTTACTGTGGCATGATTATAATAATACGGGTTAAAAGTGTTATGAACAATCAATTATTGTGTAATGATAACGCCATAGGTTTAAAACGATCTATTTGCCTGTTCCTGTCGTGTTTACTACTCGCTTCCTGCGGGGCTTTGAAAGAAACAGGCCAATTTGCAGAAGGCTATTATTATTACAGGAACGCAAAAGTGTATATCACCAAAAATGGAGACAGTGTTACCGTATATGGCGCCCATCCCAATCATCCCATTGATACGGTTGCACTGTTGCAGTTACCTGCGCCGGCCATTAAAGGGCAATTGTCCCGGTATGTTTTCAGCCAATCCAGTTTTGATCTGGATGTTGTGACCACACCGCTTAAATACCGACCGCCTGTTGCCGGTTTCCCACGACAGTTAAATTCGCAGATCAATGGCGGAGTTTATATTGGTAAGCGCCGTGATAATTTTACTGTTCGCGAAACACATACACCTTTGTTACGAAACCAACTTAGCGTAAACCATTTTGGATTTTCTTACGGAGCTTTTATCGGTTTAGGAGCCACAGCGATGAATTCATGGGTAACTAATAATGGCATCAACATTGAATATGATGGCGTAGTGCTTACCAAAGGGCTTTCTTTTATTATTGGATTGAATAAAGTAAATATAGGCCTTGCGATCGGAACCGACCACCTACTTGATCCTAACAGGAAAGTATGGATCTATGAAGAAAAACCCTGGATAGGATTGGCTGTAGGATTAAACCTGAATTGATGTAATGATCAAGGATAGCGGGTTCACAACCAAAAAAATCCTGCCGGTGCGGCTCAAAACGGCGTGACCCTGGGTAACTGTTTTAGTGCTTAGTTATGTCAACTAACCAACAACCGGCGCTGCTGCTGCAAAAAAATGAATTACATGTGGAACGATTCGGAAATGATCTTTCCGTCTTTCACTTCATACACGCAGAGTTCCGACATGTTCATTCTTCCCTTTTCTTTCATCGTCATGTCCATACTCATGAGCACAGCAAATGAGTTGCCGGCAAGAAGCGGTTCTGATACAGTTCCGCCGTGCATTTCTTCTACCATTGAACTGAATTTGTGGCCCTTTTCGATAATGGCATCGAGGCCTTGTGTTTCTTTTTCAAAAGCCGGCGACGCCTGGGGCTCAATGCTCAGTGCATCATCGGCAAACAATTCTTTTTGTGCTGTTTCGAATTCGCCCTGGCGGCACAATTCAACCAGGCGGTTTGCGATCTGTTCGGTTGTCATAAAATTATTTTTTATAAAGCTATACACAATACGAACGGCAGCGCATTAAGTTTACGTGAACGATATCTTCGGTGGTTAAATAAGGTTAAAGAAGTTAAACCGGGTTAAAGAAGTCAGCGACAACTTTAACCCGGTTTAACTCCATTTAACTTTTTTAACTGTGCTGAAACTCATACACACTTTACAACCATGTAGTGCGGTTATTACAAAACCGGTACGGCATTTTCAAATTGTTAAATAATTACTACTTAATCATTACGCAATCATCATGTAATTATTAATTGATGCGCAGCCTGTTTGTTTGCTGATGTTTTAAAAGAAGTTTTGCGGTCTCAACCCAAATTGTATGTACGCCCCAAAACTTTTCCGTTCTTCATTACTGTTTATTTTCTTTTGCGCCTGTTTATCTGTTTACGCGCAAAAGCCTATGCCTGTTGCTTCTTATCAGTGGATAAAAGGGAACGGGTTTGTGCAATCCATCATTATTAAAGAATGCAAAAAAAACTTCTGCGAAAGGAGTACTGTATAAAAAATTTACCTGCACACCATGGGTACAGAACCTTAACTGGATCCCTGAAAACGGAACACTTGTCCTGATTCAGAATCAGATCGAGGGAAGGAGATGGCGGTTCACGTATGTGGATCTCGCTAAATCGATCGGATCGGGTAAACAGGAAGTGATCAAAACAATTGATATAGACAGGGGCGATGAGCTGGAAGGCTTTACTTTTTTAAATACTTCCACACGCGGCATTGCAGTGAGTTCATCGCGGAGAAATAATGTGAATATGATGGGGATCAGCTGGTAAAACGTTCATCAACTTTTTTAAAAACATACTATTATGAGACAAGCAATCAAACTGATCTTTTTAAGTATGTGGCTATCTGTTACGATGCTGCATGCACAAACCGTTTCCCGCGTCAGCGGTACGATAACAGGCGCAAACAATGAACCATTGCATGGTGCAAGTGTTTCGGTGAAGGGAACAGGTAAAACAACAGTTGCCGATGCTGCGGGTAAATATTCCATCGCAGCAGTTGCCGGCAACACACTGGTTATTTCTTTTACCGGTTATGTTTCACAGGAAGTAAAAGTAACCGGCGATGCAGCGAATATCAAACTCGAGGAAGAAGTAAAAGTGCTGGAAGAAGTATCGGTAGGTTATCAACGTTTGCGCAAAAGCGATCTTACCGGCGCGGTATCGAGTGTAAAAGCAAAAGAGCTCAATCTCAGCACGCCTACATTAAGCCAGGCGCTTGTTGGTAAAGTAGCGGGCGTACAGGTTTCGCAGGTAAGCGGTGCGCCGTATTCGGGAACAAAGATCAGGGTGCGTGGTATCGGTTCTATCAATGCAAGTTCCGAACCTTTGTATGTGATCGATGGTTATCCCGTTGGCGGTAATATCAGTTCAGGCCCGGGTAACAGTACCAACCAGACGAATGGTTACAATCCTTCAACAAGCGGCAATGATATTTTTATTAATCCCGAAGACATTGAATCGATCGAGATCTTAAAAGATGCAGCATCTGCGGCGATATACGGATCAAGAGCTGCTGCGGGTGTTGTACTCATTACAACCAAAAGAGGGAAACAGGGCAAAGGAAAATTTGAGTACGATTACCAGTTGGGATCCAATCAACTTGAACACAAAGTAAAAATGCTTGATGCGAATGGCTTTGCGCAATTGTTTGTTGATGGAAGGAACAATGCATACCATGATATCCTTATTGCAAAAGGGGTTACCTGGAGCGATGCATTCTATTCTGATGATAATGCCACGCGCACTGCGAAAGCAGGAAGCGCTAATACAGCATCAATCTCCATTTTAAAATATTTGTATGATTTTCCATCACAAAAAGTTCTGCCTGCCCCGTATAATACAGACTGGCAGGATGCTTTGTACCAGAATGCATTGGATCAACGCCATACCATTTCTTTTTCAGGCGGCAATAATGGTACGCGTTATCTTCTCAGCGCGGGTTACCAGGATCAGCAGGGTATTATCGTAAGCACGTTTCAAAAAAGAATTAACCTGCGCGCGAACATCGATGCCGACCTCACAAAAAAATTAAAGATCAGTTCCAGCATTTTTGTTACCAACACCAATAACCGTGAAGTGGAAGAAGGGCGTTTTGATCACGGCCCTATTCTGGGCGCCCTGGTGTATATGCCATTCTTTCCTGAGTATAACCCTGATGGCAGCCTTGCACTGGGACAAGCTTCGCAACAAACAGATGGATTTTCTTATGCATTTCAGTCGATCGAAAACCCCGTTGCACTGGCACAGCGTGTGAATATTAC
>Ga0206895_1064_pt1 | contig 30597 bp, 24 predicted proteins | sample Alteio_BWOrgHeat_51_FD_152967 | JGI IMG/M metagenome (GOLD analysis project Ga0206895, IMG submission 152967) | Enriched cells from forest soil in Barre Woods Harvard Forest LTER site, Petersham, Massachusetts, United States -... | ecosystem: Environmental > Terrestrial > Soil > Temperate forest >...
CCCGGCTATAAGGATCATCGGCAGAAAAAAATAGTGTTTCATATTAATGTTGTTGTTGGTGTACATAATGGAGACTTTGCGCGTCATCGGGATCGAGTGAGACGGAATGGACGGATGCCTTGCGCCTGATCCGATAGAAGATAAGCGGAAGGACCAGCAGAGAGGCGAGGGTTGAGGCAAGCAACCCCCCGATGACCGCACGGCCAAGCGGAGCGCTCTGCGCCCCTTCACCCAACCCCGACGCCATAGGGATCATCCCGACGATCATCGAGATGCTGGTCATAAGGATAGGCCGCAGCCGGAGCGCGGCAGCCTCCAGGGCAGCCTTTGCCGGATCGGCACCGGTCCTGCGGATCTCTTCGGCATTCGTCACCAGCAGGATGGCATTGGCGACCGACACACCCACCGACATGATGATCCCCATATACGATTGCAGGTTGAGGGTTGAACCTGTTGCGAGCAGGATGAGCAGCGAGCCGGCCAGGACGGCCGGTATAGCCGTAATGACCGTCATCGACAGGGAAAAAGATTGATAGTTGGCGGCAAGCATCAGCAGCAGGACAACCACCGTAATGATGAGGCCTGTTTGCAGGCTGTCGAGGGTCTGCGTGAGCAAGGTGCTGAGGCCCCTGGTCTCGACGCTGACGCCACGCGGCGGGGCGCCGACATTGCGAAGCGCTTTCCCGACCGCGGTAGCAGCGGCACCAAGGTCCTTGTGATAAATATTGGCGCCGACCAAAAGGAATCGCGTGGCCCCCTGACGGTCATATTCCCCAACAACCTTGTCTTCGGTGAGACCCGCGACATCTCCCAGCAAAGGCCGGCTGCTGTTTGGCCGGAGGGGAATGGCGGCAAGATCCCGGATAGTGCCGAGATCGGTCTGCGGGACCTCGACCTGTACCTCATAAGAGGTAGCATTTGCCTCATCGAGCCACAGCATCTTGTTGACATAGCGGCTGGAGGACGTAGCCTCGGTGAGGGAATTGGCGACGTCGGAAAGGGTGAGGCCGAATTGCTTGACCTTGTCCCGGTCGATATCGATGCGGATAGCCGGGTTATGCAGCTGCTCCCGGATCGCAATGTCCCGAAGGAAAGGGATTTTTTCCAGGGCCGCTTCAATCTTTTGCGCATAGACCTGGCTCACGCCGAGGTCCGGGCCCTTTACCGCAATCTCGATGGGTGTCGCCGCCCCCTGGCTCATGATCTTATCGGTCATGTCAATGGGCTCATAGGAGACACTGACGTCGGGCATGGCCTTATGCAGGGCGACACGATACCTTTCTTCCAACTCGTCCACCTTCTCTTTGTACGAAGGCTCCATGCTGACCTGCATAAGGATCTCATTGGAACCGCTCGTGAAAAGGATGATGGGCAGCGTCGGAAAAGATGGCGGCTGCTGACCGGCAAACGCGGAGATTATATTGACATGCTGTGCCCCGCCCACGACGGTATACAATACCTGCTGCGCTTTCTCCAGCGTGGCCTCCGTGACCTCAAGCCGGCTTCCTTCCGGAGCGCGAAGCCGGACCTGGAACTGACCGTCATTGGCGGCAGGCAGGATATCCTTTCCGATGCGGATCGCCGCAAACACGGCAAGCCCGGCGGCGATCACGAAATACCCGGCGATGACGGTGCGGCTATAGTTCATTTCTTTTTCAAGCAACCGGAGAAAGGCGGCTTTGAATTTGTCGAATGCGCCCGGGCGCGCCGGCTTCGCCGGCGCGGCTCCACCCGATCCGTCCGCCACGCGGTGCCCCTTATCCTTCAATATCCAATTGGCCAGCACCGGGACCAGTGTCTGCGACAACAGGAAGGCCGGGATCATCGCAAACCCCACCGCCATCGATAGCGGCAGGAACATCCCCTGTGGCACCCCGGTCATAAAAAACGCCGGGGCAAATACCGCGAGCGTACTCAGCAGAATGAGGAGCTTTGGCAGCGCGATCTCATGACACGCATCGGCTATCGCCCTGGCCCGCGACTTGCCCATCTCCTGATGACGGTGAATATTCTCGATCGTGACCGTCGCCTCATCGACCAGGACGCCGATCGCGAGCGCCAGACCCCCAAGGGTCATGATATTGATGGTCTGGCCAAATAGCTTCAGCAGCAGCGTGCTGGTGATAATGGAGATGGGGATATTCAGGATCACGATAAAGGCGCTGCGCGGGTCGCGGAGGAAGAGGAGCACCATCAGCGATGTCAGGCCCGCGCCGATCAGCCCTTCGAGAACGAGGCTTTGCACCGCCTCCTTGACATAGATGGACTGGTCGAAAACATATTTTAACTGCACGTCGGGAGGCAGCAGGCTTTGCATCCGCGGAATCGCCTTCTTGAGGGCCTGCACGACCGACCACGTGGAGGCATTGGCATTTTTGATGATCGGGATATAGATCGACCGCTTGCCATTGATATAGGCGAATCCGGTGGTGATGTCGGCGCCATCTTCCACTTTAGCGACGTCTTTTACATAGATGGTGGCACCGTTGAGATAGACAAGGGGAATATTTCCAAAGTCAGGAATATGTTGTAAGACCGTATTGGCCGGCGTCAGGTAACTGGTATTGCCGATGCTGACGAGGCCCGCAGGGGAGATTCGGCTGTTATCCTGGACCGCCGCGGTGATCTGCTCGGGTGTAATATTATGGCTCCGCATCAGGTCGGGATCGGCCTTGATAACGATCGTGCGGACATTGCCGCCGATCGGCGGGGGCGACGAAAGACCCGGGACCTGCGAAAAACCGGGCCGGACCCAGACACTCGCCAGGTCCTGCAATTCATTGTTGGACCGCTTTGGGCTGCTAAGGGTAAGCTGCCCCACGGGAAGCGTGGACGCGTCGAATCGGATGATGATCGGCGGCTGCGTCCCTGGCGGCATTTCGGCAAAAGCCCGGTTGGTGAGCGAGGTGACCTCCGCGGCCGCCTGCGCCATATTGGTGCCGCTGTAAAAGCTGAGCTTGAGCATGCTCAACCCCTGGATATTACTGGTCTCGATGGTCTTGATACCGCTGATATACAAATACAGGTTCTGATAATTGGTGGCTACGAAGCCCTCCATCTGTTGCGGTGACATCCCGCCGTATGGCTGGGATACATATATCGTAGGGATGTCGAGGGATGGGAAGATATCTATATTGATGCGCACGACCGCCATGATGCCGAACAGCACGAGGGCGGCGACCAGCACGATCACCGAAACAGGTTTGCGTAAAGCGGAAGAAATGAGGTTCATAACGGATGTTTTATAGCTGTTGGAGGAGTGGATGCAGATCACCGATTGTTCCGGTCTTTAAGAGGAACGCCTGCCAGACGGCGTTGCAAGCGATATCCTTGTCGATCTCCGCCCTGTTGAGCAGATAGAGCGCCTGCGATACATCGACTATATTGGCAAGCCCGTTCTCATAAAGGGCTTCTTTCTGCCGGTAGGCATCGGAGGCCGCTTTCAACTGGACCGGCGCCTCCCGATACCTGGCGAGGGCATTCCGGATTTGCTCACCGGCAAGGGCGAGCTGGTTGACGAGGTTATTTTGCTCCAGCAGATAGTCCTCGGTGAAAGCGCTTGACCTTTCCCGTTGTGCCGCGGCCCTCGATCGGCTTCGGCCGAGGGTAGTAATATCCCAGATGACCCCGACGCCCAACAGGTAGTTGGCCCGATAAGGCTGGATGCCGGGGAAAAAGGCGGTGGAATAGTCCGCCGGGTTGCTGCCATAGTCGGGACCGAATCCCGAGCCGCGCTCCTGCCCCACACCAAAAAGCGACACGCGGGGCAATCCCGACTTTTGGATATACCGGCCCAGAAGATTGCTTGTCATCACCTGGCTCGCCAGATAACGCAGGTTGGGGTTGGAAGCCAGATCAGCGGCAACGCCGCCGCCGGGGTCTTCCGGTAAACGGGACGCGGAGCCCGTGTCGAGCTGAAAGTGTTGCAGCCTCACGCCCATCCGGATCGCCAGCTGAGTGGCTTGCATCTGTTCATAATTTTGTGCATCCAGCAGCGAAAGCCTTGCCTTGGAAACTTCCGCATCGGCAATGGAGCTGTCTACGCCGGGGTTGAGACCGTTGACCGTGCGTGCCAGGATAACCTCCCGGAGTTGTAAGGTCCGGATCAGATTGTCCTCCATGGCGACCCTGACCTGTTGCGCAGCTAAAAGAGAGAGGTAAGCACCCGCAACGCGCACCTGTTGCTGAAAGATCTGTTGGGCCAGGGCCTGCCGGTCCTGCTCATATTGCCCCTTTGCCGCGGCGACATGCGCCCGCTGAAAGCCGAAGGAGAATAAATTCCAATCGATATTCGAAAGGTATAAAGCGCCGAAGGCCGCATTCCAGTTGGGGGTCGCGGTGACCGGTCCGGAAGTGATGGCGGTGATCCCGGGCTCACCGGCGGGAAGGCCATTCATTCCGTCAATGGTGCCGTATGCGGTCTCGATACCCACCGTGAGATCGGGAAGCCCGTCCTGCCTGGCCGCCTTCCATTCCAGTGCAGATGCGGCGGCTATATGCTGCGCCGCTGCTATTCCCGGGTAGTTGACCTCGGTGATCCGCAGGGCGTCGGCCAGTGTAAGGACGGTGTCCGCATTATACTGGGCCAGACCTTGCCGGGCGAAAAGCAAACAGGGAAGGAAGAATAATATTCGCATGGTGGTAATTTTTGTTGTCGACCCAAAACTACCAAGCGCCTCAGCCCTTCTCCCACGCGAATCGGCGGTTGGGCAAAACCAGTCGCCGAAACGGACATAAATGATTAATTTTATTCCATGAACACCCTCATCATCGACGACAACGCAATCGCCAGGTCGGTGCTGCGGCGCCTCTGCTCGCAACAGAAGGACATCGTTGTGGCGGGGGAATGTAGTACAGCCGAAGAAGCGTATGCCTTCATTCGGGATAAGCCGGTGGACATCCTGCTGCTTGACATCGAGATGCCGGGGATGTCAGGACTGGACCTCGTGAAGGACCTCGGCGCCAAACGACCGGTGATCATCTTTACCACTTCCAAGAAAGACTATGCCAGCGAGGCGTTCGATCTGAACGTCGCCGACTATATCGTTAAACCGGTAACACCCGCGCGATTCGACCAGGCGATCTCCAAAGCAAGAGAGATAATCGGCAGCAACCAGGAGGAGATAAAATGGACAGAGGACGAATTCATCTTTATCCGTGACAGCACGGTCATCCGGCGACTGAAAATAGACGAGATCCTCTTCGCCGAAGCGATGGGCGACTACGTCAAACTATATACCCCGCAAAAATTCTTCGCTATCCATACCACCTTGAAAGCGGTGGAGGAACGGCTGCCGGGCGCGAGGTTTCTGCGGGTTCACCGCTCCTTTCTCGTCGCGCTCAATAAGATCGATACGGTGCAGGAAGGGGTTCTGATCATCGGAGACAAACCGATCCCCGTCGCCGATGCGTATCGCAAGGCATTGAATAGCCGGATGAATATTCTCTGACGATGGATTCTCCGTCGATCGGTTTTCCGGACGATGGATTCTGCCTTTCCGGCGACTGAATTCCCCTCCAGACCGACCTGCTGACATCAGGCTGCCCGGGGCGGCAGATCTTTACCCAATGAAAGTCGTTTATACCCTGATCTTTTTTGTGGATACGCTGATCATCGGCGGCCTGATATTATCCCTGCTGACCGTGAAGGAAAGGTATGCGGATATTGCGCGGTGGAGACGCCTGCTGCTCGGCTTTGCGCTTGGCCTCGCTATAACGCTGATGATCCTGTTGGTCTGGGACTATATACAGCTCTGGCCGGCCTTCGCCGACAATTAAGTAAATTAGTATCCATATGGCCGGGATCCGATTTATTTATTCCATCCTTTCCGCGTTTCTCGTCGGGGTGCTTTTGTTGGTCTTTATCCAATACAATTCCTCGCGGAGCATCGATGAGCTGATCGAAGGAAACCGTCTGCTGTTGAAGGAGCTAAAATACGGCGACGACCTCCGGGAGACCGAGCGGGACATCCTCTCGGTGGAAAGCAAGATCCGCGCCACCGTAGCCACCGGCGACTCGACCTTTATTACGGGGACCGACGAACAGGTCGCGGAACTACGGGCCAGGCTCGATACCCTGCGGCAACTCAACCCCGACACGGCATCGATAGCAGACATCAACCGGCTTAACCTGCTCACACGTCAACGATTCGCCCGGCGAAATCTCCTGCTGGACAGCTTTCTGCGAGCCGGCAAAAAACCTCCACCTTCCCTCATCGCGGATACCCGGGGTCAAGGGGCCGCCAATGAGATCAACGGCATCATCCGGCGCCTGTTTGCGCGGCGGCATGACCGCGTCGCGGCCGTGAGCGATTCGATCGAACGATATGGCCGGATCGCCCGGACGGGCGGGATCGTCCTGATATCCTTTTTGCTGATCAGCGCGTGCGCCATCTTATGGTTCATCATCGACCGGATGCGCAGGCAGAACCAATTGATCCGGCGGGCAGAGCTCTCGGAGCGGAAATTGCAGGATGCGGTAAGGATCAAAGAGAACTTTATGGCCAATATGAGCCATGAGATCCGTACCCCGCTGAATTCCATCATCGGGTTCACCGGCTTGCTCGCCAAACAACCCCTGAATACGGATTCGCAGGAGTTTGTCCGATCCATCGGGACCTCTGGCAGGAACCTGCTGGCCATCATAAATGATATCCTCGATCTGTCGAAGATAGAAGCGGGCATGATGCGGGTGGAGCAACAGCCCTTCAGCGTACGGGAAGTCTTCCGGTCTGTGGAGGCGCTGCTTCAGCCCCGCGTCCGGCATTCGGGTCTCGGGTTGGAGGTTTCCGTCTCGCCGGAAGTTCCCGATCTGCTGCAAGGCGACGCCACCCGGCTGACGCAGATCCTGGTGAATCTTATCAGCAATGGAATGAAGTTTACCGACACCGGGGGAGTCACCGTCAGGGCATCCGCCGCGGATGCGGGTGAAGGGATGGTGCAACTGTGGGTCGACGTCCGCGATACGGGCATAGGCATCAGCAAACAACAGCTGGAGACCATATTCGAGCGGTTCTCGCAGGCGGAGAGCTCGACAACGCGGAAGTATGGCGGGACCGGGCTTGGGTTGGCCATCGTGAAAGAATTGATCGATCTGCAAAACGGGGCGATCAGCGTGGAAAGCGAGCCCGGCAAAGGTTCCTGTTTTCGATTTCGCATACCCTATTCCGTGGTCCAATCGACGGCCGCCGTGGCGACGGAAGAAGTCGCGGCCGGCGCGCCCCGGGTTGCGGGAGCTTATGTCCTCGTGGCGGATGACAACCGGATGAACCAGCGATTGCTCGAATTCCTGCTGTCGGGCGCGGGCATTGCATTCGATATCGTGTCCGATGGCCGGGAGGTGATCGAGCGCCTGCGGCAGAAAAAATATGACCTGGTGTTGATGGATATCCAGATGCCGGTGATGGATGGGTATACCGCGAGCCGGTTGATCCGGTCGGAGTTGCGGCTGGCGATACCGATCGTGGCGATGACGGCCCATGCGATGCCGGGAGAGCGGGACAAATGCCTGGCTTCCGGAATGAATGAATACCTGCCGAAACCGATCGTGGAAGCGGAGCTGTTCCGGATAATAGGAAAGTTTGTGAAGGCGGGGGGCGGCCCGAGTGCGGAGGGGGGCGTTAGCACGGAGGGGGCCCCGAGCGCGGCGCCTGTGGCGCCGGCAGCGACGACGGGCGTGTACCGGTTTATCAATACCACCTATTTACAGGAACTGAGCGGCGGCGACCGTGCCTATGAGGAGGAAATGAAGGAGCAATTCCTGCATTCCCTTCCCGAGAAGCTCGACCAGCTCGGCGCGGCGCTTTCAGCAGGAGATGCCGCCACCGCAAGCCGGCTGGCCCACAATCTCAAAACTACCGTATCCATCATGGGCTTGTCGGAAAGACTTTTCGTTTTGCTCGATGCACTCGAATACCCGGACGGTCTCGCCGACAGCGTCGCCCTTTTTTCGGCCCTTTTCCAGATCTGCGGACTGGCCCTTGAGGAGGCCCGCCGGTTCCGGCCGTGACCGACGCAACTCACTTCCCGGCCTTCACCGGTTCCCGCACGATCGCGGTATCCGTCGTCAGGAACGGTATCGTATACCCGCCTGTGTCCATCGAGACGCGCGGAAAATCTCGTTGCAGGGCCGCCCAATCCGCGCGCCCCACTTTTGTTTGATATAAGTATAGCTCGACCAGTTTCGGCGCGCCCTTTAACTTAGCGATGTCGCCCGCTCCTACCGCCGTTCCCGTGAGATTCAGATACTTCAGGTTTTCAAGCGTTCGCAGCTCTCCCAGATTTGTCCCTGTAATGCCGGTATGATCCAGCCATAACCGCACCAGTCGCGGGCAGGCTGCCGCCGCCGTCACCAGTTCATCCCCCGATTTGACAAAGCTGATCTTCAAAGAGACGAGTTGCGCTTTCAGTAATGGGATCGCCTGCAATGCCTCTTTGCCCATGGTGTCCGACATCCAATCCACCTCCAGGAAATTGCTTCCCTGTGCGATCGGGAGCACCAAGGCTCCGGCCGCCTGCAATCGACGAACGGCCTCGGCCGGCGCCGGAGGCGCCGGCCCCATTGGCAGATCACTGTCTGCCACATTTCTTACAGCAACCCCTGCTACAGGTCCCGCCGCCCCCGAATGAAAAGCCTGCCATACCGAAGCCATTCCCGAATCTGCCGGAAAGCTCCGCACCGGTTTATCGAACGACGCGCCATGGTCGATCCACCATCGCAACAACCGGATCTCCATGGAAGTGAGCTGCCCCTTATCCTTCGGCGCCATATGATGATCATTATCCGGGGGAAGCTCTATCCGCTTTATCAGCAGGCTCGCCGACGCCTGACCAGCGACGATCACCGGGCCGTCCTTGCCGCCGCGAAGCATCCGGTCGGGTGCATCCAGCCGAAGCCCACCCCTGACGCGGCTGGCGGAATGACAACCGTAACAATTGTCATGCAGCACCGGCTGTACCATCGACATATACACCACCGCTGACGGAATATCCGCGACCGGCCGAAGCGTTGGCTGCGTCGCCTCCGGGGTGAGATCAGCCGTGAGATACCCCGGCCCATGGGTAAGCGAACCACCCCAATGCCCGGTAAGTACCAGCAGCAGCACCACCACTCCCATCAAAACCCCCTCCAACCATCCCATGGTCCGCCCCTTCAATAAAAAATACAGTAAAGCAGCCAGCACCGTCGTCGAAATAGCCAGCCATTGATGCACCACCACCAGTTCGGGATCATAGTCCCCCGCCTGCGAAAGCAACCATCCGGTACAACAGGACAACGCGGCGCTGCAGACGCCGATCAGCAGGCTCAGGTCCGCCGCGGCCTTCAGGCCAGCGAAGGAAGCCTTCATGCTCAGCGCTTCCAGAAAGAGCGCCAACAATACGATCCCGATGGGAAGGTGCACCAGCAGCGGATGTAACCGCCCGATAAACGTAAGTGCCGCACCCATCAGGAGTATCTTTTCCTCAGGATCTGAAGCATGTATTCATTGATCGCCCACTGATCCGCGACCGGATTATGACTGTAAGGGATGGTCGGCATATAGTCCGGCGGCCCGAACTCCGTGAGGATGGTCATCACTTCACCCGCCTGCTTCTTCCGTCGCCCGATGATATCCCACCACGCAAAATGCGCCTCCACCGCCGACTGCCACTCCGGCGCCCGCGGATCACTCACCTGGGGGCCTTCGGGATGCCCGATCCGGGCATGGATATGCTCGGTCCGCTCCAGCGCCATGGCCATCGTCTGCGGCTGGTCCGCGAGAAGGCTCTCGCTGACGTTGCACCAGTGGGACACGTCAAAGGTCACCCGAAGTTCGGGGATCGACTCCATAAAATGGCGGGCAACCGGGGCCGCATACAGTATCCGCGACCGATGCGTCTCATGCAGGATCCTGATCCCCGTCTCGCGGGTCAGGGATGTGGTCAGGTCGATAAACGCCTTATTGTCTTCGAATGAAAAGAAGTCGCGGCCGGAATGGCAATTGATGTACAAGGGCCGCTGACGGGTGTTGCGGGCAGCTCCCTCCACCATTTTCCTGAAGTGTTCAAGATGTTGCTTCGGGTCAGTCTCCGACCCGCCGCAAAGGAACCCAACCTCCAACCCATATTTTTTCAGCATCGCAAATACCGCATCCTGCCGCGCCGGATCGAGCGACCACCAGATCTCGATGCCATCATAGCCCGCCGCTTTCACCTTCGCCCCGTACTCATCCAGCGATCCGGGGAAACCCCAATCGGTGCCGAATATCTTCAATTGAAATCCTTCACGAACCGCGGCAGCCGCCAGCGGCTGCGCATAAGCATCCAATAATAAACCGGTTGCGGCCAGGGTCGTCCGGGCAATAAATTGTTTTCGATTGATCATGCGATTATTTCTTTTATGACATTTCCTTTCACATCCGTCAGCCGGAAAGGCCGGCCCTGAAAGTCATAGGTAAAGCGGGAATGGTCAAACCCAAGCTGGTTCAAGATCGTCGCCTGCACGTCAAACGTGTCGACCTTACCCGAAACGGCGCTATAGCCGATCTCATCGGTCTCGCCATGAACAAAGCCCTTCTTTATCCCACCGCCCGCCATCCAGATCGTAAAGGCATCGGTATGGTGGTCCCGCCCCTTGAAGGGATTGGGTTTGCCCTCGCGGTTCTCCATCATCGGCGTACGCCCGAACTCTCCGCCCCAAATGACCAGCGTCTCATCCAGCAAGCCCCGTTGCTTGAGGTCCAGGATCAGCGCGGTCATCGCCCTGTCCACCTGGCGGCATTTATTGATAAACCCCACGTCTATCGCGAGGCTGGCCTCCGTACCATGACTGTCCCAGCCCCAGTCGAAGATCTGTACGAAGCGGACGCCCTTTTCAACCAGTTTGCGGGCCAGGAGGATATTGTTCGCCAGGCTGGCCTGGCCGGGCCTTGTCCCATAAAGCTCATGGATATACGCCGGCTCGTCGCCGATATTCATCACCTCCGGCACCGAGGTCTGCATCCGGAAGGCCATTTCATATTGTGAGATCCTGCTGAGGATCTCGGGATCGTGATATTCCGCGAATTCCTGCTGATTGACGGCATTGATGGCGTCGATCGATTCCTTCCGCAGCTCCCGGTCCATCCCCGCCGGATCATTCAGGAACAATACCGGATCGCCCTCGCTGCGGCATTGCACACCCTGGTAAACACTCGGCAGGAATCCACTCCCCCAGACGCTCTTCCCCGCATCCGGGAATTTCCCGCCACTCGTCAGCACCACAAATCCCGGCAGGTCCTGGTTGTCGGTCCCCAGTCCGTAGGTAACCCAACTCCCCATGCTCGGCCGCCCCAGGCGTGGTGAACCCGTATGCACCAGCAACTGCGCAGGAGCATGGTTGAACTGATCCGACGTTACCGCTTTGAGAAAACTGACCTCGTCCACTATCTTTGAAAAATGCGGCAAATGTTCACTTACCCACGCCCGGCTTTGGCCATATTGCGCAAATTTGGCCTGCGGACCCAACATCTTTGGCACGCCGCGGATAAATGCAAATCGTTTCCCCGCCAATAGCGAAGGGGGACAGTCCTGGCCGTCCATCTTCATGAGCTCTGGCTTGTAATCAAACGTTTCCAACTGCGAAGGCGCCCCCGCCATATGCAGGTAGATGACGCTCCTCGCCCTGCCGGGAAATGGCGGCAGCTTCGGCGCCAACGGATGCGCAGGATCAAATGCAATCCCCGGCATGTCGCGTCGCCCATGGCATCCCAGCAAGGCGCCCAATGCCAGTCCACCCAGTCCCATCGCGCTCTCCCGCAGAAAATGCCGCCGGGTATAGAGCTGGAGCCTGGCCAGTCGCATCGCCTCCTGTTGAGCCAAGATATTCTTTCGCGCCATAGTCAGTTTTTTGTGATCACTTCATCTAAATTCAATAGCGCGTTACACACGACGACTAACGCTGCCTCGTCCGCATCGCCCGCGCCCTTCGACAACCCCAGGATCTTCCCCGCATCCGCCGGGGCTCGTCGGAACCGCTCCAACGACTCCTGGTATAACCCGGAAAGGATCGCCAGCTTCTGCGACGAGATTTCCTTGTACATCATCCGCCGGTACCCCGCCGCAATTTCCCGCTCCGGGCTCCCTCGCCCGACACTGTCCAACAGCTGCGCAAAATGCCGCGCCATATCCAGGTATACCGTATCGTTCAGCGTGACCAACGCCTGCAGCGGTGTATTGGTCCGGATCCGCCGGACCGTGCATACCTCCCTCGACATCGCATCGAACGAGATCATCGAAGGATACGCCGCCGTGCGCTTCCAATAGGTGTACAGCGCCCGCCGGTACTGCCCGCCACCCTTGCTAGGTACCCAATCCTCACCATTCCACGGCGACATCCAGATCCCCTTGGGCTGGAACGGGAATACGCTTGGGCCATACATCTCCGGCGAGAGCTGTCCGCAGATGCAAAGACCCTGGTCCCGCAGCTGTTCGGCGCTCAGGCGCACGCGCGCGCCGCGGGAGAGCAGCCGGTCAAACGGATCGACCCGCAGCGATGCTTCCGTCACCTTCGAATCCTCCTGGTAGGTAGCGCTCATTACGATCTCTTTCAACAGTCGCTTCAAACTCCAATGATCGGCATTCATATATTGCCAGGCCAGATAATCCAGCAGCGCCCGGTGCGTAGGCGGACTCCCCTGCGTACCCATGTCCTCGATTGTCTCGACGATACCGGTGCCGAATAGCTGCTCCCAAACCCTGTTCACCATCGTCCTCGACACCAGCGGATTTTGCCTGCTCGTCATCCACATCGCCAGCCCAAGCCGGTTGGCCGGCGCCCCGGCAGGCATACACGCAGCGAGCGACGCCGGAACCCCGGGTGTCACCACAGCGCCTTTCACCAGCCAATTGCCCCGCTCAAAAACGTTCGATAGCCGATGCATATCCGCCGGATTGTCCATCATCACCGGGGTCGTCGATACGTCCTTTGTCAACAGCCGCCAGAACGCCGCTTTCTCCTCCGCATAACCGTGGCGCCCCTCGCCGGGGAACTGCCGGGTAAAGCAAAACCAATCGTAGAGGATACCCTTCTCATCCGGCTTATGCAGATTGGAATTGAGATAGGTGATATAAAGGTCATGGACACCCTGCGTCTTTTTCACCGGTACGGCCGCTATCTTCCAGCCGTCGGCCCCCGTCGTATCCACGTGGACCTGTGCAATGACCGCGCCGCCTACGCTATCGAGGTGGATCGCCCATTCCCCGCCGCGTTTGAGTGTGATCCACTGGAAGATGAGCCAGTCAGCGCCATTCAGATCGACCGCGTGAAGCCGCGCCGATCCGTGGTTCCGGAAAGACAGCCATTTGGTGTCGTCCAATTCTCCATTTACAAACCGGTCGCTGGTGAGCGAATTGATCGCGGGCTGCCAGGTGCGCAATAATTTCCGGACCGCGGCGGCCTGCTGGTCGCCTCCTTCCCTTTTCACCCATTCGACGACCCCGTCCAGTTTCGCCTGGTCCGAATCGGAATAGCTCCGCAACAACGGATAGTCCCCCTGCGAATCCTCATCGCGCGTATCATTGAAATAGGCCATGAACCGGTAGTATTCATCATGCCGGAAGGGGTCGTAGGGATGGCTGTGACATTGCGTGCACGCAAACGTAGTCCCCATCAATCCCTCCCAGGTCGTGTTGACCCGGTCCAGGACCGCCGCCGTGCGGAACTCCTCGTTGTCGGTCCCGCCTTCATCGTTGGTCATTGTATTCCGGTGAAAAGCTGTAGCGATATATTGATCATCAAGCGGATGGGGCAAGAGATCACCGGCCAACTGCTCGGTGAGAAACCGGTCATATGGCATGTCGGCGTTGAACGCACGGATCAGCCAGTCCCGGTATCGCCAGATGTTTCGCGCGTTGTCCCGCTCGTATCCCTTTGTATCCGCGTATCGGGCAAGGTCAAGCCACATCGCCGCCCACTTCTCCCCGAAATGCGGCGAGGCCAGCAGGGTGTCGACGAGTGTCTCATAGGCATGCGGATCCTTGCCCTCCAGATACGACGTTGCTACCGCGGCGGACGGATATAACCCGACGAGGTCGAGGCTTACCCGCCGCAATAGCTCCGGCGATGCCGCGCCCGGCGCAGGCTTCAGCCCCTCCGCCTTCAGACGCTCCAACACATAGTCATCGATGGGCCCTTTTACCCAGGGATCGCTTTCCACGGGCACCGAAGGCGCCGCCACCGGTTTGTACGCCCAATGTTCGCCCCACGGTGCGCCTTCCTTTACCCACTCCCGGAAAATATCGATCTCGGCCTTTGTCAACGGCTGGTGCTGGTAAGGCATCCGCGTCTCGGGGTCATGGCTGCTTATCCGGCGGATCATCTCGCTGTGGTCCGGGTCTCCGGGTACAATCGCCGGCTTGCCCGATTCCGTTTTGGCAAAGGCATCCTCCCGGAATAGCAGGCTAAACCCGGCTTTCGCCCGAACCCCGCCATGACAGGTAATACATTTTGCGTTAATGATTGGCTTTACCTCGGTATTGAAGTCTACCCGGTGTTCCGGCGCAAGGACGCGCCAGCAGACCAGTCCCGCCCCCAGCAGCAAAATCGCCGCAACCAGCAATCGTTTCCGTCGATGGACCATTCCGTAATTTAGTCAAATCCGCGGAACCGGACAAGCGGCACGCTGCCGCACCCCGACCGCCTCCACCGCGTCCGCGATATAGTCGATCTCCTTATCCGTCATTGTCGGGTGAAGCGATAGCCGCACCCAACCCGGCTTGCTTCGCAGATCCCCGGCCAGCACCGCCTTCCTTATTGCCTCCGACCACGCCTGGTCGACGCCCAGCAGGAAATGCCCGTATGTTCCCGCACAACTGCAACCTCCCCGGGCCTGGATCCCAAACCGGTCATTCAACGCCTTCACGACCGTGTCATAATGCATCGCGCTGACCACAAAAGAGATAACCCCCAGCCGCTTCCGGTGCTCCGCCGCCAGGATCCTGATGCCCACCAGGTGCGACAACCTCTCCATCAGCCGCTCAACCAGCTGCGACTCGCGCTCCAGTATCCGCTGCACCCCCATCTCCTCCTTCAACCGGATACAAAGCCCCGCTTTTATCCCCTGTAGTATGGGTGGCGTACCCCCATCCTCCCGCGCCGCGATCTCTTCCACATACTCCCGACCGCCCCAGGGATTGCTATACGATATGGTGCCTCCTCCCGGCTGATCAGGAACCGGGCGATCGTACAATTTCCGGTTAAACACCAAAACCCCCGGCGTACCCGGCCCGCCAAGGAATTTATGCATGGAGAAATAGATCGCATCAAGCCCCGTCATGTCGATGTTCACGTAGGGCGCCGAACACGCAAAGTCCACGAAACAAAGCCCGTCCTGTTCATGCATCACCCGCGCAATCTCCCGGTAAGGCGTCTCGATCCCTGTCACATTCGAACAGGCCGTCACCGCCGCAATCTTTACCCGTCGGTTGCGATACCGCACCAGGAGCTCGCGAAGATGACCCAGATCAACATCCCCCTTCTCATCGGGCCGGATCACCTCCACCGTTGCGGTTGTCTCGAGCCAACTAATATGATTGCTGTGATGCTCCATATGCGTCACCAGTACCAGCGGCCGTTCCTCCGCCGCCGGACCGCACGCCGCACCTTCCGGCCAATTACTTTTCAATCCCATCATCCGTTGCAATTTATTGACCGCCGACGTCATGCCGCTGCCGCAAAAGATCAACACATCTTCCTCACCCGCACCCACATGCGCTCTTATTACTTCCTTCGCCCCCTCATATGCCGCCGTCATCTTCTCACCCGTTATGGTCGTCTCCGTATGCGTATTGCCGTAATAAGGCAACACTTCCTCCAATAGCTTCATCTCTATCGGCCGGTAGGCCCGTCCGCTCGCCGTCCAATCCGCATACAACAGCCGTTGGCGACCGAATGGCGTCTCGTAACAAACCCCTTGTCCGATGATATTCGCCCGGAAAGGAGAAAAATAGGTTTCGAGTGTGCTCATTTTGCTTTTGCGGTTGAAGCTTGAAACAAATAATGTGGGTCCTTTATAAAATACCGGTTAAACCGCGCACCCATCACTCCCACCAACGCCCCGAATACCAGCACCACCAGCAACTGCTTCACCGACGTCCGCTGGATGGCCTGCCTCGACCGGCGCTCACAAACCTCCCCCGGACAGTATTGGACCTTATCTTTGAAAAAAAGCGGATAGAACTTGCACCCCAGACAGATGCCAAATGCCGACTCGAAGAATAGGAACAACAGGCAGACCAGACACGTGATGCCGGTTATCGGGCTGTAGGCATTGACAATTACCAGGAACACGAACATCGTCGCGGACAGCGCCAGGCCGATGATCCATGCAAATTGCTTCTGCCGCGCTCCCACGTACTCGGGGGTCTGGCGGCCAACGATCAGCCGCGCCAGGATCAACGTGGGCGAATAGCGCGGACTTACCAGCACCCGGATAAGGAAGTCCGTCAGGAAGATCGTTACGACGTATTTGACCGGAACGAAATTTCCCTGAAAGGCGATGAACATCAGGGAAAGGAATGTCGCCAGGAACAGCAGCCCCGCCGCCGCACGGATCTCCCGCTCGTTGAGAACCCGGATGGAATACCCCGGAACATCCTCGCCGAATTGTAATGTTTTTCCCATGGTTGAATATTTCTGTAATTCTACCTAATTAATTCATAACCTGCAAGTTGTATCAACATACGGGGGATTGTCGTCTACCAACGCGAGGTTCGCGTCAACGATCGCGCCCTTTTGAAAGGGATGAAAAGTTTTGCCGATATTTAAACTCTCAAGCGAGAAAATGAAGAGCCTTTTCGACATACGACGTTTCAGTATCTACGGCTGGGTAGGCCTGGGTATCGTCCTCATGTGTACCTTCCACGAGCTGCACGGAAACAAGGCCGAAGGATTCGGCACGGCCCTGCTGGATTGCCTTTGGCTGACCATCTACCTGACGCTGGTCAACTACATATTATACGAATATTTCTTCCCGCGGCTCCGGTGGCGGACATTTTATCTCGGGATCCTGGTTTTTGTCTTGTATATATTCTTACTCTCCCAGGGCTTTCATCTTTGGGCTCAGTTGGGTTACGCGCTACACGTGAATGTCGATTACATCGAGCAGACCGGCAAAGCACATAACCTTGAAGAGGAAGCCGGCTTCAGCTTCCCCGCGACCTTTATCTTTGGCATCGCCAGCATGATCTACCATAACGTCAGGCTCCGCCAAACCACCCAGCAGCTGCGGATCGAGAAACAGAGCGCGGAGCTTAACTATTTGAAATCGCAGACAAACCCGCATTTCCTCTTCAATACCCTGAATAATATCTATTCGCTGGCCAGGGACAAATCCGATCTGGCCCCGGAATCCATCCTCCGGCTCTCCAAAATATTGCGCTACATGCTCTATGAGACCAGCGGCCACTATGTCGCCATCGAACAGGAGCTGAAGATCATCAGTGACTATATCTCGCTCGAAAAACTGCGCTACGACGATTCGCTGCAGGTCAGTTTCAACTATGATGTCGAAGATCTCCGGCAATCCTTACCGCCGCTGATCCTGATCCCGCTCGTCGAAAATGCGTTCAAACATGGCGTATCGGAAACCCGTAGCAGCCCCTTTATCGACATCCATCTATCCGTCAACCAGCGGCAGCTTTCCTTTCTGGTTCGCAACTCCACCGACAGGTCGGCCGGAAACGGCGAGGTCAGGGAGAATATCGGCCTCTCGAACCTTCGTCGCCAGTTGGAATTGTTGTACACCGATTACGAAGTCACTGTCGAACAATTACGATCGGAATTCTCCGCTTCGCTAAAAATCAATCTGGCCAGCCATGTCTAAGATCAGCTGTATCATTATCGAAGATGAACCCCTGGCGGTAAAGGTACTGGCAGATTATGCCGCCCAGGTCCCATACCTCGAGCTGACCGCCACCTTCAAGGACGCCATTCTGGCAACCGATTACCTCATGGATCACACGACCGACCTCATCTTCCTGGATATCCACCTTCCTAAATTAAAAGGAATGGCTTTCCTGAAAACCCTGCCCAATCCGCCCGCGGTGATCATTACCACCGCCTATCATCAGTATGCCGTGGAAGGGTTCGCCCTGAACGTAACCGATTATTTATTAAAGCCTTTTGAATTCGAGCGTTTCCTCGCCGCGGTGGCAAAGGTCCATACGACCCGCTCCTTTACCGCCCGCCCGGGGGTCCAGCCATCGCCCGATCCCGCCGAAACCCGGGACTTTATATTCATAACCATCCAGAAGAAGAAAGTAAAGATCCTCTTCTCCGAGATCGTCTACATTGAAAGCCAGCGGGAATACATCAAGATAATCACCTCCGGAAATGAATATATCTCAAAAATGGGCACCCACGAGATCGAGGCGCTGCTCCCCGCCCGTCTCTTCAAGCGCGTCCACCGGTCCTATATCGTCGCCATCCGCCGGATCGAATCCTATACCGCCGAAATGATCGAAATAAATGGCACCTCCATTCCGATCGGAAAAGGGTACCGGGACAGCATGGAAAACCTTTAGTAAAACCCCGCACCCCGCTCCGCGACCGGCCCCGGTAAATCTCCTCTTCCCCAACTGAAATTTTTGGTATAAATTATGCATGCTTAAACTAACTCTATTTCTCAACGTCCTATTAGAGTGCCATGCAAGTTCCTATTAAAATAGTCGTATGTGACGACAACTGGGCCGAGTCCCCCTTGTTCGAATTCACGTTAAAAAATATTGGGATTGACTACGAATTGGATTGGGTCGACGGTGGCCTTGATCTGCTCATCTACCTGAGTACCGCCCAGGTCCTCCCCGATATTATCTTTCTCGATGTCAACATGCCGGGGAAGTCGGGTCTCCAGTGGCTCGAAGACATCCGCTCGAACCGGAAATGGAATCATATCCCCATCATCGTCCAATCTTTTTCCGGCGCGACAAAAGATGTAGAAGCCGCTTTCTATGGCGGCGCCGACCTGTTCATCCTGAAATCGGATTTTTCAAAAGACTTCCAGCAGATCCTGAAGACGATATTTCAACGCGATTGGACAACCCGCACGCGGCCACCCAAATCAAGCTTCTTTCTGAGTGCGGGAAATTAACCCAGCGCGCCATTCCCCAAACAAACCGAGAAACCGATCAGCAGCACTGTCCCCGCTGCCCCCAACCAATTCAGACCGCCCGCATTATCCCTGGACAAAAAGGAGCCGATCATGATAAGCAGGCATACGCCGACGTGGATGCAGACGGCAAATGCGGAGAACATCATGATCCCGCTTACCCGGTATTGGCTGTCCGTACTGCTATAATATAGCCTTATCAGTGATGAGTACACCAATATTCCCGCCACGTTGATCCCCACAATTTTTCCAAAATTTTTCATTTCACTTCATTTCTTAATGTCTCCAGGTGAGGTAACAGCTCATCCCGGTAAAAAAGGTTCATGGTCTCGAACGGAATGATCTTCCCGCTCGGATCGACGATATGCACGCAGGATTTTTTGATCGCCCTTACATCGAAATCATAGGCGTCCATAAAATTCATAATAATGACCCTGAACAGATTGTTGTAAGAGAGCCCTTCCGCCACTACATTCGGAAGACAGCATAGCAACTGGTTGAATGTCTGGCTGGCCGACAAGGGCGAATTGGCGGTACTGAACATCCGCATGACATGGCTGTGCAGCGTCGCATCCTGCTCATAGACGATCGTATTCTTCGATGAATTCAACAGGACCTCCGGATCGATCAACCTTGTGAGGGGCTGTACCTGACCGGAAAGTTTTAGGGCATAGGCCATCGTCAAGGCATCCGGATTACAGGGGACCGGAATGAGGTCATTCGGCTGAAACACATCCGTCTGTTGCAGGATCTTCTGCCGGACCTCTGTTGGCGTGAGTTTCCCCGCGCCGTGACATCCGCCGGCCCGCCCCACCCCCGCGTCAACCCCTTCCAGGCGCCCGCTGATCTGCATCGGCTGAAATGTCACTCCCCGCACACACGGCTGCTCCAATGCATAGTCGATGATCGCGCCGATCTCGTCGTCATTGACACCCCGCTGCAACGTCACGACCAACGTCGTTGAAAGGTTGAGCGCATTCAATCGCGCGATCGCGCGCTTTCGGACGTCGGTCAGGTCTTTCCCGCGAAGCCGCACCAATGCCTCCGGCTTGAATGAGTCGAATTGCAGGTACACCTCGAAATCCGGCATATATCCCGCGAGCCGTTCCGCAAATTCAGGGTCGTTGGCGATCCTGACCCCGTTTGTGTTGACCATGAGGTGTTTGATCGGCTTCGTCTTTGCGATATCCAGGATGCGAAAAAATTCGGGATGGATCGTTGGCTCGCCACCACTTAGCTGTACGACATCCGGCTCTCCCTCGCTGGCCACGATCGCATCCAGCATCCGCTCGATCTCCTCCAACGTCCGGTGACGCCCATGGGTCGGCGATGAGCTCGCATAACAGACCGGACAGGTCAGATTGCACCGGTCCGTCACCTCGATCAGTGTAAGGCAGCTATGTTGTTCATGATCGGGGCAGATACCGCAATCATACGGACAGCCGAAGATAGTCTCCGTATGCGGCTTCCGGGGATATTCGCCGGCCTTGTTGTAATTCCGGATCTGCTTGTAATACTCGATATCCGTCGCGATAAGCACTTTCTGAAACCCGTGGTCTTTGCAGGTCTTGGTCAGGTAAACATTCCCGCGTTCCAGAATGATCTTTGCGCTCAACCGGCGGTGACAGGTCACACAAAGGCTGATGGTATGGTCGTAGTAGATGTAATCCCGCTTATTGTCCATGTTCAGTCAACTCCGAAAAGTTAAAGAATATTTTGTAGATCGTCCGCGAATAATACAACAACCCGGCCAGGCAGCAAAGCTGTATGGTACCCAATCCGGCAAGAACTACGTACCGGGGCTTTATAAAGTCCAGTAAAAATCGAAACGTCAGATAGGCGATCATAAACAACTGGAACCGATAGCCGTTTTTTAATTGTACGCGGCGTTCGAGTGCCGCCAGCCCCAGCCACAACAATCCCAGAAAGGCAATCTCATACAGCGTCACCGGATGCCGTGGTATCCCATCGCCGAGGTTCATCCCAAAAATAGAATGCGTGGGGACCCCGTACGTCTCCTCCTCCATTCCACTCGTGAAGCATCCGATCCTTCCGATCATGATCGCCAGGATCAACGGGTACGTGAAGAGGTCCCCGGATGAATTGCGCTCATGGATGATCTTCTTTGTGAGCTCAACGGCGAGGAGGCCGCCTACCAGGGCGCCGACAATCGTCCGATTGGCATATAGATACAACAGCACATGCCGGGTATGAAATAGATTGACCGGGTTCTCCAGCGCGCCTACCAGTCTGGAAAAGAGAAGCGCCCCGAAGGCTGCCCCGATGATGATCCATACCCGGTTTGGATCATTGATCCTGTCCGGCTCCCGCCGTCGCAGCCAGACAAAATACCGGAATCCGGCCACCATCCCGAGGCTCTCAAACAATACATGAAGGCTTACCATACCCGCTAAAAATAGTTATCTTTAAGTGAAATACCCCCCGCCGCATGAAGCCTTATTTTCTGGCCCTCCTCTGCTTGCCTTTTGTTCCCGCATGCAACAACGCCTCCGGCACGAGGACCGAAGAAAAAGCCGATTCTCCCTTATCCGCGGTGCCGGCCCGGCCGCGTTCAACCGAGGATTCCGCTGCGACCAACCTGCGGCTCGCTATGGAGAGCACCCTTTCACCCGATCGGGACGACATCTCGATCCCGTCCTTTGGACTGAAAAAAGTAATGGCCGCCATCCGCCAACTACGCGAGAAGGAGGGCGGGCGTGATGCGGATGGATTCACGATCGCCCTCAGCGATACCGCCTACAATGCACTGACCTTTGCTGAGAAATTTACCTATAACCTTATTCACGGCGAGGACTACAGCCAAATGTGCGATGCGCTTCCAGCCCGACCCGATCCCGAGCATCGCATTTACGGCCAGACAGCCGACTTCTTCGGCGAATTTAGCTGGAGCAAGCGACAACTGAATTTCTTCAGGAACAACCGCGATTCGGTCGGGCAATTGACGAAAGCGGTAATAGACGAGCAGGGTAAAGTCGGGATGAACCTTATTGACGCCATTGTCGAGGCCAACGCCACAGACATGATCCCTTACCTGATCGATATCGATCGAAAGGACAATTCCAACCACTATATCCTTACTGCCCTCCTGCTCCTGATGGAAAAAAACAACTACCCGGAATTCACTTCATCCGTTTCATACACCAAACTATACAAGAGCGACAGAGGCACCTACTCCGCCTATCTCGTCTACAACAAAGCCAACGAGGATCTCATCATCCAGCGCGCCACCAATTTCTACAACACCCGTGAAGGCGCGCCAAAACCATAATGCCATGCGAACGTTGTTATTCCTTCTCCTGCCGTTGCTGACCATCTTCAGCCTCCGCCTGACGGCGCAATCAAAAGCGTTGAGCCCGGCGCAATATGATGCCCTCACCTTAAGGGATAAAATTGCCTATGATCTGAATCATCCGAAATCCTATAGCCAGATGTGCTCCGCGATACCCTTCAGGGACTCTTCAGCATGGCGTATCTACAGCAATTTACCCCCATTAGTGGATGGCCTTCGTACCTGGAGCGAAAGTCAGCGGGATCTTTTCAGCAAGAACCGGGACTCCACCATTCAGGTAGTCATGGCAACGATTGGTCAAAACGGCGCCGGTGTCGAACTGCTGACCATCATTGTAGACTTAAATGCAAAAGAATTAATCCCGCTCCTTATTGACAGCTATCACTCGGACCGTTCCAACCACTATATTCTCACCGCACTCCTGCTCCTGATGTCCAATAACGACTATTCCGAATTTCTTCGATCCCAGCAGTATGCCCAACTCTACTCGGAGAAATTGAGCGCTCGCATCGATTACCTACCCTATACTACCAAAAACATAGACTTCATTCTGCAACAAGCCACCAGCTTTTACCATGCTTCCGTTCGCCAATAATACGTTCCTCTTTGTCTCCCTGCTTACCTGCAGCACGGTGGTGGTTCCGTCGCAACCCGGCGCGCGCGACGCGCGCCGTACGTCCGCGGTATCGTGCCCTCCCGATTCCCGCGCGCATCCCGAACCCGGGTTCGTTGCCATCCGCGCGGGTGCCTATACGATCGGAAAAAAGGACAGCCGCCAAAACCCGCTCCGCACCGTTTCCATCGACAGCTTCCACCTCGCCATCTATGAGACGACCAACCGGCAATTTGCCGCCTTTGTCGCCGTTACCAACTATATAACCGACGCGGAGCGATACCACAACGCCATGGTATTCGAGCCGGGGCTGGAAGAATTTCGCTGGCTCGAGGATAGCACCGCCAACTGGCGCTGGCCAAACGGCGTCACCCGCGGTGGCATCGAAGACCGCATGGACCACCCCGTTACCTGTATCAGCTACCGCGACGCACAGGCGTATTGTTCATGGGCAAAAATGCGGCTCCCCACCCTCGAGGAATGGGAGGTCGCCTGCCGCGCAGGCACACAAACAGATTATTTTTTTGGCAGCGAAGACACCCGCATCGGAGAATACGCCAATATCTGGCATGGCCATGACCACCTGAAAGCAGATCATACCGACGGCTATATGTACACCTCGCCCGTCGGCAGTTTCAAACCCAACCCCTGGGGCCTGTACGATATGTATGGCAACGTTTTTGAATTTTGTACGGGAAGACTGTCACCCGACGAAAGCTCCACGCTCGCCCACGGCCGCGGCGGCTCGTGGTGGTGCAGCAGGAATTCCTGCCATTCATTTAATTCCTACGCCATCGGCTCGATCAATCTCCGGGCCTCTTTCAGCAACCTGGGCTTCCGCGTCGTCGCGCCGAACTAGGTGCCAGGATCGCAGCGCCATCTATGGATTGTCGGAATTCATCCACACCACTTTTTGCTCGGCCACATGCGGTTGCGCGATAATATCCCCGTACAGATCGGGCCTTCGGGCATTCCGGTAACGGAACCCGCCGGCGAGCTTCAGCTTCTCGGGGGCCAGTGTCGCAACCACGAGGTCTTCCCCAAGCTCGCGGCACTCCGCCAGAACATCCCCGAACGGATCGAGGATCATCGAACAACCGTTCTTAAGCTGGTCGTCATCCATCCCGATCGCATTCGAAAAGACCGCGTAGACCGCATTATCGTAGGCCCTGGCGGGCAACCATTTCATCAGCCATTCCCTGCCCTTCAGGCCATCGAACTCTTTTCGAAGCGTCGTCGGGTCCGTCTCGCGCCCCGCCCATAACGCCGGATCGACAAACCCTGCTCCGGGCCGGGTCGAAGGGGTACACATGGTAACATGGGGCATAAAAATAATGTCCGCTCCCATCAACGCAGTCGCCCGCACATTTTCGATGATATTGTTGTCATAACAGATAAGGATTCCGCATTTCCACCCGTGCAGGTCGAATACCACATAGCGGTCACCGGGAAGGATATGCGGGTTGATAAACGGATGCAGCTTTCGGAATTTTGCCAGCAACCCTCCCTTGTCCACCGCAACATAAGCCTTATATATCCCATCCTGCTTATCCTTCTCAAAAAGTCCCGCCAGGATCGTAATGTCGTATTGCCTCGCCATCTCCGTCAGCGCCCGGATGCTTGGTCCTTCGGGTATTGTCTCTGCGACCTGGAGCAGCTCCCCCTTCGAAAGCCGCCGTGCAAACGAATATCCCGATATACTACATTCATGAAAGGCGACAGCTTGCGCTCCCGCCGCCGCAGCTCTCGCCGTAAGCCGGCGGATAGCATCCAGGTTTCGCGCCTTATCCCCGCTCGCATGCTCGAATTGCGCCGAAGCGATCTTGATATTGTCCATACTACGCATTATTATAGACCTTCCAAACCGGATGGCGCAACGGCGCCCCTGCCTCCGTACAAATAATATGAAAGATCTCCGCCAACGCTTCGGGTTTGACCCAGCTGTCGAAATCCGCATTCGATATCCATTTGCGGTTGTTCGGCGTGTCGATCGTCGAAGGGACCACTACATGGGTCACGACATCCTTGCCTTTGGCATCCGCATTCAGGATTTCGGCCAGCTGGAACAACAACGACTTGCTGAGCGCATAGGCAACCGACGTCTTACCCGCCGAAGTCTCCAGCGCCGGCCGCGCACCCATCAGCACGATCCGCCCCTTCCCCTGCGCCAGCATTTGATTATACACCGGTCTCACCGCATAATAGGCGGTTTCGAAATTGATCGCAAACATCGTCTTTACTTCATTGCCGGTCGCATCCGCGACCCCGCCCGCCACATAACCCCCTGCGAGCATCAGCGCGGCATCGATCTTCCCGTAATGCTGGATCAGCCAGGATATCAATGTCCCGACGGCCCTTTCATCGGTCAGGTCTACGACCTGTACGTCGAGTAGCGGATGACCCTCCCGTTTGTTCTTGGCATTCTCTTCGGAGACAACCGCGATAACGCGCCATCCTTTTTCAAGAAAATAGGGGACAACGACGCTTCCCAAGCCTCCTGTCGCCCCCGTAATGAATATGGTCTGCTCAGCCATTTTTCTGGAACTTTTATATATTTTGTAAAAATTTCCCCGCCGGGGGCCATCCGCCTAATTTTTCCCTACCACCGGGAACGCCGGCCGCACCGGCTCCGTCACCGGGTGCGCTGCCAACTGCTGCATCGCCACCTGAATAGCCTTTTCCAACTGCGGGTCATGCCCCTTGATCACGTCTCCCGGATTCTGCTCCACTTCGATATCCGGTGACACCCCTGTATTCTCTACGACAAAACCATCTTTCGTCCAGATGCCGACATTTGGCGCCGTTACCATCCCGCCATCCAACAGTGTCGGATATCCCAGTATCCCTACCAGGCCGCCCCAGGTGCGCTTGCCGATCAGGGTACCGATGCCAAACTTGTGGAACATCCACGGTAACATGTCTCCGCCGGAGCCGGCTGTCTCATCGATCAGCATGACCTTTGGTCCTTCGATAGAGGCGAGCGGCGATTTAAAATCCCGCCCATACCGGGTATGCCAGTTAGCCTGGTAAGGGCGTGTCAGCAATCCAATATAATAGTCGGCCAGATCCCCGCCGCCATTGAAGCGCTCGTCGACGATGATCGCCTGCCGGTCAACCTGCGGAAAGAAATAACGCTTGAAATAGTCATGCCCCGCCTGCGCGGTATTGGGTACGTACACATAAGCCACCTTGCCGCCGGTGGCCTCCGTCACTTTCCTGAGATTGCCTTCCACCCAGTCGCGGTTGCGGAGCGCAAACTCATTGTTCACCGGTACCACCTTCACCACCCTCGATCCCGTCATGTCGGGGTTGGGGCCGATCGTCATCTCGACGATCTTGCCGGTGGTATTCTCAAAAAACTGATAGATGTCATCGGTTGCCCTGACCTCCTGTCCGTTGACGGCGAGGATATAATCACCAACCCGGGCATTGACACCCGGTTCGGTTAGTGGTGACCGTAGGTTCGGGTTCCAGTTCAACCCGCCGTAGATCTTTTTGATCCGGTACCTTCCGTTGGCGGCTTCATAATCCGCCCCCAGCAGGCCGCCGCTGACCGGCTTCACCGAGAAGGGGTGATCTCCGCCGCTCAGGATGAAATGATGCCCGATCGATAATTCGCTTCCCATCCACTGTATCAACTGGTTCAGGTCATCCCGGCAGGAGACGTCGGGAAGGAAGGCGGCATACTTCTTTTTGATGGCCAGCCAATCGACGCCATGCATGTTCGGGTCATAGAAGTAGTCCCGGTTGACCCGCCAGGCCTCGTCCAGAATATCGGCCCATTCGGCGGCCGGGTCGACCTTTACCTGGATGTCCCCTATCGGAACCGGCCCCTTGCCGGGCTCCGGCTTGGCCCCCGCATCGACCACCCACCAGCTGCCTCCTTTTATATACAGCATTTTCTTTTTGTCCGCCGACAGCAGGTACCAATCAAGATCGGTCACCTCCTGGTCCTTTCGCTTCTTGAGATCATATTTATGCAGGGCGCCACCGTTGCCATTCGTATAGTCAATATAATATATAGCGTCATCCTTGCCAACCGTCAGGTTCATGAACTGTCCTGCCCGTACCGGCAGATCGATGATCCGGTTCTGGATACCATCCCAATCGATGCTCAATACCTCGGGCTTTTTATCCCCTGCGGCCTTTCCGGTATCGGCATGGCCCGCTTTCTCTTCATCATTTTCCTTTGCAAAAGGCGAGATCGTCCCTTTTTGCAAGGTCACGAGGTAGATGGATTGCGTCTGACGCATATCGATACTCGATTGGTCGAACCAGTTTAGCACCGGCCCGGCGTCCGTCGAGGCAAAGAAATACAGGTATTTGCCTTGCGGGTCGAATTTAGGTTCATCGACGTCACTTAACCCATCGGTCATTGGATAGGATTTTTGTTCGGCGACGGAATATAAAAATATCCGCTTGAACTGGGTTGCCGTAATCTTCGTATACGCTAACCACTTCGAGTCGGAAGACCAGTCGCTGCCAATATCCCGGAAAGCGCCGGGGCCATAGATCTCATCGGCATCGATCTTTTTGATATCGCCGCTGGCAAGATCCAGGATAAATAAGGTTCGCGAGTTGTCGGTAAAAGCGATTTTTTTGCTATCCGGCGACCATTTCAGATTGGCATAGAAGCCGGCACCGGCTAGTTTGATGGTCCGCACCGCCCCTTTTCCATCCTCCGGCTGGATGCAAAGCACATTTTCTCCCGAGGCGTCCGAAATATAGGCGATGGACTTGCCGTCGGGCGACCACGCCGACCATGCCTCATGCGCCCCAACTGTCTGGGTCAGATTCCGGTAGTCTCCTTTCTCTGCCGGTGCGGTAACAATGTCGCCACGATAATCGAAGACGACACGGGACCCCGAAGGAGAGATATCTCCGCGCTCGATATACTGGGGACCCGATACATAACGCGGGCGCAACTCCAGCAGATCCGCCGCGATCCCGACCGTGAGTTTTTTATCCGAACCCGCCGCCAGATCATAGAGGTGCAGGTAACCGCTTTGCTCGAATACGAGCTTTCCATCCCTGCCCGACATATTCAGGACCGGGAAATCCGTAAAATGCGTCAATGCCTTCACCTGTTTGGAGGGGACGTCATAGGCATACAGATTGAATTCTCCGTCCCGGTCGCTGCGGAAATAGACGGTGCTTCCTACCCATATGGGACCGGTATCGTTGCAGCCCGAGGATGGCTGCGGGATCGTCTCAACGGCCATATCCTTGAAGGAGAACAGCAAGATCCTGGCGATCGACCCGCCGCGGTAATGCTTCCATTGCCGGAAGGCATCCGGGATCGGGGTATAGGCCAGGCGGCTGCCGTCCGGCGAATACGAGGCAAAAAAGGCATTCGGGATCTCCAGCTCTTTTGCCGGTCCGCCCGTCACCGGAACGGTATATAACTTAAAATACCGGTTTGAGAAGCAATCCCGTTGCGAAACGAACAGCACCGACTTCCCGTCGGGGGTGAACCCCCGGACACCGTCCGCACCCGGATGCCAGGTCAGCCGTTTTGGAATTCCACCTTCTACCGGAATAATATAGACGTCCGTGTTCCCGTCATACTGTGCGCTAAAGGCGATCCATTTCCCATCCGGTGAAAAGAAGGGGTTTGACTCGATCCCCTCACTCACCGTCAACCGTCGTGGATTTGATCCGTCCAAATTCGCGACCCAAAGATCCTCCGCATAAATAAAAGCAATGTGATCGGCGCTTACTGCCGGCTGTGATAACATCCGCGTGTCATGCGTATCGATGGCGCCTGCCACGAGCGGAAAAGCCAGCGATCCAAGAAAGGCCAGGAGCAATGGTATAGGCTTAAACATAAAATTGATTATGCCAAAAAGGTAACCCTAATTTTTCGAACCACCGCCCGGTTTTTATCGGCGGTGGAATTTCGGTATTTTTGTATCATGCAGCTACCCATATCGCCATCGCCCTTTCTTCTCGATCCAGCGATCAGTTATCTCAATTTCGGCGCATTTGGCGCTTGCCCCCGCCCCATCTTTGACGACTATCAGCGCTGGCAGCGCGAGCTGGAATGGGAACCGACGCAGTTTATGAATGTCAACGGACCCCGCTATCTCGAACAATCCCGGCAGGCATTGGCCGCCTATATCAACTGCGACCCGAACGATATCGTCTATACGACGAATCCCTCCTATGCGATGAATATCATCGCAAAAAGTTTTCCGCTGCAACCCGGCGACGAGATCCTTAGCACCGACCTCGAATATGGCGCCTGCGACCGGACCTGGAAATACTACTGTGAAAAAAAAGGGGCTGTCTATATCCGCCGTCCGGTCCGCCTGCCCGTTACTTCAAAAGAAGAGTTGATCGCCGACTTCCTTGGCGGGATCACGCCCCGCACAAAAGCAATTTTTTTCAGCCATATCACCAGCACGACCGCGCTCGTACTGCCTGCATTCGAACTATGCGCCGCTGCCCGCCGGCGTGGGCTGATCACCATCGTCGACGGCGCACACATCCCCGGCCACCTGCCGCTGGACCTCGGGGATCTGCCCGCCGACATCTATACGGGCGCCTGTCACAAATGGATGATGACGCCGAAGGGTTCCTCCTTCCTCTATGTGCGGCGGGAACTACAGCAGCTATTCGATCCGCTGGTCATCCACTGGGGTTTCAACAGCGTCAACCCCTCGCATTCCCGATTCCTCGACTATCATCAGACGCAGGGGACCCGCGACTACGCCGCGTTCCTGACCATCCCGCGGGCTATTGAGTTTATGCAGGAGAACCAATGGCCCGACGTCGCCGCCGCCTGCCGCCGGTTGGTGCGCGACAATGCGCTTCGATTTTGTGCGCTGCTTGGCGCCGAACCGATCTGCCCCATTACCGAAGAATTCGTCGGGCAGATGTTCGCCATCCAGATCCAAACTACCGACGCCGATCTGCTAAAACGATATCTTTTCGAAACGTTCCGGGTCGAGGTTGCGGTCAACCGCCACGAGGATCGCACGCTGCTCCGCTATTCGATCAATGCGTTCAACGGTCCGAACGATCTCGACAGACTGTTTGCCGCGCTGCAGCAAACTGCCGAACAGACGTCGCTTTTGCAAACGGCGCGGAGGATCATCGCCTAATGCGTATCGTATGTCCGGACCTTCAGGAATTTGAACCGCGCCCCCTCATCCGGCACGAGCTGGTAGAGGATCACCCGGGTACCGCCGGACGGCTTATCTTTGTCATCCCCGGTTTTATAGATAGGAAATTTTTCCAATAAGTACCCTTCCATCAACGAGAATTGATCATGTCCCTTATATCCTTCATTGATCTTTCCGTCCAGCATGGGATCCGGGAGTGCGCAGCCGGTAAAGGATTTATTCGCCTTGGACACAAATGCCCATACCGTACCGAAGATGGCAGATGAATCCGAGTAGACGTATAAGACCAGATCCGGATATCCATCGCTGTTCAGATCGTCGATCTCCGCTTTCGCCACCCGCCCCCGGATCATGAAATTTGCCTCCCCCGCTGCATTATCGAATCCCACCGGCCGGACAGACAGCTGGTTCTGATCATAATTT